>Ga0302251_1000001_pt1:0-355000 | contig 2274986 bp, 1931 predicted proteins | sample AAG_RA_Gln_MG_FD_193534 | JGI IMG/M metagenome (GOLD analysis project Ga0302251, IMG submission 193534) | Enriched activated sludge microbial communities from anaerobic digester in WTTP, New Holstein, Wisconsin, United States - AAG_RA_Gln | ecosystem: Engineered > Bioreactor >... | reverse complement strand
CAGCTAAGGTCCCTAAATATTGGCTAAGTGGGCAAGGATGTGAGGATACTCAGACAACCAGGATGTTGGCTTAGAAGCAGCCATCATTTAAAGAAAGCGTAACAGCTCACTGGTCAAGCGTTCTTGCGCCGACAATGTAACGGGGCTCAAGCCAGTTACCGAAGCTGCGGACTGGCGGGTCTTCGGATCCGCCTTTGGTAGGAGAGCATTCTCACTCGGGCGAAGCCGTGGTGACAAGCCATGGTGGACGGCTGAGAAGAGACCCTGCCGGCATGAGTAGCGATAATTGGGGTAAAAACCCTCAACGCCGAAAATCTAAGGTTTCCTGGGGAAGGTCAGTCCGCCCAGGGTCAGTCGGTCCCTAAGGTCAGGCCGAAAGGCGTAGCCGATGGACAGCAGGTCAACATTCCTGCACCGCCTGAGACACGTTATCACGATGGGGAGACACAGGAGGATAGGCATACGCGCGATCGGAAATGCGCGACCGCCCAGTAGAGGGAGCTTCCAGGCAAATCCGGTAGCTCTTAACCTCGAGTACGGCGGGGAAGGTCGCCTTCGGGCTTCCGAACTTGTCGATTCCACGCTGTCGAGAAAATCCTCTAAGGAGCGTCTCAGGTGACCGTACCGCAAACCGACACAGGTAGATAAGAAGAGTATTCTAAGGCGCACGAGTGAGCCCTCTTTTAGGAACTAGGCAAGTTAGCCCCGTAACTTCGGGAAAAGGGGCGCCTTATTAGGGTGAAGCCGTACAGGCGGAGCCCGAGGAGGCCGCAGAGAAATGGCTCTAGCGACTGTTTAATAAAAACACAGGACTCTGCAAAGACATAAAATCGATGTATAGGGTCTGACGCCTGCCCGGTGCTGGAAGGTTAAGGGAAGGGGTTAGCCGTAAGGCGAAGCTCTGAACCGAAGCCCCAGTAAACGGCGGCCGTAACTATAACGGTCCTAAGGTAGCGAAATTCCTTGTCGGGTAAGTTCCGACCCGCACGAAAGGCGTAACGACTTGAGCGCTGTCTCAAAGAGGGGCTCGGCGAAATTGTGGTACCGGTGAAGACGCCGGTTACCTGCCGCTGGACGGGAAGACCCCGGCACCTTAACTGCATCCTAGCATTGGATTTCGGTCCATGATGCGCAGGATAGGTGGGAGGCTATGAAGCATCGGCTCCGGCCGGTGTGGAGCCAACGGTGAGATACCACTCTTCCTGGTCTGAGATTCTAACCTCCGCCCCTGATCGGGGCGAGGAACAGTGTTAGGTGGGTAGTTTGACTGGGGCGGTCGCCTCCTAAAATGTAACGGAGGCGCCCAAAGGTTCCCTCAGGTTGTTTGGAAATCAACCGCAGAGTGCAAAGGCATAAGGGAGCTTGACTGTGAGGCCGACGGGCCGAACAGGTGGGAAACCAGGGCTTAGTGATCCGGTGATCCTGTATGGAAGGGTCATCGCTCAACGGATAAAAGGTACGCCGGGGATAACAGGCTAATAGTGTCCAAGAGCTCACATCGACGACACTGTTTGGCACCTCGATGTCGGCTCATCTCATCCTGGGGCTGAAGCAGGTCCCAAGGGTCCGGCTGTTCGCCGGTTAAAGAGGTACGTGAGCTGGGTTTAGAACGTCGCGAGACAGTTCGGTCCCTATCCACGGTAGGCGTAGGAGATTTGAGGGGGGCTGCCCATAGTACGAAAGGACCTGGGTGGACGAACCTCTAGTGTACCAGTTGTCCCGCCAGGGGCAGCGCTGGGTAGCTACGTTCGGTTGTGATAACCGCTGAAAGCATATAAGCGGGAAGCACGCCCCAAGATAAGATCTCCCTCCCGCAAGGGCTGAAGGTCCCTGGTAGACGACCAGGTTGATAGGCTGGAGGTGTAAGCGCAGAGATGCGTTCAGCTGACCAGTACTAATAGACCGTGAGGCTTGACCATAAAGTTTATCAAGACAAAAAAGAGATGGGGACATGTTCGAATTTCTCTTGAAATTCGTACGTGTCCCCGGTTTGATACCGCTATGTTCTCGTTATGATTCAAATCCCGGTGACTGTAACGGCGGGGCCACACCCGTTCCCATTCCGAACACGGAAGTTAAGCCCGCTCGTGCCGATGGTACTGCCTGGGCAGCTGGGTGGGAGAGTAGGTCGTTGCCGGGTTTTTTATTTTCACTCGAATAAAGGCCAGAGGGGCACGGGCCCCCAGACAAACGGTCGGTCAACCACCCTCTCCTTTTATTCGGCAGGTTGGGCGCGGGCTCCGTTCATGGGCCAAGGGGAACCACGGAATCCGAATAAGAGAGACCGCGTCCAGGGCATGGGCAAAAATTCAAGGAGAGATGTATGAACATCTACGTGGGAAACATTTCCCGCACGGCGACCGAGCAGGACCTTCGCGACGCCTTCGCGGCGTTCGGCGAGGTCCAGAGCGCGTCGATCATCAAGGACAAGTTCAGCGGTGAGAGCCGCGGTTTCGGCTTCGTCGAGATGCCGAACAAGGAAGAGGCCGACAAGGCCATCTCCGGGCTCAACGGCAAGGACCTCAAGGGCCGTCCCCTGACGGTCAACGAAGCCCGGCCCCGCACCGACCGGCCCCGCACGGGCGGCGGCGGCGGCGGCAGAGGCGGCTTCGGCGGCGGCCGCGGCCGGTATTGATCGCCTAAGCGACCTTATTCGAACGTCCAGGGCCTGTTCCCGAGAGGGGATCGGCCCTTTTTATTTTCTGATGGGAACACAAGAAAGGCCGGAGCTGGTTATTTCTTCCGGCCCGCCAGGTCGATCAGCCGGCCGAGCCGCTTGTAAACCTCCCGGCGATGCCCGACGGTCACAATGAGGACGACGAGCTCGCTCCCCTTGGCGCGATAGATGATCCGGTAGTCCGACGTCCGGAGCGATCGCAAACCCGACAGTTCGTGCGACAGGGGCTTCCCTCGTTCCGGCTCCACGGCGAGGGATCCGACGGCCTTTCGCACGAGCTTCCGGACGGAGGGATCGAGCTTGTCGATGATCCGTTTCGCCTCCCTCGTATAGAGGATGCGGTGGGCGGGGGGCTTCATCTCTCGGGGAAGACCTCGTCGTGGGCGTAGAGCCGGCCGGCCTTCTCGTCGGCCAGCCCCCGGTCGAGGCTCGCCATGAGCTCACGGTCGCTGAGGATCTCGAGCGTTTCGATGAGCGTCTCGTACTCCGCGACGCTCATTAGGACCCCTTCAGGCTTGCCACGGTGGGTGATGCCGTAGATCCCGTGTTCCTCACGCACCTTGCGCACGAGGCTCGAGAGCCGGGCCTTGGCCGCGCTCAGGGGCACGATATCGGTGTACTCGGCCATAAGATCCTCCCTGGATGGTCTGATAATAGACCAATAAAGTAGTCCAATCGATAATAGGGCCTCGATGATCCCTTGTCAAGGGGATCTCTTCTTCCGGGCCCGCCGGACCGGCCACCAGTCGATGACGGTCCCCCCGGCCTCGAGATAGTACGGGCTTGCGAGGACGTTCATCCGGCCTTCCCGGGCGACCAGGAACTCCCGGACCCGGAAACGCTTTCCGGTGTGGATGTCCTCCATGACGTCGTCGAGAGAGGGGATCGGTCTGAAGATGTAGAGCTTCTCGAGGACCGCCTGTTTTTGGTCATCCGGGATGTCATAGACCCGGACGGGCCCCGACGGCGAGGGGACGAGCTTGATGGGGAAGGGCAGGGGAGGATCCATAAAGGGCGAGGACTTGCTCATGAGCGTCTCCTTTCGTTCTCTGGGACGCTCCGAGAGCCGGTATGTTCTCAGTCAGGGGCCGGTTCCCGGGAGAGGGTCGGCCCTTCCGCGGCCGGCGGGCCACGGCTCGGACAGTTTGCGCTTCAGGAAGAAAGGCCGCTCCTTGACGACGACAATGACGGCCAGGACCAGCATCAGACCGGTCTGGATGACCTTGCTGTCGGGATGGGTCCGGAACAGCTCTTTGAATAAGCCAGCCGTGATGTGGAAGACGACGGCCGCCTGGATGCTGCAGCGGATTTTGTAGAATTGACAACGACCGGTTTTCGGGGATATCCTTCTTTCGCTCTCCGTTGGGAACAATCTCCGATAGAGTAGATCAGAGAAGGAGGGCTAATGTCTATGGCGGAATCCAATGTATCGCGGAGGGACGCTCTGAACCGGCTGCTCAAGGCCTGCGCCGTCGCCGCGGGGCTGAGCGCTGCCCAGACCAATAGGCTTCTGGCGCAAGCGCGCTCTATGAGATCCCTTCCCGAGGTCGCCAGGTTGATTGGAGTACCCACTCGCGACAATAAGGTCAAAGCGCTAAAGGTGCTCCTCATGCCGAAGTCGCGTAAGCCTGAGGTGTTTAAGTCGGAATTCGGCCGGGAGCCGCAGTTCGCAGTCAGACCGCTCAGGTCCGGTGGCACTGTATGCGGCGCATATATCGGAGGTCAGGTATGCGCCGACCTGGAATGCGGGGTTCATGTTTGTAGCGCGGCCACTTCGAGGGTGATCACAGCCGAGCGGATGAAGGAAATCCGCGGGGCGGTGAACAACCAGGAGTGCATCACGCATTGCTGGTTCTGCTTCGACTTCTGCTTCTCCTCGTCGAAGTGGGGAGCGGAGCTGGGGTCCGATTGGCTGAACCAGGTCAAGAACGATCGGTTCATCCAGGCGCTTTTCAAAGAGTTCAAGGTTACCTCGGCCGATGATCTGGGTCGGGAGCTCAGGGGCCTTTTGCAGAAGAGACAGGCGGAGTTATAACGGCCCTTCCCGCAGATGCTGAAGAGTTCCTCATTCAACAGGTTCGCGACCCTTTCAGACGGGCGAAAGATTCTCTTCAACTTCCTGACCCTAAGGCTCGTCGCCTTGGAAGGCGTCGATGCCGCGAGAGTCGAAAGCGTCCTTTCCAACCCGGTCCTCCCGCCTCGGAGGGGAACGGTTCGGCTGACACAGCTGCTCCAACACAACGGATTCCTCGTCGACGAAGCCTCCAACGAGGCGTCCCAGCTCATGAGGGGCTTCCATCAGAGCCGAGAGGACGAGAGCCTTCTGTCACTGACCATCCTGCCGACGCTTTCCTGCAATTTCAGGTGCACCTATTGCTACGAGGGCGAGCCGGCGCCGGAACACATGGGCGGTGAAGTGGAGGCGGCCCTCGTCGCCTTCGTTGAAGACAGGCTGCGCAGGGGGGGGCGGATGTCGGTCTGCTGGTACGGAGGCGAGCCGCTGCTCAGGAAGGAGACGGTGGACACATTGAGCCGGGCATTCCTCGATCTTTGTGCCGCCCGCGATGTGAGCTACCAGGCCAGCGTAATCACAAACGGCTATCTGCTTGATCGGGCGACGGCATCATGGTTGAAGGGCCTCGGCGTGGGTTTAGCCCAAGTTACGCTCGACGGCCCCCCGCAGGTCCACGATCTGCGGCGTCCGTTGGCGACGGGAGGGGGCACCTTCCGGACGATCATCGACAACTTGAAGGCGGTCTCCGGGCTCATGGATATCAACGTCCGTATGAACGTCGACGCCGAGAACCAGGAAGCACTCGGCCTATTACTGGACCTCCTCGTCGAGGAAGGCATCGCCGAGAGGGTCACCCTCTACCCGGCGATGACCGATTCCTTCACCTCGACAGGCACCTGTGTCGCCGATCAGTGCCTGGGCAGGGAGAAGTTCTCCCTGGTATCCCTCAGGACGTCCCTTGAGCTGACTCGCCGAGGCTTGCCCGATCGCCTGGTTCCGATGGCCCACTCGCTTCCCTGTGGGGCGCTTCGGAGAGCGACCCACATCGTCACTCCCTCCGGCGGGCTGGCCGCATGCTGGGCCCGAGTCACTCTGCCCGGTAAGCATATTGGCCACTTATTGCAGCCGGCGACGGCCGACATGGAGGAACGGAGGAAGGAGTGGTTCTCATTCGATCCGTTCGCCCTGGAGTGTCGTGACTGCTTCGCGCTCCCGATCTGCATGGGCGCTTGCCCCGAGCATTATCTTGTGAGGAGAAAGCTCGACTGTCCGGTCTGGAAACATCATCCCGAAGAACACATATTGAACTACTACCGGCTCCTGATCCTCCAACGGCAGAGCGAGATCGCGGCGGGATGCAGGACCGTCGTTGACATGCTTAGGAAGCAGAGCGGATAGGGGAACATTCACGTCCTCGATACCTCGTGGAGGTTTACGGGGCGGAAGGACGACAGGGCAAGAAGGTAACGGACCTGTTTTCGCCGATTTCCGTCCAGTCCGGGAAAAGTGCTGTTAAAGAAACCGGGTTCCGTGAATCGTTGAAGAACTTCTTCCTCACCAACAAATTCGGGCCCGCGGCCCAGAACTCCACGGACCTCCCGGCCATGTCCGGGAAGCTCGGCTCATATATGTGCCGGTATCGCAGGCGCGCCGTCGACTCAAGGGGACGCAGGTCGTGAGATCTGAGGCTGCGGCCGGCCTGCCCGATGCCGAAAAGCCGAAGAGGATCTAGGGCGGGATCGCGGCGGACGGAGCCCGGAGGTTCAGTCTCGATGCACCCGGATCCACTTGATCTTCAGGAAATCGCCGGCGGCGACGCTCATCGTATCGACTCGGGGCGTCCCCTCGGCCTTGGTCAGGGTCACCGCGAGTTCTCTTTCCCTCGATGGGCGTTCTTTGCCAGGCATCAGGTCGATCACAAGGAACATCGCGGCGCCCACCGGGGCATCGATGGCGAGATCGGCCCAAAAATCGCGATGGACCCGGGAAGTCGCTTGCGCCGCCGCTACGAGTCCGCCGACGGTCGCCCCGAGGAGGGCGCTCATCAGGAAACGCGGTGCGGTGGCGTCGCGTCCCACCTGTATCTCGAATGGATTATAGCCCCGCGATTCGATCCGGATAACGTGGCCCCTCCTCCGTCTTTTCAGCCTGATCTCGACGGGGGCCGTGCCCTGCGGCTTGCCGTTGACGCTGATGCCGACGGTCAAGGGCGCCGAAGAGGAGGTGAGGGAGATCGGTTCCGTTCTCCTCCCCGGGAACGTCGCACAGCCCGAAGAGAGGAGGACGCTCGAGCAAGTCAGAAAGAGAACGAACCGATTTCTTCCGATCGCCGGTCTCCTCTCCCAGCCCGCTCGACCTCATTTTGCCGCGAATGGAACTTCCCGTCAACGGCGACGGTCGAAGAGACGAGTGGATCGGCCGGGGGCCTCAGAACCGGGCCTTGACGACGACGAGCACGAGAAAAGCCCCGTACAGAGTGGCCATGACGAGATGGGAGAGCCGGCCCGGGCGGTCGGCCGACAGGCGGGCCGCGGCCCTCCAGCCGGTCAGCCAGACCGACAGGACGGCCGCGCCCATCAGGATCAACGCGGCCCAGCTCACCCAAGGGAAAACCGCATTGGCGATCCCCATGTCGACGGTCACATCGCCCGCGAGGATCCCCTTGGCTGTGGCGTATCCGAGGGGGTCGTCGAAAGCCAAGGGGTAATAGGGCAGCCGGGACGTGATCCTGATGACGGCCTTGACCAGGTGGCCGACGGCCACAACGGGCAGGAACACCGTTCCGAAGGCCTTGGCCGAATCCAGGAGGCTCGTTCGGCTCGACCATCTCCCCATCAACCCGGGGATGAGGTAGAGCCCGGCGGGAAGAACGACGAACAGGCAGAGCGCCTGGACGAAGTTCGCCGCCTCCCCGGAGAGGCCGAGCCGGGAATTGAGCGCGGCGGGAACCGAGCCGAGGGCCTTTTCGACGGGCTTCCACTCCTCGCCGAGCTCCCAGACGACGAGCCCCGATGACCTGGAACAGCTCGAACATCTGCTCTCGTTATCCGGTTATTTCTCAGCGGCCTGGCTGGAGGCCGATCCGGTCTGGGCCCCCCTGCGGTCGATGCCGCGCTTCGCCGTGCTCATGGGCCGGGCCCAATGACCGTCCTCCGTCCGGCTGTGGTCCCGGTCCCCCTGGCCGAGCGGACGCCCGATCGATGGATCGGCAGGGTATTCCCGGGGAAGGACGGTTCAGCCGCGCGACAGATAGGCCTCTAAACGGGCCCGGTCCTCGTCCGACAGCCGGGTGAAGCGGATGCCCATGCCCTGCATGTGGACCATCCAGACGACCTCTCCCTCGCCCGAGACGGGGTTTTCCGGTTCGTCGCCCGGAAGATCGAACCGGAAGGTGACGGGTGAAGCCTCGGGCAACGGGTTGATGGTATCGATGTACATCCCGCCGGGGGACAGGTCGTTGATGCGTCCCTGGAAACGCATCCCTTTATTTTCGTAGGTCACATCGGCGACGGCGTAAGAACGGGCGCCTTGCCGCTTCTCTCCATCCATGAGCTCTCCTTGAAGGACCCGCCCAGTATACCCGAGTTCCCGGGACAGAGGGAAGAGGCGCGAACGCCCGCCCTCAGCGCGGCAGGTGCTTCTTCGGGAACTTGGCCACCACCGTATAGTTCGGATCGACGACGTTGGCGACCTGGGCGCTGCCGACCTGGGACAGGACCTGGAGGGCCTCCCAGCGGTCGAATCCGTAGCCCGTCTCCAGCCACTTGACCATCTCGACGTGGGCGATGCGGAAGGCGTCGATGAGCGGCCGGGCCGACCCCGCCACCATGATGCAGTCGTCGTTCTCCAGGCGCGGCCAGTCGATCGTCCAGCCCTTCCGGAGCCCGATCTCGAAGGCCACGTCCGCCGAGGTCTCGATGCCCGAGCCGATGATCTCGCCATCCCCCTGCAGGGCGTGGACGTCGCCGAAATAGAAATAGGCCCCCTCGTGGAAGACGGGGAGATAGACGGTGGCTCCCTCGCAGGCCTCGGGAGTGTCCATGTTCCCGCCGAAGGCGGAGGGGACCCCGCCGGGAACGGCCTGGTCGTCCGGGGGGGCCGTGGCCAGCCGGCCCAGCATCGGCTTGAGCGCGACCTCGATCCGTTTCATCCGGCTGCCGGGCAGGTCGAGCGACGCGGTCAGGGCCGCGGTGTCGATCTTCCAGACGTGGACGAGCGGCGGCACCGGGTCGTGGAGCATGGGAATGCCCTTGGTGGCGGTCAGGATCCCGTAGGATTGGGACGTACCCGAGCGGCCGGTGGCGATGTTCGGGCGGATCTTCAGGATGCGGACGACGAGGGTGTCGCCCGGCTCGGCCCCTTCGACGTACACGGGGCCGACCTCTCCCGGCCAGGGCCCGTCCTTGGCGGTGAAGAAGTCCGAGTAGAGCGTGCTCGACTCGACCGTATCGCCCGGCTTGACGCGCAGGACCGGCTCCCGGACGGCGTAGGTCTGCTGGCCCTGGGTCGGGCGGAAGCGGTGGACCTCGGCGAGCGCCGCGGAGCCGGCCGAGATGGTGATCACGACGGCGAGAAGCGTTCTTTTCGTCACGGGAGCATCCTCCTTCCGGTCGGCCGGACCGAGGACCGATATTGCCTCGCCGTGGCGGGAAATGCAAGCGTCCGACGCGACTCCCGGGCTCACCCCGCGGGCTTGGTCATCGGCGTCACGACCATGATGAAGGTCAGGACGAGGGCGATGAAGGCCAGGAGCGGGAAGACGACCCAGAGCGCGCGGCTGACCGGACCGGCCTTGTCCCGGCGGCCGGCCATGACCTCGCGGTCCTCGAGCGGCGCGGCGACGGCGGCGAGCCCCAGGAGCGAGAACGCGACCGCCGTGATGAGGAAAGCGATCGCCGAGGAGATCTCCCCGACGTCCGCATGGGCGAACCCGAACAGGGCCTGGATGAGCCCCATGAGCAGGCCGATGGCTCCCGTCATGGCGAAGCCCAGGGACCAGGCCCTGGCGCCGACGCCCCGGCCCATGAAGAGAGCCAGGACGACGGCCCCGCCGCCGACGATCAGGATCGCCGGTCCGTGGAACAGGATCTTGCCGAGGGGGAGAGGGCCGCCGCGAGGCCGGCCGACGGTCAGGACGACGATGCTCGCGGCGACCGTCGCGGCGAAAAGCAGGTAGCCGCCGATGCGGCCCCGGATCGCCGATCCGGAGCGTCTGACGGCGGGAGCCGCCTCGGGCCCTTCGCCCGCCGTCCGCGGCGCGGCGTCGCCCTCCGCGAGCTTCAGGGCCGGCACCAGACAGACGACCGCCAAGACCAGGCCGTAGAGCATGATGACGAGGGCCTGGATCATCCGGCCGGCGATGCCCCCGATGCCGCCGTTCTCGCTGCCGAGGGCGATGGTGAAATTGAGGGCGCTGCCGAGGGCGCCCAACAGCCAGGCGTTCCGGGCCGCCGCTTCCCAGAAATAGACGGAGCGGCGGCGCTCGACGGCCGTTCCCGGCCGGCCCGCGGCGAGACGGAAGGCCGAGCCGACCTCCCGGAACTCGAATCCCATGAGCGCGACGGCCGCGCTGCCGAAGATGAGGAAGAGCAGTCCGACGGTGTTCATGCCTATCTCCTTGTCTGTTCCTGGCCCGGTCCGGCCGCCTTGAGGGACGCGATCCGGTCGGCCAGGGGGCTCGAAGCGGCAGCGCCCTGGAGGATGATGCCCGCGACGAGCATCAGGACCGACAGGACCGCCCAGACCGTCCGCCGCCGCAACCAGCCCCAGGCGTCCGCCGGCGCGCGGCTTATCTCATGAGCCGCTCGAACGCGGGAGATCCGCGCCCGCATCCCGGCGGCGACGCCGTCCGGAAGGTCGTCGGCGAGGGCCCGCCGCAGCAGCCCGTCGATGGTCTCGTCCCGCTCGTGTTCGGGCATCATGATCCTCTTTCCTTGCCGTCCCCCCCGAACAGGCCGGGGGACCGGCGGGGCAGGCGCCCGACGGCCTCGAGGACGGCGGAGCGGAGCTCGCGGGCCTCGGCCTCCTGGGCCGTCGTCGGGCCCGTGTCGCCCGTCCGGTCGTCCGCCAGGCCGGGCGCCTCGTGGCGGAGGCGACGCCGGTCCTTGCGCAAGACGTCGATGGCCGCCGAGACCGCGATGCGCATGATCAGGGCTTCCGGCCGGGGATGGCGGGCGACGGCGTCGCGCTTCTTCCAGACGACGGCCAGCGCGTCCTGGAGGGCGTCCTCCGCCGCCTCGCGCTGCCGGACGATGCGCCAGACGGCCCTCATCATCCGGCCCTCCACGGGCTTGACGAGGAGATCGTAGTCGAATTCCCGGTCCGCCACCGCGCCGGCCCTTTCGCGGACACTGTAATCCAGGGCCGCGGGCGAATCAAATGCCATGCCGCCTCAGGCTTCGACGGGGGTGACGACGAAGAGGACGAAGGCGACGAGGTCGCGGACGGCCTCCTCGCGCCGGCCGGCCTCGATCCCGGCCAGCGCCCGGTCGAGGAGCGCGACGCAGATCTTCTTGGCCCGGTCTATGATATCGGCTTCGCGGTAGGCGGAGGCGAGCTCCGCCGGGACGGTCCAAGCTTGTCCTCCGGAGGCCAATTTGTAGGCCAGCCCGAGATATTGGCGGATCTTGTCCTCGAGCAGGCCGCCCTCGTCGAACATCTTCCGGACGGTCTCGATCCGGCCCCTGAACTCGGCCTCATAGGACGTCGCGGGCAGGACGAGGAGCGCGGCGTCCAGAACGCCGACCAGGGCCTGGGTGATCTCCTCCCGGCTGAAGTGAGGGGACAGGGTGACGGCGCGGGCCCGCCCGATGAGCGCTTCGGGACCGGCCTCTTGGGCCTTGAGGACGGGAGCGCCGGCCAGGAGCACGGCGACGGCGATGAGGGCGACGATCACGGTTCTTTTCATCTGTGGCCTCCATACCGTAACCGTCCGGGAAGGCCTCCTTGTTTACGCGAAGCCCTCCATGCCGCCCGATGAGCCGGGCGCGGGCTTATCCGGCGCGGCCGAGCTGGCCGCAGGCGGCCATGAGGGCCCGCCCCCGCGGCGTCCGCAGCTTGACGTATACGCCGGCCGCCCGGAGTCGCTTGACGAACGCCTCGACCTCGGCTTCGCCCGGCGCCCGTCCGACCGGGGCCGGGCCCGGATTGTAAGGGATGACGTTGACCACGGCCCTTCCGTTCGGCGCTGCGGCCCGGACGAACGCGGCCACCCCTTCGGCCGCGCCCTCGCCGTCGTTCCGGCCCGGCATCAGGCAATAATTGACCGCCAGGGCGAAGTTCCGTCGCTGGGGATAGGCGGCCAGGGCGGCGGCCAGGGCTTCGAGCCCGATGCCCCGGGTCGCCGGCATGAGCTCGCCGCGAAGCCCGTCGTCCGGCGCGTTGAGGCTGACCGAGAGGTTGAGCCGCTTGAGCCCGAGCGCCTTGAGCCGGGCGATGCCCTCCGGCAGGCCGACGGTGCAGACCGTGAGGTCGTCCTGGGAGAAGGCCGGGCCCGACTCGTCGAGCAGGACCGCGATGGCCCCCGCGAGGCCGTCGAAATTGTCGAGGGGCTCGCCCATGCCCATGAAGACGACCTGGCCGACGTCCCAGCCCAGGGCCAGCCGGGCCGCCGCGTACTGCCCGACGATCTCGTCGGGCCGGAGGTCGCGCGCGAAGCCCATCCGTCCCGATTCGCAGAACAGGCAGCCCATGCGGCAGCCCACCTGGGTCGAGACGCACAGGGTGTCCGGCCCGGGTTCGACGCCTCGCCGCGCCACGGGGATGCGGACGCACTCGACGCGGCGACCGTCGTCGAGCCGCAGGAGGGCCTTGGCCGTCGTCCCGAACGGGCCCGCCTCTTCGACGACGCGTTCGATCTCCGGCAGACGGAGCGCGACGCGGGCGCCGAGGGCGGCCGCGGCCGCTTTGCCGACGGTCTCGGCCGCGGGCTCGAAGCGGCCCTCGGCGAAGGCCCGCCGGTAGAGACGTCCCAAGGCCCGCGAGGATCCGCCCCCTCCGGCCAGGGCCTCGAAGGCCGGGCGGGTCAGGCCCAGGATATTGACGCGTCCGCCGGTCTCGGCCATGCGGCCAATGTAGTGGAATCCCGGCCATTATGCAATCCGGGGCCGGCGGCCCCTTCCTTGACACCCGTTCGGCCGGGGCCGTATCTTGGAGCCGTTCGATCTCTCCAACGAGGAGGGCTCCCATGCCGGAGGCCATTTCGGGAGCGCGCTGCGATCTCTCGCCGCAAGCCCGCCGGCTCGGGCTGTGGTCGGCGGCGGCGGCGGCGGCCGCGCTGATGGCCGCCTACGCGGCCGTCCTCGCCGTCGGATTGCTGACGCTCCCGTCGCCGGACGTCCCGATCGGCGACCCGCTGTTCTCGGTCCTGGAGGTCCTGATCATCGCGCTGATGCCGCCGCTCGTCGCCCTGATGGCCGCCGTGCACGCCTGGACGCCGGCGCGGCTCAAGGCGTTCAGCCTGACGGCGCTCGTTTTCATGGGCCTGGTCGCCGGAGTGACGTGCGGATTGCACTTCGTGATCCTGACCTTGCGCCGTCCCGAGGCCGCCGCCGGCTGGCCGGGCCTGGGACGCCTCCTCGAGTTCCGCTGGCCCTCGTTGGCCTACGCCCTCGACATCCTGGCCTGGGACATCTTCTTCCCGCTCGCGGTCCTGTTCGCCGCCGCGGTCTTCCGCGGCCGGGGGCTGGCCTCGTGGATCCGGCGGCTCATGGTCCTGTCGGGCGTCTTGGCCTTCGCCGGCCTCGCCGGCGTGGCCGCGGGCGACATGGGCCTGCGCAACGTCGGAATCGTGGGCTACGTCGGCGTGTTCTTCGCCGTGACCGTCCTTCTCGCGGTCCTGTTCCGCCGGGCGGCTGCGCCGCCGGACGCGACGGGAGGGATTGACAGCGCCGCCCGCTCCTCCCCATAATGGCCCCGACGGATGGCCTTTGAGGGGGGAGTCCGCTATGGGCCGTGAAGACCGTCTCGATACCTGGAAAGACATCTCGGCCTATCTCGGGCGGTGCACCCGGACCTGCCAGAATTGGGAGGCCCTGTACGGGCTTCCGGCATACCGGCTCGAACAGACACCCAAGGCGCGCGTCTATGCGTTCAAGGGCGAGATCGACGCCTGGTTCGAGCGCGTCCTCAAGGAGACGGATTCCTCGCGCGCCCGGGGAGCCGCTTCCGTCGACCGGCCCGAGCCGGTTCAAGCGGAGGGCTCGGCCGATGTGCCGGCCGTCAGCCCTTCGGCGGTCGCCGATCAAGCTTACCGGGCGGGCCGAAAGGCCATCGAGAGGTTCCTGGCCACCCGCAATCCCGCCGATGCGGCCGTGGCCGTCGACATGTTCGAAAAGGCCCTTCGGGAGGATCCCGGCAATCCCCTGGCTTACGCCGGCCTGGGCGAGGCCTATCGCTGGGACTACGCGTTCCTGGGGATGAGGCCGGACCGGCTGGAGCGGATGACCGCGAATTACGCCAAAGCCTGCGAGCTCGCCCCCGACCTGGCCGAGGCCAGTATCGGCCTCGGCTGGAGCCTCTACTTCCCCGGAGATATCGCCGGCGCCGGCGCCCCGTTCGCCCGCGCGGCCAAGCTCAAGCCCGGCGACCCGGGCGTCGATCTGGAGATCGGCCATTTCCTGCTCGGGCTCGGGCGCCTCGACCGGGCCATCCGGCGGTTCTCCCGGGCCCTCGGCGATCCCGCGGCCGGAGCGAAGGCGGAATGGATCAGAGCGCTCTGCCTCGAATGGACCGGGGAGTACGAAGCAGCCCTGGCCGCCGTCAAGGGGCCCCTCCGGCGCGAACCGACGAGCGCCTACCTGCGCTGCCTGCAGGCCCGATTGATGATCTACGAGGGGAACCTGGCCGACGCGGAAGCCGAGCTGACCTTGGCCGAGGCCCTGTCTCCGGGATGCGGCGACGTCGCGTTCAACCGGGCCCTTCTCTGGGCGGCCTGGGGGAATCGGCCCATGGCCGAGAAGGCCCTGGCCCTACCCGCGCGGACGACCCTCCTCCGCAACTACATCGAGACCATGGTCTATGCTTCGCTGGGCGACCCGGACGAGGCCCTCCATCTCATCGCTTCGACCATCGAGACCGGCTTCTCCCGGCTCGTCGCCCACGCCTATCCTTATCCCTACCTGGCGAACACGAGGAACCGGTTCCACGACCGGCTGCGGCGGACGCCAAGGTTCGAGGGCATCCTGGCGCGCCAAAGGCGACGGTACCTGGAGGAGTCGGCGCGGTTGGGCGGCCTGTAGCGGGCCCCGCGCCTACTTGCCCTTCTCGAAGTCGGCCTTCTTGAGGTTCTCGAAGACCTCGCTCACGACCGCCTTGGCCTGGTCGAGAGGGTACGCGCCCTCCAGATCGACCTCCAGGCGGACGTTGGCCGTCAGGGCCACGCCCTTGAGCTGGACGTGGGGGGTCGGCGGATAGGTCGTGGTCTTGCCGGTGTCGATGGTCTCCGGCTGGCATTCCGTCTCGTAGGCGACGTAGACGATCTCGCCGCCGCCGAGCTTCTCGCGGCGGGGCGGGTGCTTGGTCCGGCCGAGCTCGCCCATCGCGTTCTCGAGGGTCTGCGGATTGGCCGCGTCGCCCTGCATTTGGAGCATCTGGGCCATCTCGCCGCCGTAATAGGTGACCGCGACGCTGATGCGGGCGGGGAACTTGTTGCTCCGGGTGCATGGGTGGTCGAACGTCAGGTCGGCCGACCCGCCGCCCATGCCCATGGGCCCGGCGGCGTTGAAGTCGCCGCCGCGGATGGTGCCGCTCTTCGGCAGCAGCGAGGCGATGAGCGGGTGACAGGCGCCCTTGCTCTGGACCGGCGCCGGGGCGGGGACCGCGGCCGTGGCCGCGGCGAGGAGGACGAGGGTCAGGGCGAGGCGGGCGGGGATGGGGGACGGGGTTCGCGGAGTGTTCATGGCGGCCTCCTTGGGACGGACACTTTAGCCCCGAACCCGCCGCCGAGTCAATCCCGCGCCGCCCGGGTCTCCGCGACGCGGTCCCACGGAGTTGACACGGGCAGGCGGACTTTTCTATAGTCCGTCCTTCACGACATCCCTTCGATCCGGGCAGGAGGTGGACCTTGAGGAAGAAGCGGGTTTGGCTCGTCGGCGCACCGCGGCTGGTCAAGCAGTGAACGCCATCCGCGTCCTGGTCACGGGGGGGACGTTCGACAAGGAATACGACGAGCTGACCGGCAACCTGTTCTTCCAGGACACCCACGTCCCCGAGATGCTCCGCCTGGGGCGGTCGGGCCTCGAGGTCGAGGTCCGGACCTTGATGATGGTCGATTCCCTGGAGATGTCCGACGCCGACCGGGCCAACATCCTCGAGCACTGCCGGACCTCGCCCCGCGAGCGGATCGTCGTCACCCACGGCACGGACCGGATGGAGGTCACGGCGCGCCTGCTCGGGCCGGCCGTCAAGGACAAGACGGTCGTCCTGACCGGGGCCATGGTGCCCTACAAATTCGGTTCCTCCGACGGCCTCTTCAACCTCGGCGCGGCCCTGGCGTTCGTCCAGGTCCTGCCCCACGGCGTCTACGTGGCCATGAACGGCCGGGCCCTGCCCTGGGACCGGGTCCGCAAGAACCGCAAGACCGGCGTCTTCGAGGAGATCGAGGGCTGACGGGGGGACCGCCTGGGAGGAAGACCATGAAGAAGCTCCGCCTCATCCCCGCCGCGGCGGTCCTCGCCGTCCCGGTCGCGCTCGGTCTCCTGGCGGCCGCGCCGGCCGTATCCCCGGGCCAGGACATCCGGGAGGTCGCCCAGGATCCCGTCTGGCCCATGCCCAGCCCCAACGAATGGTATTGGCACCGGCCCGACGACCGCCTGACCCAGGCCCAGGTCGACGCCGCCCTGTCCGGCGTCAAGTCGGGGTTCTTCTGGAGCGTGACCAACGATTGGAAAGGCCCCTTGGTCAAGGCCGCGGCGAACAAGAGAGCCGTCGAGTTCTCCTACACCGCCGGGCGCGAACTTAAACTCGCGAGGGTCTCGCCCAAGCTCCTGGCCTCGCTGCGCCTCTATTACGCGGCGTCCCAGCCCCAGGGCCAAAAATGGCTCGTGACGGTCAACCTGACGACCCAGAGCGTCATCCAGGTCTATTTCGAGTCGGAAACCCTGGCCCGGGCTTTCATCGACGCCGCGGCTTCCGCCGCCAACCTGGCCGGGATCACTTTGGAGGAGAAGCTCGGGCGCGGCTTCGCCGTGTCCGACCTGACCCCCGTCCAGGCCCAGGCCCTCGGCAAGTCGCGCGTCGACAGCGCCCTGGTCAGCATGCTCGCCTTCGGCGGCCCGGCCGAAATGGCGGGTCTCCGTCTCTTCGACCTCATCACGGAGGTCGACGGCGTCAAGGTCCGCAACGCCGACCACCTCGTGACGATCCTGGACGCGGCCCCTCCGGGCGCCGAACTGCGCCTGACCTGTCTCGAAAGGGTCGAGGCGGCGGACGGCGAGGGTGCTGCCCGCGTCTGGAAGCCGCGGACCGTCGTTTGGAGAATGCCCCTCCGCCCTTAGGCCCCGGCCGCGTCGACGGACCGGAGCGCCGGACAGCCCGCGAAGAGCGCCGTCGACAGAAACGAGGTTGAGATGAAAGCGATACGACGGACGATCCTCTGCCTTCTCGCGGCCGTGGCGGCCGTCTCCATGGCCCCGCCCGCCGCTCCGGACCCGGCTCATCGGATCTATTGGGGCGACGCCGTCCCCCGGGGATGGAACGGCAAGTGGCCGGCCCGGTTCCTGACCGTTCCCGAGAGAACGAATTACGAGCGGACCGCTTCCAACCGGGAGGTCCTCGAGTTCATCGACGTCCTGCGCTGGACGAGCGACAAGGTCCAGGTCCTGACCGTCTACATGAGCCCGCTGCGGAACGTCTGCCCGGCGGTCGTCCTGGCCCATCCCCGGGTGGACCGGCCGGAAGACGCCGCCAAGTCGGGCAAGACCGTCGTCTACCTTCAGGGCAACATCCACGCCTACGAGCCCGAAGGCAAGGAGAGCCTGCTCATGCTGGCCCGGGAGATCCTCTTCGGGAAGATGACCAAGCTCTTGGACGACCTGATCATCATCGTTTGCCCGAACTTCTGCGTCGACGGCAACGACGCCCTGACCTTAGGCGAGGGCACGCCTCATTTCGTCGGCTCGGGCAGCAATTCCCAGGGGCTCAACCTCAACCGGGACGCCGTCCGGGTCGACACGGTCGAGATCGCCGGCCTCTACCGGAACGTCTTCAACCGCTGGGACCCGACCCTGGTCTTCGACGCCCACATGATGGGCCGGGTCCAGCACGGCTACGCCAACGGCTACATCCACTGCACCGTCCCGGCTGCCGCCCCGGAGCCCCGGGACTACGTGTTCGACAAGCTCTTCCCGGCCGTCCGCGACGCCGTCCGCGACCGCTTCGGCCTCGAGGTCTTCACCCACAGCGGCACGGACTTCAAGTGGCCTCCGACCGTCTGGGGGCCGGGACAGGCCATCTGGTCCACCGAGGCCAAGTTCGTGACCAACGCCTACGGCCTGCGGAACCGGATGTCGATCCTGGCCGAGACCCCCGGCCACGAGTCGTTCGAGCGCCGGATCTACGCCCATTACGCCCTGATCGCCGAGACGCTCCGCTACGTCGCGGCGCACGGCAAGGAGATGCAGGCGGTCTGCCGCAAGGCCGACGCCGACGTCGTCGAAGCGGTCAAGGACAAGGCCGGCTCGGGACAGCTCCGCAACTGGACGGCCGGCACCTACGGGTCGTACGGCAAGGTCGACATCCTGATGTACAGGGAACGGAACGCCCCGGAGCTCTTCCCCGGCACCGGCGTCCGGGGCCGGATGCCCGCTCACATGCGCGGCGCTCCCGAGCTCGTCAAGGGCGTGGAATTCATGGCCAAGAGCGTCGGGACGGAATCGGCGGCCGTTCCCCGGGGCTATCTCATCCCGGCCGCCTACGGCGCCATCGCCGACAAGCTCCGCACCCACAACGTCAAGGTCGAGGTCCTGGCCAAGCCCCTCACGGTCTCGGGCGAGCAGTTCGTCATCGACAGGATCGACCGCGGGCGGGGAGGCGATTATTCCGCGAACGCCATGGTCCGGTTGACGGGCGGCTTCGCGCCCTCGCCGGCCCGGGAATTCCAGGCCGGGACGTTCCGGGTCGACCTGGCCCAGCCGCTGGCCAACCTGGCCTTCTACCTTCTCGAGCCCCAGGCGGCCGACGGCTTCGTCGGCTCGGGGGTGTTCGACGCGGTCTTCGAGGAGCTCGGGAGGGACGGGCGGAGCATCGTCTACCCGGTCTACAAGTACTACCGGATCGTGGACTGAAACGACCGGGCGGCGCGTCAGGCCGCGACCGTCCCGGCGAAGACGAAGGTCGCCGGACCCGTCAGCCAGATATCCGTGATCCGGTCGGCCCGGATCTCGAATTCGACTTTCAAGAGGCCGCCCCTGGTCCTGACGCCGACGGGGCCCCGGCCCGAAAGACCCAGGAGCGCCGAGGCGATGGCGGCGGCCGTCACCCCCGTGCCGCAGGCCCAGGTCTCCGCTTCGACGCCCCGTTCGAAAGTCCTGACGGACAGGCCGTCCGCCGTCGTTTCGGCGAAGTCGACGTTGGTCCCGCCCGGCGCGAAAAGCGGCGACCACCGGAGCCTCCGGCCTTCGGCCTCGACGTCCGTCGCGTCGAGCGCCGGCGTGAACACGACGTAATGCGGCGATCCGGTGTCGATGAAGTAGTGGCCCTCGACGATCCGCCATCCCGTCACGTCGGCCATCCGGAGGCGGACCGTGCCGCCCGAGATCTCCGCTTCGTGGACGCCGTCGTAGGCCTGGAACCGCGGCTTCGGTCCGGCGATCCCCTTCCTCAGGGCGAAGTGGGCGGCGCAGCGGGCCCCGTTCCCGCACATCGAGCCCGGCCGGCCGTCGGCGTTGAAATACCTGACCTCGAAATCGGCCCGGTCGTGGCGGGAGACGAGGATCAACCCGTCGGCGCCGACGCCGAAGCGGCGGTCGCACAGTCTCCGGATCAGGTCCGGATCGCCGGGACCGAAGCCGCCCTCCCGGTCGTCGATGATGACGAAATCGTTGCCGGCGCCCTGGTATTTGTCGAAAGGAATGTCCGCCATGTGGGGTCACTTCACGTCGCGCAAGACGCGCTCGAAGAGGCCGGAGGCGATCCTCTCGGCCAGTTTGTCGACCAGCTCGTCCTCCAGCTCCTCCTCGGCCCGCCGCCAGGCCTCCCGGTCGAAGAGCGCCCGCTCCTCCCGCGACAGGTCGAGGGTCGCGGGGTCCCCGTCGAACGAGGCCCGCCGGAACGGGGCCGAGACCTCGGCCGAGACGGTCTCCTCGTCCACGGTCCTCCGCGTCACGGGGTCGAGGATGCGGTAGACGAACTCTCCCGTCAGCTTGGCCGTGTAGCGCCTTTCCGTGTAGGTCGCGGCGGCCGTGCGGTCCCGCCGCAGGGGGGCTTTCCGCGGCGTCTCCTGGACGGCGCCGTCCTCCTGCCGGAACCGGTCGAGCCAGCCGACCACGACGAAGTCGGCCCGCAGGGCCAGTCCGATGGCCGCCGCCGTCCGGTCGGGGATGTCGCCGTCCCGGACCCGGCGCCGGTCCATCTCCCGGTGGATGGCCCCCCGGTCGACGGGCCCGACGAAGGGCACGGGCTTGTCCAGGCGCTCGAAGACGAGGGCGTCGTAGAGGCGGTCCTCGAGATCCCGGGGCGTCCCGGGCCCGACACCCGGGTCGGCCCAGAAGGGCAGCACGGCGACCGTCCTGGTCCCGGCGTCGAGGGCCGCTTTCTGGAGCGACCGGGCCGTCTCGGCCGCGTCGCCGCCGGGGGGGACGAGGGCCAGGGCGCCCACGAGGAGGACGGAGACGACGGCTGTGAACGGTCGCGACGCTGCTCGTGTGATCATAAGGGAGTTGTAGGGGAACGGCCCGGACCTGTCAAGCCGTCAAGGAGTCCTTGACACCCGGCCGTCCGCGGGCATAGTATTCCCCCTCATTGGGAGGGCCGGACCGGGATACGCGCCGCGGGCTCCGGCGCCGGGAGGGAAGGAACAGAAGATGGACTGGAAACCGACGCCCTTTCAGGCCCCGGCGACCCTCAGCGAGACGATCTACATATCGCTGAAAAAAGCCATTATCGACGGCGAGATCAAGCCCGGCCAAAGGCTGCAGGAAAAGGAGATCGCGGCCCTCTTCAATACCTCCTCGACGCCGGTCCGGGAGGCCTTCTTCCGCCTGTCGGCGGAGAAATACCTGGTCATCAACGCCCGCAAGGAGGTCCTCGTCCAGGACACCAGCCTCGAGCAGGTCCGGGAGCTGTACGAGATCGTCCGGACGCTCGACACGCTGGCCGCCCGGCGGGTCCTCGCCAGGATCGACGGCGACGCCGTCGCGGAGCTGCGGGCCATGACCGGGGAGCTGGGCCGTATGCACGACGCCGGCGACCACCGCGCCTACCTCGAGCAGAACCTCCGCGTCCACGACCGCATCTGGCGCAGCTGCGGCTCCGCTGCGCTCTACGACACCCTGAGCGAGCTCATCGCCAAGATCGCCATCTACCACCGCAAGACCGACTTCGCGCCGTTCTCCGATCCGCCGGCCCTCGAGAAGTCCTACCGCGACCACCTCGAGATCCTCCGTCTCGTCGAGGCCCGGGATATCAAGCGCCTGGAGAAGCTCATCGAGACCCACTGGGGCGAGGAGTTCGCGGTCGACATGCGCCCGGCCGCCCGCTGACGGCGGCGGGCCTCGCCCCTTCCGCTCCCCGGGAACCCTTTCGGGCCGGCAAGGGTCTATCCTTACGGCGGCGCCCGTTTGAATTCCGGCGCCGAGGAGCGTATTTTGGTCACGGGGAGGTGAAGATCATGTCCAACCGCTCTTCCATCCGCAGAACCGCCGGAGCCGCCGCGGGCGCCCTGCTGGCCCTGGCGCTGTCCCTTCCGGCCCAGGTCGCGCAGACGCCGCCCGTCGAGCGGCACGACGTCACCGTCCGGCTCGTCCTGGTCGACCTCATCGCCTTCGACAAGGACGGCCGCTTCGTCACCGACCTCGCCCCTGGGGATTTCGAGGTCTTCGAGGACGGCAAGAAGATGGACCTGGCCTCGGCCGAGCTGGTCCGGCTCCGCCGGGGCGGGGCCGCGGCCGAGCCCGCTCCCGCCGAGGGGGCCCTGCGCGACAGCCCGTTCGTCGTCGTCTTCGACTCCATCAACACCGTCCAGCGCATGCTCGACCGGAGCAAGCCCGAGATCCTGGCCAAGCTCGTCCAGCTCCTGGAGATCGGCCGGGACATCATCGTCTTCGAGCTCAAGGAGGACGGCCGGATGGAGCTCCTCCAGCCGCTGACCCGGGACCGGGCCCTCATCGCCAGGGCCGTCGACAAGGCCACCGGCAGCATCTGGGTCGAGAAGGCCGCCGACTCGCTCATCGTCCCGTCGATCATCGACGGCAACACGCCCATCCGGGTCGAGGGCATGGGGACCGTGGGCTACCAGGAGTCGACCCAGATGGCCTTCGAGGCCGAAACGCGGCGGCGCTTCGAGAAGACCATCAACGGCCTGCTCGGGGTCATGAACATCGTCAAGGACATCCGCGGGCGAAAATCGCTCCTGTTCGTCAGCGGCGGCGTGCCGTCGCTGTCGTTCACCCGGTTCTTCGAGGGCGGCGGCGTCTCGGACACCACGGCCGTGCAGTCCCAGGTCGCCGCGGCCAAAGTCAACGATCCCTTCAAGGTCCTGGGCAAGAAGACCTACCGGACCGGCTCCGAGATCTTCGACGACCTGGTCCGCTTCGCCAACTCCCACAACATCACCTTTTACGCCCTGGACCCCGACAACTACCTCCGCTACATCCTGGGCGACATCGCCTACGACAACTTCCCCCGGGCCATCGGGCGGAGCGCTTCGGCCGCCGCCGGCCTCAAGCGCCCCGACGAGATCGCCGAGATCAAGCGGAACGAGCTGGCCAGCCTGCGGACCCTGTCCGACGACACGGGCGGGGCCGCCTTCCTGGGAGGGAGCAAGTTCGAGCAGTTCGCCGGCATCATCGAGAGGGACTTCGCCCAGTACTACGAGCTGAGCTACGCGCCTAAGGGCAAGAAGGCGGACGGCAAGTACCATAAGATCCAGGTCAAGGTTCTCCGGCCGGGGCTGGACATCCGCTTCCGCGAGGGCTTCTTCGACTACACCGACGACGCCCGGGAGGGCCTGGCCTTCGCCTCGGCCGCCTACAATCCCGGCCTGTTCAAGGACATCCCGTTCCAGGCCCGCATCGTCCCCTTCGCCGTGGCCCGGGACAAGTACGTCCTGTGGATCCAGACGGCCCTGTCGGCCCGCAAGATCCTGGGCGAGGGCGCCCCGGCCGACCAGACCGTCCTGCTCAAGTTCAAGCTGACCCTCGACGACCCCGCCGGCTCGTCCGGCTTCCTGTCGGAGACGGCCGTGCCCATCGCCCTCATCCCGTCGTTCCTGCAGCGGGTCCGCAACGCCGAGTACTTCGGCTGGAACTGCGCCTCGGCCGAGACCGAGCTCAAGCCCAAGACCTACCGGGCCACCTTCGCCATCTACGACCGGGCCCTCGACCGCATGGGCGCGGTCGAGAGCTCGGTGGAGATCCCCGAGGTCGGGACGGGGGGCGCGCCCAAGGTCCTCACGGCGACCGTCGGGATGCTCTTCAAGACCGACAAGGCCATGGTCGTCCCCTTCACCATCGCCAACGACGACGGGACGGTCGACGTCCCCAACCGCAAATTCTACCCGATGGCCGTGGCCCACGTCCAACGGGGCCAGCGGGCCGGCCTGCTCGTCCAGATCGGCTCCGCCCAGGACCCGAGGAAATGGCCGTTGACCGTCACGGCGGCGCGGGTCGGGGGAGGGGCGGAGGCCGCGGCCCTCGGCGCGTCCGTCGTCCACGACGAGTGGAGCAAGAAGGCCGGCATCGGGAACGTCCTCTACGAGCTCGAGCTCGAGACGCTCGCGCCGGGCGACTACGAGGTCACGTTCCGATGGGCCGACCCCGGCGGAGGGGTTCCGGTCGAGACGGTCCTGGGCTTCCGCATCCTCTAGACCGGGGCCGGGCGCGAGAACGGGAGGACGGTATGGACAAGACGCTGACCCTGGCCGAGGAGCTCCTTCTCCTCGGCCTGCACGACGAGAAAGGGACGATGCTTTCCGCCTCGGCCCTGGCCATGCCTTACGGGCTGGCCGGAGCGATGCTCATCGAGCTGGCCCAAGCGGGCCTGGCCCGCGTCGAGGGGAAGGACCTGGTCGCGTCCCCCAGGGGATCGGCCCGCGACGAGATCCTCGACGAGGTGCTCGAGGAGATCCGCAGTTCCCCGAAGGTCCGGTCCATCGGCCATTGGGTCGGCCGTTTCGGCCGCTCGGGGAAGTTCAAGAAGAGGTTCCTGGCCCGGCTGGCCGGCAAGGGGATCGTGACCCACGAGGAGGGCCGGTTCCTGGGGATCTTCCCGACATCCCGGTATCCTCAGCTGGACCCCCGGCCGGAAGCCGGGGTCCGGGAGAGGGTCCGTTCGGGCATCATGGGCGTCGCCTCTCCCGGTGAGCGCGACGGCTCCCTGATCAGCCTCGTCCATGCCTGCGATCTCGTCGGCGTCCTGTTCGAGAAGGGCGAGCGCCGGGAGGCGAAGGCGAGGGCCAAGGAGATCGCCCGCCGCCAGCCCATCGGCGGCGCCGTCGCCCGCGCGGTCGAGGCCGTCCGGGCGGCCATCATCGCCGCGGCGGCCTCGTAGGCCGCGCGGCGCCTCCGGCGGGCCGAAGCCCGGTCACTTCAGGATCTTCAGGAGGTCGGCCAGCTTCTTGGTGAGCGCGTCGAGGTCGATGCCGACGGCCTCGAGCCCCTTGAGCCCCGTCCCGAGCTTGTCCAGCGGCCCGGCCAGTTCGGCGGCGACCTTGGCCTCGAGCTCCTTCTCGAAGCCGGCCAGTTCGCCGCGGACCAGCCCGGAGACGGCCGCCTTGAGGACGTCGTCGACGTCCGAGCGGACTTGGAGGTCGAAGTCCTCCGGCGTCCCCTTGACCTCGGCCGTCAGGCTGAGGGCCGTCACCCCGGCCAGGGCGTTGCGGATGGCGGCGTCCACCCGTCCGGCCAGTCCGCTCCGCTCCTCGCCCTTGCCGACCTCGAGCCGGGCCGACCGCAACCCCGCCGTGACGCGGGCCGAGAGCGCGCCCTTGGCCAGCGTGGCCGTGACGTCGAGGTCGGCCAGCCCTTCGACCAAGGAGATAGGCAGCGTGCCGCCTTTGGCAAGGGCGACGTCCCGGGCCGCGAGCCCGCGCAGTTTCAGCTCCAGGACGTCCTTGCGGGCCTCGGGCCGGACCCGGTCGAAGGAGCCTTCGAGGGACAGCGACCGCAGGCCCTTGAGGTTCTCGGCCGAGAAGGCGAACGAGAGCGGCTGCCCGAGGGTGTCCGGGTCCGAGGTCATGTTCTCGATCCGGCCGGCGAAGTCGCCCTGGGGCAGGCTGACCGAGACCTTGGTCAGACGGGCCAGGAAGTCGGGCAGGGGATGGTCCTCGCGGAAGCGGACGTCGCGGCCCTTGGCCCGGAGGGGCTTGACGACGTCCTTGCCGTTGACCTTCTCCTTGATCCGCTCGACGAAGGGCGCCAGGCGCTCGTTCCAGCGCAGGGCCGAGCGGACGCTCTCCGCGATCCTCGGCCCGAACAGCATCCGGCTGATGTTGGCCAGCCCGGACGGGGTCAGGGCGTATTTGTCCGCGATCCGCCGGACGTCCGCCTTGACCGCGGCCGGGGCCTCGGCGGCGGCCTTCTTCAGCGTCTCCAGGTCGGCCGTGAAGGTCTTCTTGGCCTCGGCGACCGTCTGGATGTCGGCCCGGACCTGTTTCTGGAGGGCGAGGACGTCCTTGGCCCCGCCGACGAGGTTGCCGAGCGTGGCCTGGCCGGTCTTGGCCTTGAGCTCCTGGTAGCGCTGGCGGTACTTTTCGACGTCGGCGGCGGCCTCGAGATCGGCGACCCGGGCCTCCCAACGGCCCTTCAGGACCTCGCCGTCGGCGACGGCCGCCGTCACGGCCTGGAGCGAGCGCAGGCCGGCTTTCTCCCGCTCGAAGGTCTCGACGATGTTCGGCACGACGAACGAGGGCAGGGCGGCGATCTTCTCGAGGGGCGTCTGGCCGGCGGCGCCGGCCACGGCCCCCGAGGTCTTCCGCGGCGTGTTCAGCCGGACGCCCTCGACGCTCATCTCCTCGATGATGATCTTGCGCCGCAGGGCGTTGGGGCCGTCCATGTGGAAGGCGATCCGCCCGACCTCGAAGGCGTTGGTCATCGGCGCGTCCGGGTTTGTGACCTGGAGCCCCAGGAGGGTCAGGCCCAGGGGGGAGAGCGACAGGTCGGCCTTGTCGAGCTCGACCTTGGCCCCGACGAGGACCGTGCCCGTCCGCTCGACCGTCCGCTCGGCGTACCGGTCGGCGAACAGGAGCCACAGCCCGGCCGCGAGGGCGACGAGGACGGCGAAGACGAGGATGCCCTGCCAGCGGACGGCCTTGGAACGTTTCCGGGCGCTCACGACAGCCCTCCCCAATCCTTGAGGGACTGATAGCGGCGGTAGAGGTCGTTGCCCTTGATGACCTGGACGATCTTCAGTTTTTGGACGTGGGAGTAGACGTGCTTGCGGTAATAGAGGACGGCCTTGTTGAAGAGAAAATAGAGCGGGACGAACAGGACGAGGCCCGAGACGAGGCTGCCCAGGACCACGGTATTGTTGAAGTTCTGGACCCGCCACATGGTCGCGTTGTAGAAGGACGTCCACAGACCCTCGAGCCCCGGGGCGGTCAGCAGGGCCAGGCCGATGCGATGGAAGAGAGGATCGAGGAGAGCGCCCACTCCCGTGAACAGGAGCCCGCCGAGGAGGAAGGCCGACAGGTTGATGCGGAAGAACAGGATGAGGAAGAGGATGACGATGTTATGAAGGCTGAACTTCGGGGTGAAGGCGACGATGACCGCGAAGCACAGCCCGAGCGAGATCTGGGCCGGGCGGGTCTCGGAATTGAGGACCTTGAGGACCTTGAAGACCGACTGGATCATAAGGGCGGCACCTCCGGGCTCCTTCAGACTACCCGGTCGCCGGGCCCGCGTCAATGACAGGGGGCGGGCTCTTCGGCTATAATCCGTGGCGATCGGCCCCACGGGCCGATGGGACCTTCCTCCGGGAGGCCGGCCATGACGGACGTCGGGCAAAAGATCATCCCCAGCCTCTGGTTCGACCGCCAGGCCGAAGAGGCGGCCGCGTTCTACGTCTCGGTCTTCGGCGACGGCCGGATCGGCAGGGTCCTCCGGGCCGGCAAGGCCGGCCGCGAGACCCACGGCCTGGCCGAAGGCGCCGTCCTGACGGTCGAGTTCGAGGTCCTGGGGCATGCGTTCATCGGCCTCAACGGCGGGCCGCTGTTCAAGTTCAATCCGGCCGTCTCGTTCCTCGTGGCCTGCCGGACGCCGGCCGAGGTCGACGCCCTGTGGGCCAAGGTCGCCGCGGGCGGCGCGCCGCTCATGGACCTCGGCGCCTATCCCTTCAGCGAGCGCTACGGCTGGGTCGCGGACAAGTACGGCGTGTCCTGGCAGATCATGGCCATGGGCGACCGTCCCGTGCGTCAGCGGATCGTCCCGACCCTGATGTTCGTCGGCGCCCAGGCCGGCCGCTGCGAGGAGGCCATCCGGCTCTACACTGCCCTCTTCCGCGACGCCCGCGTCGGCGAGGTCATGCGCTACGGCCAGGGCGAGGAACCCGACCGGGAAGGGACGGTCCGTCACGCCGGATTCACCCTGGAAGGGCAGGAGTTCGCGGCCATGGACAGCGCCTACGACCACAAATTCTCTTTCAACGAGGCCGTGTCCCTCATGGTCGTCTGCGGGACCCAGGCCGAGATCGACCGCCACTGGGCCGGGCTCCTGGCCGGGGGCGGGGAGGAGGGCATGTGCGGCTGGCTCAAGGACCGCTTCGGCGTGTCCTGGCAGGTCGCGCCCGCCGTCCTCGACGACATGCTGCGCGATCCCGATCCCGAGCGCGCGGCCCGGGTGACGAACGCTTTTCTCAAGATGAGGAAGTTCGACATCGCGGCCCTCGAGCGGGCCTACAGAGGAGAGTGACGATGATCAAGCGAAGCATCCTGGCCATCCTGGCCGCGGCCGTTCTTTTCGCGGCGGCCGCCCCCGTCGCGACGGCCCAGCTCCCCAAAGAGACGGAGGCCCAGAAGGCCCTGCGCCTGAAATGGTGGACCGAGGCCCGGTTCGGCATGTTCATCCACTGGGGGCTCTACGCCCTGCCGGCCCGCCACGAGTGGGTCAAGAACCGGGAGCGGCTGACGAACGAGCAGTATCGGAAGTACTTCGAGCTGTTCGATCCGGACCTCTATAACCCGCGGGACTGGGCCAAGATGGCCAGGGCCGCCGGCATGAAGTACGCCGTCCTGACGGCCAAGCACCACGAGGGCTTCTGCCAGTGGGACTCGAAATACACCGACTACAAGGTCACCAACACGCCCTTCGGCCGCGACGTCGTCAAGGAGTACGTCGAGGCCTTCCGGGCCGAGGGCCTCAAGGTCGGCTTCTACTATTCGCTCATCGACTGGCACCACCCGGACTACACGGTCGACCGCATGCACCCGCAGCGGCCGGCCGACGAGGCCGACTACGCCCGGCTCAACGCGGGCAAGGATATGGCCCGCTACCGGCAGTACATGAAGGACCAGGTCCGCGAGCTGCTCACGAACTACGGCGATATCAGCATCATCTGGTTCGATTTCTCCTTCCCGGGCAAGAACGGCAAGGGCCGCGACGACTGGGACTCCGTCGGGCTGCTCAAGCTGGCCCGCTCGCTCCAGCCCGGCATCATCGTCGACGACCGGCTCGACCTCGAGGACGTCGAGGGCGGCTGGGACTTCACGACCCCCGAGCAATACAAGGTCGCCAAGTGGCCGGAGAAGAACGGGAAGCGGATCCCCTGGGAGACCTGCCAGACGTTCTCCGGGTCCTGGGGCTACTACCGCGACGAGGCCACGTGGAAGAGCCCGGCCCAGCTCATCGAGCTCCTCGCCGAGTCCGTGGGCAAGGGAGGCAACGTCCTGCTCAACGTCGGGCCCACGGCCCGGGGCACGTTCGACGAACGGGCCCAGGCCAGCCTGAAAGCCATGGGCGATTGGATGCGGGTCAATGCCCGCTCGATCTACGGCTGTACCGAGGCCCCGGCCGGGGTCGTCGCGCCGCCGAACACCGTCCTGACCTTCAACCCGGCGGCCAACCGGCTCTACGTCCACCTGCTCGCCTACCCCCTCGACCGGATCGTCCTGCCGGGGATGGCGGCCAAGGTCAAGTACGCCCAGTTCCTCCACGACGCTTCCGAGCTGCGGATGAGCGAGGGCAGCGGGGACGAGGCCGGCGCCCTGGTCGTATCCCTGCCGGTCCGCAAGCCCCCGGTCGAGGTCCCGGTCCTCGAGGTCTTTCTGAAGTAGGGGGAGGCGGCCCGCCTTGACACCCGGAGGGGCGACCGCTATCCTGCCAAGAGATACGCCGCGACAAAGGATGAACGCCATGAACAAGAAAGCCTACCGTTCGATGCCGCCCGACGACGCCGTGGCCCGGCGCGAATTCCTGAAGGCCGGGGGGGCCATCGGGGCCTTGGGGGCCGGCCTGGTCATGACCGGCCGCAGCCTCCTCGCCGCTCCACAGCAGACCCAGGGCCAGCAGCCCGCGGCCAAACCGGCCGGCCCGCCGCCCCGGCCCAAGAGCAACATCGAGGACGCCCTCAAGGTCCCCAGGACGAAGTGGAGCCTGCCCGGCCCGTTCCCCGGGCGCGTCGTCGAGGTCCACGATCCGGCGGCCATGCCCGAGGGCAAGGTCGACGGGGCCGTGGTCAAGGCCATGTTCGAGAAAGGCATCCGGGGGCTGACCGGCAAGGACCTCGAGAAGAGCTTCGGCCTGTTCTTCACCAAGAACGATGTCGTCGGTCTCAAGGTCAATCCCGTCGGCCCCGGCCTCATCAGCACCCGGCTCGAGGTCGTCGACGCCGTCATCGACTGGCTGGCCGGCTGCGGGCTGCCGCGCAAGAACATCGTCATCTGGGACCGTTTCGACTACATGCTCACGGACGCCGGTTTCACCGCCGAGCGCTTCCCCGGCGTCGGCATCGAGGGCCTACAGACCATGGACGAGGCCGCGGCCGAGGGCAAGACCCAGGACAACAGCAAGTGGCTCAAGCCGGACGGCAGCCACGTCAGTGCTCCCAACTTCGACCAGGAGGTCTTCTACTGGGCCGACGTCGAGGGGCCCAAGGACCTGCCCTACCTCAACCAGCACGTCTTCAACGGCAAGCACTCCTATTTCGGCAAGCTGCTCACCAAGAAGCTGACCAAGATCGTCAACCTGCCCGTATTCAAGAACACCGGCAACGCCATCTCCATGGCCACCAAGAACATCGGCTACGGCGCCGTCTGCAACACGAACCGGCTCCACGCGCCCATGTTCCTCGACGTCTGCGTCGAGGTGCCGGCTTTCTGGCCCGTCCGCGACAAGATGGTCCTCAACGTCACCGATGGCCTGCGGTCGCAGTACGACGGCGGCCCCGACAAGAACGCCAAGTTCGCCTACATCGACAACCGGCTCTATTTCGCCTCCGACCCCTTCGCCCTGGACATGGTCTGCCACAACCGGATCGTGGCCAAGCGCAAGGAGATGGGCGTGGCCGTCAACGAGAACCCCCGGTTCACGGAGTACCTGCGCTACGCCGAGCGGCTGGGATTGGGCATCGCCGACCCGGCCAAGATCGAGCATGTCAAGGCCTGACCGGGGCCGGCGGCCGGGACGCGCGGGGAGAGGCGCCGCCGGGCCCGTCGCCTGGGGCGTCGCGGCGGCCCTGGCGTTCCTGGCGGCCTGCGGCTCGCCGGCCTCTTCGCAGGCCGTCCGGGCCGAAGCCCCCGTCCCGGGGCCGGCTTTCGCCGCGGGCTGGGCCGCGTCCGGCCCTCAGCGCGCCTTCACCGGCCAGGACCTCTTCAACCAGATCGACGGCGGGGCGGAGCTCTTCCTCGAGTTCGGATTCGCCCGCCTGCGCCTGCAGGCCTTCGCCAAGGACAAGGCCGAGCTGACCCTCAACGCCTACGAGATGGAGAGCGCCGCGGCCGCGCTCGGCGTCTACCTCATGAAGATGGGCCGGGAGACGCCCTACCCGGAGATCGGGGCCCGCAACTCGAGCGAAGAGGCCCAGATGACGATGGTCAAGGGCCGCTACTTCGTCCAGGTCGACAACCTCGGCGACGAACCGGCCCCGCGGGCCGAGGCCGCCGCCCTGGCCAACGCCTTCCTGGCCGGCGTCGCCGACGAGACCGTCCGGACGCCGCTCGAGCTCCTGCCCGGCGAGGGGCTCGTCGCCGGAACGGAACGGCTCATCCGCGGGCCTTACGGCCTGCAGCCCTACTTCACCTTTGGGGAAGGGGACATCCTGTCTCTCGGCGGGCGCGTGTTCGGCGCCCTGGGCCTGTACCGGACGCCCGCCGGGGCGGAGCACACCCGACTCGTCGTCCCTTATCCCGACGAGGCCGCGGCCTCGGCGGCCCTGGCGCATCTCAAAGCCAACCTCGATCCCTATCTCAAGGTCACCTCCGACCGCCCGGGCGGCTTCGACTTCGTCGACTACCAGGCCAAAAAGGGCTCGGTGGCGAGGTCCGGGGCCGTCCTGGACATCCGGTTCGGCGCGGGGGACTAGAGCCGCCGAGGAGCGGGCTGATGTCCTCCCCGGTTCGAGCGCCCCGGACGGTCGAGAGGAATTTCCGCGGCTTCTTCGGGCTGCGGTTCCTCGGCGACTTCCTGCCCATCGCCCCGGTCCTCGTCCTCTTCTACACGGCCAACGGCCTGAACTCGACCCAGATCTTCACCGTCCAGGCCATCTTCCACCTGGCCGTCCTGGCCCTCGAGGTCCCCTCCGGCTATCTCGCCGACGTCATCGGCCGTCGCCGGACCCTGATCGTCGGTTCGCTGTTCTTCCCGTTGGGACTGGCCGTCTACGCCGCGGGGAGGAGCTTCGCCGCCTTCGTCGCGGCCGAGACCCTGCTGGCCGTGAGCGTCGGCATGCGCTCGGGCTGCGATTCGGCCCTGCTCTTCGACTCCCTGAAGCAGCTCGGCCGCGAGGACGAATACAAGCGGTTCGAGGGCCGGGGGGCTCTCCTGGGCCGGTTGGGGACGGCGGTGTCGTCGCTGGCGGGCGGCTGGCTGGCCGCCGTCTTCCTGCGCTTGCCGTTCCTGGTCAACATCGGCACGGCGCTGGCGGCAACGCCCCTGGCCCTGTCCCTGGTCGAGCCCGCGCGCGACCGGCGCCGGTCCCCGAACCCGGCCCTGGACATCCTGCGCATCTGCCGCCACTGCATGCGCGACGCGGCCATCCGCCCGGTCGTCCTGCTCTGCGGCCTGATCATGGCCTCGAACCTGACGGCCCTGTGGGCCTATTTCCTGCTCTACCGCGACCTCGGCATCGCCGTGGGCTGGCTCGGCGTCCTCTTCGCCGTCTTCCAGCTGGCCGGCGCGGCCGGCAGCGGGCTCACGCACTCCGCGAGCGCGCGGTTCGGCGGCCGGGCCGTTCTCGCCGCCGCCCTCCTCAGCCCGGTTTTCATGGCCGCGCTGGGCCTCTGGCCCCGCCTCGCCCTCTCGCCCCTCGTCCCGGCCAACGCCTTCCTCTGGAACCTGGCCTACCCGGTCCTGCTCGAGAAGCTCAACCGGGCCGTGGGCTCGGACGTCCGGGCCACCGTCCTGTCCCTCGCGTCCATGGCCGGGAGCGTCGCCTTCATCGTCCTGTCGCCGCTCTTCGGCCTGCTCGTCGACGCCGTTTCCCTGAGCGCCGCCTTCGCGGCCCTGGGCGGCCTGTTCCTGGCCGCCGGGACCGCTCTGACTTCGGCCGTCTTCCGGCACTGGGGGCGGCCCGGACGCCACGATTGACACCGTGGACGGGCCCCGGTTATCCTGGCGGCGCCCCGGATCGGCCGTCCGGTCCGGGAGACCGGACGGACAAGGAGCGGCGTTCCATGAACCGGTTCTTCCGGAACTACGCGCGGACGGTCTTCCGCCCGGCCTCCGCCTTCGCGGACGTCCTCGAGGGACCCTATTTCCGGGACGGTTTCCTCTATATGGGGATCCCCCTCGTCCTGTACACGCTGATGGACGTCCTCCTCAACTTGGGCGGGGGAGCGCCTTCGACCTTCACGCCGTGGCTGAACATCCCCAAAGAGAGCTATTACTTCTACAGCCAATTCCTGCTCGCCCCCAGCCTGCTCCTGGCCTGGTTCTCGGCCGCGGCCCTCGTCCAGGTCCTGGCCCGCGCGTTCCGAGGGACAGGCGCGTTCGAGCAGACGCTGGCGATCCTCGGGCTCTCGACATCCGTCGCCATGTGGGGGACGCTGCTCCACGACCTGCTCATGGCCTTCTTCAGCGCCGTCCGGAGCGGTCTCATCGGGGCGGCCGGGTTCATCCTGTTCCAGCTCGTCTTCGTCATCTTCAATCGTTAGCCAGGGGAGGTCGCGCCATGGCCCGGATCGTACCCCGTCTCTCGGTCCTGACGGAGGACGCCATCGCCGGCGTCCACGCCCGGTCGCTCGAGATCCTGGGCGAGGTCGGCGTGCGCGTCGACTCGCCTTCGGCCCGGGCCCTTCTGGCCCGCGCCGCAGGGACCGCCGCCGGCGACGGTCCCGTGCGCATCCCGGGAGAGCTCGTCGACTGGGCGCTCGGCGCCGCGCCGTCGAACGTCACGGTCCACAAGCGGACCGGCGAGCCCGCGTTCACCTTGGGGCCCGGCGGGGACGGCACGCGTTTCGGCATCGGCGTGACCAACCTCTTCTTCCAGGACCCGCTGACCGACGCCGCCGTCCCGTTCGAAAGGGCCCACATGGCCTCGTGCGCGCGGCTGGGGGAGGCCCTGCCCGCCTTCGACGCCGTGTCCACGATCGGCGTCCCCCGGGACCTGCCGCCCGAGACGGCCGACCTGTACGCCACGCTCGAGATGGCCGCCAACACCACGAAATCCCTGGTCCTTCTCGTTTCCGAAGCCGCCGCCTTCGAGCCCTGCCTCGACCTCCTCGAGTCCCTCTGCGGCGGCCTGTCCGCCCGGCCGTTCGTCCTGCCGTACTTCAACCCGGTCTCGCCGCTCGTCATCAACGAGGGCACGAGCGACAAGATGGCCGCGTCCGTCGCCCGGGGGCTGCCGTTCATCTATTCGAACTACGGCATGTCGGGCGCGACCGCGCCCATCACTCCGGCCGGGACTCTGGCGCTTCTCAACGCCGAGCTCCTGGCCGGCCTGGTCCTGGCCCAGCTCATGCGCGAGGGCGCGCCGGTCGTCCTCGGCAGCCTGCCGGCGGGCTTCGACATGGCCACGGCGGCCAGCTACTACGGCCCCGAGACGATGCTCCTCAATCTGGCCTGCGGCGAGATGATGGCCCACTACCGTCTGCCTCACAGCGGCACCTCGGGCAGCGGCCCCGGTTGGGGGCCCGACCTCCTCGCGGCCGACCTGTTCTGGATGAACCACCTGACCTCTTGCCTGGGAACGACCGGACTGGCCCCGTTCGTCGGCGGCAATTTCGACTCCCTCGCGTTCTCTCCGGCCGCCGCGGTCTACGCCGACCACGTCATCCGCCAGGCCCGGCGGTTCGCCGCCGGCTTCGATTGGGACGACGAGTCGCTGGGGCTCGCCGAGATCGCCTCGACCGGTCCCGGCGGCGATTTCCTGTCCTCCGACCTGACCCTCAAGATGTTCCGCAAGGCGGCCTTCGACAGCCCCGTCTTCCCGCGGCTGAGCCTCGAGGCCTGGCAGGCGGCCGGGAGCCCGCGGGCGGGGGACCTCCTGCGCCGGCGCGCCGCGGAGTTGATAGCCGCCGGCCCCGCGCCCGTGGACCGCGACGAGCTCGTCGCCCGCGGCGAGGACTGGATCGCGCGCCGGCGCCGTTGACAGGGCCTCGCGGCTGAGATTATCATTCCGCCTCCGAACGCCCCCGTCAAAGGAACGTCCATGAGACACCGCGCCCTCCTCGCCTTCGTCATCGTCGCCGTCCTGCTGGCCGCCCCGTTCTCCGGCGCCCAGGCGCCGGCCCGCCCCGCCGCCGACCCCGTCGTGGCCAAGATCATCGAGCTCGGTACGACCGACAACCGGGTCATGGTCTGGAACGACTACGCCAGCAACCGCTTCGGCGGCCGCGAGTCGGGGACCAACGCCTACAACGACGCGACGGCCTGGGCCGTCTGGCAGTTCCGCCAGTGGGGGCTCGAAGCCGAGTTCGACCTCGCCGGCGAGGTCCCGGTCGGCTTCAACCGCGGCCCCTGGTTCGGCCGGATGGTCAAGCCGGCCGAGAAGGCCCTTTATTTCGGGACCCCGAGCTTCACCGCCGGAACCAAGGGCCTCGAGCGGGGCCCGGTCGTCATCCTGAAGTCCGATCCGTTCTCGATCCCGGGCCGGAACGCCACTCCCGAGAACGTCGAGAAGAAGCGCGCCGCCGCGGAGGCGGCCATCGCGGAGGTCCTGGCCAACCCGGCCGCGTTCAAAGGCGCCTGGGTGCTCATCCCCGGGCAGAGCACCGGCTTCGCCCGCGACGGCCGCCGGGGCACGCCCGAGTACGCCGACGCCAAGCTCATCCCGCCGCTCACCGCGGCCCTGGTCGAGGCCGGGGCCCGGGGCACCGTCCAGATGTCCAAGACCGATCCCTTCCCGATGCTCGACGGGTTCGTCGAGTCCTGGGACAAGCTCCCGGTCCTGCCCGACATCAAGCTGGCCGAGGGCCAATACAAGGAGATCAAGGAGCTCGTCGAGAAGGGCGAGCCGGTCGAGCTCGAGTTCGACATCCGTAATTGGTTCAAGATGGGCCCGGTCCCGTACCACAGCGTCGTGGCCACCCTGCGGGGGAGCGAGTTCCCCGACGAGTACGTCGTCCTCGGCGGGCACTTCGACGCCTTCAGCGCCGCGACCGGCGGCGTCGACGACGGCTCCGGCTTCGCCCCGGCCATGGAGGCCATCCGGCTCCTCGCGGCCGCCGGGGCCAGGCCCAAGCGCTCGGTCGCCGTCGTCCTGTTCGCGGCCGAGGAGATCGGCCTGGTCGGCTCCCAGGCCTTCCTCAAGAACCGCCCCGGCATCGCCCCCAAGATCGTCATGATGGTCAACCGGGACGGCAGCCCGAGCGCCATCACCGGCGCCGCGGTGCCCGAGACCTGGTATGACGACTTCCGGAGGATCGCGGCTCCGCTCGCGTCGCTCAATCCCAAGTGGCCGTTCAAGCTCGAGCGGGGCGTGCCCCGGGCCAACGCCACCAGCCCGGGCGGCTCGGACCACACCTCGTTCGAGATGCGGAGCGTGCCCACCCTGCGCTTCACGACCCAGACCGACTACAACTACGGCCACGCCTGGCACACCCTCCACGATCTCTACAGCGAGCTCGTGCCCTACACCGAGCACCAGAAGCACTCCGCGCTGGTCACGGCCGTGGTCGCCTACGGCGTCGCCAACCTGGACAAGCCGCTCACTCGGGAGGGCGTCTATCTGCCCGAGGGCCTGTACGCCGAGATCGCCATCGGGGCCGGAGACTCGCCGAAACGCATCATGGCCACGCTCGACTTCGTCAACGCCCCCCTGCAGACGGCCAACTTCGTCCGCATCGTCGAGGGCAAGGGCGGGCAGCGCGGGCCCGGCGGCGGGCCCGGCATGCGCCCTGCCGGGCCTCCCGGACCGGGCGGCCGGCCCGAGGTCCCGCCCATCGGGAAGATCGACGTCCGCGACGGCGTCGTGGCCGGGCTCGTCGTCTCCGACGTCCAGAGATCGGTCGCCGTCGCCTCCCTGCCGCTCGGGGCCAATCCCGCCCTCAAGCACGACGCCGCGGGAGTCCTCGGCGTCTCGGGCCCGAACGCCTTCCACCTGACCCTCCGCAAGCGGGCCGGGCTCGACAGGTCGGCCACGGCCATCGGCCGGACGATCGCCGGCCTCGACCTCCTGAGAACGCTGAAGAAGGGCGAACCCATCCGCTCCATTCGCATCGTCCGGGTGGGGCAGGCCGCCCGCGACTTCAAGACCGACGACGAGGCCTTCAAGAAGCTCCTCGAGAAGTAAGGCCCGGAGGCGTCCGGGGCCGGCCCGTCCGGCCCGAAGGCGCCTGCCGGGGATACCGGACCCGAAAGGGGAGGGGACCATGAGAAGGCGGACCTTCATGCAGGTGGCCGCGGCGGCCGCGGGCGGGGCCCTCGCGTCGTGCAAGGCGGGGGCCGAAGGCCTGCCGAGGCGCGAGTACAGGGACGGCGTCCGGCTCAGCGTCATCGGCTTCGGCGGCATCGTCGTCTGCGGCCTGGAACAGGCGGCGGCCGACCGGGTCGTGGCCGAGTCCTTCGACCGCGGCGTCAACTACTTCGATGTCGCGCCCAGCTATTACGACGGCGAGGCGGAGACCAAGCTCGGCCGGGCCCTGGTCCCGTATCGCGGGCGGTCGTTCCTGGCCTGCAAGACGACGGAGAGGGATGCGGCCGGGGCCCGCCGGGAGCTGGAGCGGAGCCTCGAGCGCCTGAAGACCGATCATTTCGACCTGTACCAGTTCCACGCCGTCTCCAGCCTGGAGGACGTGGACCGCATCCTGGCCCCCGGCGGGGCGGCCGAGACCTTCCTCGAGGCCCGGAAGGAGGGCAAGGTCCGCTACCTGGGCGCTTCCCTTCACGACGCCCCGGCGGCCATCGCCCTGATGGACCGGTTCCCGCTCGACTCGGTGCTCTTTCCCGTGAATTTCGTCCTCTACCGGGAAGGGAGCTTCGGGCCCCAGATCCTGGCGCACGCCAAGAAAAAGGGCATCGCCCGTCTGGCCCTCAAGGCCCTGGCTCACCACGCTTGGCCCGAGGGGGCCGACCGGTCGGCCTGGCCCAAATGCTGGTACAAGCCGATCGACGATCCGGAGTTGGGCGAACAAGCGGTCCGTTTCACCCTGAGCGAGGACGTGACCGCGGCCATCCCGCCCGGCGACGAGACGCTCTTCCGGATGGCCCTCGAGTTCGCCGGCCGGTTCCGTCCCCTGAGCGCGGCCGAGCGCGCGGACCTGCTGGAGGCGGCCCGCGGCCTCGCGCCGATCTTCCGGGCCTGAACCCCGCGCCTCGAAAGGGGCCCCCCGCTACCCCCGGGGCGCCGTTTCGGCTACAATCTCTCCATGCCATCCGACACCCAGGTCATCTTCTCCATGTCCGGCGTCGGCCGGGTCCACCCGCCGAACCGCCAGGTCCTCAAGGACATCTCGCTCGGCTTCTACTACGGGGCCAAGATCGGCGTCCTCGGGCTCAACGGCTCGGGCAAGTCGACCCTGCTCGGCATCATCGCCGGCAAGGACAAGGGCTACATCGGCGAGATCGCCGTCAGTAAGGGCTACAGCATCGGCCTGCTCGAGCAGGACCCGCAGCTCGACGCCTCCAAGACCGTGGTCGAGATCGTCCGCGAGGGCGTCCAGCCCGTCGTCGACCTCCTGGCCCGCTACGACGCGGTCAACGAGAAGATGGGCGATCCCGAGGCCGACATGGACGCCCTGCTGGCCGAGCAGTCCCGCCTGCTCGAGGAGATCGAGAAGCACGACGCCTGGAACCTCGACAACCACCTCGAGATCGCCATGGAGGCCCTGCGCTGCCCGCCGCCGGCGACGCCGGTGACCGTGCTCTCGGGCGGCGAGCGCCGGCGCGTCGCCCTGACCCGGCTGCTGCTCATGGAGCCCGACATCCTGCTCCTCGACGAGCCGACCAACCACCTCGACGCCGAGTCCGTGGCCTGGCTCGAGCGCCATCTCCAGGAATACCGGGGCACGGTCATCGCCGTGACCCACGACCGCTACTTCCTCGACAACGTGGCCGGCTGGATCCTCGAGCTCGACCGCGGCGAAGGCATCCCCTGGAAAGGGAACTACTCGTCGTGGCTCGAGCAGAAGCAGGCCCGCCTGGCCGTCGAGGAGAGGACGGAGTCGCGGCGCCAGCGGACCCTGGCCCGCGAGCTCGAGTGGGTGCGGATGTCGCCCAAGGCCCGCCAGGCCAAGGGCAAGGCCCGCGTCACGGCCTACGAGAAGCTTCTGGGCCAGGAGTTCGAGCGCTACCGGGACGACCAGGAGCTGCCCATCCCGCCCGGGCCGCGCCTCGGCGATGTCGTCGTCGAGATCGAGGGCGTCGCCAAGGCCTACGGCGACCGGGCCCTTTTCGACGGGCTGACCCTGAGCATCCCGCCCGGCTCCATCGTCGGCGTCATCGGCCCGAACGGGGCCGGCAAGACGACCCTGCTGCGGATGATCACGGGGGCGGAGGCGCCCGACGCCGGCCGGGTCCGCCTCGGCGAAACGGTCCGCGTCGCCTACGCCGACCAGTCGCGGGCCCTCGACCCGGACAAGACCGTGTACGAGGAGATCTCGCGCGGCGAGGACCTCATCCGCGTCGGCGGCCGGGAGCTCAACATGCGGGCCTACTGCGCCTCGTTCGGCTTCGGCGGCACGGACCAGCAGAAGAGGTGCGGCACCCTGTCGGGCGGCGAGCGCAACCGCGTCCACATGGCCAAGGCCGTGTCCGAGGGCGGCAACCTGCTGCTCCTCGACGAGCCGACCAACGACCTCGACGTCAACACCCTGCGGGCCCTCGAGGACGCCCTGGCCGGGTTCGCCGGCTGCGCCGTCGTCGTCAGCCACGACCGCTGGTTCCTCGACCGCGTGGCCACGCACATCCTGGCCATCGAGGAGGACGGCTCGATCCACTGGATCTTCGGCAACTTCTCCGAGTACCACGAGGACCTCAGGCGCCGCAAGGGCGCCGCGGCCGACCAGCCCCACCGGATGAAGCACCGCACCCTCCGGCGCGCCTGAGATGCGGATCGAGCTCGCGGCCGCCGGTCCCGGGGACGGGGGCTTTCTCGAGGACATGCTCTACGAGGCCCTGTTCATCCCCCCGGGCGAGGCCCGGCCCCCGCGAACGGTCCTCCGCCTGCCCGAGATCGCCCATTACGCCGCCGGCTGGGGACGGCCCGGCGACTTCGGGCTCATCGCCCGGTGCGGGGGAGAAGCGGTCGGCGCGGCCTGGTTCCGGCTCTTCCCGGCCGGCGAGCGGGGCTTCGGCTTCGTCGACGAGCGAACTCCCGAGCTGTCGATGGCCGTCCGGCCGGAGCGGCGGGGCCTGGGCATCGGCACGGCGCTCCTGGAGCGGCTCTGCGGCGAGGCCCGGGAACGCGGCTTCGACCGGGTCTCGCTCAGCGTCGACGTCCGCAATCCCGCCGTCCGCCTGTACCGGCGGCTGGGCTTCGAGGTCGAGGCCGAGGCCGATCAAGCCTACACCATGGTCAAGGACCTGAGGGCCGCAGCGCAGGCGCGCCGGCCTTGACATCCCTCCCGAATGTAATTACAGTAATTACATCATGAGGACGAAAGAGATCAAGGTCGCACGGATCGGGAACTCGCGCGGCGTGCGCCTGCCCGCGGAGTCCCTCAGGCGCTATGCCGTCGCGGAGGCCCTCATCATGGAGGAGCGGGCCGAGGGCATCCTGCTCCGGCCGGCCGGCCCGGCGGCGCATAAGCTCGGCTGGCCCGAAACGGCCCGCGAGATGGCCGCGTCCCCCGAGGATTGGCGGGAATGGGCGGCCACGGACGCCGACGGGCTCGAGTCCGCGCCCTGGTCGGGAGGGCCCCGGTCGAAGGTCGCGGAGAAGCGCGCGGCCTACGGGCCGGAGGCCGTCCGGCGGCAGGCCGATCTCAAGAGATACGAGCTGCGGTGGGCCGTCCTGGACCCCGGTCGGGGCGCGGAGATGGCCAAGACCAGGCCCGTGGTCATCGTCAGCCGGGACGAACTCAATTCCCGCCTACAGACGGTGACGGTCTGCCCGGTCACGAGCCGGCTCCATCCGGCCTGGCGGTCCCGTCTTCCGGTCCGGGTCGCCGGGCGTCCGGGCGAGATCGCCGTCGACCAGATCCGGACCGTGGCCAGGGCCCGGCTCGGCAAGAGGATCGGCGCCCTGACCGTCGGAGAGGCGGCCGCCCTGCGCCTCCTCATCACCGAGATGTACGGCGAGTGAGGCGGCCTCCCCGCCTTTACTTCTTCTTCAGCAGCTCCTTGACCGCGGCCTCGATCTGCTGGTCGCGGCCGGCGGCCATGACGTCCGGGTCGTTCTTGACCTTGACGTCGGGCTCGAGCTGGTTGTTCTCGCAGAGCTTGCCGTCGGGCGTCCGCCAGCCGCCCTGGGGGATGCCGAAGCGCAGGGTCGGGTCGATCTGCGACTCCCACCAGACGAACGTCCCCGTGCCGGGCACGGGCATGCCCAGGGTCTGTCCGATGCCGCGGACCTTGTACTCGACCGGGAAGAGGTGGGCGTCGGAGTAGTTGCTCTCGCCCATGACGACGATGGACGGCTTGATCCACTTGTTGTAGGGCTCGACGCCGACGAGCTGGCCGCGCGGCACGATGTCGAAGACCTTCCGGCCGGCCAGGAAATCGGCCAGCTGGTCGTGGAGGTTGCCGCCGCCGTTGAAGCGCGTGTCGACGACCAGGGCCTCCTTGTCGGCGCTCTGGCCCATGACCTCCTCGATGACGACCCGGTAGCTGGCGTCGTTCATGCTCCGGACGTGGACGTAGCCGAGGCGCCCCCCCGACAGGCGGTCGACCTCGGCCCGGCGGGCCAGGACCCAGCGCTGATAGAGCAGGGCGCCCTCCTCGCCGAGCGAGACCGGCTTGACGGTCTCCTCCCAGCGCGCGCCGGTCGCCGGATCGAGGACGGACAGCAGGACGAGCTGGCCGGCCTTCCGGTTGAGGAGCCGGTAGTGGTCGACCGTCCGGTCGAGGGCCTGGCCGTCGATCTTCTCGACGACGTGCCCGGCCTTGACCTTGATGCCGGCCTTGTCGAGGGGCCCGCCCGCCAGGACCTCGGCCACCCTGAGGCCGGGGCCGGCGAAGCCGTAGTCCATGAACAGACCCAATGAGGCCGTCGCGTCTGCCGTGGGCGTCCGCTGCGGCGAATAGTAGCAGCCGGTGTGGGAGACGTTCATCTCGCCGAGGAGCTCCGAGACCATCTCGGCGTAATCGTAGTTGTTGGTGATGTAGGGCAGGAACTTCTTGTAGATGGCGTAGGCGCCGTCCCAGTCGGCCCCGTAGAGGTCGGCCACGAGCATCTTCTGCTTCATCTGCCGCCACATGTGGTCGTACATGTAGGCCTTCTCGGCGGCCGCGTCGAGGACCATCTCGCCGCCGACGGCCACCGGCTCGGACTTGCCGCTCGACGGGTCGATCTTGAGGACGCGGCCGTCGACGAAGACGAACAGCGATTTTCCGTCGGCCGACATCTCCATGCCCGTCTGGTTGGCCCCGAGCTTGGCCAGGAGCTTGGTGTCGCGGGTCCGGGTCTCGGTCGTCCACAGGTCGTAGCCCTTCTCGAAGCGGGCCAGGTAGAAGAGCTTCTCGCCGTCCTTGGCGAGGGCCATGTCGGCGATGTCGGCCGAGTGGATGGTCAGCCGGACCTTGCGCCGCTCGACGCCCTCGAGCTCGAAGACGAGGTCCTTCTTGGGCTCCGCGGCCTTGACGCCGGCCTCCTTGCCCTTGGGCTTGTCCTTGGCCGCTTTGTCCTCGGCCTCCTTGGCCTTGTCCTCCCGTTCCTTGAGCAGGGCGAAGTCCTCCTTGGCCAGGCGGAAGCGGTCGTAGGCGGCCCGGGTGAAGAAGGAGACGTAGGCGTCGAGCTGGACGGCGTCGCCGGCCGTGCTGACGGCGCCCTCGCGGCTGGAGCCGTAGACCATGGCCGTCCCGTCCAGGGCCCAGCGGGCGTTGAAGGCCCCGAAGCCGTTCTTGGTCAGGTCGACGACGCGGCCCTTGCCGTCGCTCGAGACGAGGCCGACCTGGGGCGTGAACAGCCGGGTGAAGGCGAACTGGACCAGGAACCATTTGCCGTCAGGGCTCCAGCGGTAGGTCTGGTCGCCGTCGGCATAGGAATAGTTGTAGTCGGCGGGCAGGATGGTCCGGGCGGCCTTGGTGGCCAGGTCGACGACCCTGAGGACGACGCGGTCCTCGAGGTAGGCGACCTCCTTGCCGTCCGGGGAGAACTCGGGCTGGAACTCCTCGGCCGCCGTGGCGACGACGGGTTCCTCCTTGAGGACGGTCGAAGCGTAGAAGTAGGGCTCCTCGGCCCGCGCGATCGAGGTCCTGTAGACGTTCCAGTTGTTGTCGCGCTCGGCCGCGTAGACGAGGGACCGGCCGTCGGGGCTGAAGGACACGCCGCGCTCCTGGCCGGGGGTGTTCGTGACTCGCTTGGCCAGGCCGCCCTCGACGCTGCCGGCGAAGACCTCGCCGCGGAAGACGTAGGCCAGCTCCTTGCCGTTCGGCGACAGGCGCATCTCGGTGATGCCGCCGCCGACGGGCAGGGGCCGCTCGAGGACCTGGCGCCCGTCCTGGGCGATGCGGACCTCGACCCGCCGGGGCTCGCCCGCGCCGGGGGCCAGGGTGTAGATCTCGCCGTCGTACCCGAAGCAGAGCGTGCCGTTCGAGGCCCTGGTCAGGAAGCGGACCGGGTTCTTGGCGAAGCGGGTCACGGCGACCGCCTCGCCGGGCCGGCCGAGCGAGCTCTTGAAGACGTTGAAGGAGCCGCCGCGCTCGCTCAGGAAGAAGAAGCCGTCGCCGTCGCCGTCGAAGACGGGATTGCGGTCCTCGCCCTCGTAGGTCGTCAGCTGCCGGTTCTTCCCGGTCTTGAGGTCGTAGACCCAGACGTCGCGGGCGATGGCCGAGGTGTGGTGCTTGCGCCACTCGCTCTCGTAGCCCTTCTGGTCGTGGTAGAGGACCTTGGTGCCGGCGCCGTCGACGACGGCCGCGATGGCCGGTTGGGTCATGACGAGCGCGGCCTCGCCGCCGGCGACCGGGGCGCTGTAGAGCTCCGGCAGAGCGCCCATCGGGAACTGGACGTTGGCCGCCGCGTCCTGGCGGGTCGCGCTGAAGAGGACGGCCTTGTCGTCCGCGCTGAAGCCGCTGGGGATGTCGGCCCCGGAGTGGAAGGTCAGGCGCTTGGCTTCGCCGCCGCCCGCCGGCATGAGGAAGACGTCGAAGTTGCCGTAGCGGTCGGAGGCGAAGGCGATCGATCTCCCGTCGTGGCTCCAGACGGGGGCGTAGTCGTAGGCCTCGCTGAGGGTCAGGGGCAGGGCCTGGCCGCCGGCGGCCGGGACCCGGTAGATATCGCCCTGGTAGCAGAACAGGATGGTCGAGCCGTCGGGGGAGACGGCCGGATACCTCAGCCAGAGCGGCCGGTCCTGGGCGGCCAGCGGGGTGGCCGCGGCCAAGAGGGCGGCGGCGAGGACGAGCGTCAGGCAGGCGGTCTTGACGACGGGACGGCGGGAGAGCGGCATGGGTTCCTCCGTGGATATGGAAACATCCATGGGTTTAGACGTAACGGGACGCCTTTTGGTTTCCTTCGGCGCGTTGACAGTCTTTCGAGACCCGGCGTATAGTGGCCTTCCGCCCATGACGCGCCCGAGGAGAGACGACATGACCCGTTCCTTCGCCCGGACCGTTCTGCCCCTGGCCCTGATCCTCTTGGCAGGTCTGGCTTCGCCTGTGGCCGCCCAGGAGGACCCGCTCGGCCAGGATCCCCTCGACCAGGACGCGCCGGCCCCCGCCGTCCGCGCCGTGGCCATCCCGGTCGGGAAGACCGTGGCCGTGGCGGACGACCCGACGCGGTTCGCCCGTGTCTTGTTCGCTCCTCCCGACGAAGCGCGGCTCACGCCCGGACGGACCTGGGACATCGACATGGCCCTGGCCCTCCGTTTGGGGCGAATGGAGCCGGCCGAGCGCTGGCGGGCCATCCGCCGCAATCTGGGCCTGCCCCCCGACGACAAGCGGGCCCTGGTCGTCTGGACCGAGGTCGTGGACGCTCTGCTGTCGCAGCTCGGGACGCTGCCCGATCTCACGGACCCCGGGGCGCCCGGGTTCGGCCTGCGCGTCGCTTTCCCCGGCACCGATCCGGAGAACAAGAGGCGGGCCGAAGTGGCCCTGACCTTCGAGGCCGGGAAGACCGGCTTCGAGGATCGTCTGAACGAGCGCGTGGCCGCGGCCATGACCGGGGTCGAAGGCTTCGTCAACCTGGTCTTCGCCGACGGCACTCCCGTCGAGGGGGATTGGCTCAAGGTCCATCCCGGATTGACCGTCCGGCTCAAGGACGGCGAGGGGAAAGAGGTCGCGGCCTTCGCGCTCAAGGACCATCCCTTCTACTGCTTCCCGTCGCTTCCGGCCGACAAGGACCTCGGCGGGGACTATCGCCTGGAGATCGCCCAGGCCGGCAGACCCGGCGACACCGCGAACCGGGCCGGCCTAGTCATCATGGAACCCCAGTACGTCCCGGTCCGCTACGGCGTCCGCAGCCGCCAGGACCTGACCCTGACCAAAGAGGCCCCACCCGAGGAGGAGATGGCTGAGATCCTCGAGGATGTGACCAAGAAAGTCGACTTCGGCGACGCCTTTGCCGGCCTCACGAACCTCCAGGGAGCGCCCGCCTCGGTCGTGTCCCTGTTCCAGCAGCTCGCGGCGACCGTGCCGGTCGTCAACATCGTCGCCGGCATCCTGCCGGCCAATCCGGGCCTGCACTTCGGCGCGGTCATGACCAAGGACGCCGGGCCCCAGGTCTTCTATTCCGTCCGCTTCAAGTTCCGGGCCGACCTTCCGGACCGCGGCCCCCGCTTCGTGACCCGGGGGGCGGTCCGGCTCCAGGCCCTGAGCGCCGAGGACGCCGCGCTGCCCGCCCGCCCGACCTACGTCAAGGTCGTCTGGCTGGCCCAGACCGACGCGGCCCGGCTGTCGCTCGACTCCCGTCCGGTCCGGACCTTCCCGCTCGGGCTCGGTATCGGCGTCGTGCCGTCCATGAGCCCGGCCCTCTATTCGGCCGGGCTGAGCTACAAGATGTTCAACGTCGCCGAGATCTACGCCGGCGTGGGCTTCCGGTCCGACAAGAACGTCCCGGAGGACCCCGGGGAGCCCTTCTCCAAGACCTCCTTCGTCTACGGCCTGACCGTCGACGTCGAGCACGTCCTGGGGGCCATCTTCAAGGCCGTCAACCGGGACGGGAATTAGGGAGGCCCCGATGACCGCCGGACCGTCCGCCGCCGCCGCGCTCGAGGCCCTGGCCGTCCCCAAGGTCGACCGGTTCGACCTGGTCACGGTCCGCCTGCCGTTCGTGGCCCCGTTCGGGACCAGCGTCTACACCTGGACCGACAAGGAGGCCATGCTGATGCGCCTCGAGTCCGGGGGCGCCGTGGCCTGGAGCGAATGCGTCTCCGATCCCGATCCGTTCTATTTTTACGAGACCAACGCCACGGCCCGCCACATCATCAAGGACTTCCTGCTCGGGATGGTCGAACCGGGGCTGACGATGGGCGAGCTCGACGGCCGGTTCCGCCGCGTCCGCGGCCACGGCATGGCCAAAGCCACCCTCGAGAACGGGCTCCTGATCCTCATCGCCATGCAGAAGGGTGTGCCGCTCCACGAGCTGATGGGGCGCCCCGTCCGGCGCATCCCGTCCGGCCTGAGCATCGGGCTCAAGGAGACGAAGGAGGAGCTCCTGGCCGCGGTCGAAGGCGCCGTGGCCCGCAAGTATCACCGCGTCAAGATGAAGGTCAAGAAGGGCCAGGACGTCGACTGGGTCGCGGCCGTCCGCGAGCGCTTCCCGGACCTGCCCCTCATGGTCGACGCCAACGGCGACTACACCCTGGCCGATGCCGCCCACCTCCGGCGGCTCGACGACTTCGGCCTGATGATGGTTGAGCAGCCGCTGTCCTATAGCGACATCTTCGAGCACGCCCTGCTCCAGCGGGAGATGAAGACCGCCCTCTGTCTCGACGAATCCATCCACGGCCTGGCCGACGCGGCCGCGGCCGTCGGGCTCGGCGCCTGCCGCATCGTCAACATCAAGCAGGGGCGGGTCGGCGGACTGATGGAATCCATGCGCATCGCCCATTACTGCGCCGACCGCGGCATCGGGGTCTGGTCGGGCGGCATGGACGAGACCGGCGTCGGCCGCGCCGTCAACATCCATCTCCAGACGGCCGAGGGTTTCAGCCTGCCCGGGGACACCTCCGAGACGTCCAACTATTTCGACGAGGACATCGCCGAACCGCCGGTCGTCCTCGACGCCGACGGCTTCATCGCCGTCCCGTCCGGGCCCGGGCTGGGCGTGCGGGTCGTCTCCGAGAGGATCCTCAAGCGCGCCCTCGGCTGGGAACGCCTGCGCTGAGACGGCCTCGGGAGCATCGGGGCCATCCGGCGGATTCCGGACGCCCGCGATCTGTGTTAGACTCGCTTCGATGACAAAACAAGGAGGTTCCTTATGAAGAAGACCGTCATCGTCTGCGCCCTGATCCTGGCCCTGTGTGCCCCTGCGGCGGCTAAAGTGACCGAGCTCCGGATCGAGTTCAAGGACGGCCAGTCCTTCACCGGCCAGGTCACCGGCTATCAGTACGCCTACCAGAACAACGCCGTGATCGTCCGCCTCTTCGCCAACGAGGCGACGACGGCCAAGAAGATGACGGCCGTGATCACCTTCCAGGCCGGGAACGACCACCAGCCCGACCCGCAGATCATGATGAACGCGCTGTCCCTGACCCCGGGAACGAATTTCTCGGTCCGCGTGGTCAACGCCGAAGGCAGCGTCCATGCCAAGGGCATCACCGGGATCGCCATCATCGCCAACTTCCGGCCCATCGGCACCGTCGAGATCACACCCCTCTAGAGGGTGGGCAAGGAGCCCGCGGCCATGCGCGCGCCAAGGATGACGGCGGCCGCCCTCATCGGGGCGGCCCTGTTCGCGGTTCGGCCTGCGGCCGGGGCGGGGGAGACGGGCCTGCGGTCGGTCGAGCTGACGGGCCCGGCCGGGGCTGGCACGGCCGTCAAGGGCCTGACGCTCGCGAACGGCGCGAGGATCGCTCTGCCCGCGCCTCTGCCACTCTTCTCGCTCCTCGTCGACGGCAAACCCGCGTTGGCTTCGAGATTGCCCGCGGGCCTGTCGCTCTCGGTCGCCGCGGACCCCGGCTTCGCGCCGGGCGTCAAGCTCACCGTCGTCTTCCGCAACGGGACGAAAGGCAGGATCACGCTCGAGAACCTCGTCCCGCTGGGCCAGGCGGACGACCGGGCCTTCATCACCGCCGGGCTTCCGAACAAGGAGCCTCACACGCTCGACCGGACCCAGCTCTTCCGCCCGGGGCTGCGCCCGGTCGGGGTCCTGCTGCCCGACAACGCCTGGTCCATGGGCTTCGCCTCCCTCGACCTCGCCGCGGGGCCGACCCTCTCGGCCATCGCCCGGCGGATCAAGACGGACAAGGCCCAACGGACCCGCTGGGCCGCGACCCTCGAGCCGGGCGGGTCGGTCGAGTATGCCCTCCATCTCGAGGCCCACGACGGCGGCTGGCGGCGCGGCCTCGAGATCATGTTCCGCGAGCGCTACCTCTACGACCTCGACAGGTTCGACGACGCCCTGTTCCGGCGCGCCGACCTGGCCTGGGTCCGCCGGGCCTATCTCATGGTCCTGCGGTTCGCCTGGGACCGGGCCTATTACGACGGCGACGCCGCGAAATACGCCTACGACGGGACCCTGACGGCTTGGGACAGGACGCTCGGCCCTGTCGACATCTTCACCATCTGGCCGACCTGGCCGCGCCTGGGCCTCGACGAGCGCAACCAGTGGGACATGTACCGCGACCTGCCGGGCGGGCTGGCCGAGCTCCGGCGCCAGGCCGACCTGGCCCACAGCCTGGGCAAGAAGTATTTCATCTCTTACAATCCCTGGGACTCCAGCACCCGGCACGAGGACCACATCGCCGGCATGGAGGACATGCTGCGGACGCTCGACGCCGACGGCGTCGTCCTCGACACGCGCGGCGAGTCGAGCCGCGAGTTCCAGGCCGCGGCCGACCGGGTCAAGCCGGGCATCGTCATGTACAGCGAGGGCATGGCCGTGCCGCGGGACATGCCCGGCATCGTCTCGGGCCGCGTCCACGACGCCCTCTATATGCCGCCGCCGCTCAACATGAACAAGTTCATGCGGCCCGACTTCGCCATCTTCCGGGTGCTCCAGCTGGCCGAGGGGCCGCTCCACCGCGAGGCGGCCGTGGCCTTCTTCAACGGCTACGGCTCCGAGATCAACACCATGCGTCCCGGCCGGCCCGACTGGATCGAGGAGGACCTCCGCTATCTCGGCCGGACGACCAAGCTCCTGCGCGAGAGCTCGTCGGCCTTCCTCGACCCGGCCTGGGAGCCGCTCGTGCCCACGGTCGAGGACGGCCTGTGGGCCAACCGCTGGCGCGACGGCGCCAAGACCGTCTGGACCGTCTACAGCCTGAGGCCCGAGGGATATAAGGGGCCGCTTTTCGAAGCGGAGGTCCCGAAGGGCGCCCACCTCGTCGGTCTCTGGAACCACGAGGAGCTCGAGCCGGTCGCCCGCGACGGGAAGACGTACACGCCCGTCGAGGCGGCCGCCTTCGACGCCGCCTGGCTCGGGACCCGCCGCGAGGGGAGCGTGGACTGCGTCGCCGTCCTGCCCGCTATCCTGCGGGTCGAGGCCGACGGCGAGCTCGTGACCTTCGAAGCCCCGGCCGCCCCGGCCGGCAGCCGCGTGGCCGTTTCGGCCGGGAACCCGTCCTACTCCGAGCCCGCGGCCGTGTTCGGGACGGAAAAACGGACGATCGCCCTGCACGATCCCTTCGGCTTCCGCGAGGAGAAGTTCGTCGTCCAGCTCTTCGACCCGCGCGGCGAGATCCTCGACGAACGCGTCGTCCGCCTGCCGCTGGCCTATCCGCGCCTCGTCACCAAGGTCGAGCGGACGGCCCCGGCCGCCAAGGCGCCGGCGGGGATGGTCGAGGTCCCGGCCGGGACGTTCGTCTTCCGGACGGCCGGCAATCCCGACGACGCCAATCCCATCATCCCATATCCCGACACGACCAAGCCCCGGACGTTCGGGATGCGGCGCTTCTTCATGGACCGCACGCCGGTCACGAACGGCGCCTTCAAGGCCTTCCTCGACGCCACCGGCTACGCGCCACCCGACCGGTCCAATTTCCTCAAGCACTGGGTGGACGGAAAGCCTCCGGCCGGCCAAGGCGACCACCCCGTGCGCTGGGTGTCGCTCGAGGATGCCAGGGCTTACGCCCGCTGGGCCGGCAAGCGCCTGCCGACCGAAGCCGAGTGGCAGTACGCCGCCCAGGGGCGCGACGGACGGCCTTTCCCCTGGGGCGCGAAGATGGAGTCCGGTCGCTGCAACGACAAGCTCAATAAGACAACCCCGGTCACGGCTTTTCCCAAGGGCGCCAGCCCGTTCGACGTCCTCGACATGGTCGGCAATATCTGGCAGATGATGGACGACGTCTACGACAACGGCGTCTACCGGTACGGCATTATCCGGGGCGGCAGCTTCTATGCCCCCGAGACGAGCGAGTGGTACGTCAAGAGCGGGCCCCTCGCCGTCGACCGGGTCCAGATCCTGCTCCTCGTCGCCCCCGGCCTCGACCGCGTGGCCACGGTCGGCTTCCGCTGCGTCAAGGACGCCGACTGAGCTCGCCACTGGCGAGTCGAACGGTTGCGCCCCCGTCGGACGTCATGCGATAATCGGGCGTCTCGACTCGGGCCGCGCGGAGGGTGCCGATGGCAAAGAAAACCGACTTCAACCGGCTGTTCGTTCCCCTGGTCCGCTATCTGGAGAAGGTCCTGGCCCTGGTCGTCCTGGTCAGCGTCCTCGTCTCGCTCGTCAAGGGCGGGATCACCCTGGCCGGAATGGACTGGTCCGCGAAGGAGACGTTCTACGAGCTCATCTACCGGATCCTCCTCCTCGTTATCGGCCTCGAGCTCGTCCGCATGCTCATCACCCACAGCTTGGGAGCCGTCCTCGAGCTGCTGGCCTTCGTCATCGCCCGCAAGATGCTCAAGCCCGACTTGACGGCCGTCGACATCATCCTGAGCGTGGTCGCTTTCGTCGTCCTCCTTGCGGGACGTAAGCACCTCATGAGCCGCACCTGCTACGGTCCGGGGGAGATGGGCGCCGAGGCCGCGGAGGGCATCGATCCGGGCTCGGCCCGGCGTTAAGGCTCCGGAACGGCGGGCCGCCGGGCCCGCAGCGCGGCCCCGGTATGGGAGCCGGTGCTGGCCGCCACCTCCTCAGGCGTTCCCTGGACCACGACCCGGCCGCCCTCGTCCCCGGCTTCCGGGCCGAGATCGACGATGTGCCCGGCCCGGGCTATGAGGTCGAGGTCGTGCTCGACGGCGACGATCGTGTGTCCCGCGTCGAGGAGCCGCCCGAAGAGCCCGAGCAGGCGGTCGACGTCCGAGGGATGGAGGCCGGTCGTCGGTTCGTCGAAAAGGTAGAGGACCGGGCCGCGGACCGGGACCGTCAGCTCCGCGGCCAGCTTCAGCCGCTGCCGCTCGCCGCCCGAGAGCGTGTCGAGGGATTGGCCGAGCCGCAGGTAGTCGAGCCCGATCTCCGCGAGGAGCGCGAGTCCGGTCGCGAGTCTGGGCCGATCGGCGAAGGCGGCCGCGCCCTCGGCCGCGGTCAGATCGAGGACCTCGGCGATCGTCCGCCCGTCGACGCGGACCTCGAGGACGCCCGGAGCGTAGCGGGCGCCGCCGCAGGCCTCGCAGGGCACCGTGACGTCGGCCAGGTGGTCGAGGCCAACCGTGCGGCGGCCGGTCCCGCCGCACTCCTCGCAGCGCCCCTCGGGCGTCAGGAACGAGAAATGGGCCTTCTTGAGGCCCTTGGCCCGCGCCCCTTCGGACGCGGCGAACAGGTCGCGCACGCCGTCGAAAAGGCCGAGGGCGGTCAGGGGGATGCTGGCGACGCTAGCGGCCGGGGCCTCGATGCCCGCGGCGACCACCTTGGAGAAACGCTCGAAGCCGCGGACCGCCGAGCAGGCGACGGGGCGGCCGGCCCGGCTCGAGGCCAGCAGGACGTCGAAGACCAGGCTCGACTTGCCGCTCCCGGAAACGCCGGTCACGGCCGTCAGGACGCCGGTCGGGACGGATACGTCGACGCCGCGGAGATTGTTGGCCCGGGCCCCGGCGATCTCGATAGGCGGCCCGGGTGTTCCCGGCAGGGGACCGGGCCGGACGGCCCGGCCGGCGAGATAGGGGCCGGTCACCGACGAGGCCGAGCGCTCGACCTCCCCGGGCGTCCCCTCGGCGACGACGCGTCCGCCTTGTCTCCCGGCGCCGGGGCCGATGTCGACGACGTGGTCGGCGGCCCGGACGACATCGAGGTCGTGCTCCACGGCGACGACCGTGTTGCCCTCGGCGGCCAGGCCGCGGACGAGCCCGAGGAGCTTGCCGGTGTCGCGCGGGTGGAGGCCGAGGGTCGGCTCGTCGAGGACGAAGGTGACGCCCGTGAGCCGGACGCCGAGGAGGCCGGCCAGGCGCAACCGCTGGGCCTCGCCGCCGGAGAGCGTGGCCGAGGGCCGGTCGAGACGGAGGTAACCGAGGCCGACGTCGCGGACGAGCCCCAGCCGGCGCCCGATCTCCTCCCGGACGGCGGCCGTCACGGCCGCGGCCCGGGGCTCGAGCCCGTCCCCGCCGCCGTCGCCGCCGAAGACGACGAGGCTCTCGGTCACGGTCAGGGCCGAGAGGGCGGCGATGTCGAGGCCTCGCCAGGTCACGGCGAGGGAGTCCGGTTTGAGCCGCCGGCCGCCGCAAGCGGGGCAGGGGTCGTCCCTCATCAGGATCCGTATGGCCTCGCCGCGGCGATCGGCGTGTTTGCGCCCGTACTCCTCGGCGACGAGGGCGGCCAGGCCTTTCCATGGCCCGCGGAACGTGAAGTCGCCGGAGCGCCGCCCCCGCTTGTACGACCAGACGACGTCGTAGACGCGGTCGCCCGTGCCGCTCCAGGCCAGGGCCCGTTCGGCGTCCGTGAGCGCCGCGTACGGCTTCTCGAAGTCCATCCCGGCCGCCGCGCCGGCCGCCCGGAGGGCGGCGACGAACTGACCGTGGGGATCGCCGTAGAAGCGGCCGGTCTTCGTCCCGTCCATGGCCCCGGCCGTGAGCGGCCGGGACGGGTCCGTGATGAGCCGTTCGGGGTCGGCCACGGTCACCGTGCCCAGGCCCTTGCAGGCCGGACAGGCGCCCTGTTCGTGGTTGAAGGAGAACATCGAGGCCGTCAGCGCGCGGCCGCCGAGGCCTGGCGGGGCCGTCCCGGCCCGCGAATAGAGCAGCCGGTAGTAGTCGTGGATCTCGGTCATCGTCCCGACGGTCGAGCGCGGATTCCCCGCCGAAGCCGGCCCGGCGACCGCGACCGGCGGCGTCAGGCCCCGGGCCGCGGCGAAGTCGGCCCGGCCGCCCTTGTCGAGGAGGGCCCGGACGTAGGCCGAGAAGCTCTCGATATAGCGCTGGCGGGAAGCGGCGAAGAGGGTGTCGAAGACGAGCGAGGACTTGCCGCCGCCGGAGGGGCCGCAAACGACCGTGAACTCGCCGAAGGGGATGCACACGTCGACGTCCCGGAGGTTGTGGGTCGAGACGCCTTCGAGGACGATGGGGCCGTCCGACGCCGCTCTCCCCGGCGCTCCGCCCGCGGCCGCCGCTTCGCCGGCGAACTCGCCCCGCAGGGCCCGGCCGGTGAGGGACTCGGGGCAAGCGGCGAGCTCGCCGGGCGTGCCGGCGGCGACGACCCGGCCGCCGTCCTCGCCGCTCCCGGGGCCGAGGTCGACGACGCGGTCGGCGGCCCGGATGACATCGGGGTGGTGCTCGACGGCGACGACGGTCCGGCCGAGGTCGACCAGGCCCTGGAGCGCGGCGACGAGGTTCTCCACGTCGGCCCGATGGAGGCCGGTCGTCGGCTCCTCGAGGATGTAAAGGACGGGCCCTTTGGCCGTCCGGCCCATTTCGGCCGCCAACCTGACGCGCTGGGCCTCGCCGCCCGAGAGCGTGGCCGAGCTTTGGCCGAGCTTGAGGTAACCAAGGCCGAGCCGCTTCAGGACCTCGAGACCGGCGGCCAGACGCGGCTCGCCGGCGTAGAACACGGCGGCCTCGTCGACGCTCATCTCCAGGACGTCGTGGATCGACCGCCCGCGGTCGCGCACGGCCAGCGTCCCGTCGTTGAAGCGGCGGCCGTCGCAGTCGGGGCAGACGACGTCGACGTCGCCGAGGAAATGCATGCCGATCCGGAGCAGCCCGGCGCCCTGGCAGGTCTCGCAGCGGCCGCCGGCGACGTTGAAGGAGAAGCGGCCTTTGCCGAAGCCTCGCGCCTCGGCCTCGGGCAGCGCGGCGAAGAGGTCACGGACGCGGTCGGCGAGACCGGTATAGGTGGCCGGGTTGGAGCGCGGCGTCCGGCCGATGGGGGACTGGTCGACCTCGACGACGCGGCCGAAGGCGCCCTCGACCTCGATGCCGCCGGCGTCCGGGCCGGGACCGAGACGGCCGGCGCGCAGGCGCTCGGCCAGAACGCGACGGACGAGCGTGGATTTGCCCGCCCCCGAGACGCCGGTGACGACGTTGAGGGCGCCGAGCCGGAACTCGGCGTCGATGCCCTTGAGGTTGTGGAGCCGGGCGCCGCGGACGGTGATCCGCCCCGTCCCGGCGCGGCCGCGGGAGGGGGCCGCGGGTAAGCGGTCGCCGGCCAGGAAGTCCCGGGTCGGGCTGAGGCCTTTCGCCAAGCCGACGATCCCGGCGGCCGGGCCCTGGTAAAGGACGCGGCCTCCGGCCGCTCCGGGCCCGGGCCCCAGGTCGACGACGTGGTCGGCCGCCCGCATGACGTCCTCGTCGTGCTCGACGACGAGGACCGTGTTGCCGTTGTCGCGGAGCTCGGCCAGGAGCGCGAGCAGCCGGGCCGTGTCGGCCGGGTGGAGGCCGGCCGTCGGCTCGTCGAGGACGTAGAGGACGCCCCGCAGGCCGTTGCCGGCTTGCGAGGCCAGCCGGATGCGCTGGGTCTCGCCGCCGGAGAGCGTGTCGGCGGCCCGGTCGAGGCGCAAATAGCCGAGGCCGAGCCGCTCGAGGAGGTCGGTCTTCTTCAGGACCGAGGACCGGATGGCCTCTCCGGCCTCCCGTCGCCGGGGCTCGAAGGTCACGGCCCGCATGTCCGCGGCCAGCCCGCCGACGCTCAGCGCGGACAGGCCGTCGATCGTCCGCCCTTCGACCGTGACGCGCAGGCTCTCGGGCCGCAGGCGACGGCCCCCGCAGGCGCGGCAGGGGAGGGTCCGGGCGAAGCGCAGGATGTTGTCGTTGCGCTTCGTCCTCAGGATGGCCTCCATGACCGGCAGGATGCCCTTGTAGACGCCCTCCTCGCGCGGCTTGGCCACGATGCCCTTCCAGCGCAGCCGCGATTCGAGGGGGTGCTTGCCGTAGCGGATGAGGATCTTGTCGCTGCCGTCGAGGACGATGCCCCGCTGGGCGTCGGTCAGGTCGCGCCAGGGGATGTCGACCGAGAAGCCGTGGGCCCGGCAGACCTCGTCCAGGACCTCCATGGTCACCTGGGAGTAGATGATGTAGCCGTTCGGCGTCGTCAGGGCCAGGGCGCCCTGGCGCAGGGTCCGGGCCGGGTCGGCGACGAGGAGGTCGGGGTCGATGCGGTCCTCGACGCCGAGGCCGCGGCAGGCCGGGCAGGCGCCCTCCGGCGCGTTGAAAGAGAACAGCCGCCGCGAGAGCCGCAGGCCGTCGTGCGACTCGCCCAGCCGGGCGAAGAGCAGGCGCAGGTCGTCGTGGATCTCCGTCAGGGTGCTGACGGTCGAGCGCGGCCCCGGCGAGCCCGTCCGCTGGCTCACCGCCACGGCCGGGGCCAGGCCGGAGATGTGGGCGACCTCGGGCCGCCGCAACTTGCCCATGAACTGGCGGGCGTAGGACGAGAAGGTCTCGAGATAGCGTCTTTGGGCTTCCCGATAGACGACGTCGAAGACGAGCGAGGACTTGCCGGAGCCCGAGACGCCGGTGACGACCGTGATGCGGCCGTGCGGGATGTCGACGTCGACGTCCCGCAGGTTGTTCTCGGCGGCGTGGCGGACGGAGAGGACGCGCATGGGGGCCCATTATCCCAAGCGGGAGGAGCGGGGTCAAACCGGGGACGTCGGGGGAGTCGGTGTCCGCCGGAGGTCAGAGGTAGGACCGGGCGCCGGCGAAACGGGCCCGGAAATAGGCGGCGCCGAGGGATTCGCGGCGGACGGTCTTGCCGCGGCCGGGAGCGTGGATGAAGACGCCGCCGCCGACGTAGATGCCGACGTGGGTCAGAGGTCCTCCCGGAGAAGCGGCGAAGAAGACGAGGTCGCCGGCCGTCAGTCGGTCCGCGCCGACCGCCGTCCCCGCGGCGTGCTGCTCGCCGACGGAGCGGGGCATGTCCAGCCCGTTCAACCGGTAGACGGCGCTCGTCAGGCCGCTGCAGTCGAAGCCGGACTCGCTCGAAGTCCCGCCCCAGACGTATTCGATCCCGAGGAAGCTCTCGGCCGTGGCGGCCAGTCGTCCGCGGAGCTCGGCGGCGGCGGGGGAGGGCGCGGCCGCGGGCGGCGCCGGCCCGCCGGGCCGGGCCAGGGCGTAGTCGGCCGGGCCGACGATGAAGAACTCGCCGATGCGGCCCCCGGCTCGGAGGGCCGCGCCCCTCTCTCGGGCGGCCTCCCGCGACGCAAAATCCCCGAACCGGACCTTGAACAGTCCCCCGCCGGCCGGGAAGTAGAAGGCGTCGAGACCGGCCGCGGTCAGGGTCGCGGCGAAGGCCCGGGCGTTGGATTCGACGGCGAAGGCGCCGACCTGGACGGTGTAGCCGAGCCGGGCCAGCGCGGGGCCGGGAGTGGCGGGGAGGCCGGGCCTCGCGGGCGAGACCGTCGCCGCGGGCGCCGCGGGAGCGGGCGGGGGAGCGGTCCGGACCTTCGTCCGGCAACCGGCCAGAAGGGACAGGATGACGACCGTAACGCAGACCGCGAAGGCCGCCTTCGTGCCATGGACCCGCCCGTGCCAGTTCATCATGGATTTGGTCGGCGCAGGGCCCGAAAAACGGACAAGCGGGGCTTTCGCGCGCCGGTCCGGTCGGCCGGGAACGGTCTTGACGGCGCCCCGGGCCGGGGCTAGCATGGATGAAAGCGGTGATGAGACGTCGGCCATGAAGATCATGACGTTCGCGCTCGCCCTGGCGCTGGCCCTGCCGTTCGCGGAAGTTCTTCTATGACGTCTTCGACGCCGAGGGGCGCTTCTTCACCCGGTTCGCCCTTCCCGAGGCCGAGCTCGTTTACGCCGTCAGGAAGGGCAAGGCCTACACGGCCGTCGATGAGAACGAGGCCGGCGTCCCCCAGGTCAAGCGCTACGCCCTGATCTGGGAGTGACCTCCCCGTCCCTCACTTGATCCCCTTCAGGATCTCGATCTCCTGAAGGGCCAGGTCGGCTTTCGCCTGCGCGGCGCTCAGCCCGAGCTCCCCTGCCTTGAGCTCGTCGACCGTGACCAGCCCGGCGGCGGCCTTGACCCGGAGATCGTCGACACGCGGACGGATGCTCTCGATCGCAGACCGCGATTCTTTCAATTCTTTCTCGGCCGCACTCATGCGGACCCGGACCTCCATATCGCCGGCCGAGATCTCGCCGGCGAGGAACCGCCGTCGCAACACCAGCCGATTCTCGATGTCCTCCAGGGCGGCTTCCTGGCCCGCGAGCGACGCTTCGAGTTCTTTCAAGGCGCTTCTATGAACGAGGCCCAGTTCGACTCTCTGACGCAAGGCCTGCTCGGTCCTGGCGCGGCGGAGCTCAAGGTCGGTCCGGATGACGTTCTTTTCGATCTCCAACCGCTCCCCGACGAAATCCCGGCCGCCGACGAGCGGGGCGTAGAGCTCGTCGCGCGGAGCCAGTCCGGATGACCGGACCTCGGCGAGATCGAGGGAAGACCGTTCGAGGTCGGCCCCGGCCCTGTCGGCCCCGAGCTTCGCGACGAGGACTTCGTCCTCGCCGACGAGGCCCAGGGAAAACTGGTTTTCGGCCTGGGCGGCCCTGTCCTTCTTGAGGCCCAGGAAGGCCGTCTTGATCCTGACCTCGGTCTCCAGGCGGGCGATCTCGACTTTCCGGCGCCAAGAGTCCTTGATGAGGTCGGCGGCCTTGGTCGCGGCGACGCCGATGAGGAGGACGCCGGCGGCCAGGCTGAGCGCGACGACGCTCCGCGGCACGGCCACCCGGCCCGGGGCCGGCTTCAGCCGCTCCCGGCGGCGGAGCTCCGAGGCCAGCTGCCATTCCAAACGGTCCACGAACCGGTCGTCGGGTTCGAATCGGCTAGACATGGGTCCCTCCTTCGGCCCGCGCTTCGGGGAGCACGGCCCGCAACGATCCCCGGGCCCGTCTCAGCAGGCCCTCGACGGCCCTCTCGGACACGGCCATCTCCGCGGCGATCTCCCGGACGCTCAGGCCGTCGAAATAGAACGCCTCGAGGGCCCGGGCCTTCTTCCTTCCCAGGGCGGCGACGGCCATGAACAGCTCCAGGGATTCGAACTCGTCGGCGGGCGTCCGCGGTTCGACGCCCTCGGCGCGGCCCGGCCCGGCGTCGGCGTCCCATTTCCGGCGCCTTAAGCAGTCGATCAGGATATTGCGGGCCACCTGTTTCAGCCAGGCCAGCGGCGCTTCGGGAACGGCCCGGCCCTTCCAGCTGTCCAGGGCCCTCAGATAGGATTCCTGGACGATGTCCTCCGTCAGGGCCCTGTTCCCGCCCGTCCGCTTGGCCATGTAGCCGTAGAGGGGGCGGACCGTCTCCCGGTAGATCCTCAGCCACAGCTCTTCTCTCACCGCCTTGGGCTCCTTTCTCGGGTCGTCCACCCTTATGACGAACGGGCGGCCCGAAATCCCACGAAAAACCACGCCGGAACGATAAAAAGGGTTCCCGCGCTTCGCCTCACGTTGACTTCCCCCGGCCGCGCTGTTATCCTTTGACGCAATAAGACGACAAGACGAGGAGGGGGACCGTGGCCGTCAAATGCCCCCGGTGTCGGCACGACAATCCCGCCGACACGCGCTTCTGCGGCAAGTGCGCCGCGCCGCTCGACGCCGCGGCCCTGCCCACGGAAACGCTCCAAACCCCCGTCCGGGAGCTCGAGACGGGATCTCTCTTCGCCGGGCGCTACCAGGTCATCGAGGAGATCGGCCGCGGCGGCATGGGCCGCGTCTACAAGGTCCAGGACACCGAGCTCAACGAGAAGGTCGCCCTCAAGCTCCTCCGCCCCGAGCTGGCCGCCGACGCCGACACGGTCGAGCGCTTCCGCCACGAGCTGAAGTCGGCCCGGGCGGTCGTCCACAAGAACGTCTGCCGGATGTTCGACATCGGCCGGGCCGAGGGCGCGCCCTTCATCACCATGGAGTACGTCGCCGGCGAGGACCTCAAGCGGCTCATCCGCAAGATCGGGCAGCTGCCGGCCGGGCGGGCCGTGTCGATCGCCGGCCAGATCGCCGCGGGCCTGGCCGAGGCCCACGGGCTCGGCATCGTCCACCGCGACCTCAAGCCCCAGAACATCATGGTCGACGAGGGCGGCAGCGTCCGTATCATGGACTTCGGCATCGCCCGGTCGCTCGAGAGGAAGGGCCTCACGGGGGCCGGGGTCATGATCGGCACGCCCGAGTACATGAGCCCGGAACAGGTCGAGGGCAAGCCCGTCGACGCCCGGTCCGACATCTACTCGCTCGGCGTCATCCTCTACGAGATGACGACGGGGCGCGTGCCGTTCGAGGGCGACACGCCCTTCACGGTCGGCGTCAAGCACAAGAGCGAAACGCCCCGGGACCCTCGAGAGCACAACCCGGCCCTTCCCGACGATCTGGCCGCGCTCATCCTCCGCTGCCTCGAGAAGGACAGGGGCAAGAGGCTCGCGAGCGCCGGAGAGCTGGCCGGCGAGCTCGACCGGATCGAGGCGGCCCTGCCGACGACCCAGCGCGTCGCCCCCAAACGGCGGACGCCCTCCTCGAAGCCGGTCACGGTCACGTTCGACGCGCGGAAGGCGGCCGTCCCGGCGATCGCGGCCGTCCTCGTCGTGGCCGCGGCCCTGGTCCTGTTCCTGGTCGTCCTGAAGAAGCGGATCGCCGTGTCCGCGACGGGCAAGCCGTCCCTGGCCGTGCTCTATTTCAAGAACAACACCGGAGACGCGAGCCTCGACGAATGGCGCACGGCGCTGCCGACGCTCATCATCTCCGACCTTTACCAGTCCCGCTATCTCGACGTCGTCAGCGACACCCGGATCTACGGCGCGCTGCGGGAGCTGAACCTCCTCGAAGCCCGGGCTTACGCGCCCGAGGACCTCAAGCGCGTGGCCGAGAAGACCTACGCCACCCATATCCTCGAGGGGGCCCTGACCCGGGCCGGGACGAGCTTCCGCATCAACACCACGCTCGAGGACGCCGTCACGGGCAAGGTCCTCAGCGCCGAGTCGGTCCAGGGGGAGGGCGAGGCCAGCTTCCACGCCATGGTCGACGAGCTCGGCCGCAAGATCAAGGCGGGACTGCGTCTGACCTCGAGCGAGATCGCCTCCGACATCGACCTCGACGTCGGCAGGATCACCAGCGCCTCCCCGGAAGCCTACAAGCTCTATGCCCAGGGCCGGGTCTATCACATGGACAGGAAGTACAGGGAGTCCGTCGCCCTGATGGAGAAGGCTGTGGCCATCGATCCCGGATTCGCCATGGCCTACCGGAGCCTCGGCACGGCCTACGGCAACCTGGGCTTCCGGGCCAGGGCCGAGGATTACCGCCAAAAGGCCATGGCCCTGGTCGACCGGGTCTCGGTCCGGGAGCGCGGGCTGATCGAAGGCAGCTACTACATGAGGTCGGAGAAGACGTACGGCCAGGCCATCGACGCCATCCGGAAAGTCGTCGAACTCTACCCCGACGATCCCGTCGCCAATAATCAGCTCGGCCTCGTCTACGGCTATATCGAAGAGCTGGAAAAGTCGGCGGCCCGCTACGAGCTCTGCGTCAGGCAGCCCGGGGCGCCCTATCTCTACTACGGGAACTTCGTCTCGGCCTTAACGAGGATGGGACGCTACGACGAGGCCCGGAGGCTCCTGGAGGATTATCTCAGGACGACGCCGGATTCGGCGGCCGCCCATGACGACCTGGCCAGCATCCACCTCTTCGAAGGCCGGTACGACCAGGCGCTGGCCGAGGCGGACAAGGCCTTCTCGCTCGATCCGAACAGCCTGCCCGCCATGGCGACGCTGGGCCAGGCGGCGATGCTCAAGGGCGACTTCGTCAGGGCCGAGGCCGAATTCGAGAGGCTCGCCGAGGCCGGTCTGCGGACCCGGTTGGCTAATGTGAGACGCGGGCTCATGATGCTTTACGCGGCCCAGGGGAAATACGCCAAGGCCATCGAGCAGATCGCCCTCGTCGAGGAGGAGGCCCGGAAAGCCGGAGAGCCGGACTGGCTGGGCCAGTTCGACTTCTTCGCGTCTCTCGTCTACGACACGGCCGGGCGCTACCGGGAGTGCCTCGAAGCCTCCGAACAAGCCCACAGGATCGCCGCCGGAAGCGAGAACTTCGGCTTGATGCGTAACGCGCTCATGACCAAGGCCTCCGCCTTGTTGGGCCTGAAACGGATGGATGAGGCCCGGCGATTGGCCGAGGCGGCCAAGGCCCTGGCCGAAGCTTCCCCCAACAAGAAGGCCATCTTCGGCTACAAGTTCATCAGAGCCCAGATCGAGACGGCCGACGGCGACCATGGCCGAGCCATCGCGGACGCCAAGGAGGTCGTGGATTCGCTCGGCCCCCAGTCCGCGTATTCGAATCCCGACGCCTATATGTTCCAGGTCCTGGCCAAAGCTTACGAAGCGGCCGGCGACGAGGTCAATGCCAAAAGAACATACGAAAGACTGCAGGGCTTGACGTCCGGACGGATCTACGGCGGCAACGTCTACGCCCTGAGCTTCTATCGCGTCGGCCTCATCGACGAGAAGCTCGGCGACAGGGCCGGGGCGCGGCGGGCTTACGAAAAGTTCCTCGAGCTGTGGGAGGACGCCGATCCCGACCTGCCCGAGCCGGCCGCCGCCCGCCGCCGCCTCGCCTCCCTCACTTCCATGGAGGGTCGTTAAGGGCCCGCTCCGGACCGCCTATTTGACCCACTGGTCGAGCCAGCCGATGACCGTGTCGTGCCAGAGGATGGAGTTGGCCGGCTTGAGGACCCAGTGGTTCTCGTCGGGGAAGTAGAGGAACTTGCTCGGGATGCCGCGCCGCTGCAGGACGTTGAACGCGCCGATGCCCTGCGTCTCCACGACCCGGAAGTCCTGACCGCCGTGGACGACGAGGGTGGGCGTCTTCCAGTTCTTGATGTAGTTGGACGGATTGTGCTTCTCGTAGCTCTGCGGATTGTCCCAGGGCGTGCCCAGGTGGTCCCATTCGGGGAACCACAGCTCCTCGGTCTCGAAATAGGCGGCCCGCTCGTCGATGTTGCCGTCGTGGACGATGAGGCACTTGAAGCGGTCGGACCAATTGCCGGCGATCCAATTGATCATGTAGCCGCCGTAGGAAGCGCCCAGGGCGCCGACCTTCGTCCCGTCCATCCAGGGATACTTGGCCAGCGCCGCGGCCAGGCCCTTCTTGAGGTCCTCGAGGGGCTTGCCGCCCCAGTCGCCGCGGATGGAGTCGCAGAAGGCCTGCCCGTAGCCGGTCGAGCCGTGGAAGTCGACCATGACCGCGGCGTAGCCGGCTCCGGCGTAGGCCTGGGGATTCCAGCGGTAGTGGAAGTCGTTGCCGAACGAGCCCTGCGGCCCGCCGTGGATCATGAAGGCGACCGGGTACTTCTTGGAGGCGTCGAAGTCGACCGGCTTGACGATGTAGCCGTAGACGGTCTCGTTGTTCCAGCCCTTGAAGCTGAACTGCTCGGGCTCGCCCAGCCGCACGGCCGCGAGCTTGGCGGCGTTGACCGAGGTCAGCGCCTTCTCGCCGGCGCCGGGGGCGATGACATAGATCTCCGTCGGCGAGGTCAGGGTGTTGCGCTCGAAGACGACGCCGTTGCCGGCGGGGGCGAAGCCCGCCACGGTGCCCTTCCCGACGAGCTTGTCCGCCTGGCCGGTCTTGGCGTCGACGGCGAAGAGCGAGGTCTGGCCGATGTCGGGAGCGGAGGCGAGGAGCCTCGTCCCGTCGGGCGTCCAGGCGAACGAACCGACCGAGCGGTCCCAGGCCTCGGTCAGGACGCGGGCCGGGCCGTCCGGCCAGGCCATGAGCACGATGCGGTAGCGGTCGGCCTCGTAGCGGGGCCGGGCCATGGCCAGGTAGGCCAGGGTCTTGCCGTCCGGCGAGAAGGCCGGGGCCGTGTCCCAGGCCTGGTTGGCTTCGGTCAGGCAGCGCGGCGCGGCCGAGCCGTCGACGGGGACGTAATAGAGGTCGAAGTCCGTCGACCAGGCCTCCTCGCGGCCGACGTCCTTGGCCGTGAAGACGAGGCCTTTCCCGTCGGGCGTGAAGGCGATCTCCTCGGGCCCGCCGAAGGGCTTGCTGGGCGTGTCGGCGTCCATGGCCGGCATGAGGTCCTTGGCCTCGCCGCCGTGCGCGGGGAGGACGAACACGTGGGAGCGGCGGCCGTCCCCCCAGGTGTCCCAATGGCGGACGAAGAGCTTCTCGTAGAGGCGGCCCGTGACCGGGCTCTTTGCGACGGCCTCGAGCTTCGCGGCCGTGGCTTCGGGGGTCGTCCCTGGGAAGACCTCCATGGTCACGGCCAGCGAGCCCTGGCCGACGACCAGGGCGCCGACGTCGAGGGGCAGGCGGGTGACCTGTTCGGCTTCGCCGCCGTCGACCTTGATGCGCCAGACCTGGGAGGAGCCGGAGCGCGTCGACAGGAAGACGATCCACTTGCCGCAGGGCGACCAGCGGCCGTTGAAGTCGGCGGCCGGGTGATTGGTCAGGCGGCGCAGGCCCTGGCCGTCCGTGCCGACCAGCCAGATATCGGTCCGGCCGCGGTTGGCGGCCAGGTCCGTCTCGCGGACGTTGAAGACGACCCACTGGCCGTCGGGCGAGACTTTGGCGTCCGAGATGCGGTCCATGGCCAGCATGTCGTGGACCGTCAGGGGATGGGTCTTGTCCGGCCCCTGGGCCGGGGCCAGGGCCGGCAGGCCGGCCAGGAGGACGAGGGCGAGGACGGCGACGGGGACGCGACGCATGGGCCACCTCTTTCGCGGTCGGGATGACGGGGCCCCCGGCGGGGACCCGAACCCAGCATATAGCACACCGCTCCCGAGCCCGTCAATCGGGCCGCCGACCGAGGGCCGGGCGTTGCTTTACCCGGCCCGGAGGTGCTAGATTGCCGTGGGGAGGACGCCGTGCCCGCCGATTACGGAAAAATGGTCGCCGACCTCGTCGGATTCCACGAGCTCGGCGGCAAGACCGTGCTGGCCGTGGGCGCCGGCGGCGGGCAGCTCGTCGAATACGGCCGGGCGGCCCGGCGGGTCGTGGCCCTCGACAGCGATCCCGGGGCTATCGACGCGCTCCGCAGCAAACTGAAAGCGGCCGGCCTCGAGGACCGCTACGAGCCCGTCGTGGGCGACTTCTTCCGGACCTCTCGCCCGGCCGACGTCGTCCTGTTCGAGTTCTGCCTCCACGAGATGCCCGATCCCGGCGCGGCCGTCGAGCACGCCCGCGGCCTGGCCCCGGACGTCGTCGTCTTCGACCATGCCCCCGGGTCCGCGTGGGCCTTCATCGCTTCGGAGGAGGACAAGGTGGCGGCCGCCTGGGCCGCCCTGGGGCGGTTCCCCGTCAAAAAGATTCGGAGATGCGAGACCGTCCAGGCCTTCGCCGACTTCGCCGACCTCCGCGAGAGGGTCAAGGGACAGGGCCCGACGACCCTGGCCCGCATCGAGGCCTACCGGGGCGAGACCGATATCCGCATCCCCATGTCGTACGGCCTGGCCCTCGTCGAGGGCCGGGAGCGCGGTTGACTCCGTGCCCAGCCCGGTTTATCATCGGCCCGCTTCTCGAACGAACGGAGGTTACCGATATGGCCAAGCTCCCAGCCTATTGCGGGATCGATTGCGGAGAGTGCGAAGCCTACATCGCCACCCAGGCCGACGACCGGGCCGGGCTCGAGGCGACGGCCAGGAAGTGGGCTCAGCAATACGGCGGGAAGGACATGGGCCCGGAGGTCTGCGTCTGCGACGGCTGCGCTTCGGGCCACAGGATCAGCACGGCCCACGCCGCGACCTGCGCCGTCCGGCTCTGCGCGTCCAAGCGCGGCGTCGTCACCTGCGCCCACTGCGACGACTTCGGGTGCGCGATCCTGCAGCAGTTCTTCGCCTTCGCGCCCGTCCTCAAGGACAAGCTCGAGGCCGTCCGGAAAGAGATCGGGAAGGCATGACCGAAGACCGTCAGGACCACGAGCCGCCGGCCGCCGTGGCCCGGCGGGGCTGGCGCTACCATCACCTGGGCATCCCCACGGCCGAGCCCCACCCCGACGAAATCCATCTCCCCGAGCTCAAGCTCTACGTCCGGGGCTTCCGGACCAGCCCGTACGGCGTCGAGTGGATGAGGTTCGAGCCGGGCTGCCCGGTGTCCGACCTCGTCCGCCGCGTGCCCCACCTCGCCTTCGAGGTCGACGACCTCGAGGCCGCCCTGGCGGAGATCGGCGCCGCGGCGGAGATCACAAGCCCGTCCGAGGGGGTCCGGGTGGCCATGATCGAGGACGGCGGGGCCCCCGTAGAGCTGATCGAATTCCGCAAGCCCCGGGACTGAAATCCGGGCTTGACGCCCCCGGGAAGTGCCGATATCATGCCCTCACCAAGGAGGGAAACCCATGGTCGACTCAAAGATCGTCCTCTTCGGCCAAACCCTGGGCTACACGATCTACGCCGTCGTCATCATCCTGCTCGTCGGCTGGTTCGGCTGGCGGCTGACCCAGGCCGGCAAGGGCAAGGGGATGAAGCCCGGGCTGTTCTACGCCTTCGTAGCCGCGCTGGCCGTACTCGGATTTTCGCTCCACATCACGACCTCGCTGACCATCCCCTGGGTCAAGCCGGACCTCGACCGGGACGCGGTCCAGGCCGACCGGACCTTCGCGATCAAGGTCGCGGACCATCGTTTCGAGCTCCCGGCCGAGCGCATGGTCGCCCGGGTCGGCGAGACGGTCCGCTTCGAGGTCGACTCGGCCGATCTGACCTACGGCTTCGGCGTCTTCCGCCCCGACAACACCATGGTCTTCCAGATGCAGGTCGTGCCGGGCCACCGGAACGATGTCGTCTGGACGTTCACGGAGCCGGGCCTGTACACCGTCCGGTCGACCGAGTACTCGGGCCCCAAGGGCGTCGGCATGATCGTCAAGGACGCCCTCGAGGTCCTGGAAGCGAGATAGGGGGAACCCATGAGCCTCGTCCAAACCTTCCTCAACGGTGAGCAGGGGCTGTTCAAGCCCAAGACCCTGACCCCCATGCAGAAGCTGACCCTGCGGTTCGTCGTCGTCGGCCTCGTCTACTACGCCTTCGCCCTCATCGAGGGCATGCTCATGCGCATCTTCGAGGTCACGCCCGTGCCGTTCATCAAGACCGACCAGTTCTTCGCCATGATGACGGCCCACCCGCTCGTCGGCATCTTCGGCTCGAGCTACTCGATCGTCTTCGGGGCCTTCCTGTTCCTGGTGCCGTTCCTGATGAAGAAGCCCATCTGGAGCTACCGCCTGGCCCTGGCCACGTTCTGGCTCCTGGCCGGCGGCACGGCCGTCTTCTGGACGGCCGGCTTCTTCACCCACTACGCGCCGCTCTACACGCTCTACTGGCCCCTGCCGGCCGATTTCACCCAGTTCAGCGCCCTCGGCGGGGCCTTCTTCATCCTGGGCATCGCCCTGGTCATGCTGGGGACAGTCTTCTTCGTCGTCAACATCTTCAAGACCATCACCTACACGCCCAAGGGCTGGGACAAACAGCCGGCCGGCGCCCTCCTGGGCTCGGCTCTGGGCCTCACGGCCGTCAGGAACTTCTTCCGGAAGAAGAAGACCGAGCACCTCGTGCCCCTGCCGGTCGCCGCGGTGGCCCGGGGCACGGTCGACGTGGCCCTCAACTCGGGGGTCATCCTGTTCACCGGCGTGCTCATCCTCGTCTACATGGTCGCCGAGCTCCTGGGCCACTCGCTCAAGCACACGGCCGTCGACGCCCTCCTCTACAAGAACTGGTACTGGTGGGGCCTCGACCTGGTGGCCGACGGCCTGGTCCTCATCTTCGTCGCCGGGACCTGGTACCTGCTGGCGACCCTCATCACGGGCAAGAAGCTGTTCATGGAGAACGTGGCCCGGGCCGCCCTGCTCGTCGAGCTCGTCGTCTCCTGGACGGTCTGGTCGCACCACCTCCTGTCCGACCAGGCCCAGCCGTCCGTCCTCAAGGTCCTCTCGGGCGAGATGGTCACGGCCTTCGAGCTCATCACCCAGGGCCTGGCCTTCTTCATCACCCTGGTGACGCTCTGGAGCGCCCGGCCGCTCAAAATGTCCAACGAGCTGAAGTTCCTGCTCGGCGGCCTGCTCGGGTTCGGCCTCGGCGTCCCGGCCGGCATCATCCAGGCCGACGTCGGCCTCAACCGCATCCTCCACAACACCCAATGGGTCATCGGGCCCCACGTCCACGTGGCCATCCTGGTCGGCCTGACCATGACCCTGTACTCGGCCATCTACATCCTCTTCCCCATCCTGACCAACGGGGCCAAGCTCTACAGCCAGAAGCTGGCCAACGTCCACTTCTGGGCCCATCTCGTCGGCGGCATCGGCATGGGGGCGTTCATGGGCATGGCCGGGCTGCAGGGCATGCTGCGCCGGACGATCTACGCGAACGGAGAGTTCGACGTCTACATGATCCTGGCCGCGCTCTGCGGCGGGCTGCTGGCGGTCGGCTTCCTGGCCTTCTTCGTCAACATCGTCATGAGCGTCGGGCTGAAGGGTGTCCTGGGCATCTTCGGCCGCTCGTCGCTCGACAAGGACAAGCTCCTGCCGGCCCAGGAATGAGAACGAAAAGAGAGGTCGATATGAGAACATCCCGCGCCATCGTCCCCGGAGCCCTGATCCTCCTCCTTCTGTCCCTGCTCACGGCGGGCCCGGCCCCGACGGCCCAGGACCCGGCCTGCCCGACCTGCGGCCCGGCCCGCGAGCTGGAGGGCTGCACCGTCATCATGGTCGGCAAGGCCGCCTCGACCGACGGCTCGGTCATGACCACGCACACCTGCGACTGCGGCGAGTGCGACTGGACCTGGCGCTTCATCCCCGCCGCCGACCACAAGCCCGGCGCGATGCGCAAGATCCACCACATCAGCCAGTTCGGCAACTGGGACCCCGACCAGGGGCTTAAGTGGGAGGACGTCAAGCGGACGGTCGTCATGGAGATCCCGGAGCCCGCACACACCCGGGCCTACATCCACGGCGACTTCGGCTACATGAACGACGCCCAGGTGGCCATCGGGGAGTCGACGATCGGCTGCCGGGCCAAGATGGAGAACCCGACCCCGTCGGCCAAGTTCGACATCACCATGCTGACGCTCATCGCCATGGAGCGGGCCTCGACGGCCCGCGAGGCCATCCGGATCATGGGCGAGCTCGGCGAGAAGTACGGCTACGGGCACACCGACACCGGCGAGATGCTGGCCGTGGCCGACCCCAACGAGGTCTGGACCTTCGAGATCATGCCCGTCGGCCCGCTGTGGACGCCGGAGAGCGGCAAGCCCGGCGCGGTCTGGTGCGCCCAGCGCGTCCCCGACGACCACGTCGCCGTCACCCCGAACGAGTCGCGCATCGGCGAGATCGACCTCGAGAAGCCCGACTATTTCATGGCCTCGCCGAACGTCGTCCAGCTGGCCGTCGACATGAGGTTCTTCGATCCCAAGGCCGGCCGGCCCTTCAACTGGAAGAAGGCCTACAATCCGACCGCGGTCAGCGCGGCCAACACCGACGGGGCCCGGGTCCGGCTGTGGCGGTTCCTGGACCTCGTCGCCCCCTCCCGGAAGTTCAAGCCCGAGACCCCTAACGAGGACTTCCCCTTCTCGGTCAAGCCGGAAAAGAAGCTCTCGGTCCGCGACGTCATGTGGCTGACCAGGGACAAGACCGAGGGCACGCCCTATTGGCCGGGCCGCGGCATCCAGGGCGGCCCGTTCCAGAACCCCAACTACCTGCCCTACGGCTTCGAGCTCGAGGGCAAGCGCTACAGCACGCCGCGCGTCATCGGCGTCAACCGGGCCGAATACGTCACCGTGACCCAGAGCCGCGGAGGACTGCCCGACGCCGTCGGCGGGCTGGTCTGGCTGGCCTGGGGGGCCCAGGACACGTCCTGCTTCATGCCCCTCTACGCGGCCTCCCTCGACCGCATCCCGCGCTCCTTCGAGATCGGCGACCACTGGCGCTTCGACCGGGCCTCGGCCCGCTGGGCCTTCGATTACGTCGATTTCCACACCCAGGTCGCCTACAGCCTGGCCATCGAGGACGTCCGGGCCGCGCAGAAGATGTACGAGGACCCGGCCATCGAGCGGACGGAGACCATTGACAAGGCCGCCCTGGACCTGTACAAAAAGGACCCGGCCCTGGCGAGGAAGTTCCTGACGGACTATTCGCTGGCCAACGTCGACCACGTCCTGGCGGCCTGGTGGCAGCTCGGCGACGACCTCCTGGTCAAGTACAACCACATGTGGGTGTTCGACAAGGCCACCCGCAAACGGGGCCCGCTGAAGTTCCCCGACTGGTGGCTCAAGCTCCTCGTCGAGTACAACGGGCTCAAGCCCCAGCCCGAGGCCAAGAAATAGGGACGGGCAACCTTTCGGGGGCGCTCCTCCGTAGATGAGGGAAAGAGGCGCGGAAGAGGTGCGCCGGCCATGCTCGAGATCAAGAACCTGACCAAGGCCTACGACGACATCCCGGCCCTGAACGGCTTCTCCCTGGACCTCAAGAAGGGGGAGGTCCTGGGCCTGCTCGGTCCCAACGGGGCGGGCAAGACGACGCTCATCTCCATCCTCTCCGGGACGGTCGGCGGCTTCACCGGGACGGTCAACTTCCAGGGCCGGAACCTGTTCGCCGACCGGGAGGTCAAGAACCGCCTGGGCATCGTGCCCCAGGACATGGCCTTCTACGACGAGCTCAACGCCATGGACAACCTCCTGTTCTGGGGCGGCCTCTACGACGTCCCCCGGTCCGAGCTCAAGAAGCGGGCCGCCGAGCTCCTCGAGCTCGTCGAGCTGGCCGCCCGGGCCAAGGAGCCGGTCAAGAACTTCTCCGGCGGCATGAAGCGGCGGTTGAACACGGCCATCGGCCTGCTCCACAAGCCCGACCTGCTCCTGCTCGACGAGCCCACGGTCGGCATCGACGTCCAGGCCAAGGTCAGCATCCTCGACATCATCCGCAACGTGGGCGCGGCCGGCACGGCGGTCATCTTCACGACCCACCAGCTGGCCGAGGTCGAGACGACCTGCTCGCGGGTGGCCATCATGGACCGGGGCCGCATCCTGGCCCAGGGGACGCTCGACGAGCTCGTCCGCATCGTCGGCGAGCGCGACGTCGTCGAGATCGCCGGCGATTTCGCGGCCGCCGCCTTCTCGGAGGCCGTCCGGGACCTCAAGGGCGAGAGGATCGAGCTCCTGTCGGCCGCCGACGGCCTGGCCTCGCTGGCCGTCTCCGACACCTCCGAGATCCCGCGGATCATGGACCGCCTGTTCCAGCGCGAGCTCAGCGTCACCGATATGAAGATCAAGTCGCCCAGCCTGGAGACCGTCTTCCTGAAGCTCACCGGGCGGACCCTGAGGGACTAGGGAACGGTCATGCGGCGGCTGCTCCTCATCCTCGGGACCGACGTGCGCCGGCACCTCAAGTCGCCGGTGGCCATCCTCATCTACATGGCCATCCCCATGGTCATGACCGCCCTCATCGGCATCATCTTCGCCCCCGACGAGGAGGGCAACAGCCTGCCCCGCATCCCGGTCGCGCTCGTCGACCACGACAAGAGCCTGGCCTCGAAGCTCCTGCTGGGGATGTTCGACGCCGACCAGATGAAGAAGATGTTCGAGGTCACCGTGACCGACGAGGCCGACGGCCGCAAGCGGATGGAGAAGGGCCGGGCCTCGGCCATGATCGTCATCCCCGAGCATTTCACGATGGACCTCCTCGACGCCCGGACGACGGCGCTGACGGTGGTCAAGAACCCGGCCGAGCAGTTCCTGCCCGACGTCGTCGAGGAGCTCGTCAACACCGTGGCCGTGATGCTCTCGGCCGCCGTCCAGGCCTTCGCCGCGGAGGCCAAGGGCATCCGGGCCCTGCTCGAGGCCCCCGTCGAGGCCGTCCCCTGGGACCGGCTGGGCCCGGAGCTCGGCCGGGCCCAGAAGAAGGTCTCCGCCGCCGCCAAGTACCTGAACCCCCTGCTCGTCGGCATCGCGGCCGAGGAGGTCAAGCCGGCCAACGCCAAGCCCTCGTTCACCCGGACGGACCTGTTCTCCCTCATGCTCCCCGGCATGGCCGTCATGTTCCTCCTGTTCATCGTCCAGACGCTCATGCGGGACATCATCTCCGAGCGCGAGGACGGCAAGCTCCGGCGGATGATGACGACGCCGCTCCGGCCGATGGAACTCGTCGGGGCCCGGCTCCTCGGCGGCTGGGTCATGGGCGTGGCCGTGCTCCTGGTCATGGTCGCCGTCGGCACCCTCATCTTCCGGGCCTACTGGGGGAACTTCGGCGTCTTCCTGCTCCTCGGGGCGGCGGCCTCGTTCTGGACGGCCGCCTTTTTCGGCCTGTTCAGCGCCCTGGTCAGGAACCGCAACCAGGCCGGCGCGCTCGGCGCTCCCATCATCCTCGCCTTCAGCCTGTTCGGCGGCTCGATGATGAATCCGGAGGCCATGCCCAAGGCGTTCAAGGCCGTCGGCGTGGCCACTCCCAACCGCTGGTTCATCGACGGGGCCCGCATCGTCCGGGAGGGCGGGTTCCCCATGGTCCCGATCCTCGTCCTCGTCGCGAGCGGCCTCGCTCTGGCGGCCCTGGCCGTGCCGGCCCTGCGGCGGAAGACCGCGGTGTGACCATGGGACGGATACAGCGCGTCCTCCACGTCGCCTGGAACGACCTGCGCCTCATGGTCGGGGACAAGGTCTTCTTCTTCTGGTCGCTCGTCTTCCCGATGCTGTTCATCGTCCTCTTCGGGCTGCTCTTCAAGGCCTCCGACAGTGCCCCCGCGGTGGCCGAGCTGACCGTGGTCAACCTCGACCAGGGCCGGTGGGGGGCCTATTTCCTGGAGAAGGTGCGCTCGCCCGGCGTCGAGCTCAAGGTCGTCCCGGACGAGCCGGCCGGATACAGCCGTCTGCTCATCCTGCCCGCCGACTTCTCGTCCAAGATCGAGGCCAAGGCGGCGCAGAAGCTGGCCTTCAAGAAACGCGAGGACGCCTCGACCAAGGCGGCCGCCCGGGTCGAGACCCGGCTCTACCAGGCCGTGGCCCGGATGCTCGGCGAGCTCGTCCTCTACGGCGACGGGGACCTGGCCAGGTTCCTCGACGGCCACCCCGAGTTCCGGGACGTCGTCCGGGTCGAGGCCGTGTTCCCCGAAAAGACCGTCCGGGTCGTCCCGAGCGGCTTCGACCACTCCATCCCCGGTACGACCATCCAGTTCATCATGATGATGGTCATCATCTACGGCGGCATCACGGTCATGGAGGACCGCAAGAAGGGCGTCCTGGCCCGGATGCTGTTCTCGCCGCTCTCCAAAGGCGAGGTCTTCCAGGCCAAGCTCCTGGGCCGGTGGATGATGGGGCTCATCCAGGCCCTCATCCTCATCGTCGTCGGCAAGATCTTCTTCAAGCTGGACCTGGGGGATCCCGTCCTGTCGCTCGTGGTCATCGCCGTCTTCGCCCTGGCCATGGCCGCCCTGAGCGTCTTCATCGGCTCGCTCTGCACGAAGGAGGACATGATCATCGGCCTGGCCGTGCTCCTGGCCAACATCTTCGCCGGGCTGGGCGGCTGCTGGTGGCCGAGCGAGATCGTGCCGCTCGGCTTCCGCAAGGTGGCCATGATCTCCCCGGCCTACTGGGCCATGGACGCCTTGCACAAGCTCCGTTTCTTCCAGGGCGGGCTGGCCGAGATCGTCCTGAACCTGGCCGTGCTGTCCGGGCTGGCGATCATCCTGGGCGTCGTCGCCGCCCGCGTGTTCAAGGTCCGGGACTAGCCCTCACGACGGTTCGCCCGCGCCCCTCCGGTCGCCGAAGGACCTCGTCTTTTCGAGGGCGCTTGTCTTTTCCCCTCGGGGCGTCATATCATCGCCCCTGCGGAGACCGCCCTTCATGGCCGAACACGTTTGCCCGCCTTGGCTTTCGTTCACGCTGACGAACGCCTTCCGCCGCCGGGCCCAGGACCCGGACCGGATCGTCGGTCCGTTCGTGCGGACGGGGGATGTCGTCCTCGACATCGGCTGCGGACCCGGCTTCTTCGCCGTCCCTATGGCCCGTATGGTCGGGGCGAGCGGCCGGGTCGTGGCCGTGGACATCCATCCCGGCATGCTCGAGCGGACGAGGCGGCGGGCCGTCCGCGCGGGACTCGGGGACAGGGTCAAGCTCCATCTGGCCGGCCGGACGGCGCCCGGCCTGGACCCGGCCGAACGGGCCGACCTGGCCCTGGTTTTCTGGATGGCCCACGAGGTCCCCGATCCCGGGCGGCTGTTCGCCGAAATCGGGGCCGCCCTGAAGCCGGGCGGCCGCCTGCTCCTCGTCGAGCCCAAGCTCCACGTCCCCGCGGCCGCATTCGCGGCCCTCGTCGCCCGGGCCGGGAGCGCGGGCTTCGTCCCCGAGGGCGAGCCGCGGGTCCGGCTCAGCCGGGCGGCCGTCCTCGGCCTCCGGCCCGCGGTCTCTTTGGATCCCTCCGCGGCCAATCGCGATCGAACGTGAACAGGAGGTCCGACATGAAACGCAGGGACGCGCTGATGACCCTCGGCGCCGCGGCCGGCACCGCGGCTTCCTATAAACTCGTCCGGGCCCAGGCCGGCCGACCCCATCCGCTGGGAGCGCCCGTCCCGTTCGAATGGCAGAAGCCCGCCCGGCCGGTCACGGCGGCCGTCATGGGCGCCGGCGGCCGCGGCCGCGTCTATGCCGCCTACGCCAAGGCCTTCCCGGAGGAGCTCCGGATCGTCGGCGTGGCCGAGCCCATCCCGTACCGGAACGCCTTCCTGGCCGAGGGCCACGGCATCCCGCCGGAGCGCCGTTGGCCGACCTGGGAGCGGGCCTTCGACGGACCCAAGTTCTGCGACGCCATCATCGTCACGACGCCCGACCGCCTCCATTACGGCCCGGCCATGGCCGCCCTGGAGAAGGGCTACGACCTCCTTCTCGAGAAGGCCATCGCCCCGTCCTGGTCCCAGTGCCGCGACATCCTCGACCGGGCCACGGCGCGGCGGGCCGTCGTCGGCGTCTGCCACGTCCTGCGCTACACGCCCTACTTCCGGATGATGCGGCACATCGTGGCCTCCGGGCGCCTCGGCCGCGTGGTCAGCATCCAGCACCTGGAGCCGGTCGAGCACATCCACATGTCCCATTCGTTCGTCCGCGGCAACTGGCGCAACAGCCGCGAGTCGACGCCCATGCTCCTGTCGAAGTGCTGCCACGACCTCGACATCCTGCGCTGGCTCGCGGACCGGCCCTGCACCAAGGTCCAGTCGTTCGGCTCCCTGCGGCTCTTCCGCCGCGAGATGGCCCCGCCGGGCGCGCCGGCCCGCTGCGCCGACGGCTGTCCCGTCGAGGCCTCGTGCCCGTTCTCGGCCGTCGAGATCTACCTCCGCCGCAAGAGCTGGCTCGGCCACAAGGACACGCCGGGCGACGACGACGCCTCCATCCGGGAGTGGCTGGCCCGGACCAACTACGGCCGCTGCGTCTTCCGCCTCGACAACGACGTCGTCGACAACCAGGTCGTCAACCTCGAGTTCGGGGACATCACGGCCACCCTGGCCATGGAGGGCCTGACCTCCTACGCCGGGCGACGGACGCGTGTCATGGGCACCCGGGGCGACCTCGTCGGAGACGAGGAGCGGCTCGAGGTCTTCGACTTCCACGAGAAGAAGCGCTTCCTGTGGACGGTCGCGGAGCACGGCCGCGTCGATTCGGGGCACGGCGGCGGCGACAACGGCCTCGTCCGCGACTGGGTCCAGGCCGTCGGCCGGCGCGACCCGGCCCTCCTGGCCACGACGCTCCAGGAGTCCATGGACAGCCACCTCATCGGGTTCACCTCGGAGAAGAGCCGCCTGGAGGGCGGCACGCTGCGCGCCGTAGACGAAAAGGACCTGGGAGAGGGATCGGCGTGAACGGCCGTCTCCGCATCAAGGCCGTCCTCGAGGGCCGGCGCCCCGACCGCGTCCCGGTCATGCTCCACAACTTCCTCATGGCCGCGCGCGAGGCCGGTTTCACCCAGCGCCGGTTCCGGATGGACCCCGGGGCCATCGCGGAGAGCTTCATCCGGGCCGTCGAGACCTACGGCTACGACGGCGTCCTCGTCGACGTCGACACGGTCGTCCTGGCCGAGGCCCTGGGCGTGCCGGTCGACCACCCCGAAGACATGCCGGCCCGGCCGGCCGGGGCCATGCTCGGGAGCCTGGCCGAAGCCCGGGACCTCCCGCCCGCCGACGTCGGCGGCCATCCGCGGATCCAAGTCTGGCTCGAGGCCGTGCGCCGGCTCGTCTCCCACTACCGCGGCGAGGTTTACATCCGCGGCAACTGCGACCAGGCGGCCTTCTCACTGGCCTCCATGGCCCGCGGCCCGGCCGACTGGATGATGGACCTCGTCGACCCGGCCAACCGGGAGGACGCCCACGCCCTCCTCCGGCACTGCGCGGAGGCCTCGGCCGCGTTCCTCCGGCTGATGGCCGAGACGGGGGCCGACATGGTCTCGAACGGCGACAGCCCGGCCGGGCCCGGCCTCGTCTCGCCGGCCTTCTACACGGAGTTCGCCCAGCCCTACGAGCGCCGCCTCGCCGAGGAGGCCCACGTTCTGGGCCTGCCTTACGCCCTCCACATCTGCGGCGACACGTCGCGCATCCTGGGGCCGATGCTCGCGACCGGGGCGGACGCTCTCGAGCTCGACTACAAGACCGACGTCCGGGCCGCCCGGGAAGTCCTGCGGGGGAAAGCCGTCTTCATCGGCAACATCGACCCGAGCGGCGTGCTCGCCCTCGGCACGCCGGCCCTGGTCGAGGCCAAAACGCGGGAGCTGCTCGACGTCTGGGCCGGCGTCCCCGGCTTCATCCTCAACGCCGGCTGCGCCATCCCGGCCGAGACCCCGCCGGAGAACCTGAAAGCCATGATCGCCGCGGCCCGCGGCTGGGCGCCGCGGGGGTAGGCGGCCGTACGGGTCGGCGGATCAGCGGTCGGCGAACTCGCGGGCCCAGACGGCCTCGGCGGCGATGAACCCGAACGAAGCCCAGCCCGCGCCCTCGAGGATGCCGGCGAAGACCTCCCGGGCCCCCTCCCGGTCGCCGTTGTAAAAGCGCCAGTTCCCCAGGCCGAAGGCGGCGGCGTCGTTTGTGGTCGCTGCCTCGTCGTCGGCCGTGACGGCGTCGGCGACGAGCTCGCCCTTGTAGAAGAGAAGGAGGCGGTGGTAGACCGTGTTCTCGACGACGTCCATGTCCGGCCGTATGGCCTCGAGGACCCGGCGGGCTTCGCCCTCCCGGTCGAGCAGGCGCAGGGTCATGTAAAGCCAGTGGGCCGTGGCCACGCGCATGTCGTCGTTGGGCGCGGTGTCGAGGCCCTTACGATAGACGGGCAGGGCCTTGTCCAGGTCGTTCTTCAGGAAGTGGGCCAGCCCGAGATGGTAATAGATGTTCGAGTGCAGGGTGCTGACGGGGATGCCTTGGGGATTGGGGGCGCCGTCGGGCTCGATCTCGTCGGGCCGGCCCTCGACGAGCGCGGCGGCCTTCTCGAGGTCCCGGACGGCCCGGTCGAACTCCCGGATGGAGATGTAGCGGTGGCCGCGGTGGCGCAGGAACCGGGCGTCTCCGGGGAACGCGGCCGCGCCGCGGCTGAAGACGCGGATGGCCTCCCGGGTGTCGCCGGCGTAGGCCGCCCGCCTCCCCAGCCAGACGAGGGCGTCGGCGCTCCGGGGGTCGGCCGCAACCGTCCGTTTGGCCGCCTCGTACTCCTCGCGCGCCTTGGCCGACGGCGGGGCTGGGATGAGCGCCTGTCCGGACAACGACACGGCCTGCGCACCCTTCGGTACGGGGGGCAGGATCGCGGCGTCGTCCGGTGTCCTCGCGCACCCGGCCAGAAGGGCCAATCCGGCCAGCCAGAAGGCCGTTCTCCTCATGGCTCCTCCTCCCTCTCCGCCCCGTTCTCTGGCCGGCCCCGCAGGGCCAGGATCTCGGTGGCGATCTCCTCGATGGGCTTGTTGGTCACGTTGACGATGGTCCAGCCGGGGTGCCGGCCGTAGTACTGGCGGGCGTGCATGAGCTCGATGCGCACGTACTCCGGGTCGGCGTAGCCGTCGATCCCGTCCTTGAGGTACTCGGCGCGCGTCCGCCGCAGCTCGGCCAGCTGGCGGGCGTTGGTGTCGAGGCAGAACACCCGGACCGGATCGAGGGCGTCCAGGACGGCCGGCGGCGGTTGTTCGAGGGTGATGGGGACGTTGGCCACGAACCAGCCTTTGAAGGCCAGGTAGATGCTGAGCGGCGTCTTGAAGGTCCGCGACACCCCGAGCAGGACGAGCTCCGCCTGGCGGAGGTCGTCGACGCGCTGGCCGTCGTCGTGGCGCAGGGCGAACTCCATGGTCTCGATGCGCCGGAAATAGGTCTTGCCGAGCTGGCCGAACAGGCCCGGCCTTTCCGTCGGGGAGGTCGCCAGGGTCTCCGTCAGCCGGGCGATGAGCGGCCCCATGAGGTCGATGGTCTCGACATTGAGCTCCCGGCCGGCCCGGATGAGATCGGCGTGGACCTCGTCCCGGACGATGGTGTGGACGACGAAGCCGCCGGCCTCGGCGGCCTCGCGGACGACCCCCTCGGCGCGCTCCTTGGTCGTGATGTCGGGCCGGACGACGATGCGGACCTTGGCCCCCGGGAACTGGGCCAGGGCGGCGTTGACGGCCAGGTAGGCCGTGCGGCCGGTCCCGTCGGAGGCCACGAAGATCTTGTTCGTCACGACTCCGCCCCCCCCTTCCAGACGTCCCGAAGGAGGGGATACTGGGTCTTGAAGCCCAGGATGGCCAGATAGAGTCCGTAGTCGGGATAGTTGCGGCGGAGCTCGCGGAGGTTCTCCATGGGGTCGTAGGGCGTGCCCTCGGGGATCTCGTGGCCGACGCACTCGGAGAGCAGGTGGAGCTTCTTGGACATCCAGGCGTCCAGGGTCACGGGCAGGCCGAAGGGCGCCAGGCCGGCCAGGCGGTCGTCCCGGCCGATGATGGGCTGGGTGATGATGAAAGCGGCTCCCGCGTCGACCTTCCTCTTCATCTTCTCGAGCTCGGCGTCCTGCGGTTCGTAGGGATTGAAGGCCACGCCGCAGGTGAAGCGCCCGGGGAACTCGCGGTCGATGTAGCGGAGGAGCTCGACCGAGGTCACGGTCGGGCCGGGCGTCCCGACCTCGGCCGGCTCGAGCCGGTGGAGCTTCTGACTGCCGTCGCCCGAGACGACGAGGAGGTCGCGGCCGCCGGCGTCGCCGAAGGCCGCCAGGATCCCGTCGAGCTCCTTGCGCGGATGGAAGGTGTTGAGGTGGACCATGAGCTGTCCCGGCCGGACGGGCAGCTCCATGAGCTCGATCGTCTCCATGGCCCCGTAGCTCAGCAGGCCCATGGGGTTGTCCGTGATGCAGACGGTCCAGCCCGCGTCGACGACCTTGCGGTATTTGTCGGCGAAGGTCTCCAGGTCCTTGTCGATGTCCTCGGAGGCGCGCTTGGGGGTCTGGAGCTCGACGTGGAAGACGGGGTCAGCCATAGAACTCCTTCAGCCGCACGAGCGTGTCGTAGCCCTCGAGCCCGAGGATGTCCTCGAGGCAGGTCCGGGCCGGGTGCCCCGGGGGCAGGAGCTCGTATTTGCGGACGGTCGAGCCGATGATGAAGTCGAGGCCGAGGGGCATGGCCAGGGTCAGGAAAGCGCTCTCGAGCGGCCCCTTGACCGGCGAACCGTCGGCGCGCTTGGACGGCAGCATGACCGTGAAATTGCTCAGGCCGACCGAGGCGTGGACGCCGGACAGGGCGGGGTCGTCCTTGATGAGGGCCAGGGTCTCGAGGACCCGCTTGAGCTGGCCTTCGCAGTCTGTGCCGAGGGGGGCGATGCCGGGATCGACGATGGCCCCGGAGTTGGCGAAGCCCGGGACGCGGCGGCGGGCCTCCTCGAGGAGCGAACGGGCCGTGAGCCAGGTCTCCTCGGCCGTCCGGTTGGCGCTGGCGCAGGCAGCGCCGGCCTCGAAGCGCTCGCAGGCGAGGAGGATGGGCACGAACGGCCGGACCCGCCAGAGGTCGAACATCTCCAGGCGCAGGGGCGACACGGAATTGAGGATGGGCGGGCGCCCGTCCGCCAGGCCCGGGTCGTAGGCCTCGAGGGCGGCCTGGGCGACGGCCGGGTCGGGCGTGTCGATGGACAGGGGCTTGCGGGTGACCGTCTGGAGCTTGCGGACGAGATCGGCCATGAACGCGGGCGGCCTCAGCCCGACGTTGACGTCGATCCAGGCGGCGCCCTTCTCGTCCTGGCTCCGGGCCAGCTCGAGCAGGCCGGAGACGTCGTTCGCGTCGAAGAGCTTCTTCGTCGAGGGCACCGAGTCGTTGATGGACTCGCCGATGAGGGTCAGCCCCGGGATCGCCATCGTCAGATGACCAGCCCTTCGTGGCGGTCGAAGGCCCGGTCGAGGGCGTAGGCGCCGAGGTCGACCGGGCCGAGCCCGTCCGGAAGCTCGAACGAGCCGACGTCGGCGCCGCGGGCCGCGAGCTCGGCCACGATGAGGGCCGAGAACGGGGCGTGCATCAGCCCGTGGCCGCTGAAGCCCACGGCGTGGATGAGGTTGGCGACGCCGCCGTCGTAGCCGAAGAGGGGATTGTGGTCGGGGGTCGTGTCGTAGAACCCGGTGGTGACGGCGGCCAGGCGGCCCATGTCCTGGGCGGCCGGCAGGAACTGGGTGACCTCCTTGCGCAGGGCCGCGCCGTACTCGCCCATGCCCAGGCCGAAGCCGGGCTCGATCTCGTCCTGGTTGTCCAGGGTGGCCTCGACCGGCCGGGGGAACTGCAGCCAGCCCATCATGAGCTGCTTGTTCTCGGGCCGGCCGTAGGCCCCGGACGGGGTGATGATCATCGGCAGGGACGGGAACTCGTCCACGCCGAGCCCCCAGTCGCTGTCGGCGGCGAGGCCGGCCAGGAAGTAGAGGTAGCGCCGCTCGGCCTTGATCGGCAGCTCGCGGCCCCCGAAGAGCCGCGACACGGAGTCGGCCATGAACCCGGTGGCGTTGACGAACAGGTCGGCTTCGATCCTGCGGCCCGAGCCCAGGACGACGGCCGAGGCCCGCGGGCCGGACCGTTCCGCCCCGACGACGGGGTCGTTCTGGACGACCGTGGCGCCCAGGGCCCGGGCGCCCTCGGCCCCGTCCTGGTAGACGATGGCCGGGAAGAGGAACCCGTCCCGGGGGCACCAGGTGGCGGCCGTGACCCCCGTCGTGTCCAGGAAGGGCATGCGCTCGTCGAGAGCGGCCTTGTCGAGGAATTCGACCTCGGCCAGCCCGGCCTCGCGCTGCATGCGGACGAGCTCCCGGACGGCGTCGAGGTCGGCCTGGTAGTTCTTGAGGAAAAGATACCCGTTCTGCCTGAAGGGGGACTGGCTCCCCGGGAAGTGGGCCGTCCAGCCCTCGTAGAACCTCTCGCAATAGACCAGGCCCCGGACGGTCGAGGGCACCCCGAACTGGGCCCGGATGCCCGCCGCCGAACGGGAGCTGGCCCCGTTCCCCAGGGCCCGGGCCTCGACCAGGACGACCTCGTGCCCGGCCCCGGCCAGCTGCCAGGCGGACAGGACCCCGGTGACCCCGCCGCCGATGACGACGATCTTTTTCATGGCCCTATTAAAACAAATATTGACTTTACGTGCGAGGTTTTTTTTGGTATGCTAGCCGGCGTAATTCCCCCATAATGGGGGCGCGGGTCGGATAAAGGCACGGAGGCCTGTGGCCCAAACAGCCGGCGTACTCCTCTCCTTTATTGCGATCGAATTTTTTGTAGGAGATGAGTATGAACATCTACGTCGGCAACCTGTCTTTCGGTGTGACTGAGGACGAGCTCCGCACGGCCTTCTCGGCTTTCGGAACCGTCGAGAAAGCGGCCGTCATCACGGATAAGATGAGCGGCCAGTCGCGCGGCTTCGGCTTCGTCGAGATGCCCAACAAGGACGAGGCCATCAAGGCCATCGAAGGCCTCAACGGCAAGGACCTCAAGGGCCGCAACCTGAAGGTCAACGAGGCCCAGCCCCGGCCCGCGGGCGGCGGCGGCGGCAGAGGCGGATTCGGCGGCGGCCGCGGCCGTTACTGATCGCCGGTCTCGCAGACTCCCGGAACGGCTCCCGTGAGGGGCCGTCCCTGAGTGGGGATCGCGCCTTTATGGCGCGTTCTCCCGGGTGACCTAGTCCGCAACGAAAACCGTGGGCGGACGCCTCGCAAGGGGCGTCCGCCCTTTTTTTATCGCCTTCGGCCCGGGGGCCCCGTGACCGCGGGATCTCCCCGGTCCCCCTTGGCCGGCTTCTCCTCTTGAGGTATGATGACGGCACATCCGTCCGAGGAGGTCCGTCATGGCCGAACATCCGCTTTCGACCCTCAGGAAGCTCGACCCCGATCTCATGAAGCGCGTCGATGACCTCGACGCCCTCGTCTACGCCGACGGCGCCCTGCCCCGGCGCGTCAAGCTCATGATGGCCATGGCCTTCGACGCGGCCGACGGCGCGCCCGGCGGGGTCCGCCACCTGGCCGAAGAGGCCCTGAAAGCGGGCGCCACCAAGGAGGAGATCGCCGAAGCCCTCCGCGTCGCCTTCCACCTGTCGGGCGCCGGGTCCCTGTACACGGCCTCGTTCGCGCTCAAGGACCTTCCGGGCTGAAGGGGAGGGAGACCATGACCATCCGTACGATGTCCGCTTCCGTGCTTCTGTGCGCGGTCCTGCTCGCGGTCCCTCCGGTCGCGGGCGCCCAGGAAAAGATCGCCGAGAACGCCAAGGCCTTCCAGGCCGAACTCGAGGGCATGAAGGGCCGGCCCGTCGCCGACGTCCTGGGCAAGTTCGAGGCCTGGAAGTTCGAGCCCCTGGCCGCCTGGGTGACCAAAGACCCCGCGTCCAAGGATTTCAAGCGCTTCAACACGGGCAAGACCAAGTTCTCCAAGAAGGAGATCGAGGCGGTTTTCCAGAAGGCCGGAGAGTACAAGATCGCCGTCTACGGGCTCCTGGTCGGGACGGAGACGGCCACGTCGGGCGGCATCGACGAGTACGGCCGGGGCGTCGACAAGGACGCCGCCTACCTCCTCCAGATCTACACGGCCGTCCGGGTCGTCTTCCTGGACGGGAACCTCGTCGACGTCCGGACCTGGCCCAAGGTCGAAAGTTCCGAGGTCTCGGGCGGCAAGTGGCGCATCCGCTGAGCGCCCTGGCGGCGCCCGTTCAGGTCATCTGACAGCGGCAGGGCCACAGGCCCGCCAGTCGTAGGCGACGGCCTTTCCCATCAGCTTCCAGCGCCGGGGAGCGGCGCCGCCCTCGAGATGAGAGATGGCCTCGAGGCCCCGGGTCGGATTGAGCGCTTCGAACCAGTCGAGCGGTTCGGCCAGGGGCTGGGGCCGGGCGGCCAGCGCCAGCGCCCCGGCCACCGCCTTCTCCTGCCCTTCCGTGAGCGCGCCCCGCTTGAACGAGACGAACAGGGGCGTGCCGGAGCGGGCCAGGAGGTCCAGCCACTGCCGGTTGCAGGCCCAGGGGATGGCCTCGGCCTCGGTCAGGCCGACGCAGTCGGCGTCGACCGCGAAGAAGGCGCCGTGCTGGGGCGCCCGGAAGCCGAGGGTGTTGACGCCCCGGTTGCGGACCCGCTCCCAGTCCCGGCCGCTGGTATCGTCGCCGATCCGTTGGAGTTCGAAGAGACCCGCGGCCAGGTGGCCGACGGTGTTGCAGCCGATGACGATCCCGTCCTCGCCGGCCGCTTCGCGGATGTCGCGGTAGTGATCGAGGACGATCTCCGCGGCCGTCCGGCTCCGGTCGGCGTAGGCCCAGACCGCGTCCGGCCGGGGGGCGGCCCTGGTGTAACCGGCGAGATCGCTGACCGAATAGTCGTGCTTGACGAGCTCGTAGCCCCAGGCGCGGAGACGGGCGACGGTCTCCCTGACGTAGGCCCGGACTTCGGGGACGGAGGGATCGAGGATCCTCGGATCGTGGGCCAACCTCCAGGCGTCCGGCTGGCCCGCCTGAGCCGTGAGGAGATGGATCCAGATGCCGGGCCGGGCGCCGGCCGCGCGGATGCCGGCGGCCAATGCGGACATCGAGGGGAAGCCGGCCTGGCCGCGGTCCCACGGGCCGCCGTAGCCGGTGCCGCCTCCGGCCTGCCAGCCGTCGTCGACGACCATGAACGGGCGGTTGGCACGGTCCGGGGCCAGTCGCGACACCCACGCGGCGTAATAGAGAACGCTCTCCGCGCTGTTCTTGCCGTAATCGCAATACCAGTCGTTGAAGCCGTAGACCGGGTCCTTGGGCAGGCGCGGTGAGGGGCACATCTGGCGACAGAAGGCCCGGGCCGCTTCGAACGGCGTCTCCCCGGGCCGTCCGCGGCGGGCCGTCACCGCGCAGACGGTCAGACGCCGCGGGCCGAGCCTGACCCCGGCGCCGCCGCAGCGGACGTCGGCCGTGAGCGTGACGGCCGTCCCGCCGGCCCGCCAGGCGCACATGGCCGAGGGCTGGGTCATGACGCCGTAGCCGTGGGTCGTCCGGCCGTCGCTGGCGAGGAAATACCAGGGCATCTCCCGGGCCTCGTCGGGAGGCTGCCACTCGAGTTCGCCATAGGAGCGCTCCCAGGCGTCGCCGAGGTATTTCCAGCCGGCGGGCGGGGCCGCGTCCCAACGGGCTTCGATGTATTTCACGGCGGCCTCCGGCGCGGCCAGCTCGAGCAGCAGGCGCCCGTTCGCGAGGCCGGCGGCGACCTCGATCCCGCCGGCCCTCCAGACGCCGCCGGTCGGGGCCAACGCCAACGGTCCCGTCTCGGTGACGACGGTCACGGCGTCCGGCGCCCGGACCAGGTCCAGGAAGAGATCGCCGGCCCGGGCTTGGCGGCCGGGCCCGCACGAGCCGGAGAAGGCCGTAACGACGGCTCCGACGACCGCGATGGCGAGGCGGGGTGTGCTCTTCATGGACCCCATGATACCCGTTCCCCGAGGCGGAAAGGAAGCCCCCGCCGGACGGCGCCGGCGGGGACGTCAGGCGGCCGGCCGGCCGCGGTTCGCGAGCAGGACGGCGACGCCGCAGAGGTAGCCCGCGGTCAGGGACGGGCCGATGGCGACGGCCCCGACGACCTTCAGGACGAGCACCGTCAACGCGAAGACCGCCGCGGTCACCGCGAGCTGGACGGCCACGGCGACGCTGATGGGGGGCGTCCGGTGGGCCAGGACGAGAAGGCCGCGCTCGTACGACAGGACGGACTCGATGAAGGGCAGGAGCACGAGCAGGGCGCCGGGCAGCAGGGCGAACGAGGCCAGGTCCGGCGCCAGGCCCGAGACCGTCGCGTACCAGACGGTGGCCAGGGGCGTGAACACGACCAGTCCGAAGAGGACCGAGGAGGCCGCGCCCAGCCGGAGGCTGAAGCGCCCGAGCAGGCGCCGGTTGGCCGGCCCGTCGCCGGCCGTGGCGATGACGACTTCCTGCATGGCGATGCCGGCGGTGCGGAAGACGAAGGCCAGCCCGGTGATGACCGGCAGGACGGCCAGGGACTCGAGGGGCATGCGGCCGCGGGCCAGGAAGAAGGTCGTCAGCGGGTTGATGAAGAACGACATGACCGAGGTCAGGGCGAGGGGGACGTAGAACCGCAGGACCCGGCCTTGGGTCAGTTCGCGGCCGAAAACGCACTCGGCCTCGGGCTGGCGGCGCAGGCGCCGGACCGTCGGCCGGGCCATGGCCCAGCTGGCCGCGGCTTCGGCGATGACGCCGGCACCGAGAGCCCCGGCGCCGACGCTGGCGCCGGGCAGGCGGAGGACCAGGGCGAAGACGAGCCCGGTCGCGGCCATGGCCGCCAGCCGGATGACGGTCCCCCAGGTCACGGCCTGCGGACGGCCGTGGCTGATGAGGATGCCCTGGTAGAAGCGGCGGAAGCCGATGGCCCCCGGCCAGAGGAGGAGGAAGATCATCGACCGGCCGGCCAGTCCCGCCACCTCGGGCGTCAGACCCATGGCCCCCCGGGCGACGAGGTCGAAGACGGGCGGCACGATGAGAACGGCCATGACGGCCGTGACCGCCGCGTTGAGGGCCATCGAGAAGCGGCGCAGCTTGCGGTAGGCGAGGCCGTCCCGGACCAGGGCATTGGAGGCCGAGAGCATCATGATGATGGGCGACTCGACGATCCAGGCCAGGGCCGAGGCCACGGCGAAGGCGGCCAGGTTCTCCTTGGGTTCGGCCAGGCGGGCGATGACCGCGGCCACGAACGGGCCCTCGGCGGCCATCATCAGCCAGGTCGCCTCGAGGGGCAGCCAGAAGCGGGCGACGCGTCCCGCGGTCAGGGTCCCTTTGGAAATGTCGTGGGGGCGCATGTTCGGCGAGCTAGGATAGCACGGCCCGGCCCGGCTGACAAACGGGCCGGATCTGTGCTATACAGCCTCTTGACCGCAGAACGCCCATGAGCAAGCCCATTCCCGAGGGCGGCATTCCCGCCCGGCTGCCCGGCGAGACGCTGGCCGCGCTCGCCGGCGAATACCGCGGCCGGACCGGCGCGACCGCCCGGGCCCGATTCGAGGCCCGCTGCCTCGCGCTCGGCCTTCGTTTCGCGGCCGACGAGATCGACATCCTGGCCGCCCTCGACACCCCGGACAAGGTGCAGGCCTTTCTCGACACCGAGGTCTATTACAACGACGACCACGCCTCGGTCGACCAGGAGGAGACGGCCATGCCGCCCCGCCTCGTCCTGCGGACGGGGATGGCCCATTGCTTCGAGGGGGCGATGTTCGCCTACGCCGCGAACTTCCTACACGGTCATGAGCCGCGCCTGCTCATGCTCGAGGCCAGCCAGGACGCCGACCACAATCTCGTCGTCTGCCGCGACCCGCGGACGGGCCTCTTCGGGGCCAACGCCCAGTCCCGCTACCCGGGGCTCGTGGGGCGCCGGGCCGAGTACCCGACGGTACGGGCCTTGGCCGATTCCTACGTGCCGTTCTATTTCAGCGACCGGACCCTCGATCCGGACGACCTGACGCTGGTCGGCCTATCCGAGCCCATCGATCTCGCGGCCAAGTACGGCACGGCCTGGATGGCCTCCGAAGCGCCGCTCTGGGACATCTATTACACGTACATCGACGCGAACGTCCCTTTCCATTATTTCTTCGACGATCCCGGCCGGCCGCACCTTTATCCTTCGGTCCGGGCCCTGCGCGACAACTGGATCCGGCTCGACGGGGCCGGCGAGCCCTTCGTCAGCCTGGACGACCTGCCGCCCGGGGCCCGCGCCGAGTGGGACGCGTTCTGGAGCGCCTTCGATCCGGAGCGGGACGGTCCGCGGCCCCGGGGCGAGGCCCGCGAGATCGAGAGGCGCTTCTTCCGGCTGACGGGCACGACGCCCATCGACCTCGACGACAACGCCTTCGACCTGACGTTCTTCCTGGCGGCCGGCTGCCGGATCGACGAGCTCCTGTCCGGCCGCCCCTAGCCCCGCTCCGGGCTATTTTTTCTTCTGATAGTCCGGATAGGCCGGCTTCACGTGCTTCGGGGGCGGGTTCTTTTGCAGGAGCTCCAGGGCGACTTGGACCGCCTTCTCCAGCTGCGGGTCGCGCCCGGCCTTGACCGCGGCCGGGTCCATCTCGACCTCGTAGTCGGGATCGACGCCGTGGTTCTCGACGTCCCAGGTCCCGTTGGGGTTCCAGAAGCCGCTCTGCGGCGCCCCGGTGAAGCCGCTGTCCATGAGGGGAGCCGCCCCGGCCATGCCGACCAGGCCGCCCCAGGTCCGCTTGCCGACCAGCGGGCCGATGCCGGCCGCCCGGAACAGCCACGGCATCATGTCGCCGCCCGAGCCGGCGTACTCGTTGATGATCATGACCTTGGGCCCGTAGATCGAGCCGACCGGGGTGATGTAGTCCGCCCCGTCGCGAGAGGCGAAATAGCCCATGAGCGGCCGCCGCAGATAGTCGATGATGTAGTCGGCGATGAGGCCGCCCTGGTTGAAGCGCTCGTCGACGACCACGCCGTCCTTGCCGATCTGGGCGAAGTAGTAGCGGTTGAAGTTGGTGTAGCCGCCGTCGGCCGTGTCCGGCAGCCAGACATAGGCCAGCTTCCCGCCGCTCATCTCGTCGACCTTGCGGCGGTTGGCCTCGACCCAGGCCAGGTTGCGCAGCCCGTACTCGTTGCCCGTCGGCACGACCGTGACCTCGCGGGCGCCCTTGCCGTCGGGCGACGGGCCGACCTTGATCAGCGTCTGCTTGCCGGCCGTGGCCTCGAACGGCGCGTAGACCTCCTCGGCCGCCGCGACCTCGCGGCCGTTCACGGCCAGCAGGTATTCGCCGGCCTTGACGTTGACGCCCGGCTGGGTCAGCGGGGCCCGCAGCCGCGGGTTCCAGTTCTCGCCGTCGAAGACGCGGGCGAAGCGGTAACGGCCGTTCTCGACCGCGTAATCCGCTCCGAGCAGGCCGACGCCGACCCTCTTGACCTCGGGCAGGTCGCCGCCGTTGACGAAGACGTGGCCGCAGGTCAGCTCGCCGAGCATCTCCTCGAACAGGTAGTTCAGGTCCTGCCGGCTGGACACCGCCTCGAGATAGGGGAGATAGCGTTTCTCGATCGCCGCCAGATCCAGGCCGTGGAGCCCGGCGTCGTAGAAGAAGTCGCGCTCGATCCGCCAGGTCTCGTGGTACATCTGCTTCCACTCGACGAGCGGCTCGACGCGGACCTCCATGGCGCCCGTGTCGAGGGCGCCCTTGCCGGGCTCGGCCGGCCCGGCCGTGCCGGCGATCGTCCACTGCCCGCTCCGGCTGAACAGGATCTTCTCGCCGGTCGCCGACAGGACGAACGAACCGATGCCCTCGAGGAACTTGTCGAGCTTGCGGGTCGTCAGGTCGAATTTATGCAGGACGGGCGGCTGCGAGACGCCGGAGGTCGCTGCCGGCACCTGCGAGCCTTCCAGGATGAACAGGAGGCCCTCCTTGCCGGCCGCCATGGCGACGTAGTTCCTGGCCGGGATGGGCAGGGCCAGGATGCGCTGGCCGAGGCCGTCGAAGTCGATGACGACCTTCTCGGCCTCCTTGGGCTTTTCGTCGGCCTTGTCCTTCTCGCCGCCCTTCTTGGCCTCGGCCTTGGGCGCCTCGGCCTTTTTCTCCTCTTCCTTGGGCTTTTCGTCGTCGCTTTCCGGGGCGAGAGGGGAGGGCAGGTCCTTCCTGAGGACGGCGACGTAGACGCTCCGGGTGTACGGCCTGTCCATGCTGGCCATGTTGAGCCAGCCGGGGGTCAACCCGACGTCCGTGCTGGCGGCGAAGAAGAGGTGCTTGCCGCTCTTGTCGAAGACCGGGAAACGGGCGTCGCTCATGCCGTCGGTGACCTGCGTCGCCTTGCCGGTCTCGAGCGAGTAGACCATGACCACGAACATATGGCTCTTGACCTGCTTCGAGTAGGTCAGCCAACGGCTGTCGGGCGACCACTCGAACTCGAAGGCGACCTGCGGATTGAAATAATAGGTCGTGTCGACCTTGACCGGGACGCCCTTGTCGAGATCGACGTACCACAGGTTCAGGCGCTTGTCGTTGTAGGCGATCTTCTTGCCGTCGGGCGACCACAGCGGCCGGTAGAAGAACGACGGCGGCAGTCCCAGCCCGATCTTCCTGACCGGGCCCTGGCCGGACTGGTCGCGGACGTGCAGGGCGTATTCGCCCGACTCGTCGGAGAAATAGGCCACCGACCTGCCGTCCGGCGACCAGGACGGGTCGCGCTCCATGACGCCCGTCGTCCGGGTCAGGTTGCGGACGTCGCCCTTCTCGGCCGGCACGGTCAGGATCTCGCCGCGGGCCTCGAAGACGGCCCGGGCGCCGTTCGGCGACAGGCCGGCCGCCGCGATGCGGCCGCCGACCTTGACGTAGTGCGGCCGGACCTCGGGCAGGTCGCCTTCCAGCGTGACCGGCACCGGAGACGCTTGGCCCGTGGCCGGGTCGAAGAGGTGCAGGGCGCCGAACTGCTCGATGACGATGCCGCCGGGGCCGGCCGCGGCCGACTTGAAGTCCAGGCCGCCGTTCGGCAGGGCCCGGTCGACCTTCTTCGTGGCCGTGTCGTAGACGAAGAGCGACACGGGTCCCCGGCGATCGGACAGGAAATAGATCTTGTCGCCGATCCAGAGGGGGTTCGAGTCGTTGGAGTTCTCGCGCGGCAGCTTCTCGACCTTGAGGTCGGCGAGCGTCACGAGCCAGACGGGAGTCGTCTGGCCGCCCTGATACCGTTTCCAGGACGGTTGCCACTGCTGGGTCGGGACGTAGGCCAGCCGCGTGCCGTCGGCGGAATAGGAGCCCTCGACCGCGGTGGGCAGAGGCAGGGCTTCGGGGAAGCCGCCCTCGAGCCCGACGGTGTAGAGGGCCGGCAGGCCCACGGTCCCGCTGGCCCGCCCCGAGCGGAACAGGACGCGCCGGCCGTCGGGCGTCCAGCCCACGACCTCGTCCGCGTCGGGATGGTGGGTCAGGCGCCGCGGGATGCCCCCGGCGGCCGGGACCACGAAGACGTCGGTGTTGCCGTCGTACTGGCCGGAGAAGGCCACGAGGGTCCCGTCCGGCGAGAAGCACGGCCGGCTCTCGTCCCCCGCGTCCCTCGTCAGGCGGGCGGCCCGGCCTCCCTCGCGCCCGACGACCCAGAGGTCGCCGGCGCTGGCGAAGACGATGTGCGTGCGACTGAGGGACGGATGCTGGGCCAGGACCGGCTTCGGGGCCGCGGCGGCGGCCGGCGCGGCCCCGAGGAGCGCGGCGGTGAGGGCCAGGGCGAGAACGGCGGTCAGGGCGCGTTGCGACATGGGTGCCTCCGGGTTTCGGATGGTTGTCGGAATGATACCGCAGGAGCCGGCAAAAGAACAGACGGGGACGATTGACAAGCGGGGGGCGTTCCGGCTACGCTCGGACTCAGCCAGTCAAGGGGAGGTCCCGTATGCCTCGCTACCGTCCCGCGTCTTTGGTCCCGCTCGTCGTCCTCGCCGCCGTCGTCCTGTCGGTCCCCGCGCCCGCCCGGGCCTGGAAGGTGGATACGCACGTCTATGCCGCCAATTTGGTCCTCGAGGAGGCCCGGGCCACGCTGACCTTCCAGGAGGTCCCGGTCACCGACGCCGCGCTCGGGGACAGGGTCAGGAACGAGATCAGGCGTGTCTTCGGGAACGGGGCCGCCGGCCAGACCCGCCTCGACTACCTCGACAATGCCCTTGTCCAGTACGTCTGGTACCTGGTCGACGACCGCCTGGTCCGGCTGCGCCCCGTCATGCACGTCCAGGTCCCGCCCTTCGGCTGGCTCAGGCTCGACGAGGACGCGGCCCGGGCCCTGCTCTGGTTCCCCCAACTCTTCCGGGCCGGAGCGGTCGGTCCCGATCTTTTCCCCGACCTCCTCACCGGCCAGACCGTCATCCACCCCGGCCAGGGGCCGAGGTCCGGGCGATGGGCGGCCTTCCTCGAATCCGAGGTCCGCCGGGTGGCCGGGCTCTACCACGGCGGGCCGGGGGAGTTCGACGGCTCGTCCATCATCCGGTCCTATTACCTGGGCTGGCTGGCCCACATGGCCGGGGACCTCTTCGGCCACGCCTGGGTCAACGACTACGCCGGCGGCGTCTGGCCCGAGATCACGGACGGCTTCACGGACGAAGAGCGGAAGAACATCATCCGCCATCTCATCGTCGAGGCCTACGTCTCGAAGAAGATCGGCCCCGCTTATCTCGCCGGCGACCGCGTCGCCCTGGACGTCCCGGCCGGGGCCCATCTCACCGACCGCTATCTCATGACCTGGGTGACCGGCAACGGCGGCCGCATCGACCACGACGACAGCGAGGACGACCGCTTCGAGGTCAATCCCATCATTACCGGCTACGCCGGCGGAACGCCCTATCACCTGAGCCTGCTCTTCTCGATCCGCGACGATCTGAGGAGGGTGACCCGGAACATCGATTGGGACGCCCTCTGGGCCGGCTTCATCATGCAGATGCTCGTCGGCTACTTCGACTTCGGCCAGGCCAGCCTGCTCTATAACCACCAGTGGTTCCACGACGTCGACACGGCCCTCGACCGACTGGTCGATTCCCAGGTCACCGTGGCCCGGCGGATGTCGGCCGGGGAGGGCTTCGGGGCCTGGTTCGACGAGATCGAGCGCTGGATGCTGAGGTACGGCCTGTCGGCCCTCGGCCTGCCCGACGCCGTCGGCCGAGGCATCGAGATGTCGGGCGAGGTCCAGGAGCGGATCGCCGACGCCATCCTGCCGGACGAGGTCGAGGCGGCCATGAGCGACCTCAAGCGCTGGTTCGTCGACAAGGTCATGGAGGAGGCCTTCGGCGTCACCCTGACCGAGGTCGAGAACTACCTGCGCGATCCCGGGTCCTATCTTGACGACCGCAGCCTGTTCCCCGCGGGGACCAGGGCCAAGATCGACGGCGAGCTCGGCAATTTCGGCCAGGCCTTCCCGGTCGACGAGTGCTACCGGAACAGCTTCGGGCCGTTCCTCGACACCCTGAACATGATCAAGCTCCAGCTGGTGGAGCCGGCCGAGCTGGCCCGGATCATGTTCGCCGAGCGGGCCCTGCCCTGGAACGACCCGAACGGCCAGACGACCGAAGCGGGGCTGGCCCAGTTCGTGGCCGGAGCCTTCCCCCGCAGTGTCCAGATGCAGTTCATGCGCAGCCTCGACGCCGGGTACGACTACGATCGACCGGACTTCGCCGGCTGCCTCCTTTGGGACAACGCCGCGATCCGGCAGAAGATCTTCCATCGCATCTTCCACGTCGAGCGGCCCGCCGCCGGCCTGAAGCCGGTCTTGTCGACCGCGGGCCGGAAGCTCGAGATCGGCCATCCCCCGTCGATGTTCCGGCCGCGGTTCGTCTGGCGGGCGGCGGCCCCGTCGGGGGCGTCCGGCCCGGGCTCTGAGGGGACGTCCGGCGGGACGGTGGTCATCCCGCGACCGGCTTCGGGCGGGACGGTCGACGCGACCGGGCAGCTGCCGGGCTCGGGCCAGGTCGATCTCGGAGGGCTGCCGGAGCGGGAGGTCCCCGACTTCGGCGTGGTCCTGAAGCCGCGGCCGTTCGGCCGCGCGGTGGCCCTGCCCGCCGGCGTCCACGTGCACGCGGCGACGCTGGCCTCGTTCGAGGCCGCCCCGCCGCCGCCCGTCGTCATGCGGTTCTTCGCCGACGCCGGGAAGTACGTCGTCGACGGCCGGATGAAGGACGCCGCCTCGGTCGCCAAGCTCGGCGCGGGAGGCGTGCTCGTGCCGCTCGACCTCGTCGCCAGGGAGCTCGGGGCCGGCCTGGCCTACGACGCGGCCAAGGGCGTCGCGACGCTCGAGACCCCGGACGGGACGTTCGTGCTCGCGGCCGGGAAGGCCGGGGTCACGGCCGGCGGGCTGACCAAGCCCCTGACCCGGGACGCCGAGGCCGTGCCCGTGGCCACGGCGACGACCCTGCTCGTGCCGCCCGGATTCTTCGAGGACCATCTCGGCTGCCGCGTCGTCTCGCTCGAGAAGGACAAGACGGCCGTCGTCGAGCGGAGGAAGTTTGCGGACGACGCCCCGGCGACGGTCACGGGAGAGCCGGCCGCCGAGGAGACCAAGCCAACCGCCGCGGGCGCCGCGTCGCCTTGGGCGGGCAAGTGGGAGACGACCATCGGCGCCATGGACATCGCCGTGGCGGCCGACGGGGTGGTGGACTTCGCCTACGACGGCGAGTTCGGCCGGCTGACGGGGCGGGTGGACGGCGGGCGGCTCGCCGGGCGCTTCGCCGAGGACAACGGGGCCCGTGGCGACATCGTCCTGACCCTCGGCCGGGAGAACCGGACGTTCTCCGGGCAGTGGCGACGCACGGACATCGACGGCGATTATTGGCACGGCTGCGAGGGCTGGCGGCCGTTCGAGGCCGGGGCCGCCGGTGTCGCGCCGGGAGAAAGCCCCGCCGTGGGCGCGGCCGACGCGGCCGCGTCGGCTTGGGCGGGCGAATGGGACACGACGATCGGGGATCTGGTCCTCCGCGCGGCCGGGGCCGGACTCGTCGCGGGCGGCTACGACGGGACCTTCGGCCGGGTCGAGGCCAAGGTCGAGGGCGGCCGGCTCACCGGCCGCTTCACCGAGGACACGGGGAGCTGGGGTGAGATCGAGCTCGTCCTGGAGGCGGGCGGCGGCGCGTTCAAGGGCCGCTGGCGGCGGCTGAACGTCGAAGCCGACGACTGGCACCCCTGCGAAGGCGTGAAGATCAGAAGATGAACCCGACGCCGACGCCGGCGACCCAGCGCTTGGCGCCGTAGGTCAGATCGAGCTCTTCGAGGCCCGCGGCGCTCTCGTCGGCGACGGCATAGCGGAGGAAGAACTCGATGGACAGGCGGCTGACCGTCGTCTCCTCGTCCCAGATGGAGTAGAGCGGTCCCTCGTACCCGCCGCCGAGCGTGAACAGGGAGAAGGCCGGGTCGGGATAGAGGGGCGTCCGTCCGGAGGCCGCCACGGAGCTCTCGTGGCGGGCGAAGCCGCCGCGCAGGGCGAACCAGCGGCCGAGCTGATACTCGAGGCCGGCCTTGAGCTTCTTCGAGTCCCGCAGGGCCAGGTCGACGCTCTGGACGCCGTAGTCCGGGGCGATGCCGTAGAACTCCTCGTAGACGGGAGTGAACTCGGGGGCCAGGGTGCCGCCGGCGTCGATCGACGTGAACTCCCAGGCGCCGAACTCGCTCCACCTGTCCCATTCGGCCTCGAGGCTGAGGGAGAGCCGGCGGAAGGGGCGCAGGAGGACGCCGCCGGCGATCTCGCGGGGCATGGTCAGCCGGCCCGTCGTGTCCTGGGGCCAATAGTACTTGCCGAGCAGCTGCAGGACCGATGTGTAAGGGGCGTAGGGATCGGGCACGAAATCGTCGGAGATCCGCAGGCTGTTCGGGAAGTGGAACGTGTTCCGGCCCTCGAGCGAGACCGTCGCGCTCTTCTGGTACCGGGCCCCGACCTGCAGGCCGGAAAAGACCTTCCACAGGGCCCCGGCGGCGAAGCCCGTGCCGTGGCCCTTGGCCTCGTGACGGCTCAGGACCATGACCTCGTTGGGGAGAGGGTAATTCGCGAGCTGGAAGGGCAAGCGGACGTCCCAGCTCGCGCTCGTCGAAACGAAGTCGAAGGCGGCGGCCAGGGCCAGGCCTTTGACGGGCTCGACGGCCAGGACGGGGCGGAAGGTCCGGGTCTGGAGCTTGGCGGCCATCGAGACCGACTCGCCGGTCCAGTATTCGGGCCAGATCGAGTTGAAGTTATAGGGGGTGTAGAATCCCGCGCCGAGGACGATGCCCTTGACCGGGCGCCAGGACAGGAAGAAGTTGCCCAGCAGCTCGTGGGGAGCCGTGCGGTAGGTTCGCGGCCCGCCGGGCGCGACGGCGGTCAGCTCGCGGGTGGAGAAGGCCAGGCTGGCCTTGACCCGGAGGCCGTCGAGGAAGGCCAGGCCGGCGGGATTGTAGTAGATGGCCGTCAGGTCGTCGGCCTGGGCCGCGAAGGCCCCGCCGAGGGAGGCCGCGCGGGCCCCGACGTCGTGGAAGGCGAAGTCCTGGGCCGCCAGGCGGTCCGGGCCGGGGAGGAGGAAGGCGGCGACGAGGATGAGGGCGGGCCGGAGGAGGGATGAGGCCCGGCGTTCGGGTCGTGTTCTCATGACGGGTGTCCTTTCGATCGAAGGGGTATTATAGACCCGTCAGTCCCGGACTTCGACCTCGACGGTGAAAAATTTGAAATCCTTGTAGACGACGTCCGTCCGGGAGCGGACGAAGGCCTTGCCCGAGGGCTTGAGATAGGCTTCCTCGACCGTGAGGCGGCTGGGGAAGCGGATGCCGTTCTTCTCGGCGCTGAACTCCGAGCGGATGACGAGGCGGGGGGTGCGCTTGTAAAGTTGGCCGCGCTTTTCGAAGACGTCGAACCGGCCGACGCGGCTGTCGCTCCACTCGACGCGCAGGATGTCCCCGGTCGCGGCATCGATCCAGGCCTTGCCATAGAGGTTGCGGGCCGGCGGGCCGCCGGGTTTGGGCTTGGCCTCGACGAGGACGACGGGGGTGGCGCCGACGCGGTCTTCCCCGGCGACCGTGAAGTCGTAGTCCGGCTGGAAGCGCTCGCCGAAGAGGCCGACGGGGGCCAGCAGGGCGGTGCCCCAGACGACGATGGAGGTCTTGAGGGCGGCGTTCGGAACGGAGACGGGCTTCCCGTTCTCCTCGACCTGGTTCCTGACCTCGCGCAGCTTGCCGCCGGCCCGGACGCACTGGTAGTCGTAGACGTAGGAGGAGCGCACCTTGCGGGCCCGGTAGATGACGAAGGTCGGACCGAGGAACTCGGTCTGGCGGCCTTCCGCGGGAGGCGCTTTGCGGTCGAGATCGAGGTTCGGGTCGAGCGTCTCGGAGATCTCCTCGCGGCAGACGAAGTCGAATGTGGCGGCCTCGAGACGCCGGCAATAGTCGGCGGCTTTGGCGAGAAGCGCGGCGAGAGGGGCCGGGTCCTGGGAGACCGCGGGCGCGGGCAAGGGATGACCGGCCGGCCGGGGACCCATGGACGGCGGGAGGGCCCCATGGCCCATCACGGGCGAGAGGAAGGCGAGCGCCAGCGCGGCGATCGCGGCGGCGGGCGGTGCGGCTCTGAACTTAGACATCTCGGACGAACGTCCTTTCATCCCGGTCGACTTGAGCCCGGCACCTAAGATAGGCGCACGGCCGGACAAAAGCAAATCCCGGGTCGGGCGCGGCGCCCGGAGTTGAGCGGCCGCCGGATTCAGGTTATAAAGGGAGCGTGGAGGAACCCATGGATCCCAAGACCCGGTACGGATGCGACGAGAGCGAGCTGGCCCGCTACACCTGCCGTCGGGCGCCCCACCGGATGGCCGTCGACGGCCGCCTGGACCGCCCGGGCTGGCGGGAGGCGGAGAGGTCGAGGCGGTTCGTGGACCTGGTGAGCGGCGTCCCCGGTTTCATGGAGACGCGGATGGCCTCTCTGTGGGACGACGAGTTCCTCTACGTCGCTTTTTGGGTGAGCGAGCCGAACGTCCGGGCCAAGCTCGCCGAGCGCGACGCCCTGGTCTGGACGGAGAACGACGTCGAGATCTTCATCGGCGGCGAGGACTGCTACTACGAATTCGAGATCAACGCCCTGGGCACGGTCTACGAGGTCTTCTACATCTGGCAGGACGCGCTGAAGAAGGGGAGCCGGTTCGACACGCCGGAGTTCGACCCGGTGAAGCGCCGGGTCGACATCCTGGGCGGCTTCCAGGACGGCCTTCGCTGGGGCAAGCATCCCCGGGGGGCGCGCTGGGCGTTCATGGACTACGACCTGCCCGGACTGCGGGCGGCCGTCCAGGTACAGGGGACGCTCAACGACGCGACCGACGTCGACGAGGGCTGGACGGCCGAGATCGCCTTCCCCTGGAGCGGGCTGAGGACGCTGGCCGGCGGGCGGCCCGTGCCGCCGCGGCCGGGCGACGTCTGGCGGATGGACTTCTCGCGGTTCGAGCGCCTCGAGTTCTGCGGCGTCGAGGCCGAGCCCCATCCCGGCTGGGCCCTCAACAAGCACGGCGTCTACGACTCCCACATCCCCGAATGCTTCTCGTTCGTCCGTTTCTCGGACGAGCCGGCCGGGGCGCGCTGAGGCGGCGGCCCGGTCAGGCGGACGTCCCCTCGAGCGCGTCCAGGAAGACGCGGCGGACGCGGTCGACGAGATCGCCGACGGTCTCCTTGGTGTAGCCGGCGACGGGGACCGCGGGCTCCACCGTCACCGTGAGCCGTCCCGGCCGGATGTTCAGGCTGCCCTTGCGGGCGATGGCGAAGGCGCCCTTCTGGACGACGGGCAGGATGTCGAGGCCGGCATCGAGAGCGAGCATGAAGGCGCCGCGCTTGAAGGGGCCCAGCCGCCCGTCGCGGGTCCGCGTGCCCTCGGGCAGGATGCCGAAGGAAAAGCCGGGCTTCTCGCGGAGCCAGACCGCGGCCCGCTTGAGGCTTTCGACGGCCCGGGCGGGGTCCTTGCGGTCGATCGGGAACTGGCCGATGCGGCGTAGGACCGCTCCGTAGACCGGCCAGCGGAAGTGGCTCTCCTCCTCGGCGCCGCGGATGGGCCCGGGGAAGACGGCCTGGACGACGAGGGGGTCGAAGAAGTTGACGTGGTTCATGACCACGACGCAAGGCCGGCCGGGCGCGACGCGCTCGAGGCCCTCGAGCCGGATCCGGACGCCGGCGGCGAAGAGCACGGCCCGCGAAGAGGCCTTGACGAGCCGTTCGAGGGCCCGGCCGCGCAGGACGAACGAGCCCAGGGCGACCGCGGCGCAGGCGAGCAGGAAGACCGGCAGAGCGACGGCCCAGACGAAGACGGAGCGCAGGCGGTCGAGGATCTTCCTCATGGACGGGCCCTCAGACCAGGATGTCGAGCTCGGCCGGCAGGACGCGGAGCCGCAGCGGCGTGAAGCCGATGAGCTCGCCGTCCACCATCAGGCGGAGCGGCGGGTCGGATTCGACCGAGAACGAGGCCGCCTGGATGTGGCCGACGCGGGGATGGGCCAGGTGCTTGCCGGAAAAGACGCCGGCGAAGATGCCGACCGTCTGTCGCCGGGTCGGCCGGTCGAAGAGCACGGCGTCTGCCCGTCCGTCGGCGGTATCGGCCTTGGGCGCGATCATCATCTTGCCGCCGGTGTATTTGGAGTTGGAGAGGACGAGGGCCGAATCGACGAGCTCGACGCGCCGGCCGTCGGCTTCGACCGTGATGCGGTTGCGCATGCCGCGGACGAGGCGGACGAGGACGGCCAGGCTGTAGCCCGCCGCGCCGAGGAATTTCAGGCGCTCGTTGGTCAATTGGAGGATGTCGGCGATGAGCCCGACGCCGATGATGTTGAGAGAGTAGGCGCGGACGGGGCGGCCGTCCTGGTGATAGGTGAACTCGACCAGGTCGGCCTTGCGGCGGCGCCCGGCCAGAATGGCTTCGAGGGCCTGTTCGGGCGTCGTGACGCCGAAGTCGCGCAGGAAGGAATTGCCGGTGCCGGCCGGGATCTGGCCCAGGACGGGCAGGGGAGACGGGCGGCCCGCGGCGTAGAGGCCGTTGATGACCTCGTAGGGCGTGCCGTCGCCGCCGAGGCAGAGGACGCGGTCGTAGGCGGCCTTGGCCGCCTCGCGGCCGAGGTCGACGGAATGGCCGGGATGCTCCGAGAATCGGACCTCGAGGCCCGGGATCTCGGCCCGGAGGCGGGACTCGAGCCGGGCGAAGGTCTTGCGGCCCAGGCCGTGCCCGGCGGCCGGATTGACGATGAGCAGGGTCTTCATGGTGTTGCCGTTTGGCACTTATAGCACAGGGCCCGGGAAATATAAAGGGGACATGTGCGGTATCGGGGTGCTCTCGGGAATATGGCGGGGCCGGGGACTCGGCGGCCGTCTCGATATGTCCTGAAAATGGACAATATAGGTCTTTCTTAGAGGCCGTTTCAAGATAATGACGACTAAGCTTGTCGGGCAAGGTATAATTGTCAGGGTGGGAGTTTAGCAAGTAAAGCAGGAAGAAGAGAGGGTGACATGATCACGATGAAAAGGATTGGCTTGTTCGGGCTCGTCGCGGCCCTGGTCCTTTTCGCCGGCTGTCAGGCGACGGGCGGGGACGACGACGATGACCCGCCGCCGCAGACGGACGCCGTCATCGTCGATCACACCTCGATCGACATCGACGGCATCCCCTCGACCCGGATCGACCAAGCCAAACAAACCCTCCACATCGCCTACGGCCATACGTCGCACGGGAGCCAATTGACGACGGGCATGACCGGGCTGGTGGGATTCAAGGGCACGCAATACGCTTACAATGCCGGTGGGGCGAGCGGGGCTCTTGACCTCAGGGATTACTACGGCGATTTCGGCGGATTGGGCGTTGCCGGCGATCTTGGCAATCCCGACCGGACGGCTTGGGCGGGCGCGACCCGCACGTACCTCAACCAGAATCCGACGGTCAACGTCATCATCTGGTCCTGGTGCGGCCAGGTTGACGGGACCGAAGCCGAGATCCAGCAGTATCTCGATCTCATGGACGGCCTGGAGGACGATTTCCCGAACGTGAGGTTCGTCTATATGACCGGCCATACCGACGGCGCGCCCCTGACGGGAAATGTGCCCAACCGTAACAAGCAGATCAGGGACTACTGTCTGGCCAACAACAAGATCCTCTACGACTTTGCCGACATCGAGAGCTACGACCCGGACGGCGATTACTTCGGTGACAAGCTGGTCAACGACGCCTGTGACTACGACAGCAACGGTGACGGCACCAGGGACAGCAACTGGGCCGTCATCTGGCAGAACGCCCACCCGGGCGAGTGGTACGACTGCGAATCGGCCCACTCCCAGCCGCTGAACGCCAACCTGAAGGCGTACGCCGCCTGGCACCTTTGGGCCCGGCTAGCCGGCTGGGACGGGAACTGACCATCCGGGAGGAACGATGGAACGTGGATTCATACGCATCCCTCGGGCCCGAGGCTTGCTGGCCCTGCCCTTCGTCGTCGGGCTGTTCGCGTCCACGCCGGCCGCGATCCTCGCTGGACCGCGACCAGGCGCGGCGGAGGGCCAGGCCATCATCGTCGATCACGGGGCCGCCAAGCTGGATAGGATCCCCAAGGAGTGGATCGAGAAGGCAAAGGCGACGCTCCACATCGCCTATGGCCATACGTCCCACGGCAGCCAACTGACGACGGGGATGACCGGGTTGGCCAAGGCCAAGGGCTCTTTGTATGGATGGAAAAACGGCGGCGGCGGGGGAGGGCTCGACCTCCGTGATTTCTACGGGGATTTCGGACGGCTCGGCATAGCCGGCGACCTGGGTCAGGACGCGAGCGGCAAACTCGACCGCACGGCCTGGGAACGGGCGACGCGGACCTACTTGAACTCGAATTCGGGCGTCAATGTCGTGATCTGGTCCTGGTGCTGGCAAGTCTACGCCAAGGAGGAGGAGATACAGGTCTACCTCGACCTCATGAGCAAGCTCGAGTCGGACTTCCCCCAGGTCAAGTTCATCTATATGACGGGCCATGCCGACGGTTCGCCGACCAAGGGCCAACCCTGGGAGATCGTGACCTTCCTTAGGAACAATCAGATCCGAGAGTTCTGCCGGAAGAACGGCAAGATCCTCTACGATTTTAACGACATCGAATGCTACGATCCGGACGGGAATTACTTCGGTGACAAACTGGTCAACGACGCTTGCGACTACGACAGCGACGGGGACGGCAAGCGGGACCGGAACTGGGCCGTCGACTGGCAGAAAGCCCACCCGGGGCAGTGGTTCAATTGCGAGGCCGCTCACACCCAGCCGGTCAACGCGAATCTGAAGGCCTTCGCCGCCTGGCACCTCTGGGCGAGGCTGGCCGGCTGGGACGGGAAATAGCGGTCGTCGACGATCCCGGATCCGGTCGCCTTCCCTGGCCCCTCAGGGGGGGCTAGAGGGGATTTCCCCTTTCGAATTAGCCATTTCGACGGGGAAATGACCATAAGAATCCTCTTTTGGGGTGATGCTTCGTCCGGTCCTCGCGTCGATGATAGTATAATACCCGGGCCTGAACGCGGCCGGGGGTAAGGAGGATGGCCATGATCAGCAGACCCACGGACCGAACGAAGGGTCGGATCCCGAGGGCGGGGCTCTTGAGCGTCATGGCGTTCTTGCTCCTTCCGACGGGGATGGCCAAGGCCCAATCGTGGACGTCCGGGTCGGGGCCGCTGATCGCGGAGTTCATGGAACGGGTGGCCAATACCTTCAGGGTCGGCTTCACCTTCAGCCCCCGTTATCCGGTCGAGGGGCAAGCCCTCCAATTGACGGACGCCTCGACGGGCGGCGTCGTGACTTGGCTATGGGATTTCGGGGACGGCTTCACGAGCGCGGAAAAGAACCCGGTTCATGTCTACACGAAGGCCGGGTTCCGGAGGATCACGCTGGTGGCCGGCAACGGGAGGAGTTCGAAGCGGGCGAGCCGGACGGTGACGGTCATGCCCGCGACGGGACCGGCGACGTTCGTTTTCAGTCCGGCGACGCCGGGGCCGGGGGAGGCCGTGCAGTTTACCGATACGACGGCGGGGGGAGCGACGTCTTGGCAGTGGACATTCGGGGACGGGGCGGCGTCGACGGCGCAGAACCCGACCCACGCGTATGCCGCCGCGGGCTCGTATCCCGTGACCCTGATCGTGCGAAGCAACGCCGGGGCGAAGCAGGGATCGCGGACGGTCACCGTCACCAACCCGCCGGCGTTGACGGGGTCCTTTGCGTTCGCGCCGGCGTCCCCGACGGTGGGGCAGACGGTCCAGTTCACGGACACGTCGACGGGGACGCCGACGTCCTGGTCCTGGACTTTCGGGGACGGCACGACCTCGACGTCCCGGAACCCGAGCCATGCCTATGCGACGGCGGGGCCGAAGACGGTGACGCTGACGGTGACGAACGGAACGGGATCGGCCAGCGCGACCCGGACCGTGACGGTGGCGGCGGCCATCGCGGCGTCGTTCACGTTCGCCCCCTCCTCCCCGTCGGCGGGGCAGACGGTCCAGTTCACGGATACGTCGACGGGCGCGCCGACGGCCTGGTCATGGAATTTCAACGACGGCGGGACCTCGACGTCCCGGAACCCGGGCCATGCTTTTGCCGCGAACGGGACGTTCGCTGTGACCTTGACCGCGAGCAACGCGTCGTCGTCGAACAGCGCGACGCAAGTCGTCACGGTCGTCACCTCCCCCACGCTGTCGGCCTCGTTCACCTACAGCCCGTCCTCGCCGAGGGTCGGTCAGGCCGTCGCGTTCACGGACACGTCGACGGGATCGCCCCTGTCCTGGTCGTGGAGCTTCGGCGACGGTGCGACCTCGACGTCCCGGAACCCCAGCCATACATACGCTGCGGCGGGCTCCCAGACCGTGACCTTGACCGTCAGCAACGGGTCGGGCTCCCATAGCGCCAGCCGGAGCCTCGCGATCGCGGCGGCCGGCTCGGCCCTCATCGTCGATCACAGCCGCGCCAGCTTGGCCGCGATCCCGCAGTCGTGGATCACCCAGGCCAAAGCGACGCTCCATATCGCCTACGGCCATACCTCCCACGGCAGCCAGCTGACGACGGGCATGACCGGGCTCGTGGGTTTCGCGGGCGCCCAATACGCCTACAGCTCGGGTGGCTCCGGCGGCACGCTCGACCTCCGCGATCACTACGGCAACTTCGGCAATCTCGGCCTGGCCGACGACCTCGGCAGTCCCAGCCGGACGGCTTGGGCGACCGCGACGCGCGCCTACCTCGCCCAACGTCCAGAGATCAACGTCATCATCTGGTCGTGGTGCGGCCAGGTCGACGGGACCCAGGCCGAGATCCAGCAGTATCTGGACCTGATGAGCGGCTTGGAGCGCGACTTCCCCGACGTCAAGTTCGTCTATATGACCGGGCACACGGACGGCGCCCCGCTCACCGGCAACGTGCCCAACCGCAACAAACAGATCCGCGATTACTGCATCGCGAACAACAAGATCCTGTACGATTTCGCCGATATCGAGAGCTACGATCCGGATGGGGTCTACTTCGGCGACAAGCGTGTCACCGACTCCTGCGATTACGACAGCAACGGAGACGGCGCGCTGGACCGCAACTGGGCGGTCGTCTGGCAGAATGCCAATCCCGGGGAATGGTACAACTGCGAAGCGGCCCATACGCAGCCGCTGAACGCCAACCTGAAGGCCTACGCCGCCTGGTGGCTGTGGGCCCGGCTGGCCGGCTGGGACGGGAATTAGCTATTTCGCGGCCAGGGCCGCTTTTATCCTCGCCGGCGTCATCGGCAGCGTGCCGAGCCGCACGCCGACGGCGTCGTGGACGGCGTTGGCGATGACGGCCCCCACGGTCGTCACGGCCGGCTCGCCGCACCCCTGAGGCGCCAAGTCGGGGTTGTCGACCAGGACGACCTCGAGCTTGGGCAGCCACGAGAACCGGGGCGTCTCGTAGGTGTCGAAGTTCTCCGTCAGGACGCGGCCGTCCTTGAAGCGGATCTCCTCGGTCAGAGCGTAGCCCAGACCCATCGTCAGGCAGCCCTCGATCTGCATGCGGGCGCCCTCGGGATTGATGACCTCGCCGGTATCTTGGGCACAGACGACACGGACGACGCGCACGGCGCCCTTGGCTGTGTCGACCTCGACTTCGGCGCACGTGGCGACGTAGGTGCCGAGGTAATCGGTGATGGCGATGCCGTAGCCGCGTCCCGACGGCGCCTTGACGAACGGGTGCCCGAACCGCTCGGCGGCCGCCGCGACGACCTTCTTCATCCGCGCGTCGGCCAGATTGTGGAGCCGGAACGAGACCGGGTCCATGCCGGCTGCTTGCGCCAGGACGTCGATATGGGACTCCGTGGCGAAGATGTTGGTGTTGCTGCCGGGGCCGCGCCAGGCTCCAGTCGCGAACGGGTGGGCGCGGACGGCGCCCTCTCCGCCGCCCCAGCCGCCGCCGATGGACAGGACGCACTTGTGCGGGATGTCGTAGACGGGCTGGGAGCTGCGGCTGCCGGCCTGGTAGTTGTGATAATCCCAGAGGACGATGCGGTTCCCGGCGTCGAGCCCGGCCTTGATGTCGTAGACCGCGGCCGGCCGGAACGAGTCGTTGAAAAACTCCTCGGTCCGCGACCAGGCCACCTGGACGGGACGCCCCGCGAGCTTGGCCAGCCGGGCCGCCTCGACGATCTGCCCGCCCTGGTTCTTGCCGCCCAGGCCGCAGCCCACGAAGGGCGTCCGGACGCGGACGCCGGCCTCCGGCAGGCCGAGAGCCCGGGCGACCTCCTGCTTGGCCCGGAAGGGCGACTGCGTCGAGGCCCAGACCTCCGCCTTGCCGCCCTCGAGGCGGACGACGGCCGTGTGGGGCTCGGATGGGGCGTGGGCCACGTAGTGGGCGTAATAGGACCGCTCGACCGTTTGGGCGGCCAGCCGGGCTCCTGCCGCGAGATCCCCCGACTCGACCACGACTTCTTCCCGCCCGCCTGTCGACCGGATGTGGGCGAAGATGTTGGCGTTGTCGAGTTTCGAGGGCGACGGCGCCCACTCGGCCTCGACCAGGGCCAGCGCCTCGGCGGCCAGGTCGGGCTTGTCGTGGAGGACGGCGACAAGGTCGCCGTCGCGGACGATGCGGGCGCCGGGGACCTTGGCCGCTTCGGCGGCATCGACCGCCGCGAGGGTCGCGCCGTGGGCCGGCGGCCTCAGGACGGCGGCGTAGAGCATCCCCGGCAGGCGGATGTCGCCGGCGAACTCGGCCTCGCCCGTGACCTTGGCCCGGGCGTCCGTGCGCGGGATCGGCTTACCGGACACGGTGTGGGAGGAGCGGGACTTGATGGCGGGCTTGCGGTCCGAACGGACCTCGATGCGCCGGCCGCCGACGAGCTCGGCATAGGTCGCTCGGCGGGCCGGGTCCGCCGTGACGCGGACGGCCCCATCCTTCGTTTCCAGCGTGTCTTCGGCCGTTCCCAGCCGGGCCGCGGCCAGCTTGACCAGGACGCCGCGGGCCTCGGCCGCGGCCTGCCGCAGAGGCGGCCCGAAGTACTTGGTGCTGCGCGAGCCGAACGTGCCCGCGTCGTAGGGGCAGAGGTCCGTATCGCCCATGACCATGTCCACGGCCTCGAGCGGGACGTCGAGCTCCTCGGCCAGCATCATGGCCAGCGACGTCACGATGCCCTGGCCCATCTCGATCTTGCCGGTGAAACAGGTCACTCGGCCGTCCGCGCCGACCGCGAGGTAGGCGTTGAGGTCCTCGGGGTAGCCGCCGTCGGCGCCCCGGGCCCCGCCGACCTGGGCCTCGAGGCCGTCCCCGACGGCGAAGAGGACGACCAGGCCGCCGCCGGCGAGCTTGAGGAAGTCCCGCCGCTCGAGGGCCGCGCCGTCCGTCCGGTCGCCGAACATCGTGAATTCGTCGTCCCCGGCGGGGAGCGTCCTATCGCGCTTCATGGCCGGTCACCTTCATCTTCATTTTCTGGGAGGCCGCCCGGACGGCCTTGACGATGCGGCCGTAGGCGCCGCAGCGGCAGAGATGGGTCTCCAGGGCGTCGGCGATCTCGGCCTCGGTCGGATCGGGCTGGCGCAGGAGCAGGGCGTAGGCCTCCAGGATCATGCCCGGCGTGCAATAGCCGCACTGCAGGGCGCCCGCGGCGGCGAAAGCCTCTTGGAGCGGGTGGAGCCGGCCCCCCCGGGCCAGGCCCTCGATGGTCAGGACGCTCTTGCCCTCGGCCATGGCCAGCGGATACTGGCACGAGAGCGTCGGCTTGCCGTCGACGAGGACGGTACAGACCCCGCAATATCCCTCGCCGCAGCCGTACTTCGTGCCCGTGTGCCCGAGGTCGGTCCGCAGGACCCACAGGAGCATGCGCTCCGGCGGGGTGTCGACGGCGACCTCCTTCCCGTTGAGCTTGAAGCGGACCGTCTTGTCCATGCGCCCTCCCCGGCAAAATCTTAGCACAAGGCCGCCGCGGTCCGGTAGGTGCCGGCGTCGGAGGCGGGGCGATTGAGGCGGGAGGGCGTTTTGGGGTAATGTGGACGGGACGCGCCGCCGGGCTCATCCCCGCCGGAAACGGCGGGGAAGCGCCGGAGGAGAGGCGGCCTGAAGCCCGTTGGCCCGAGGAGAAGAGCCATGACGACATCGACCGATCGCATGTTGAGGGTAGTGCTCTTGACCGGCGTGGGGGTGGCGCTCGTCGTGGGCGCGGCCTGCGGACCGGGGGGAGAGCGGCCGGAGGGCCAAGCGCGAAGAGGGAAGGCGCCCGAGGCGGCTTTCCGGCTCGAGGAGGCGACCATCGCCGGCCTCCAGGAGCTGATGGCCTCGGGGAAGGAAACGTCCGAGAGCATCACCGCCCTCTATCTCGGGCGCATCGCCGCTGTCGACCAGGCCGGTCCGGGGCTGAACGCGGTCATCGAGGTCAATCCCGAGGCCCTGGACATCGCCCGCGCGCTCGACCGCGAGCGCCGGGAGAAGGGGCCGCGGGGGCCCATGCACGGCGTCCCCGTCCTCATCAAGGACAACATCGACACGGCCGACCGTATGGAGACGACGGCCGGGTCGCTGGCCCTCCTCGGCTCCAAGCCGGCCAAGGACGCGGCGGTGGTCGAGCGCATGCGCGCCGCCGGGGCGGTCATCCTCGGCAAGACCAACCTCAGCGAATGGGCCAACTTCCGTTCGAGCCGGTCGACGAGCGGCTGGAGCGGTCGCGGCGGGCAGACCCGCAATCCCTACGCCCTCGACCGCAATCCCTCGGGCTCGAGCTCGGGCTCGGGCGCGGCGGTCTCGGCGAACCTCGCGGCCGTCGCCGTCGGCACGGAGACCGACGGCTCGATCGTCTCGCCCGCGTCGTGCTGCGGCATCGTCGGGCTCAAACCGACCGTCGGGCTGGTCAGCCGCTCGGGCATCGTGCCCATCGCCCATTCCCAGGACACGGCCGGGCCGATGGCCCGGACGGTGGCCGACGCGGCCACGCTGCTCGGCGCGATGACCGGGCCCGACCCGGCCGACGGGGCGACCATGGCCGCCGGGGCCCGCGTCTTCAAGGATTACCGGGAGTTCCTGGACCCCGACGGGTTGAGGGGCGCCCGGATCGGGGTGATGCGGTCGCGGTCCTTCAATTTCGGGAAAGCCCTCGATCCCATCCTCGACAACGCCGTCGAGGCCATGCGGAAGGCCGGGGCCGAGATCGTCGACCCGGTCGAGATCCCGACGCTCGGCCAGACGGACGACGCCGAGTACGAGGTCCTGCTCTACGAGTTCAAGGCCGACCTGGAGGCCTATTTCGCGGCCCGGCCGGGCGCGGCGGTGCGCACGCTCGACGAGCTGGCCGCCTGGAACCTCGAGAACGCCGATCGGGAGATGCCCTTCTTCGGGCAGGAGATCGTCGAGCGGGCGGCCAAGAAGGGACCGCTCACGGACAAAGCTTACCTTGACGCCCTGGCCAAGTGCCGCGAGCTCATGCGCGACAAGGGCATCGACGCGGCGCTCGCTGCCCACAAGCTCGACGCGCTCGTCGTCCTGACGAACGGCCCGGCCCACATGACCGACCTCGTCAACGGCGATTCGTTCTCGGGCAGCTCGTCGTCGCCGGCCGCCGTGGCCGGGTACCCGACGATCACCCTGCCGGCCGGCTGGGTCCACGGGTTGCCCGTGGGCGTGTCGCTCATCGGCGGGGCCTGGCAGGAGCCCGAGCTCATCAAGCTGGCCTTCGGCCTGGAGCGGGCCCTCGGCGCCCGCCGCGCCCCCCGCCTCCTTCCGACTCTCGAGCTGGGGGTCAGACCCCAGCTTCTCGAATAGGATCAATGACTTAGTATGAAAAAGAGGCCTAAAAAGGGGCGAATTTCGATGTTTTTGGCCGGTAAAATATCAATTTCCGATCCAGGGATGAACGGAGGCGTGGCCATGAGATCGCGCGGGAAGCGGAGGTTCGGGATCTTCGGCGCCTTGGTCTTCGGAGCCGCTCTGAGCTGCGCCCTGGCCTTGCCGCCTTCGCCCCCGGACGCGGGCTGGGACGCCGCCTCGGCCCACGATCGAGCTGCGTGCGACGCCTTCGCCGCCGCCCACCTGACGAAGTCCGCCTTGCCCCCGTTCGCGTTCGCCTACGGCGGACGGCCGTCCTCCGGGCTCCTCGGCCGCTGGACCGCGACCTCGGAGGAGCGGACCGAAGGTCACCGGCTCGTCCGGACGGTCGTTTGGACCGACCCGTCGACCGGCCTTCGCGTCACCGCCGTCTACACGGTCTTCCGGGACTTCCCGGCCGCGGAGTGGGTCGTCCGCTTCAAGAACACGGGGCGCGCGCCGACCGCTCTCATCGAGCGTGTCCGGGCCTGCGCCGTCACTCTCCCGGACTTCGCCGCTGCCCCCGCCGCCGAGGTCATGCTCCACCGGGCCCGCGGCAGCAGCGCCCAGCGCTCAGACTTCGGCCCCATCGATGAGACGATCGCGCCGCGGGGCGAGGTCCACTTCGGCCCGACGGCCGGACGGTCCTCCGACACGAACGCCCTGCCCTTCTTCAACATCGCCTCGGGCGGGCACGGCGTGGTCGCCGCGATCGGCTGGAGCGGCCGCTGGGAGGCCGCCGTCTCGCGCGCAGGGACGACCCCTCGCGCCGTCGACATCTCCGCCGGCATGCCCGAGACCCGCTTCCGGCTCCTCCCCGGCGAGGAGGTGCGGACGCCGTCGATGGCCGTCCTGTTCTGGCGGGCCGACGACCGTCTGGCCGGCCACAACCTCTTCCGCCGCTTCCTCCTCGCCCACCACATGCCGCAGGCGGACGGCCGGCCCGTACCCTTGCCCATCAATCACGGCGTCGGCTTCGGCGGTCCCTTCCCCTGCAACGAGTACGTCTGCGCCACCGAGAGCTACGCCATCGGCATGATCGACCGGTTGCAGCAGTTCGGCATCGGCGTCGACGCCTGCTGGATCGACGCCGGCTGGTACGAGAACGCCACGAACCAGTGGTGGTCGGGCGTCGGCACCTGGACGGTCAACCGCAAGAACTTCCCCAACGGCCTCAAACCGGTCACGGCCGCGGCCCGCAAGTACGGTCAGGGCTTCGTCGTCTGGTTCGAGCCCGAGCGCGTCTACGAGGGGACCTGGCTCGACCGCGAGCGCCGGGAATGGCTGACGGTCCTCCCGGGCAATCCCAACCGCCTGCTCGACCTGGGGAACCCGCGGGCGCTGGCTTGGCTGACCGACCACATCGCGGAGTTCCTGCGCGACGAGGGCGTCACGGTCTACCGGCAGGATTTCAACTTCGATCCGGCGCCCTACTGGAAGGCGGCCGACGCCGCCGGTCCCGGCGCGCCCGACCGCGTCGGCGTGGCCGAGATGAAGCACATCGCCGGGCTCTACGCCTTCTGGGACGCCCTGCGCGAACGCCTGCCCGGGCTCCTCATCGACAACTGCGCCTCGGGCGGGCGGCGCCTCGACCTGGAGACGACGGGCCGCAGCATCCCGCTCTGGCGCACGGACTACACCTATTGGGAGCCGAACGGCTACCAGTGCCACACCTACGGCCTGCACTTCTGGTTGCCGGCCAGCGGCACGGGCAACGGCGACCCGCGCAAGTACTGGTTCCGGAGCGCGGCCATCGGCGGGGCCGTGGTCATGGGCTGGGAACTCGGCGCGGGCTTCAACGTCCAGGCCGCGGTCGAGGACGTGGCCGAGTTCCGGGCCCTGCGCGACTATGCCTACGGCGATTACTACCCGCTGACGCCCTACGCGACCGGCGACGATGTCTGGGCCGCGTTCCAGTGGGACAGGCCCGAAGCGGGCGACGGCCTCGTCGCCGCCTTCCGGCGGCCGCAGGCGCCGCGGGTATCGATCGAAGTCCGCCTCAAAGGGCTCGACCCCGGCGCGGATTACGAGGTCAGCTACGAGGACTACGGCATCGCCGTCGTACGGAGCGGGCGGGAGCTGGCCGGCGAGGGCCTGACCCTCAAGATCGCCGAAGCCCCGGGATCGCTCGTCGTCCGCTACCGGCGCGTCAGATAAGGGAGAGCCGCATGATCGAGCTGAGCCGCGTGTCCAAGAGCTACAACAAGGGCAGGATCAAGGCCGTCGACGACTTGACGCTGACGGTGCGTCCGGGCGAGATCTTCGGTTTCCTCGGCCCCAACGGCGCGGGCAAGACGACGACCATCAAGATGCTGGTCGGGCTGCTGCGCCCGGACGCGGGACGGATCGCCGTCGAGGGCTTCGACCTGGCCACGGACGCCCTGCGGGCCAAGCAGGTGACGACCTTCGTCCCCGACACGCCGGCCGTCTACGAGCGCCTGACCGGGCTCGAGTACCTCAACTTCATCGGCGACGTCTACGGCGTGCCCAAGGCCGAGCGGCTCGAGCGCATCGGCAAATGGCTGGAGATCTTCGAGCTGGCGGCGGCCGTCGCCAATCCCATCCAGAGCTACTCCCACGGCATGAGGCAGAAGATCGTGCTCACGGCGGCGCTCCTGCCGGCGCCCCGGGTCATGATCCTCGACGAGCCGCTCGTCGGGCTCGACCCGCGGGCGGCCCATCAGATCAAGGAGATGTTCCGCGAGCACTGCGGCGCCGGCAAGACCCTGTTCTTCTCGACGCACATCATGGAGGTGGCCGAGAAGCTCTGCGACCGCATCGGCATCATCCACCGGGGGAGGCTGGTGGCCTGCGGGACCATGGCCGAGCTCAAGGCCATGGACCGGACCGAGGCCGGGCAGTCGCTCGAGGAGATCTTCCTGGAGCTGACGGAGGAATGACGATGGGCCGGCTGGCGACGGTCGTGCGGGCCGGGTTGAGGGCCAACTTCGGGCTGGCCACGCTCAAGTACCGGCTGTTCACGGAGAAGAAGGACCGCTGGCTGGTCCCGCTCGTCGGGCTGGCCGGGCTCGGCGTCGTGCCGATGTTCTACGGCGTCGTCCTGCTCATCCAGAACGTCTACTACGTGCTGAGGCCGATGGGCCAGGAACGGGCCCTGCTGTCGTTCGGGGTATTGGCGGGACAGCTCCTCATCCTGCTCTTCGGCGTCTACTACGTCATCGCGGCGTTCTATTTCGCGCGCGACCTCGACCTCCTCATCCCGCTGCCGCTGCGGCCGGGCGAGGTCATGGCCTCGAAGTTCGCGGTCGTGGTCATCAACGAGTGGCTGACGGTCGCCGCGGTCGTCCTGCCGGTGACCGTCACGCTGGGCGCGGTGTCGCGGGCGGGGGTGGGGTACTGGGTCAACGCGGCGCTCGTCTATGCGGCGCTGCCGGTCATCCCGCTCGCGCTCGTGTCGCTGGCGGTCGTGGCCCTGATGCGGTTCGTCAACATCAGCCGGAAGAAGGACGCGCTCATCCTGGCCGGGAGCCTGCTCCTCATCGGCTTGTCCGTGGCCGTGCAGGTCGGTCTGGGGAGGTCGGGGGGAGGGGGGCTGGGCGAGGGTGGGGCGGAAGGCGTGCGGTCGACGGCGGAGAGCCTGGCCGCGTTCTTCACCTCCCCGAACAGCCTGCTCAACAGGGTCGGCGCCGTCTTCCCGCCGGCGATCTGGGCCACGAAGGCGATCGCGGGGGGGTTCAGCGGGGAGGGGCTGGGGCATCTGGCCTTGTTCCTGGGCGTGTCGGCGGGACTGTTCGCGGCCATGGTCGCGCTGGCGGAGAGGCTGTTCTATCGGGGCGTCATCGGGCTGGGCGAGACGACGGGCAAGAGACGGCGGCTGTCGCGCGCCGAGATGTCGCGGCGCGTGGCGGGAGGGCGGCGGGCCTTCGCGGCCGTGTTCGGGCGCGAGTGGAAGATCATGAACCGGACGCCGATCTTCCTGCTCAACGGGGTGCTCGTCAGCGTGCTGCTGCCGGCCCTCTTCGTGCTCATGGCGACGGTGGGGCCGGGGAGGAGCGAGGCGGCGGGGCCGGGCGGCGATACCATGACGATGCTGAAGCTGCTCATGGAGAAGGACCCGCTCGTGGTCGTGCTGGGCGCGGCCCTGTTCATGACGGTCTGCGGCAGCATCAACGGGACGGCGTCGTCGACGTTCTCGCGGGAGGGGGCGCAGTTCTGGATCTCGCAGGTCATCCCGGTCGCGCCGCGGGAGCAGGCGGCGGCCAAGTTCGCCCACTCGTACCTGGTGGCGACGCTGGGGGTGGCGACGGCCGCGGTGGTCGCGGGGGCGTTCCTTCATGTGGGCGCGGGGCGGCTGGCGGCGGGGGCGGCTCTGGCGCTGGCGGCGGGCGTGCCGCTGACGGCTGCGGGCATGGCCATCGACCTGGCTCGACCGCTGTTGGACTGGACGAACCCGCAGAAGGCCATCAAGCAGAATCTCAACGTGCTGCTGGCCCTGTTCGCGGACGCGGGCATTCTGACGGCGTTGTACTTCGGCGTCAAGGCGTTGATGGGGACCGGGCTGGCGCCGAACGCCGTACTGGGTGCCGTATTCGCAGGGCTGGCGGGGTTGGGCGCGGTGAGCTACGTAGTGCTGCTGCGTTTCGCCGACAAGCGCTATCCCGAGATCTAGCCGGGGTCTAGCCGGGGTCAGACCCCAGCTTCTCTAATATTTGCTTTATCTTAGCATCAAATGACCGGCCGAAAAGCCCGGAATTTTCATGTTTTTCGGCCCAAAAAGACTCCGATAGTCTCAGGCGAAAGGATCTGCTTCTTTTTGAGCCCAAAAATCGTGAAATCGCCGGATCGTGACCTGTAGAAAACGACCGAAATTCTCTATCTACGTGTTAATAATAGAGAAGCTGGGGTCTGACCCCAACTCAAGGATGGTCGGCGTGGAGCTTGACCGGCTGCTCCATGCGCTTGCGGACCTTCAGGTTGAGGAACTCGACACCGACCGAAAAGCCCATGGCGAAGTAGATATAGCCCTTCGGGATGACGAGGCCGAGTCCCTCGCCGAAGAGGGTGAAGCCGACCAGGAGCAGGAAGCTCAGGGCCAGCATCTTGATCGTCGGGTGGGTGTCCACGAACTCGCCGATCGGCTTGGCCGAGACCATCATCACGCCCACGGCGATGACGATGGCCAAGATCATGATGGTGACATGGTTGGCCAGGCCGATGGCCGTGATGACGGAGTCCAGGGAGAAGACCATATCCAGCACGGCGATCTGGGCCAGGACGCCGGCCATGCGCGAGACGGCCTTGGCCTTCATGTGGCCCTCGTTCCCCATCAGACTGTGGTGGATCTCGCGCGTGCTCTTGGCCAGGAGGAAGAGGCCGCCGGCGACGAGGATGAGGTCGCGGCCCGAGAACTCGTGCAAAAGGAGCGTAAACAGCGTCCGTTTGAGGCCCATGACCCAGGTCAGCGACAAGAGCAGCGCGATCCGGCTGATCATGGCCAGCGCCAAGCCGAGGACGCGGGCCCGGTTGCGCTGATCGTGAGGAAGGCGTCCGACGAGGACGGAGATAAAAATGATGTTGTCGATGCCCAGGACGATCTCGAGCGCGGTCAGCGTCGCCAGGGCGATCCAGGATTGGAAATGCGCCATCCACTCCATCGCGGCCTCCTCGTCAGGGGGAACGATACGCTTTTCCGATCCGCTTGTCCATCGGGGTCAGACCCCAGGTTCTTCAATGATGACAGGTACTTGAGTTGGATCAGTAAGGATGATCAGCCCGAATTATGATGTTTTCAGCCGTCGAAATCGCCTTCCGGAGTAGGGGGGGCAGGGGCGATGGATCGGGGTTCTTTGAGTTATCGAGGCCAAAAACAATGAAATCCAGGATTTCTTCCCTGGAGAACCTGGACGGAGAAATGCTATCTGATTAAAATTAAACGAGAAGCTGGGGTCTGACCCCGATCAAGTGAAGATGATCTGGCCGCCGGCGGCGAGCTCGTAGAACTTGCCGACGTTGATGATCGAGTCGACCTGCGGACAGAAGTCCTCTTTCTTCAGCTTGAACATATCGACCGTGGCCTTGCAGGCGTAGAGCTTGCAGCCGGCGTCGGCTACCATCTCGACGAACTCGGGCACGGGCGGGATGTCGATCTTGTCCATGGTCTTCTTCATCATGGCCGTGGCCATGGCCGAGAAGCCCGGCAGGATGCCCACGAGCGACGGCATGTGCATGCCCGGGTTGCCGACCGTGGCCACCTTGATCTTGCCCATGCGCTTGATCGTGATGGCGTCCATGCCGAAGAAGGTGAAGAAGAGGTTGGCCTCGATGCCCTCCATGCGGGCGCCGTTGGCCATGATCAGGCCCGGGTAGACGCCGTCCAGGCCGCCCTTCGATATGATGATCGAGACTTTCTTGATCCTGTCGTCCATCGCGCGCTCCTCAGACGCAGCCCTCGGGCTTCTTCATGCCCGAGATCTTGGCCGCTTTCTTGGCCGGTCCGCCGGGGAACAGGTCGTAGAGCTCCTTGGTGCTGATGACGCCGCTCTTGTTGAGCTTGCGGATGCTCGGCACCTGCCCGTTCTCCTTGAAATCCTTCTGGATGTAGTCGATGACCTTCCAATGGGCGGGCGTCAGCTCGGCGATGCCCTCTTCCTTGGCGATGGCCGCGGCGACCTCGCGCGTCCACTGCGAGAAATCGGCCATGAAGCCTTCGCCGTCGACCTCGACCGTGGCCGGTCCGTACTGTTTCTGCGCCATGTGTCCCTCCTTCGTATCGGTTGAGCGTTCGTCGCGTCTTGCCGTATCTCCGTGACTTCCGTATCCCGTGTTCGCCGGCCGGCGCGCCCGTCCGAGGGCCCGCCGGGCGCCGTCACTTCGCCGTCGCCGTGCCTCCGCTGTCTTTGCCGCCCGCGCCCTCGTCCGGCCGCTTCTTGCCGGCCATATTCATGCGCGAGGGCACGAACGGGATCGGCCGCCCCGGCAGGAGCATGTGCCAATAGATCCAGCGGAAGGCCGCCTTGCCGATGTGGTTGATCCGGCTGGGCTTGAGCAGGGGCATCGGGCCCAGTCCCGGGAACGGGAAGCGCCCGGGCAGGGGCTCGACCTCGTAGTTGAAATCGATGAGGATGGCCTTGCGGTGGCCGGCCTCGATGAAGCAGTTCGAGTGGCCGTCGAAGGCCGGTTCGAGGGGTTTGCCCTCGATCGCCCGCATGAGGTTCTCGGCCAGGATCTCGGCCTGGAAGTGGGCCACCGAGCCGGCCTTGGACGACGGCAGGTCGGTCGCGTCGCCGATGGCGAAGATGCGCTCGTATTTCTTCGAGCGCAGGGTGTGGGGGTCGGTCGGCAGGAACCGGAACTCGTTGCCCATCCCGGAACGCTCGATGACCTCGGAGCCCATGTTGGTCGGCACGGTGACGAGGAGGTCGTAGGGCACTTCACGGCCGTCGTAGCCGACGAGCTTGCGGGCCTTGGCGTCGACGCGCTCGGCGTTGAAGTCGGTGACCATCTCGATGCGCTTGTCCGCGAGCATCGCGCCGAGGGCCTTCGAGGCGACCGGCTTGGTGAAGGCGCCGGGCAGCGGCGTCACGTAGACGAGGTCGATCTTGCCGCGCCGGTGATGGCGGCGCAGGCAGTCGTCGCAGAAGAAGGCGAATTCGAGCGGCGCGACGGGGCATTTGATCGGCGTCTCGTTGACGTGGACGACGAGACGGCCGCCGGGAAAGGTCTTGAGCTTCTCGGCCAGGGCCGTGGCGCCGTCCGGGGTGTAGAAGTCGAAGATCGTGTCGCGCCAGCCGTCGAGCATGCCGGGGGTTTCGGTGGGAACGATATAGGCGCCGGTCGCGACGATGAGGTAGTCGTAGGGGAGGTCGCTGCCGTCCTGGAAGACGACGGTGCCGGCGATGGGATCGATGCGGTCGACCTCGGCGATGAGGAACTCGACGCCGCGCGGCAGGAACCGGGCCCGCGGCTTGACGATCGACTCGCGCTTGTAGAAGCCGAAGGGGATGAACAGGAAGCCGGGCTGGTAGTAGTGCTCGTTGTCGCGGTCGATGACGGTGACCGCCCACTCGGCGCGCGGCAGGCGCCGGCGCATGAGGTTGGCCATGATCGTGCCGGCCGTGCCGGCGCCGAGGATGATGAGTCGTTTCATCGGCTTGTCTCGCTTTGCTCGAATTCCCGCCCAAGCCGGGGGCGGGCCGTTAAATACTAGCATTAATATAGGAATTTTTCAATACGTGGGGTCAGACCCCAGCTTCTAGAATATAATCAGTGAGATAGGAAAAAAATCAGGGCGCTTTATGCCCCATTTTCGATGTTTTTGCCGTCAATAACGTCACTTAGACGCCGAGTCCGGCGCAGGAACAGGGTATCACCGTCCTGGGCGATCTCCACGTGTCTCAGGCCTCTTCCCAGGTCGGACTGGAACCGCGACAGAAAGCCTTCGCTCGTGCCGACGGCGAGGCTCTCCGTCCAAAGCGGTTCGCGCACCATGCGCCCCTTCCGGATGGCCGCGTCGATCCATTCCTCGCGTATCCCGGTGAGCGAGCGCAAGTCGCGTGCGCCGGTGAGGGCGACGAGCGCGTCCGTATCGACGAGATGGAGCCGGGGACGTATGTCCGGGTGTTGCATCTCCCCGTAGCCGCAGAACGGCCATTCACGCGGATGGCCCACGACCCCGGCCCGGACCATGTTCATGTCGACGTAGGTTAAGCACCGTGCGAATTGGGCGCCGGTCTCGATGGCAGTGGCGTGGAAGCGGTCTTCCCAGAACGCGCCGCGCCGGTCCTTGCGCAGATTGTACGCTTGGGCGACGCGCGATTGGACGAGTTGTACGGCCCTGGAGATCGGGGAGGAACCGTCGCCGCCGGTCGTGGATCCCGTCCTTGCGGACGCTTCCGACACGCCCGTACGCAGAGCGCGCGCCGTTGTACGCCCCCGAAACCCGAGCATGGTCATGAGATGGACGTGGTTCGACGTGATCATGAAGTTCAAAACGGTGAGACCGAAGCGGCGCTGGGCCTCGCGCATCCAGCGGATCCAGAGGATCTTCTCGAGTTGGAACTTGAGCAGGAATTCCTTCTTGTGGCATCGGTGGGTGATGTGCCAGATCAGGTCGGGATGGAAGTTGCGCCTGGCTCTTGCCATTGGACGATGCCTCGGAATACTTCAGAACGCCGATTCTCAGATACTCATTTGACGTGCGGGAAAGGCCGGGATTCTCAAAGTGCCTCGCTCGCGGGCAATATCGAGGGACGGGAGGTTCAGGCGGAGGGGGCATATTAGGCCTCCTTTTTAGCGTTTATAGGCCCCTAAAGCGTGGAATCCGGTCGTGGTCAAACTGATGGCCGAAGACCTCGATTGATTATGTCGCTCATTTTATTTAAGATGCTGGGGTCTGACCCCAAGGAGAAAGAAATGGCCGGGAAGAAACGCTGCTGGGGCGACGGGCTCGACCCGCTGATGCGCGAGTACCACGACCGCGAATGGGGGACCCCGCTCCACGACGACCGCAAGCTTTTCGAGTTCCTCATCCTCGAGGGTTTCCAAGCGGGCCTCAGCTGGAAGCTCATCCTCGACAAGCGCGAGGACTTCCGCCGGGCCTTCCGCGGCTTCGACCCGGAGAAAGTGGCCCGGTTCACGGCCCGAGATGTCCGGCGCCTGCTCGGCGACGCCGGGATCGTTCGCAACCGCCTCAAGGTCCTGGGTGCGATCAACAACGCCAAGCGCTTCCTCGAGGTCCGCGGTGAGTTCGGGACCTTCGACCGCTACATCTGGGGCTTTGTCGGCGGCCAGCCGATCCTCTCCGGCCTCCGGTCGTTCGCGGCCATGCCGGCCCGGACCGCGCTCTCGGATGCCATCAGTGCGGACCTCAAGGCACGCGGCTTCAAGTTCGTCGGCTCGACCGTCGTCTACTCGCACATGCAGGCGACCGGCATGGTCAACGACCATCTCGTGACGTGCTTCCGGTATGGGGAATGCGCGAAGAAAGGCAAGGCGGTACGCACCAGGAAGAGCGGCACGGGAAGAGCTGAGACGGCTGGAAACGCGAGGATCACCGGGACCGCCGGGATCGCGCGGCCGGCCCGGATCTCGGGGGCTAAGATGGGCGTGGATGGTCAAGGGAATGCGAAAAAGGACCCTAAAAAGTGAAGAAAACATCCGTGCTAATCTGTAAAAACGATAGCTCGATGAGCTATCTCAAAGAAAATAAACCAGAAGCTGGGGTCTGACCCCGATGATCCGACCGCTTTGCTTCCTCAAGGACGAGTACGTCCGGGCCTACAGCGGGCTGCCGCGTCGGGCCTGGATCCTGTTCGCCGTCAACCTGGTCAACTCGTCGGGGGCCATGGTCTTCTTCTTCCTGTCGCTCTACCTGACCCGCGAGATCGGCCTGACCACGGCCCGGGCCGGACAGGCCCTCAGCGTCTACGGTTTCGGGTCGCTGGCCGGGGCCTTCGCCGGCGGCTGGCTGGCCGACCGCATCGGGTCCATCCGCGTCCAGAAGATGAGCTTGGCCGTGTGCGGCGTCCTGCTCATCGCCCTCGGGCAGGCCCGGACGATGGCCGGCATCCTGCCGCTGCTCTTCGCCATGGCCCTGTTCGCCGGCACGCTCTACCCGGCCAACGCGACCTCGATGGCCAAGGTCTGTCCGCCCGAGCTCCAGATCAAGGGCTTCGCCCTCAACCGTCTGGCGAACAACCTGGGCGCGACGATCGGGCCCGCCGTCGGCGGGGCGCTGGCCGTCCACAGCTACGGGCTCCTCTTCTGGGCGGACGGATTGACCTCGCTTGCCGCGGCCGGGGTGTTCGCCATGTTGTGGAAGGGCGGCAGGGCCGGCAGGGACGCTCGGAACGACGCGTCGAGAGTCCTGGACGCGAACGCGAGCGGGGCATTGGGAGCGGTTTCCCTCGGTGGCGAGGCCGACCGGGTCCCGGACGGTCCGGTCTTATCGGCGGCGACGGCGCCGGCTCCCGCCGCCAAGCCCCGGTCGCCCTGGCGCGACGTACCTTTTCTGGCGATGATGGGCATCTTCCTAGTCTGGAGCATCGTCTTCGTCCAGGTCCTGTCCACTTTCCCGATCTACGTCCGCAACGTCTACGGACTGGCCGAGAACCGCATCGGCCAGCTCTTCGCGGTCAATACGATCCTCATCGTCCTGCTCGAGATGGTCCTCATGGAGAGGATCCGCAGGTACCCGTTGACGCGGATGATCAACCTGTCGTTCGTGTTGCTCGGGATCGGGCTGGGCCTGATGCCCCTGGGGCGAGGCTTCGCGTTCGGCGCCCTGACCGTGGCCGTCTGGACGTTCGGCGAGATGCTGAGCATGCCGCTGGTGACGGCGCTCATCTCCGAGCGGGCCGACGACTCCAATCGCGGCCGATACATGGGGCTCAACAGCCTGTCGTTCTCGTTGGCCTTTATCGTCGGACCGCCCATCGGCACGGCGATCTACGACGGGCTCGGTCCCGACGCCGTTTGGTATGTCTGCGCCGCGACCTGCGCCCTCATCGCCGTCGCCTTCTCGGCACTCCGCCGGCATTTGTGACGGGGTCAGACCCCAGCTTCTCTTTATAAATCAATTAGTTAGAGAAAATGCGCCCAAATTCGCCAGTTTGCGGGCGTCAAATTTGGCGATTTTTAGGGCAAAAATCGATTTCCCTCGATCACGCTAGATCCTCGAACGCACCCTCTTCAGCCCACAGCCATACCCAATCCGTCCCGCCCCGATCATCCGTTCCCACACCCCTTACACCCTCTCCACACGCCCCATTCTTGGCACTCTTACGGATTGTCTCTCAGGCGCGTTCCCATGGCCATTTCGGGGCATTTTGCGGGCCTCTTACAGACCTGATCCCAGCGCTCTTCCTTCCCCCTCGTGTAATTGCCCGGGTCGATTTTGATGTTTTCAGGCCAAAAAAACTCGATCACAAACTGATGGCGGACCCCAAAAACGTGATTAAGTAGCTGATTTAATTTGAGAAGCTGGGGTCTGACCCCGTCAAATGTTCCAGCGGTACGAGACCTTGAGCAGGAAGATGTTGTCGCCGGGGGCGCTGAACAGGTCCCCGAGATCGCGGCCCAGGCGCATCTCCCCCGGATTGGCGAAGTCGGCCCGGTTCTGGGTCCAGACGAAGTACAGCACGCTGCCCGGCCGGTACTCCCATCTCAAGACCACGGTCCCCCTCAGCGACTTGTAGTTGAAATCGGGGTTGCCGAACGAGAACGGCGCGGCCGCGCCCGCCGCCCCGTCCGGGTCGACCGTGTAGACGCCGCTCTCCGCGTCGTACCCGATCGTCGACGGCTCGCCCGCCGTCCCGTACGTGTTGTAGTCGTACATCCGCGGCGCCGCCAGCTCCTTGAACCGCGAGTACGCCCCGACCGCGAGGTACGGCTGCAGGTACGCCTGGAGCGTCAGCCGCGGCGTGAACGTCCAGTCGAGCCTCACCTCGCTGCCGAGGACCTTCTGGTCGATGGCCGCAACGACGTAGCGCCTCCCGTAGGTCGAGGTCATGGTCGCGTCGTCCACGCGCGTCACCCACTGGACCTCGTGCGTCAGATACGAAAGCGTCGGCCCCACCGACAGGCTGAAGTTCGAGCCCGGCTTCCAGCGCGCCGACAGCATGCCCTCCCATTCCCGCGTCACGCCCGGCCGCTGGTAGGTCGTCCCCATGAACTCGAAGACGACCGGCCGCCGGCTGTCCGAATTGAAGTTCAGATTCCACTGATAGCCCGACGGCATGAGCGCCAGCGGTCCGCCCCGGGTCAGGTTCTTGCTGATCGTGTCCGGATTATAGGCGAACATGACGTCGAACATCCAGAAGTTCCGGAGCTGCCCCTGGAACTCCAGGATGCCGCCGTCCCAGAGCTTGTTGCCCTCGAAATCGTAGTTGCGGAACCACCCCCCGAGCACCAGGGCGTACCGGAAGACCTTGCCCGGCTTCGTCCACTGGTAGCCGGGCAGGAACTGCAGGTTGACCACGTCGGACGAGCCCGACTGGAAGCCGACGTCGTTCGGGTCGAACCCCGGCGATATGGCCCCGGCGCTCGCCAGCACCAGGAGGTGCCCGCTCTGTTTGGCCAGGTTGACGCGCCCGGCCCAGCCGCTGAGGCTCGTCGCCGTCGGATCGACCGCGACGTGCGTCGCGTCGGGCCGCTGGAAATAATGCATCGACGAGGTCTGCAGGCGCAGGATGTCCTGGGCCGACCCCGCGACGCGCGTCCCGCCCACCCAGCCGCCGACGACCCAGTCCTTCTTCTTGTCGAGCGAGACCCAGCCGTCCGCGGCCAGCGAGAACGCGGTCTTGTTGAGGATGCCGGCCAGCGCGCCGTCGCCCTCCATGTCGCGCGCGACGCCCGTCGCCATCAGGCCGACGCCGTGGCGGCCCTCGGAGAAGTCCTTCTGGACGCGCAGGGCGCCGTAATAGGTGAGCGGCTCGACCTCCTCGGTCAGGCGCGCCCCGGCCTGGTCGATCAGGGCGAGCTCGCGCCCGGTCACGGCGTTGAGCCAGCCGACGTTCCAGCCCCCGCCGAGCTGGCCGGTCAGCTTGGCCGCGCCCAGGATCGTGGACCGGTCGGGCACGCGGGCGTAGCCGTCCTCCGTGACGTAGCCCTGCGGCGCCCGGCCGACCCGCCGGCTGTAGAAGAACCGCGGCTGGGGCCAGTTGATATTGGCGTTCATGAACACGCCGCCCCGCCCGAAGTTGTTGAAGAGCGAGGCCCCTTCGATGAAGAACGGCCGCTTCTCCTGGTAGTAGGTCTCGTAGGCAGACAGGTTGAGGACGGCCGGGTCGACCTCGACCTGGCCGAAGTCGGGATTGACCGTCGCGTCGAGGGTCAGGTTGCTCTTCAGGCCGACCTTGAGGTCGAAGCCGGCGTTGCCGAGGGCGCGGTGGCCGGTCTCGAAGGGATTGCCGTCCTGGGCGGGCCGGAACTGGGCCTGGGTCACGGCATAGGGCATGAGCTCGACGCGCCCGCCCGGGCTGATGCCGCGCAGGCCCTCGAGGCGGGCATAGCGCGAGACCTCGGCGGATTCGCTCTTCGGGACCCAGCTGAAGCTCGAGCGCTCGTTCTTGCGCCGGACCATGCGCTTGAAATTGACGCCCCAGACGTACTCGTCCTTTTTCGGGAAGCGGATCTGGTTGAACGGGATGCGCAGCTCGACCGTCCAGCCCCCGCCGTTGACGGCGGCCCGCGTCTCCCAGATGCCGTCCCAGGAGTCATCCTCGTTGACGTCGTTCGAGAGGGCCATATCGGTGATCGAGCCGGAGGGATTGGCGACGAAGAGGTAGCCCGAGCGATGGTCGAAATAGGGATCGATGCCGACGGCGAACCAGTCGGAATCGGTCTGGCTGTCGCGGCGGCCGAGACGCTTGCGGATCTTGGCCGGCTCGGTGTCGTGGCAGAAGGCGGCGACGTAGAGGGCGTGGTCGTCGTAGGCGACCCAGACCTCCGTGGCCTCGGTCGCGGGCCGGCCGTCGTCGGGATCGTTCTGGGTGAAGCCGGCCGCGGCGGGCGCGGCGCGCCAGACGGCTTCCTCGAGGCGGCCGTCGACGACGATGGGTTCGGCGGCGCGCACGGCCTGGACGGTCTTGGCGGCGGGCGGGGGCGTTTGGGCGGGTGAGCGGGGAGGGGCGGGGCTCGGGACCGGCCGGGGGGCCGAGAGGAGGAGGGACGGCGCGAGGAGGATGGCCAGCGAGATGAGGACCGGCAAGATGAGGGCCGGCGCGGCGGCCCGCGTGAGCGTCTTTTTCATGTCGGTCTCCTCCTCGGGGACGGTGCGGATCGCCGCTGGTCCAGGTTCGTCGTCAGAGCGTCAATGGCCGCGGGGCCGTCAGGTTCGGGCTCGGTCTGTCCAAACATAGATACGCAGCGGGCGGGCGGAATGTTGACCGGGCGGCGAAGAAAAAAGTATGATGGTCCCCGACCATGGAAAATCGTCTCACCAAGTTTGTCCTGGATTTCAGCGGGCGTTTGGCCCTGCCCATCGCGTCCTACGCCGGGCTGGAGATCACCGGCGAGTCGGTCGAGGACCTGTTCAGCATCCCGGGCTCGCAATTCAAGTCGGTCATGGCCCTGGCCGACCGCTACCGGATGCCCGTGCTGGTCACGGCCATCGACCCGACGGCCGAAGCCGAAGCCTACGGCTGCGAGATCGTTTTCGCCGACCGGGAGGCGCCGCGGATCGTGGGCCGGCTGGTCACGGGCGCGGCCGAGGCGGCCGGGCTGCCCGATCCCGTGCCGGGCGACGCGCGGACGCGCGTGCCCATCGAAACGGCCTGGCGGCTGACCGCCGAGGTCGGGGAGAGCGTGCCGGTCCTGGGCACCATGATGGGGCCGTTCGCGCTGGCGGCCCGGCTCTACGGTGTCGAGGAGGCGCTGGCGGCCGCGGCGGGCGCCGTGGGCGAGCCCGAGACGGTCGAAACCCTGCTCGACAACGTGACGGGCTTCCTCTGCCGCTACGCCCTCGAGTTCCGGGAGACCGGGGCCTGGGGTGTGCTCGTGGCGGAGGACATCGCGGGCCGGCTCACGCCGGACGGGCTGGGGCGGTTCTCGTCGCCGTTCATCAAGCGCATCGTCAAGGCGGTCGAGACGGCCGACTTCGCGGTAGTCGTCCAGGACGGGCGGGCCGCGAACGCGCACCTCGACGCGCTCCTCGGGTGCGGGGCCGGTGCGTACTGGCTGGGGCCGGGGGTCGACATGGGCGCGGCGTTGGGCCGGGTGGAGCCGGACACGGTCCTGGCCGGGAACCTCGACCCCGTGGCGGTCTTCCAGAAAGGTACGGCGCAGGCTGTCGGCGAGGCGACGCGGGTGCTGCTCGAGGCGACCAGAGGCGCCCGGAGCATCATCGTTTCATCGGGAGGCGACATCCCTCCCGGCGCCCCGCTGGCCAACCTGAACGCGTTCTACCGGGCCGTGGCCGAATTCAATAAATGACCGGGGTCAGACCCCAGCTTCTCTAATAATATCTTATACTTAACCCATATTTTGGGCAGCCCATCAGTTTGGACTTGTCGGTTTTTACCCCGAAAATCTTGGGCGAGCCCTTGACGGGTCTTATTGACCGAACGGGATCTCGCTTTTTACCCTCAAAAACACGAAGTTCAAACTGAAGGTGAGGCCCAGGATAGGGCCTAACTATAAGAAAAATATAGAGAAGCTGGGGTCTGACCCCCTACTCTAAACAAATGGCCAAGAGGTACCAGGCGGCGTGGGGGAGCCATTGCTCGGCCCAGCGCCAGTCGTCGTCCTTCCCGGTCTCGGCGTAGCGCAGGCCGAAGTCGATCCCGGCTCCACCCTCATCCGCGTACCCGCCGGTGATGCCGTTGCAAATGCCCCCCGGCGCGTTCGTGTATTCCCAGGAATCGAAGAACATATAGGCGATGTTGTTCCGGCCGTGACCGTGGAGCATGCATGCGTCGTAGGGATTGAGCCCCAGGATCCAGTCGAGCTGGGCGCGCCCGAAGGCGGCCGTGCGGGCGGCCAGCTCCCGGCGTTCCTTCGCCTCATCCACGGCCGGTGCGGCCGTATCCGCGTCGGGTGCGCCGGCCGCGCCGGGAGCGCCGAGCGCGCGCGCCGCCAGCAGGGCCGCCGCGGCCATCGATCCCAGCCGGGCGTTCTCGCCTTGCCACCACGGCGCGGTCTCGGTGTCGTGGGGGAAGAAGAAGGCCGAGCGTCGCGTCGACGCCCCGTCCTTCGATTGGACGAGCTGCCGGCTATAGCCGAAGGGATTCGTCACTTCGCCCGTGATCGCGAGCTCGAAGCGCATGGACCTCTCGACGGCGGCCAGGGCCTTCACGCGTTCCTCCGGCCCGGCGACGGTCGCGTAATCGAGGAGGGCGAAGACGGGCAGGCCGGCGTCGACCGGATGGAAAAAGGGGCGGTCGCCGTCGTCGGCGCGCCAGTAGCCGTTGTAGGCCGGTCGCCCCTGACCCGCTTCTTCTCCTCCTCCTACTCCTCCTCCTCCCGCCGACCAAGACGAGAGCCGCGACACGAGCGAAGCTGCCCGCCGGTCGGCCGCCGCCCTGTAGGCGGGTTTCCCGGTCGTGCGAAGGAGTTCGGTCGCCGCGACGAGCGCGCAGTAATCGTCCACGATGTTCTCTTCGCCGTCGTTAGTGAAATGGATGTTGTTGGCCTCGAGGAAGGCGAAGGCGCCTTCGGCGGCCGCGAGGTATTCGGCGGCCGTGAAGTCGCCCTCTCCCCGGCTCACGCCGTAACCCTCGCTCCCCGGCTGTCCGGCGGCCCCGCCGCGGGCCGCGGCCATGGCCAGGGCGGCGATGGACAATCCGGCCCCCTCCCGGAATCCCGCCTCGTAGGCGGCGTCGCCCGCGATCCGCTCGCGGCCGTAGTCGCGGAACTTGTCCTTGGTCTCGGGCGTCAGGATGATGTGGCGGTCGGCCTTGGCCGTTATGCGCCGGTCCTCGGGCCTCTTCTCGGGGCCCCGGCCAGAGACGGTGATGTAGAACGAGCCGCGCGGATCCTTGCTGCGGACGAGGTAGTCGGCGCCGAACAGGGCCTCGTCGAGGAGGCGCTTGCGGTACTGCTTCGTCAGAGGATCGGGGGGAGCGCCGCCATCGCGCCCGTCGCCGCCGGCCGGGCTCTCGAGAGCGCGCAGGGCCCTGAACAGCGCCCAGGCCGTGAGAGAGATCTGCTGAGGATTGAAATAGGTCGAGTAGGACAGGTGCGAAAGGTGTTTGCCATAGTCCCCGGTGGCGTCGAACCAGCCGCCGCGGACGTCGACGACGCCCGGCCGGCCCTCGAAGGTCATGGCCCGGTCGGCCTTGTCCCAGGCGCCGGACGAGCGCTGCCCCTTGAAGTAATAGATGACGTCGGAAAGGGTGTCGCGGACGAGCGCGTTCTTGCGGACGGGAACGGGATGGGAGCGGACGGCGCCGGCGGGCGAGGCGCACTCGACGACGTAGGTCCCCTCGTCGATGACGGCGCTCCAGTCGATCGTCCAGAAGTCCCAGCCCTTCCATGCGGCCACGGGACCGTCATGGACGGGCGTCCCGGTGAGGACGGTCGCGCCGTCGGGGTAGCGGACGACCTTGAAGGCCGTGAACGTATCTCCGGCGCGCGCTTGAACCACGGCCTTCTTGGGCGAGAGCGGCGAATAGCCGACCTGGTTGGTCAGGATGCGGGCGGCGGGACGCGGGGAGGATAAGGACGGGAGTGATGCGGACGACGCGGGCGTCGCGGGACCGTCAGGCGCGGAGTCGCAGGAGACGGCCGAGAAGAGGAGAGCCGCCGAGAGGACGATGGCGACGGCGCGAGCGAGGGTGAAGGCGGGGGAAGTTATGGGGGTGGGAGACTTCGTGAGCATGGCCAGCTCTCCTCTCGTTGGGGGAATGGGGGAGATACGCCGGTAATCTTACAACAAACCGGCACCGAGGGAGAGCGAATGCGCGGTTTTCGGGGCAAAAACAGCGAAATCGTTTGGGCGCCAAGCCGGAAGAGAGCGTGGCCGGAGGGCAAGTATATGAGCTAGATGGAAAAGCAGGGGTCCGACCCCGCCGAGAAACCCTGTTCTAGCATGGGTTCCGTATGGCCCTTGCGGCGCTGAGAGCGATAAGCCCGATCCCTCCCAATTCCAGGGCCCAATTCACGCGAATGCCCCAGATCTCGGTTCCGAGAAAAACCCCGACGTGATGGAACGACGATGCTCTGACGATGATGAAGACGATCATAAAGCAGAGTCCGAAGAGCAGAAGCTTGCGTTCTTTGAGGAGCAGTCGCGTTCTGCGGACGATGAAAACGAATATCGCGATGGCGATGATCGCCACGGCCATGACGAAGAGGAACTGAACGATCCGGCGGTTCCCGTACCACCCGCTCCGAACCGCCCATTCCCGTCCGATCTCGGTCAGCAGAGTCTGGAGGTCGAGTTGCTTGTTGAGGCAAAGGAATGCCATGAACGCCCCGACCCATTGCCAGAGACGCCGCAGACGGGCTCTCGCGGCAAGGTCCTCGCCGATCCGAGACCGCGAGGCCGCGATGAAGCACATTAAAGCGGCGAGGGCATAAGCGGCTACCGTCAACCAGCCCATAACGCTCGGATCGCCGATCGTCGGCCGCCACCCGAGTTGAGAAAAGAACTCGACCACAGTTCCTTCTCCGGCTATTTGGCTCCGGAGGAGGACCCGTTCCGACTTCCGATCAACGTCCAGGGATAGGCCTTGAGGTCCTTCAAATAGGGCTTCTGCCAGGAGAACTCGGGGTGGGCGGCCAGGAAGTCCTTGGCGACGAAATCCCGGCCGCAGGGATGGCCCATGTGGGCCCACATCTTCATGTCCCTGGCCAGCGCGCTCGATGTCACTTTGCCCTGGACCGATCCGGCCGGCGAGAACGGGGCCCAACTGAACTCCGGCGTCCCCTTGGGATCCTCGTCGATGTGCCCGCAGAGCACGTTGCTGTTGAAGGCGGTCTTCCCCGTGGCCATGTCGACGTGGTCGGCCTCGAAGAGCTTGCCGTCCTCGACGTCGATGTAGCCCTTGTACTCGGCCATGAGCTGTTCCCAACGGGCCTTTCTCACGAGCACCGACTGCCCGGTGTCGGCGGTGTCGAACGTCGTCTCTTCGGCGATGACCTTCTCGTCGCCGGGGAAGTTCGAACCCACGAAGTAGCCGTCGCTCGAGCGCCAGAGCTTCTGGTTCCGCAGTCCCAGCTCGAACTTGGCGATCTCGCCGGTCTTGGTGTCGCCGACGAGCCAGTCGTTGGCGTAGGCGCCGTTGTTGTCTTCGCTCATGATGCGGACGAAGTCGTCGATGGACGCTGCGTACTGGGCGGCCTTCCTGGCCCGCGCGAATTCGGGCCTGCCTTCCTCGCGGAAGCCCTTGAACGTGCCCATGGTCGTCTCGGTGTAGACGAGCCCGGCGCCGTTGACGACGAAGTCGTCGCCGCTATGGATGGCCCCCGGCAGGCCGTCCATCAGGATGCGGTGGCCGGCCGCCGGGACGATGTCCGCGACGACGTTCCACCGCGATCCGATGATGTAATCAACCCAATTGTTGTGGCCGATGACGATCTGGCCGCCCTCCGTCCAGCTGCCCGTGGCGATGAAGGCGCTGCAGTAGCCCGGAGCCTTATTGTCGCCGGCGCCCTTCCTGGCCATTTCATCGAGATAGGGGACGTAGTACCAGGCCAGCTCGATCCAGCCGTTGAGGGCCGTGATGTCGACGCGGTCCCACGAGGAGCGGGGCAGGCGGGCCCGGACGCCGGCGGCGATGCCGTCGATCTCCTCCCGGTACTCGGCCTCGAGCTTGGGCCAGAACATCCGTTCGGCAGAAGCCCGGAAGAAAGCCCAGTCGCGCCCGGTCGAGCCGGCCAGGAAGACGTCAAGCGTCTTCAGCAGATCGTCGATCTCGGCCGCGAGCAGCCAGCCGTGCTGAAAACCGATCTGCCGCGGTGAGCCCTCGAGATGGATGTGGATCCAGCCGTCGGCGTCGGCACGGGAGGCCTTGGCGATCTCGGCGGGGAAGGGCATCGGGTCCTCCCTCCGCTTCGCGCATGCCGCCGTAAGGACGAGCAGGGCCGCGAGGAGGAGGGCGGCCTTCCTCGCCAGGTGACGGGAGCTTGGCGTTCGGTCCATGGCGTCTCCTTGATGGCCGTTCATCCGCGGCGCAGCCCCGGCTCCAAGCCGGTCCGGCGGTTCGGGCGCACGCCGAGGATACATCGACGCCGGCGCGGATTCAAGGCCTAGGGAGGGTCGGCGGATGCGCCGGCGCTCGGGCTCGGAGTCTCGTCGTCGCTTCCCGGACCGGCGACCGTCGGGGAAACCGGTCAGGCCTCAGTCGGTCTTGGTATAGCTGTAATACTGGCGAGCGTAATAGCCGTCCTGTTCGATCAGATCGACCTCGTTCAAAATCACCCCGAGGCATTTCAACTTGTGCGCGTCGAGCTTCGCCCGGGCCTGCCGGAGCGCAGGGATGGGGGTTTGGCTGCCGCGGACGACCAGGATGATGGCGTCAGCCATGGGTCCCATGGCCAGCGCATCGGAGACAGCCAGGAGGGGCGGCGTATCGAACATCGCGAAGTCGAATCCCCGCTTCAGGTAGGCCACGAGCCGATCCATCTTCTCGGACGACAGGAGCTCGATGGGATTGGCGGGAAGGGGACCGCTCTTGATGATGGAGAGGTTCGGGATACCCGTCGGTTGGACGATCTCCGCCGGGTCGATCTCAGAGCTGAGGTACTGGCTCAGCCCCGGCGTCCCCGAACCGAGCATGCCGAAGAGGCGGGCCTGTTTCGGCTTGCGAAGGTCGGCGTCGACGACGGCGACCTGTTTGCCTGATTCCGCGAACGAGATGGCGAGATTGGAAACCGTCGAGGACTTGCCCTCGCGGGCGAGGGGGCTGGTGAACAGGATGGTCTTGATCTTTCCCGGAGGAGAGGAGACCAGGAGGGTCGTCCGGATCGACCGATAGCTCTCCGACTGGATGGATTGGGGTTCCCGGCTGGCGATCAGCTCGATCTGGTCCGCCGTATGACCTGGGTCCGACGCCGGCCGCTCAGGATTGCCCGTCCCCGCCGCCTTTGCGCCTCCGGCCCTCGGGTTGAGCGCGGACTGGATCGAACTCTCTCCCTTGATCATGGAGCGGATCTTCGCGAATTCCGCGCCGGGCCCGTTCCGTCGGCCCTCTGCGACGAAGGCCGGGATATGCCCCAATGTCGGGAGGGACACCGCTTGGGTCACGTCCTTCGTCGTCCGGACAGTCTGGTTCAGGTATTCCAATCCCAAGGCCAGGCCGATCGCTCCGCCCAGGCCGACCAGCAGGGCGAGAAGGGCGTTCTTCATCTTGTCGGGGTACGACGGCTTCAGCGGATAATCCGCCTTATCGACGATCCAGACATTCAGGGCGTCGAGGCTCTCCAGGCGAGTCGTGACGTCGGTCTCGCTCTGCCTTCGCAGAAGGGCCTCGAGCAGCGACTTCTTGTTGTCGAGCTCGATCCTGAGGCTGTTGAAGATGACCGAATTGCTGTTCTCTTTGTATGCTTCGCCCTTCCTCGTTGCCAGCAACCTCTGCAGGGACTGCTCGTTCTGGAGGGCCGCCTGGTATTCGCTGAAGGCGATGCGGATGAGGTTCTGCGTTTCGGTCTGGAGGGCATCCGTGGCCGCATCGAGCTCGGACTTCAGCCGCTGCATCGCCGGGAACTCCGGCTTGACGGTCGCCAGCCGGGTGGCGTACTGCCGGCTCAAGTTGATGTATTCCGTCCGCAGCCGTTCGATGAGGCTCCCCTCGGGGGCGTTCGGGATCTCCCCGAGCGGGGCCGATTTCAGCTGATTATAGGTGTTGAACTTGTTGATCCTGTCGATGGTCGCGTTCGTGAGGGCCCGGTTGACCTCGGCGATCCGGGTCACGGTCGGCGTTTCGGCGGCGGTGAGGGGCAAGATATCCTTCTCGGACCCGTAGCTGTTGAGCTCCCTTTCCTTGGCCTCGATCTCGGTCCGGAGGGATTGGACCTGATCGCCAAGGAATTCGGAGGCCTGTTCCGAGGCCGCGGATTTCTTCCGGATGATCATCTTGAAGTAGCCGTCGAGGAGGGCGTTCAGGATGTCCGCGGCGAGCTTGGGACTGTGACTGGAGTACTTGACGTCCACGAGCTGCGACCTGTCGGTGAACGCCACTTCGACGTTCTTGAGGAACGCCGCGATCAGCTTCTCCTTGAGGACCGGGTCTTCGGGCATGCGGGAAATGTCGGTCTTCCGGGCCAGTCGCGCGAAGTCGGGATTGGCATAGAGCTTGAGCTTCTCGATCGTATCGGCGGCCAGCGCGCGGCTTTGGAGAAGGCGGGCATTGCTCTGGAGCCCGGAATCGGTGCCGAAGGACTCCACCCCCTCGAAGGGCAGGATGTTGGTGTCGTTCTCGATCCAGATGCTCCCGCTGGCCGTGTAGGACGGCTTGACGAGGAAGCTGTAGCCCATGACGAGGACAATAACGGCGCCGAAGAAGATGATCGATATCCATTTCCATTTCAGGACGATATACAGATACTGCTGGAATTGGGACAGAAGTCCGGGACGCTGTTCGTGAGTGGTTTCTGCCGCCATCGAATCCTTTCCTTGCGCCAAGTTCAGGGGACGATGACGACGTCCCCTTCTTCGAGGTAGAAGTCCGACTGCTTGTTATTGAGAACGGTCTTCAGGTTGACGGAGATGGTGATCTCTTTTCCGGTCTTCCGGTCCTTCCGCTTGACGACCACTTTGCTCTTCTTGGCCCATTCCGTAGTCCCGCCGGCCTGGGCGATGGCCTGGAGGAGCGTGATCCTCTTGGAGCCCAGGAAGGACACCACGCCCGGGGTCCGGACTTCGCCGTACACGAAGACATTGAACGTCTGGTCGAGAGGGACCGTCACGACGTCCTTGGGTTTGAGCTCGATATTCAGACCGGGCTGCCCGTTGACCGTCAGGTCTTCGATGCCGACGACGATCCGTTTCTCCTGGCCGTCCTCCCCACGCCGATAGATGTAGATGTCATTCATCGCCAGGGGCGTCAGGCCCCCCGCCTGGGCGATGATCTGGAGGAGCGTCGTCGGGCCGACGAGCTCGTACATCCCCGGCCGGCCCACGGCGCCCAGGACCGAGACCTTCTGGAATTCCCGAATGAAGACGGTGACATGGGCGCCCTTCGTATATTGTGCGTCGAGGAGCGACGACAATTTGTTCTCGAGCTGCTGGGCGGTCAATCCCGAGACCTCGACCTTGCCGAGCAACGATAACGTGATGGATCCGTCCTCGGAGACCCGTACGGTCTGGCTGAGCTCGGGAAGCTCGAAGACGGTGATCTCCAAGAGATCTCTCGGGCCAATCTGATAATCGTTGATCGGGAGTTGCCCCCCGTCCCGTTGCCCCGGAACGGCGGCGGGGACCGACAGCGCTCCCATGAGCGCCGCGACGAGAACGAACAGGACCTTACGCATAGCCGCCCCTCTCTGTTTGGCCACGATCCACCGATACGTCCCACGCATTATAGCACATCTAATCGATGATTCCAGTGGAGGACCGGAGGAGCCCTCCCAGAGGCCCCGTATCCGGGCCTCCCGGCGTGCCGTATTCGAGGCTTAGGGCGATGATCCGGCGATTCCAGGCCTGCCCGGTCTCCGCGGTCAAGCGTCGACCCAGCGTCCCCGTCAACGAGAGCCTGAGGTACCGGCTGAGGGTCGCGCTCATGACCAGCCGGTGAGTCGTGAAGCGATAGAGTGTGCCGGAATAAGGCCCGCCACCTTCTCCCATCTGGGGATAGGTGCTTTGTCCGAACGTCAGATCGTAGGACAGCAAGGCCCGCCTGGATAACAGCCGAGTGAGGCCGGCCCCGTAGTTCTGCTCGGCGTAGAACGTCGCGCCGGAGAAGATCGAGAATTCGTAGCCTTTGGAGTAATAGACCCTCGCGTTCGTCAGGCGGAAGATCCCCACCGAGAGGTCGACGTCCCCCACCAGGCCGCTGCCGTCGAGCTGCCCGGGGGCGAGGACATCGAATCTCGTATAGCCGAGCCTGAGGTACCCCTGGATGCGGCCGACCCGTCGTTGCGTCTCGCGTTGGAAAACGGATACGAAACCGCCGAAGACGGAGTAACTGCGCGTGTTCTTGACCTGTGACGTCAGGCCGGTGAACGCGTAATTCCCGAACTGGCCGTCCACGAAAAAGCGGAAGTGGGGATCGACGTGGACGAAAGTCGCGAATTCGAGGGAATCGACGTTGCGATTGAGCGTATTGGCGAGGCTCTCTCCGCCATAGACGGCGTCGCCGTAATCGAAGCCGGTCCGATCATAGATCAGGGCCAGGGAGGTGGCCCGCGTGACCTGCCAAAGCGCGAGAGCGTCGAGGCGTTCCGTCTTCTCGCGGATGTTGATGTCCAGCTCCTGGCTGAAGCGCCGTCGGTTGTCCGCCAGCTCCCCGCCCATACGGAGGTAGACGCTGGAGAGGACGAAATGGAGCTGGCTGCGGAGCGTGTTGTTCCAGGCCCTCTCGCCCTTCGTCTTCAGGTAGAAATCGTAACGCGGGCTATCGTATACCTCCAACACGACCGTCTTGTTGACGGAGAAGAGCAGCTGAACGGGAGTGCCCACCGAGGCGGAGGCGTCGGGGACGGTCTCTCCGAAGAAGCCGTAATAGATATCCGAGTCGTACCCGGCGTCCGTGAGCGTGAAGGCCGCGTTGGCCCGCATTATGCCGGCCCGCCACATGGCCGAATCCATCGTCCTCGCTAGCCCTTGCCCGGCCCAGGTGCTGCCTTGTCCGAGGGCCGTCGGGGGCGCGATGGCCGCCCCCAGGATGAGGACAAGGACCGAAACCAGCCTTCGTCCTATGAGTTTCATTTCTCCCCTTATTTATCCGAAAGACGGATCCAGGGCAAGCAGGACCATCAATACGCCCCTATGCCGAATAAGACCACAGGCACCGTCTTCAGGAGGATCTTGGCGTCCAGCCAAAGGGACCAGTGGTCGAGGTACTCGAGGTCGAGCTTCATCCAATCTTCGAAGGCGATGTTGTTCCGACCGTTGACCTGCCAGAGGCAGGTGATGCCGGGCTTCATGGAAAACCGCCGCCGCTGCCAATCCATGTACTTCTCGACCTCGTCCGGGACGGTGGGCCGGGGACCGACGATGCTCATATGCCCGATGAAGACGTTGATGAGCTGGGGGAGCTCGTCGATGCTGAACTTTCTCATGAATCGCCCGATGGGCGTGATCCAGGCCGTCTTCTTCTCCTTGAACTCGGGCGTCGTCATCGCGTTGAGGTCTTGGACCTCGGAGAGGACCGCGTGGGCCCCCGCGCGCATGGTCCGGAACTTATAGAGGGTGAACTTCCGGCCGGCGAGCCCGAGCCGGCTCTGCTTGAAGAAGACCGGGCCCCGGGAGGTCGCCTTAATGAGGATCGCCATCATCAAAAAGAGCGGCGAGAGCACGATAAGGCCCAATCCGGAGGAGATGAAATCAAAAAGCCTCTTGACGAGAAGCTCCCATTCTTTAGCGTGCGTCGTGCGGAACCGGAGCAGAGGCAGGCCATCGAGCTCGGATACGGAAGACCGGGCCAGCTTGGTGTCGAAAAGGTCGACGGCGACGGTCACGACCACACCCTCGGTCTCGCAATCGTCGATCGCGCCCTGCAGGGAGTTCAGCCGGGACCTCGGCACCAGAAAGACGACTTCGTCGATGGCGTCCCGGTGGAAGATCCTGGGGATGTCGCTGAGGTTCCCGATGACCTTGAGCCTGCCGACATGGCTGATCCCTCGCCCGGGCTCGTCGTCGATGGCCCCGAGGAATTCGAATCCCCATTCGGGATGCTGGTCGACGCGCCTGATGAAATCCATGGCCCGTTTACCCGTCCCGACGACCAGGAGCCGGCGCGTGTTGAGCCCCTGGCGGCGGATATAATGGGAGCTCATGAAAATGACGGTCTTCTCGAGCCAGATGAAGGCGGCGCTCAATCCCATGAACAGAATGAAGAACTGCCGGCTCATATAGCTCAGCTTGAGCAGGAAGATGAAGGTGCCGCTGAGCAGAAAGGTGATCGCCGCGGCCTTGAGGACGCTCCAGAGGATCTCAAGATAGGACCGGGTCCGCGTGGAATGGTACATCCCGTTCGCGTAGAGCGTCAGCGTCCAGTAGGGAGCCGCGAAGGCCAGGGCCATCCAGTACCGGAACAGGGGAAAGGACGTATCGGAAAGGAGAAGGTAGAACCAGAACGCAAGAATGTATGCCAGGGCGAGAACGCAAGAATCGACGAGAATAAGGAACTTCCGGAGGACGGCCTCCTTTTCTCTTAGCATCGGTTCAAGCCCCCTTGGTCGAAAGCTCCCCGATTATCTACTTTTTGGCGATCGTACGCAAGACCTTGGCCGGATTGCCGGCCACGATGGTCCAGGGCGGGACGTCCTTGGTCACCACGGAACCGGCCCCGACGATGGCGCCCTCGCCGACGGTCACGCCGGCCAGGATGGTCGCGCTGGAGCCGACCGATGCGCCCTTCTTGATGAAGGTCGGCACGACCTTCCAGTCCGCTTCGGTCTGGAGCCCGCCGCCCTCGGCCGTCGAGCGGGGGTACATGTCGTTGATGAAGGTCACGTTGTGGCCGATGAAGACGTCGTCCTCGATGGTCACGCCCTCGCAGATGAAGGTGTGCGAGGAGATCTTACAGTCCTTGCCGATGAAGGCGTTCTTCTGGATCTCGACGAACGTCCCGACCTTGGTATTGTCACCGATCGTGCAGCCGTAGAGGTTGACGAAGGCGAAGATCTTGACGTCCTTACCCAGCTTGACATCCGGGGATACGCGGCAGAATTCCATGGGGGCTCCTTTACAGTTCGATCCTCTGGCCGCCCTGCTTGAGGGACCGGTCCGCGGCTTCCAGGAGGCGGACGACCTGGAGCCCGGCTTGGCCGTCGTTGAAGGGGTCCTGGCCCTTCTCGACGCATTCGACGAAGTACTGGGCCTCGGCCTTGAGGGCCTCGATGCCCTCGAGCTTGGGGATGTGGACGTCGCCCGAGCGGTAGCTCACGAGCAGCTCGTGGATGCCGTTCTTGCCGCCGTTGGCGCTCTTGACGTCGACCCCGCGGTCGTAGATCTTGACCTTCTCGTCGGCGCTGAGGTCGTCCCAGACGAGCATCTTCTTGTCGCCGCTGATGAGGGTCTGGCGGACCTTGACGGGGCTCAGCCAGTTGACGTGGAAGTGGGCGATGAAGCCGCCGTTCTCGAACTCGATCGAGACGTAGGCGATGTCCTCGTAGCTGCCGCCGAAATGGGTGGAGCCGTGGGCCGATAGGGCCACCGGCTTCTTGTCGATGACGTGGGCCATGATGGACAGGTCGTGGGGGGCCAGGTCCCAGATGACGTTGACGTCGTGCTGGAAGAGGCCCAAGTTGACCCGGACCGAGTCGTAGAAGAGGAGGTTGCCCAGCTCGCCCGCGTCGATGACCTGCTTGATCCTCCGGACCGCCCCGGTGAAAAGGAAGGTGTGGTCGACCATGATCCGGAGGTTCTTCTTCGCGGCGATCTCGACGAGCTCCGCGGCCTGGGCGGCGGTCGCCGTGAACGGTTTCTCGACGAAGATGTGCTTGCCGGCCATGAGGGCCGCCTTGGCCAGCTCGAAGTGGGCGAAGACCGGGGTGACGATGGCCACCGCGTCGACGTCCTTGGCCTCGATGAGTTCGTAGGGGTCCTTCATCCCCTTGATGAAGGGGTAGTTCGTCTGGGCCAGGGCCAGGCGCTTCTCCGAGACGTCGCTCACCGCGACCAGCTTGGCGCCGGCCGTGGCGTGGAAGTTGCGGGCCACGTTGGGGCCCCAATATCCGAATCCGACGACACCGATGTTAAGCATGATACCCGCTCCCTCTGCGAATATTCCGTTGGCCCCAAGCGCCTCTTGGCGAAAGGCCCCTGGGGCGCGCTATTCTAGCACTCTTGCCGTTCATTGCCCAACCGGTCACTTCTTGTAGAATTCTCGGACCGAAGCCGCGACATGGGCGATCTGCTCGTCCGTCAGCTCGGGGAACATGGGCAGGGACAGGATCCGGTCCTGCCAGGCGCCGGCCAGGGGGAAATCCTCGGGCTTGTGGCCGAGATACCCGTAAGCCGGGGTCAGCGGCAGGGCCTTGGCGTAGTGGATGCCCGTGGCGACGCCCTTGTCCTTGAGGAAGGCGGCCAGCTCGTCCCGCCGCTCGGCCCGGATGACGTAGAGGTGGAAGATGTGGAAGGCGTCCTTCCGGAGCTTGGGGGTCGCGATCTGGGGGATGCCGGCCAGGAGCTCGTTGTACTTCAGGGCGTGGCTGTTGCGGGCCCTGTTCCAGTCGTCGATGTGCCCGAGCTTGGCCTTGAGGACGACGGCCTGGATGGCGTCGAGGCGGCTGTTGACGCCCTCGATCTCGTGGACGTGTTTCTGGAGCGAGCCATGGTTGGCGAACAGGCGGGCCTTGCGGGCGAAGTCATCGTCGTCCGAGACGATGGCCCCGCCGTCCCCGTAGGCGCCGAGGTTCTTGCCGGGATAGAAGCTGAACGTCCCGGCGATCCCGAAGGTCCCGGTCTTCCGGCCCTTGTAGGTGGCGAAGTGGGACTGGGCGCAGTCCTCGACCAGGTGGAGCTTGTGCCTGTCGCAGATGGCCTTGACGGCCTCGATGTCCACGGCCTGGCCGTAGATGTGGACGGGGATGACGGCCTTGGTCCGGGGGGTGATCTTGGCCTCGATGAGCTTGGGGTCGATGTGGTAGTACTCGTCGTTGTCGACGAACACGGGCCTGGCCCCCGCCTGGGAGATCGTCTCCGAGGTGGCCATGAAGCTGTTGGCGACGGTGATGACCTCGTCGCCCGGGCCGATGCCCAGGGCTTTCAAGGTGATGTAGATGGCATCCGTGCCGTTGGCGCAGCTGACGCAGTGCTTGCGGCCGTACTTCTCGGCGTAGGCCTTCTCGAATCCCTCGACGTACTTGCCGCCGATGAAGGCGGTCTCGCTGATGACGGACTGGATGGCGGGGTCGATCTCGGACTTGATGGACTGGTACTGGGCCTTGAGGTCGACGAAGGGGACGTTCATGGTTGGTTATGACTCCTTAGTACAAAAATGCCAATTGTCCTCTTTTTGGACATGAATCCATTGATCACGAATTCGGCCATAGCATAGAAGAAGGTCTCCCTCCTCCGCTATCACCGCGAAAGGCTATTCAAAGGGTGATATATCCCCGATTTTCCTCACCCCTAGGGGTGAGATGGCTGTCCCGGCCCCCCCCCCCCATGCATTCGAAAGTGAGCGTTCCCAGGTTCCTGCGGGTGGGGAGGAGCCGTCCGGCGCGCCTCCGGACTTCAAGCGGCTTCCCGGCGCCGGACCGGCTTGATCCCGCAGCGGGCCAGGACCTTCCCCGCGTGGTCAAGGTCCCTGATGAGAATGGATAAATAAGACCTGTGATTGAAGACGAACGCGAACGGCAGGATGAGGGTATAGGCCGCGCAGGCCCCAAGGGACTTGAGGCTGTCCAGGCTGAGGAGGGGCGCTTGACCGGCCTGTACGACGCCGCGAAGCAGCGCCCGGCGGAGGTAGTAAGACCTCCTTTGCCTGAAAAGAGGGGTTACCTCATGGACGACCGCTTCGTTGCACCAGACGAACCCGTGGCCGGCCTTCATCATTCGGCGGAAGAAATCGACGTCCTCCCCGCCGGTCCGGCCGTAGGCCGGATCGAAGAGCCGGTCCTGGGACGCGATCAGCGCGCCGGAGAACATGACATTTCCCGTCCGGCAGTATTTCGGGTCCGTCATCACGGTCCCCGTCGGGAACTCCTTGCGCTCTTGGATCCGGCTCCTGACGAGCCAGGCCGGCGGCGGATCGTCGTAGCTCGCCCGAACGGGGCCGAGAACACCCGCCGCCCGGCCGCCGACGATCGTCCGGTAGAGATTCAGCAGCCAGTTCGCCTCCGCGATCTCGTCGTCGTCAATGCAGGCGTAGTAGTCCGCGGCGGCGGTCGTCAGGGCCTTATTCCTGGCGGATGAGATGTTCTGCTGAGGTTCGATCACGTACCGGACAGGGATGTCCGATCCCCGACGGAACTCGGCCACCGTGCCCGCCGCCGAACCGGTCCCGTCGTTGTCGACCACGGTGACGCTGAGACGAAAAACCCCGCCCGTCTCTTGGCCCTGCAAAGACGCCAGGAGGCGGCGGAGCAATTCGGGCCTCTTGAATGTGCAGATACAGACCGCGATATGCGCTCTGTCGCCCGGCCCGGTATCCGGCTCCGCCCGGATCCCGGGGGCCTTTTCAGGTATCCCGCTCATGAGGACGGTCCACCGGCCGCGGGATCGGGCGCCCGGGAATTCCCGGGCAGCTTGATCATGCACAGGAGCATGAAGAACAGCCAAATGGGGCTGAGCCGGTGGAATGACGATTCCGCGTAGTTCTGTAGGATAATGGCGAAAAAGAAAGCCAACGATAGCCCGCCGCCCTCCAGGTCCGAGCGGAACCGGCCGAGCGAGCGCCTGAAACCCGCCAAAAGGACGAAGAGGAGCAAGGCGATCCCCGACCAGCCCAAAAAGAGGTAAGTCTCGATGTAGCCGTTATGGGCGCTGCGGGGCCGCCAGCGCCACTTTTCCCAGATCGGCGCGACTCGTTCGGGCAGCCAGAAATTGTCCCAGCCGGTGCCCAGCCAGGGGTTGATCGGCACCTTGAGGATCTCTCCCCAGAGCACGGTCCTGTCCGTCAGCGTCGGATTGCGGCGCGCCGAAACGATGATCGTGCCCTTGATATCCGCGAAGTACTGGAGCAGAGCCGCCGCGATGACCAGGCCGATGATCGCGTTGCGGACCCGGCGCGGGCTCCCTTTGAAATGGGGATGGCCGATCAGGAAGAGGATCCCGATCGCGAGGAACAGGCAGAGCATCGGCGTTTTGCTGTCGATGAGGATGAGTTGCCAGAGGATCACGGCCAAGAAGAAAGCGTCGATGATGCCGATCCTCTGTAGCCCAGCGTGGTCCTTACTCCTCCATAGGACGATCAGCTCCCAGGCGAAATAGATCCCGAAGATCATGAGCAACAACCCGTATTCGTTCTTCTGGGTCGCGACACCATGCAGATCGGCGCCGCCGCTTAAGGTGAAGGACCGGCCCATCCTCGGCACGAACTTGATGAACAGGACCGACAGGGGGATCAGGCTGAATGCGCACCGCTTGACGATCGACCGGACCGCGGCCCGGGGGTCCGTTTCGGTCAGGATGACAAGCACCATGACCAGGCTTCCCGACCATTTCAACCACCTCTTGAACACGATCAGCGGGACGTCCGCCCACAAGAGGCTGATCAGGGCCAGGCCGTAGAGCGCGAACAGGGCTTTGTTGTCCTTGATCAGGCCGGCCAGATCCAGCCTCCTGCGATAAAGGGTCCGTAGCCCGATAAAGATCAGCACGGACAGGAAAACGGCATCGAGAGAATTCCCTTCGAGATCGGTGTTGCGGACCTGGAAGTCGGCCCGGGTTTGGAGCCACTGGGACAGGCTCCGGGAGAGGCAGATGACGATCCAGGCTAAAGGGGCGTAGAGGGACGCCGGGAGCTTCGGCAGGCGCTCCCTCCTGAGAAGGACGATGAGCCCGACGACGAAGATCGCGTAGGCGGCGAAGAGCTTCACTTCCGCCACCCCCCCCCTTCGGGAAACCGGATGTCGAGATCGGCCACCGCCTTGCCCTCCGCTCGATCGTGTCGTTCATCCCGGCGCCCGAACAGAGCGCCGGTGGGGAGAAGATTAATCTAGGTCCCAGACCAAGTCAAGGTCGCCTCGGACCCGCCATAGGGCCGCCCCCCCCCCCCCTCGCGGGCCTTCTGAGGATCGGGGTCGGGGAGACGGGTCCCGCTTGAAAGGGCCGGCCGGGAAGGAGTATAAAACTCCTCGGCGAGGAGAGCGATCCACGGGGCTAGCGAGCTCCAGGGAGAGGCAGCCATGATGTCTTTGACCCGGGCATGGTCGAGAATAGGCAACAGGTACCGGGAAGCCCAGTCCCGATTCTGGCATCGAAGGCCGTGCGCGTTGAGCGGGGCCGGGCCGATGGTCTCATTCACGTTCGACGACGTCCCCCGGTCATCCTGTACGCGCGGACGGCTCATCCTCGAAGCCCATGGGGTCAGGGCTTCCTATTATCTCTCGATGGCCCTCATGGACGGCTCCTATTCGATCGGGGCCGCCTTTTCCCGCGCGGACTTGGAGGTTCTCATCGCCGGCGGCCACGAGGTCGGATCTCATACCTTCGATCATCTGGACGCCTGGCACACCCGGCCCGGCCTCTTCGAGGCCTCGATCCGAGAGAACCAGCGCAAGCTCCAAGAGCTCTTTCCCGGCCGGGTCTTCAGGACCTTTTCCTTTCCGATCAACTGGCCCCGTCCGCGGATCAAGAAACTGGCCGGTCAGATCCATGCCTGTTGCCGGGGGGGCGGACAGGCCGCCAACGTGGGGACCGTCGATCTCAATCTCCTGAATAGCGTCTTCCTCGACGCCAGGAACCTGGGACGTCTCGACGCAATGAAGAAGCTCATCGACGGGAACGCCGCGAAGGCGGGATGGCTGATATTCAGCACCCACGACATCGACGAACGGCCGTCCCCTTACGGATGCACGCCCGGCTTCCTGGAGGACGTGGTCGGATATGCTCGCGCCTCGGGAGCGGAGATACGCCCCGTCTACGACGCCTGGGCGGCCCTCTGCGGGGGCCCCGACGCCGTCCAAGGGCGAACGGAAGCCCCCTAGGCCAGCCGGTTCAGCAGGAGGGCGAAGGCCCGGAACGTGGTAGCCTGGGCCCAATGGAACATCGGGGTTTTTGCGGTGGCCATCGGGTATCGCCGGAAATAGAAGAAGCCCTTTTTATCCTGCATGTGGTCGATCGTCCAATCGGCCACCCGGATCGCCATGTCCAAGGCCCCGTCCTCCTCACCCGCGAACCGACTCATGGTCTCGACGGCCTGCGCGGCGCATTGGCTGTCGATGGGATAGGCCCTGTCATGATAGTACTTCGGCCGCCCCGAGGGCTCGAAGAACGAACTCCTGTAGAAGGCGAAGCCGCGGCGGAGGTGGTCCTCGAACCGGCGGTCGTCGGTGTTCTCGAGATAGACCTTCAGCGAATCCAGATCGTATCCGGTGTGGAAATTATCGATCCAGCGCTGGTCCGCGTGCTCGCCATAATACCAGGACCCGTCAGGGCGCTGCCGGGCGCAGCTGTAGGCCATGGCCTGCCCGGCCACTTCCAGATAATCGGGCCGCCCGAGGAGACGGCCCGTGCGCGCCAGCATCGCCGCGCCGAGCATGTTCGAGTTATGGATGGACCTCTGCTCGAACGCGACGTAGCTCAGGCACGCGCCGTCCGGCGTGATCTCGCGTGGGACCTCCAGGATCCAGGAGCAGATGCTCTCGGCGATCTCCAGGAACCGCTTTTCGCCGAAGGCTTCGTAAGCGTCCAGATAGGCCTGGCCGATCAGGCTGGTCCAGACGATGATCGGCTCGAATTTCAGCAGCTTCCCGACGCGGCTGGAGAAATCGAAGTGATTTCCCCAGCTATGATGGACATAACCGGGCGCTTTGTGCCGATCCAGCCACTCGAGGCAGCGGATGGCTTTAGCTCGGTAGGCCGGGTCGCCGGTCAATTTGTACATCGGTATGTAACCCCAGGCCATATAGCCTTGCCCCTTGGTGGATTCCTGGGGCTTGATGCCGAGGAGAGGCCTGAGGTTGACCGGGCTTTGGCGGACTGCCTGCTGCAGCAGCCGTTCAAGGAAGAGCCGGTTGAACGTCAAGACCCTCAGGCGAGAGGCGAGCCCGTCGAACGGTTCATAACCGCGATAATCGTTGGCCTCGATCCATCGCTCGAGCTTTTCCAGGCTTCGCCGTAATTTCCCCTGGAACTGGGTTTGGTTCATCGGTTCTCGCTCCTCAGCGCTTTCTTTGGGAGATGTGACCGGTCTTCCCGCGGCGCCCGCGGAACAACGCCCGGACATCATAGCAGATATCGGCCGGCAAAGCATACGGGCCTGCCCTGGGCATCCCCGGACCGGCGCCTCCAGGGAGAGCCTTGAGGGCGCCGGCGCTTCCGGCGATTGACACGCTCCGGTTGAAGTTATATGAAATGGGGGACAGGGGAACGCGGCGTCCGCGGGCCCGGGGCCGGACGCCGTCCCTCGACATGACGGGATACCCGGGAGACGATGGCCCCGGCAGAGGGAAGAGGACGGATGGCCGCCGGGCCGCATTCCCCAGGATGGTCAGGCATGAAGAGAGCTTTGAACAGGGCGGCGGATCGGCGGTTCGGCCAGATCGATGGCTGGGACATCGTCGTCAGGGGACGGGCGCTGAGGACGGCCTCCGTCTTCGATGAGGACTGGTATGACCGGCCCATCATGGCCGATCCCGCCGCGTTCGCCGGCCGAATCCGGGCCGGCGGACTCCGGGCGGACCTGTTCACCTTCGCGCAGAAGATCCCGAGTTGGAAGCCGAGATACCCCTACCCGTTCGATTGGGACAACGTGGCCGCTATCCCTATCACCACCTACCAGGATTGGTGGCAGCGCTTGACGACGGATCGAAGGAAGGACGTCAAACGGGCCGAGAAGCAGGGGATCGTCGTGCAGAGGGTTAGCTTGGACGACGCGCTCGTCAGGGGCATCGTCGAGCTCAACAACGACATCCCTTTCCGCCAGGGCAAGAGGTTCAAGCACTACGGCAAGGATTTCGGGACCGTGAAGCGCGAGTATGCGACGTTCCCGGACCGCAGCGAGTTCCTCGCGGCCTATTTTGAACAAGAGCTGGTCGCCATCCTGAAGATGGTCTATGTCGGAGAGATCGCCTGCTTCCTGGAGATCCTCTCGAAGACCAAGCACCACGACAAGAGGCCGATCAACGCGCTGATCTCGAAGGCCGTCGAAGTCGCCGTTGAGAAAAAAATGTCGTATTTGACCTATGGCCGGTTCCAGTACGGCAACAAGACGCGTTCGTCGTTCACGGACTTCAAGCAACGGAACGGGTTCGTGCGGATCCGGTTCCCCCGCTACTACATTCCGCTGACGTTCAAGGGCCGGGTGGCGATCCGGCTGCGGCTGCAGCGGGGGCTGCTGGGCATCCTGCCCGGGCCGCTCGTGACCGCGATGGTCCGGGTCCGCTCGGCGGTCACCGGGAGGATGGCCGATAGATCCGCAAGCGTCTGATGAGGGACGGGTAGGGGCGGGCGAGGCCCGCCCGATCCCCGTCGGGTAATTGAACAGGGAGAGCCGACAATGCCGGGTATCATGGGGATCATCCATAAAGGACCTGTCGACCGCGGGGCCCGGGCCGATCTCGAGAAGATGGTCAAGAGCGCCCTGCATGAACCCTTCTATGCGTCGGGCACTTTTCAGGACGAGTCCCTGGGACTCTCGGTCGGATGGGTCGGTCTGAAGGGTCCCTTCTCGGATACCATACCGCTTTGGAACGGGACGGGGGACGTCGGCCTGGTCTTTCACGGCGAGAATTTCTCTTCCGGCGCCCCGGTCCCCGCGCCCGGGGACGCCGGCCCGATCGTCCGTCTCTACGATGACCATGGGGACGGCTTCCTCAAAACGCTCAACGGGTGCTACAGCGGGCTGCTGATCGATCGCCGGGCGAAGCGGGTGATCCTTTTCAACGACCGGTTCGGTCTGGGACGGATCTACGTCCACGAGAACGACCGGGCCCTGTATTTCGCGTCCGAGGCCAAGGCCCTATTGCGCGTCTTGCCGGAGCTGCGGGAGATCGATCTCGACGGACTGGCCGAACTGTTCGCTTACGGCTGCCCATTGAACGGTCGGACCCTCTTCGCGAGGATCGGGCTCCTGCCCGGCGGGTCGATGTGGATCGCGTCTCCGGGACGCCCGATAGAACGCGATGTGTATTTCCGGACCGAGGACTGGGCGGGCCAACCCCGGTTGGACGCGAAGAGCTACAGAGAGAGATTCCTGCGGACCTTCCCCGAAGTGCTGCAGCGCTATTTCCGGGGCCCTCAGACCGTCGGGATCTCCCTGACGGGAGGCATCGACACCCGGATGATCATGGCTTGGGCTCCCGAGCTCCCGTTCAAGCTGCCCTGCTATACCTTCAGCGGCGTCCATCGGGACAGCGCCGACGTGACGATCGCCAGGAAGGTCGCCGAGGCCTGCCAGCAGAGCCACGAGACCATCCGGATGAGCAAGGACTTCTTCACGGATTTCCCGGCCCTGGCCAAGCGGAGCATTCTCTATTCGGACGGCGCGATGGACGTCAGCGGCGCCGCCGAGCTCTACATGAACCGCAAGGCGAGAGAGATCGCTCCCGTGAGGCTCACCGGGAACTACGGCGATCAGATCGTCCGCGGGCTCGCGGGATTCAAGCCCCTGGAGCTCTTCCCGGGCCTCTTCGAAGAGGCCTTCTCAGCGCGCGTGAGCGAGGCGGGCCGGGTCCCGGTCCTCGGGGAAGGGGATTCGCTGTCCTTCTTCTGCGCGAAACAGGCGCCCTGGCACCATTTCCCCCGGCACGCCCTTGAAACGTCCCAACTGACCATGCGCTCCCCGTTCCTCGACAACGATCTCGTCTCCTTGGCCTTCCGGGCGCCCGACTCTTGCCGCGACCTCGGGACGTCGTTGGGATTCATCCGGGCGGGCGACCCCGCCTTAGCCCGGATGCCCACGGACAGGGGATTTGCTCTTCCGTCGAGCCCCCTCGTCGGGCCGGCGCGGCGCGCGGTCCGGGCGTTCTTCAAGAAGGCCGAATACGCCTATGACTACGGGATGCCGCGCTGGCTGGCGAGGTTCGATCAGGCCCTGTCGGCCTTGCGCCTCGAGAAGCTCTTTCTTGGACGGAACAAATACTACCATTTCCGGAGCTGGTACCGGCGCGAGCTCATGGACTATGTCCGGGGCATCATTTTGGACCCCCGGACCCTGCAACGGCCCTATTTCAAGGGCCGCGTACTCGAAGACATCGTCCGCGCCCACATCGACGGATCGGACAACTTCACGCAAGAGATCCATTGGATCCTGACCAGCGAATTGATCCAAAGACAGCTCATCGAAAGGGGCCAGGGGTCCTGACCGCTACGGGCCCGGCGGGATCGAGCCGGCCCGGGATACCTAGCTCCGGCCTGTTCCTTGCGGCCGAGCCGGGGGGCGCCGCTCAGACCCCTTGTGCAGGACGTGGCCGTAAGCGTTGAGGAGCTCTCCTTTTTGGTGCTCCCATCGGAACTTGGCCTTGATCCGTTCGACCCCGCCGCTGCCCATCGCCGCTCGCCGGACCGGATCGTCCAACAGAGCCACGATCGCCGCGGCGTAGGCTTCCGTATCCCCCGACTGGACGTAGACGGCCGCGTCCCCGGCCGTGTACCGGGTCTCGACGAGGTCGTAGGCGACGATGGGCTTCCCGATGGCCATATATTCGGCGATCTTGATGAACGTCGACCTGTTGTTGTGGGGATTCGCCATCTCCGGGGCCAGCATGATATCGGCCGTCGAGAGGTACCGGCAGAACAGCGGCCGGTCGAGGACCATGCCCGGCATGTCGATGCAGCTTTCGATATGCCAAGCCCTCGCGAGGTCCAACGCTTCGTTCCGGGCCGCTCCGTCTCCCAGGAGGCAAAACAGGACATCGGTGCGCCGCAAGCGGAGCACGATATGCCGGATGACCTGCATCAACTCCAGGACGCCGTCCTCCGGGCCCATGATGCCGGCGTAGCAGGCCATCGAGGCAAAGCCCTTCTTCAATCCCGGATCCGCGGGGACGGGGACGATCTCGTCGGACCGCGGTCCGTTCCGGACGACGAAGATATCGTCTGTTTTGACCCGGCCGCGCACCATGGCGATGCGGCGATAGGAGTGGTTGGTCGAAAGGACCGCGTCCGCCGTCCGAAAGGTCAGGAATTCGAGGGCGAGCGCCGAATGATAGAGCACCCGCCGGACCAGACCCCTGTGGCGGGTGAGGATCATCTCCGGGAACAGGTCGTGATGGTCGAAAATGACCTTCCGGCCGAAGAGCTTGAAGACGATCCCGATCATGAAGAGCGTATCGGGGGGGTTGCAGAGGTGGATGACATCGAAGCCATCGGTCCGGAACAGTCTCAGGGAAAGCCGGGCGATATGGAACATGGATAAGACGTACTCTCTCACATATCCGTAAAGGCCATATCCGGCGAAGCCCATCCGGTAGGAATGGACCCTGATCCCATCGAGATCATAGGTCCGATAGAGGGCCGACCGTTCCCTTCGGGCTTTTTCTGTCACGTCCGGACAGATCACATGGACGCGCCAACCGGCTTCTTTCAGAGCGGCGGATTCGGCCTTGACGCGCGTATCCGTCGCGTAGGGCTGGTTCTCGACGATGATCAAGGCGCTTTTGCCGGAGCCCCGCATCGCCGCCGTCGGCCCTGATGGATCCCTTCGTGAAACCACCCTCGCTCCTTTCATAGAACGCGATCCCGCCGAGCCGTCATTCTAAATGAAGTCGGCCGCCCGTTCAATCTCTCTCCCCCGCGGGCGGGCGCGGCCGTCCCGCTCGAGGATGTTTGGGGCTGCCGAGCTTACCGATCCGGGCCGCCGATCCTGGCCTTCCCGGATCGAATCCTACGGCCGGCCTTCCCCGCGGAGTGACCGGGCCGATCCCTCCTGTCATCCGCCTGGAACGGGAGCGTCCGGAGAAGGCGTGCGGCCGGCCCGGCCGATAGGTGACTCCGTCCAAGCGTCCCGGCAGCTAGCCAATCGGCATCTCTTATGCTCCTCGGAATCCCCTTTTGAGGTGATTTCAGGCCTGGCGATGTGGACGAGAATCGTCCTGCCGAACATGGATCTGCAAAACACCATCGCCGCCCCGGTCTGGCCGCGGGATTCCGCCTGTCATTCGGAGGGAGAGTATGCGTAAGGTTCAAGATCGTCTTTCCGGCCGGCTCTTGAGGATCGTGGCTTTAGCCGCAATCGCCGCTTCCGGGCTCATGGCGTTCCCCGCCCAAGCCAGCGGGCAAGCCAAATCGGGTTCGTTCTTGGCCCGATTCGCGGACAAGGGTCCGAAGGCCATGAAAGTCGCGTTCAGTTACTTTCCCAGCTTCCCGGTTGCGGGGCAGACCGTCCGCTTCATGGATATTTCCACTGGGAACCCGGGCTCCTGGCGATGGGATTTCGGCGATGGCACCACGAGCACCGACAGGAATCCGACGCATGTCTTTAGGACTTTCGGGTTCCGCAGAGTGACGCTGACCGCCTCCGACGCGACGAGTTCGAAGAGGATGACCCGGACGGTGACCGTGGCCGCCTCGGAGGAGGGCGCATCCTTCGGCTTTTCCCCGACGACCCCGGGGCCGGGCCAGGCCGTACAATTCACTGATACGACGCCCGGAAATCCGACTTCGTGGTCGTGGGATTTCGGCGATGGTAGTACCAGCTCCCTGAAGAATCCGGTCCACGCGTTCGCCAGGGCGGGCAACTATACGATCTACCTGATGGCCATGACAGGGTCCGGCCCAAAGCAGGCCAACCGAGCCATCACCGTCGCTTCCATGTCCGTGCTATCTTCCTCTTTCACCTATTCGCCGGCAGCCCCGTCGGCAGGACAGGCCGTCCAGTTCGCGGATACGTCGGCCGGCAGCCCGACGTCGTGGGCCTGGAACTTCGGGGACGGATCGACCAGCACGCTCCAGAACCCCGGGCACGTCTACGCGACGGCCGGGACCAAGACCGTGACGCTGACGGTCACCAACAGCTCCGGGTCGACCAACAGCGCCAGCCGGACCGTGACGGTCGCGGCGGCGGTGGCGGCGTCGTTCACTTTCAGCCCCGGCTCTCCGGCCGCCGGTCAGACGGTCCAGTTCACGGATACGTCGGCCGGCAGCCCGACGTCGTGGGCCTGGAACTTCGGGGACGGATCGACCAGCACGCTCCGGAACCCCGGGCACGTCTACGCGACGGCCGGGACCAAGACCGTGACGCTGACGGTCACCAACAGCTCCGGGTCGACCAACAGCGCCAGCCGGACCGTGACGGTCGCGGCGGCGCTGGCGGCGTCGTTCACTTTCGGCCCCGGCTCTCCGGCCGCCGGTCAGACGGTCCAGTTCACGGACGCATCGACGGGTAGCCCGGCCTCCTGGGCCTGGAACTTCGGAGACGGATCGACGAGCACGCTCCGGAACCCGTCCCATGCGTTCGCGGCGGCGGGTTCGTATACCGTGACCTTGACGGCTTCCAACGCCGCCTCGTCCTCGAGCGCGACGAGGACGGTCTTGGTTTCCGGGGCCTCCAGCGTCGTCGCCGCCTTCTCGGTCTCTCCCGCCGCGCCCGTCGAGGGCCAGGCCGTCCAGTTCACGGACACTTCGACGGGCTCCCCGACGTCCTGGTCGTGGAACTTCAACGACGGATCGACGAGCGGAGCTCAAAATCCGACCCATGCGTTCGCCGCCGCCGGCTCCTACTCGGTGGTCCTGACGGCCTCCAACATGGGCGGGAGCTCGAGCGCGACCCGCGTCGTGGCCGTTACGGCCAAACCGGCCGACCTCACCGCCGCCTTCGCGTTCTCGCCGAGCTCTCCCAAGATCGGCGACACGGTCCAATTCACGGATACGTCGACCGGCACCCCGCTCGTGTGGCTGTGGGATTTCGGGGACGGGGCGACCAGCACGGCCCAGAACCCGGGCCACGCCTACGGCACCGCGGGGTCCAAGACCGTCACGTTGACCGTCAGCAACGCCAGCGGCTCCCATAGCACCACCCGGAGCGTTTCGGTGTCGGACGGTTCTCCCGCCGTCGATCTGGCCGACCGCTGGATCGATTGGTCCGGGGCCGGCGTTCCCGGAGGGATCGCCCAATACCGGGATGGCGGGGTCAACGCCCGTCCTCTCGGCGTGAGCGTCCTCAACTACGGCGCCGACCCGACCGGAGCGAGGGACTGCTCGACGGCCTTCGCCAACGCCCAGTCGGCTTGCCCCGCCGGCTCCGTCATCTACGTTCCCAACGGGACCTACCTCCTGTCCGGGACCGTCTCCCTCACCTCGAACCGGACCTGGCGCGGGCAGAGCGTCACCGGGGCCATCATCCGGTTCTCCGGCGGCGGGGGCTTTTCGACTCCCGCCGAATGGCCTCCCCCGAGCTACTCGGCGAACGGCATCACCGTCACCGCCGGGGCGACCAAGGGGAGCAGAGTCTTGACGGTCGCGAGCACGGCGACGTTCTCCGTCGGAGGACTCGTCCAGCTGACGCAGCTCACGCCCTCCTACATGCATGTCAATTCGTCCAACAGCTGGACCGCGGAATCCTGGTTCGGCTACGACGCCACGCGGCTGTCGAGCATCATGTTCACCGTGGCCGCGGTCGATGCCGCGGCTCGGACGGTGACGTTGGACCATCCGTTGCCGATGAACATGACCTCGAGCCCCCTGCTCATGCCCCGGGCGACGTTGACGCGAGGCGTCGGGTTCGAGAATCTCCAGTTCGATTGCACCCGGAGCACCGCCAACCAGGTCATTCAGATCGTCAACGCGACCTCCTGCTGGATCTACGGCTGCTACTTCAAGAGGATGTACGACCGCTCGGCTTGGTTCGAGGAGGTCACGAACTGCACCTTCGAGCACAATCACTCCGACCACGGGCAGGGCCTGGGCCGCAACTGCGAAGGCCTGGATTTCGTGGGCAACGCGTGCTGGTGCCTGGTGCAGGACAATACGTTCCACTCCGCCGGATACCCGATGATCATGTTCGGGGATTGGCAAGGGGGCTGCGCGGGCAATGTCGTCGGCTACAACTTCCTCAACGGGTTCAACCAAGGCTACGACCTGAGCACCGCCCCGCTGACGGCCGACGACAGCCACGGCCCCTCGTGCGTCTTCAACTTGTGGGAGGGGAACGAGGGAGAGGTCTTCGGCAACGACGGGTACTACGGTTCGGCCGGCTTCGGGACGTATCTCAGGAACCGTATCTGGGGAACGACGAGCGAGATGGATTACGCCGACCAGTGCTGTCTCGAGCTCACCCACTGGTCCCATATGTATACGGTCGTCGGCAACGTCCTGGGCACGCCCGCCGGCTCGAGTTGGAACACCACGGGGGAGTATTCGCAGGTCTACGAGGCCAGCGGCACCTCTTTCCAGGCTCCCCAGATCTACCGCTTGGGCTACCCCGACATGGGCAACCGATCCTATAACGGAACCGCCTCCAATCCGACGAGCCCGACTTCCTACGACACGAACGTCAAGGCCACGCTGGTCCGGCACGGGAACTTCGATTACGTCAATCAGGCGGTCCTCTGGGATCCCGCCATCTCGAACCGCACTCTGCCCGCGTCGCTCTACCTGGCCTCCAAGCCGTCCTGGTTCGGTGCCCGGGCCTTCCCCGCCATCGGGCCCGACGTGGCCGGCTACCGGCAGGATACGCCCGCGAGCGCCCGCTGGGCCGCTTATCTGGCCTCGGGCAACCTCTCCGACCTCTTCTGAGGCGGAAGCCCCCCCGGCGGTCCGGGGGAGGCGCGAGGACGGGGTCTCCGCGCCCGCGGCGGCCCCGTCTCCTCGGCAGGCGGGCCTCCTTCTCCCCCCGGGCGGATTTGTGCTAGAATGAAGGGGGTTCTTTTTACCTGATCAACGGAGGGATGGACATGCGTCCATGGGGGAACTGGCTTCGGAACGGACTGGTGATCTTGGCTTCTTTGTTCGTCCTGACCGGGGACAGGTGCTCTGTCGGTGAGGGCCGGATCCCCGAGGACGACCTCCAGGCGGCCTTCACGTTCAGTCCGGCCGCGCCCCTTCCCGGGCAGACCGTCCAGTTCACGGATACGTCGACGGGTTCCCCGGATTCGTGGGCTTGGGATTTCGGCGACGGCGCGACCAGCACGGACAAGAACCCCACCCACTCCTTCACCCAGATCGCCTCCTACACCGTCGGCCTCACGGTCCGCAACGGCTCCGGGAGCTCGCACACGAGCCGGACGGTCGTCGCGGTCGACGCCGATACGGTCATCCCCCCGAACCGGCTGACGGACTGGTCGAGCGCCGGGGTGCCCGGCGGCACGGCCCAATACCGCCCCGGAGGAGGGAACGCCCGTCCCCTCGGGGTCAACGTCCTGGCTTATGGGGCCGATCCCAGCGGAGCGACCAACTGCGCGACGGCGTTCGCGAACGCCCAAGCGGCCTGCCCCGCGGGCTCCCATATCTATATCCCCAACGGGACCTATCTGCTCTCCGGGACCGTCCAGCCCAAGTCGCGGGTGACCTGGCGGGGGCAAAGCACGACGGGGACGATCATCAGGCTATCGGGGAGCGGCGGGTTCGAGACGCGATCCCAGTCTCCCTATGTCTCGGCCCAGATCGGGCTCACGGTCACCGCTGGGGCGACGACCGGGAGCCGGGTCCTGACGGTGAACAGCCTGACCGATTCGAGGGGGAATGCCGTCGCCGTGGGGAAGATGGTCCAGCTGACGGACCTCACGCCTCCCTATATGCACGCCAACACCGCGAACGGCTGGACCGCGGCGGAATGGATCGGCTATGACGCCAGCCGCCTCGCGACGATCATGTTCATGGTCACCGGCGTGGACGCCGGAGCCCGGACGGTGACTTTGGACCACGCCCTCCCCATCGATATGGCCAGCAGCCCGCGTCTGATCATCTGGCCGATGGAGCCCACCGCGGGCGTCGGCTTCGAGAACCTGACGTTCGATTGCACGGCCAGCCGGAGCGACCGCGCCGTGACCATGGTCAACGTGAACGCCTGCTGGTTCTACGGCTGTTATTTCAAGAACATCTACAGCCGGTCCGTGTGGTTCCAGGAAGCCACCAACTGCACGGTCGAACGCTGCTATTCGGACAACGGCCAACAGCTCGGGCGGAACACCGAGGGTTTGGATTTCGTCGAAAACTGCTGCTGGAACCTGGTCCAGGACAACATCTTCCATTCGGCCGGCTATCCCATGATCTGTTTCAGCGATTGGATGGGCGGGTGCGCGGGCAACGTCGTCGGATACAACTACCAGGACGGCTTCAACCAGATGATGGATCCCAGCGCCGTCGGGCCGCTGACGATGGACGACAACCACGGCGTGCCCACGGTCTTCAACCTCTGGGAAGGGAATTACTGCGAGATCCTCGGCAGCGACGGCTATTGGGGGTCGTCCGCCTACGGCATGTTCTTCCGCAACCGGATCTACGGGACCTGTAACAAGGTCCCCTATCCCGATCAGTGCGCGATCGAGCTGACCCACTGGTCGGCCTATTACACCGTTGTGGGGAACGTCCTGGGCACGGCGCAGGGATCGAGCTGGTCCACCTCGGGCACCGGCCTGTACTCGCAGATCTACGAAGCCAGCGGCACCGACGTGCAGCCGCCGCAGATCTACCGGCTCGGCTATCCCGATATGGGTTTTCGGGGCTACAGCGGCACCGGGTCCAACCCGTCGAACGCGACCTTCTACGATACGAACGTCAAAGCGACGCTGATCCGGCACGGGAATTTCGATTACGTCAACAACGCCGTCATCTGGGAGCCGACGATGGCCAACCGGGTCCTCCCGGCTTCCCTCTATCTGTCGTCGACGCCTCCGTGGTTCGGTTCCTTGAGCTTGCCGGCGATCGGTCCCGACGTGAGCGGTTATGCCCAGCCCATCCCGGCGAGCGCCCGATGGGCCGCTTTCAGGGCCTCGGGGAACACCGCGGATCTGTTCTAGGAGGGTCCGCGGGCCCGGCGGGGACCGTCGCGGACGGCGATGGCCCCCCTATTTCCGACGGCGCAAGACGTACGGGATGAGGGCCAGGACGTCACGGATGGACCGGAAACTGCGCTGCGAGAGGACGACCAGGGCGAGATAGAGAACCGTGACGACGCCGCCGGAGACCAGGACCCGGACGATCAGGGGGAGACCTTCCAAGCCCGCCTCCCTGGACAGCCAGTTCTTCAGCAGCAGGAACCAGGACGCGAGGACGAGGCCGCCGGACAGGAAATAGGGCCAGACATTGGCCAGGATGTCCACGAGCCGCAAGCGGATGGGGCGTCCCCCGTACCAGATCGCCGGCACGACGAGGAGGTAGCTCCTGGCGCTCAGGGCCGCCGCCATCGCGATGGCGCCGTGCGGGGCGGCGAGGACGAACAGGAGGACCGTCACCGCTCCCCCCACGATGTTCCAGCGCAGCCACCGGTCCGGCGTTCCCAGCGACAGATGGAGCCAGGAGCTGGAGCCGTACAGGAGCTGGGCCGCGATCCCCGGCCCGAGGGCCAGGACCACGAAACCGGCGTCGACCCAATTGCGGCCCAAGAGCAGGGCGACCAGATCATGGGCCAGGACCGTCAATAGGACCGAGGCCAAGACCCCCGGAAAGGACATCAGGGAGACGGCCTTGGAGAAATAGGCCGAGAACTTGGCCTTGTCGTTCTGCAGCCGGCTCAAGGAGGCCAGGGCCACGTTGTGGAGGGGCGTGAGGAGCTGGGCGGCCGGCATGGAGAAGATGCTGTAGGCCCGGTCGTAATTGCCGACCAGGCTGGCGCCGTGGTATCTGCCGAGCAGCACCTTGTCCAAACCATTGGACAGGAAACCGAGCGCCAGATTGACATAGACCTTGACCGCGTACTTGAGGCTCGCGAGGGCCCTCTTGAGCCGGGCCTTCCCCTTCGGCCGCCAGGGATTCAGGACCCAGGCGGCCGCGACGAGGACGGCCGCGGGCGTGAGCTGGCGGATGACGACGGCCCAGTAGCGGAATCCCGCCACGGCCGCGGCGATGGCCAGGATGTAGCTCAGGACGACGCCGCTCAGCTCGGCCAGGGCGACTTTGGCGAACTTCATCTCCCGTTTCAGCAAAGCCAGAGGCGTCGTCGAAAGGGCGTAGAAGACGAAGCTCGTGCCCATGACGGCCGCGATCGCCTTGAGGGCGGGCTGGCGATAGATGCCGACGAGGACGAATCCGAAGCCGACGAAGGCCGTTGTCAGGACGGAGGCGATCACGACATGGAGCCAGTAGATGGACACGATCTCGTCCTGTTCGAGATCGGGGCGATAGATGATGTACTCCGTGAACCCGTTGACCCCGAAGTTCGCGACCCACGTGCTGAAGGCCGTGACGAGGGCCACCAGGCCGAAATCCGCGGGCCCGAGCAGGCGGGCCAGCACGACCGCCCCGACGGTCTGGCAGGCGATGGCCACGGATTGGGCGGCCATGTTCACGCTGGCGCCGCGGATGGCCTTGTCCTTCAGCGCCAGGGCTTCCGACTCGGGCATCTCCAGGTTCATCGCGTTCCGCCAGTGTCCTCTGATCGGTCCGGCCTAGGCCCGGTCCAGCACCCGTTCGATGTTCTGCAGGAATCCCTGGAACATCCCTTCGATGGAGGCGTTCGCCAGGATGTCCCGCCTGGCGTTCTCGGCGAAACGGGCTCGTTCCTCATCGTCGTCGAGCAGGCGGAGGACCTTCGATCTCAGGTCGTCCAGGTCGTTCTCTTCGACCAGGAACCCGTTCCGTCCGGACACCAGATAGTGGATCTCGGGGGGCTGGGGCCCCTTTTCCGTTATCACCGGCAGGCCCAGGACGAACGCTTGGTTGAGCCCCAAGCCGACATGGCCGGGCATCAGGAAGACGTCCGCCATCTTGAAGATCTTGCAGATGCCGATGTTCTCCGGATCGTAGACCTCGCCGAGATACATGACGTTGCGGCCCCGGATCTCCCCCTCGAGCCGGTCGCTGTAACCCGAACCCACGAGCAGGAGCCCGTAATCGGGGTTGGCGATGGCGTTGAAGACCCGGATTGCGTGAACGGGCTTCTTCCGCCCGCCGCCGACGTCCATGCGGCCCACGAACAGGGCGGTCTTCTTGAACGGGACGCCGAACTCCTTCTTGATGTCCTCCCGGCTGGCCGCGATCGCGGGGAATTCCCGATAGTTGATCGTGTTGTTCGCGTAAGTGATCTTGGGCCGGTTCTTCCTTCTCACGAAGCGCGTTTCCTGCGGGGAGTAGAGGATCAAGCCGTTCGCCAGCGTCTGCATGTGGTGGAAAACGGCGTTCCGCAGGCGCTGCTCCGGCGCGTCCAGGTTCGCGCCCTTGGTCCAGACGAGGACGGGCCGCCCGCAGAGACGGAGCCAGTATAGCAAGGGGAACAGGATGACGTCCTTGATATGGAGGAAGAGGATGACGACGTCGGGATCCAGGGCCCGGATCTCCTTCCGATAGAGGGAGAAACGGAAGGGCAGGACCCGGAAATCGAAACCGATCGGATGGGGGTTCTTTTCCTGGAGCCGGTTGGCGCGGACGAGGAGTTCGTAGCCGCGCTCGCGGAAGCGTTTCGCGAAATCGTTGTAGACGCTGACGCGATAATGCATGACCTCGTTCGAAACGAGGAGGATCCTCTTCATGCCGCTGTCACCAAGAGCTGCCTCGGTAGGCCGCCTTGACCTTGGACGGATCGCCGACGATCCGGACCAGGTCGATCAGCGTCTTGCGCCGGTCCAGGGTCCGGACCAGGCCCCCGTACTCCGGGGAATGGTTGGCCACGACGAGCACGTCGGCGAAGGCCGCGAGCTCGCCGAGGTCCTCCTCGATGAGGTCCGCGATGTGCGGGATCTCCTTCTCGATGTAGGCCTTGTTGGCGCCCAGGAGCCTGGCGATGGATACGTACTTGTCGTAGATCCTCAGGTCGAAGCCCTTGCCCAAGAGGGTCTCGATGACCTCGACGATGGGGCTCTCCCGGAGGTCGTCGGTGCCGCCCTTGAAGCTCAGGCCGAGGAAACCGATCTTCTTGCCCTTGAAGGGCAGGAGCGTCTTGACGGTCCTGGCGATCTGAGCCCGGTTGCTGGGCAGGATCGCGTTGAGAATGGGCGAATCGAGGTCCAGCCGTTTCGTCTCGGACGCCAGGGCCCGGACATCCTTGGGCAGGCAGGAGCCGCCGAAGGCGAACCCGGGCTTGAGGTAAGCCGGCGAGATGTTCAGCTTGGTATCCGAACAGAAGATGTCCATGACCCGGTGGCTGTCCACGCCGTATTCCCGGCACAGCCCGCCGATCTCGTTCGCGTAGGCGACCTTGAGGGCGTGGAAGGAATTGTCGCAGTACTTGACCATCTCCGCGACCTTGATGGGCACCCGGAAGACCTTGGCGTCCACGCCTCGATAGATCCGGAGGAGGGCGCCGCCGCTTCGGCCGTCGAGTTCGCCGATGACGTGCTTGGGCGGGTGGTAGAAGTCGTGGACGCTGCTGCCCTCCCTCAGGAACTCGGGATTCATGCAGACCCCGAAGTCCCGCCCGGCCTTTCTCCCCGAGCGCCGCTCGAGGATGGGGATGACGACGTCCTCGACGGTCCCGGGCAGGACCGTGCTGCGCACGACGACGACGAAATACCGGCGATGCGCCTTGAGCGCGGAACCGATCTGGCCGGATACCCTCTTGATGGCCTCCAGCCCGAGGCTGCCGTTTGGTCGGGAGGGCGTGCCCACGCAAACCAGCGCCAGGTCGGTGGCCCGGACCGCGCCGGAGACGTCCCCGGTCGCCCGGAACTTGCCGGCCCGGACGACATCGCGAAGGATCCTGTCGATGTCCTGTTCGACGATCGGGCTCTTTCCCTGGTTGATCAAATCGACCTTGACGGGGCTGACGTCGGCGCCGACGACATCGTGTCCGAGTTCAGCGAGACACGCGCCGGTCACGCTTCCGACATAGCCCAAACCGAAAATGCTGATCTTCATGCTCTGCTCCCGATGAGGATCTGTGCCCTTGGATTATATAGGAATCGGGGCCTAATATCATTGACGGCCTCGCCTACGCGGACCCGCGCCGTTCGCTGGGAGGGTCATTCGGAGGGGAGGGCCGCCGGCGTCCCCCCGGCCTCCCGGTCCGCGCCCGACAACGGCGAGACGGGCCTGGCGGGGTTCCCGGCGATCAGGTAGTGGGCCGGCATGGACCGCAGGACGACCGAGCCGGCGGAGACGATGCACCCGGCGCCGATGGTCACCCCGGGGCCGACGAAGACGTGGGCGCCCATCCAACACCCGTCGCCGATGGCGATGGGCTTGTAGACGAGCGGTCCGGTCCGCATGCCGGGGCTCCCGACCTCGTGGCTGCCCGTGACCATCATGACCTGCGGCCCGAACCGGACGTTATGGCCGATCCTGATCCCTCCCCCCGCGTCCAGGTGGGCCTTCCGGTTCAGGAGGACGTTCGACCCGACGATGAGCCGCCGATGGTCTTCGTAGAAGATGCCGTTCCGGATCTGGGTCCCCTCTCCGCAGCGCAGCCCGAGCCATCGGGCCAGCCTCGGGCGGATGAAGGAATTCGAGATCACGTCGTCCGGCAGGAGGTTGACGACGAAATTGAAGAGGACGTCGTCGAGGCTGGAGCCCAGATTCGCCAGGGGTCTCGGAATGGGCATGGCACACTCTCTCCGCGTCTCTTAAACGACCTTGCCCGGGCGGCTTTCGAAGGCGATCTCCGCGACGTCCTCGATCAGGAGCGGCGGGAGATGGAGGTATCTCGTCGTCGCCCGTTTCCTGTCGATATCCCGGTAGATGGCCGCGACCTGGGCGGTCGAGAGCCCGGTATGGCGGCCGACCAGCTCGGCGTCGACGCCGTTGTTCTTCCCGTAGAGGCAGAGGTCCATGCTCTCGTACGGGACGGAGAAATAGAACTCGTCCTGGCCTTGGGGCAGCGAATAGGTGTCCGTCGTCGGACGACGCTGGACGATGGCCTCGGGCAAGCCCAGGTGGCGGGCCAATTGATAGACCTGGGTTTTGTAGAGGTGGGCGATCGGCTTCAAGTCCGCCGCGCCGTCGCCGAGCTTGACGAAGAACCCCTGGTCGTATTCCAGGCGGTTGGGCGTCCCAGCCACGGCGTAATTGAGCCGGTCGGCGTGGTAGTACTCGAACATCTTGCGGATCCGCTGCTTGAAATTCGTGCCCGCGACGATCTCCAGGTAAGCCTTGAGATCCAGGCGCCGAGTCTGGATCTCTCCCTCCGGCGACGCCGCGACGATGGAGAAGAAGGTGAATCCCCGCCCGGAGGTGGCGTCGGAAGCGACGATCTTGGATCTCCAGCCGGGGCCGTAGGCGGGGATGACCGACCGGACCGTCCGGTCGTATCGCTCGTAGTAGCCGACGGCCTCGAGCGTCGACGTGATGTCGATCGGGAGACGAGGCATGCCGAGGCGGTCGGCGACGAGCGTGCTCAGCCCCATCGTCTCGTCCGAGGAATGCCGCTCAGGCATCTGAAGGCCCAAGGTCCGTTCGGGCCCGACGGCCTCGGCGCAGAGGGCCGCGGTCACGCTGCTGTCGATGCCGCCGGAGATGCCGATAACGAGCCCCCTCCTATGCAGGGGGTCCCTCAGGAGGGCCCGGATCCGTTCGGTGATCCCGTCGCACGCGCGGGCGCAGTCGATCTCGAGGACGCGGGGAGAGAACGGCCTCTGATCAGCCACGGCCTTCGACCTTCCTCGCCAGGAACGCGCAGATGTTCCCGATGGTGTCGAGGTTCTCCGGCAGCAGTTCCGTGTCCTGGACCTTGATCCCGAAACGCTCTTCCAAGTAGCCGATCAGCTCCAGGATGCCGGTGGAGTCGACGATCCCCTGGTCGAACAGAGAGGCGTCGCGTTCGAGGGCGCGGGGCTCTCCGAAGAGGAACTGCTCCGTCAGGAATTTTCGGATCTCGGCTTCAAATTCGCTCATGGGGAGCTCCTCGCGGGTTGGGGTCTTGGCCCCGGCCGCGCAGTTCAAGATACAACTCCGAAGCCCGGGCCCGGTCGGGTTTCCCGCTGCCGGTCTTCGGGATCGCGTCGACCAAGACGAGAGAACGGGGGACTTTGTATTTCGGCAGTTTGGCCCGGCAGTGCTCGAGGAGGGCGTCCGCGTTCCGCGGGCTCCGTTCCTGCGGGACCGCCAAGGCCGCCAGGGCCATGTCCCGGGCGCCGTCGGGGACGGGGAAGACCAGGCACTCGATGAGCTGGCCCGATTCGAGGAGAGCGTCCTCGATCTCCAGCAGATTGATCCGATGTCCATCGATCTTGACCTGGTCGTCCTTCCGGCCGGTCACGAAGAAGAACCCGTCCCGGTCACGGAACCCGAGGTCCCCGGTGTGATAGCCGTGATGGTCCAGGACCTTCCGGGTCGCTTCGTCGTCACGGAAATAGCCGAGCATGATGTTCCCGCCCCTGGCGACGAGCTCGCCCGGCTCGTCCGGGCCGAGGACCCGGCCGTCCGCGGAGACGACCTCCATCGTGACCCCGGGGATGGGCCGGCCGATCGAATCGATCTTCCGCCGCAGGAACTCCGGCGGGAGATAGGCCAGCCGGGCCGAGGCTTCGGTGGCGCCGTACATGACGATCAGCCGCGTCTGGGGCGGCAGGGCGTCGAGAAGAGCCAGCTTGACCGTCCGGGCCATGTGCCCGCCGGCCTGGCTGCAGTATCGGAGGGCCGGCAGGCGGTCGCGATAGTCCGCCAGGGGGGATTTATAGAGCAGTTGGGCGTACGTCGAAGGGACACCGGAGAATCCCGTGACCTTTTCCTCGGCCATCTGTTTGAGGACGGAAGCCGTATAGGCGAATTGGTTATTGACGACGACCGTGCCGCCGACCGCGACGTGGGTATTGAGCAGGGATTGGCCCATGACGTAGAAGAAGGGCAGGACGGCCATCTGGATATCGCTCGCGGTCAAAGCCAGGTATTCGACGATGGACCGGGTGTTGGCCACCACGTTCGCATGGGAGAGCATGACGCCCTTGGGCTTGCCCTCCGAGCCCGAAGTGAAGATGATCGTGGCGCAGGAATCCGGGCCGCCGGTCGGCACCGGGTCCTCGTCGGGGAGGCCCGACGATCCGGGATCGCGAAGGCCGGAGGGGGTTAGGACGAGCGGACCGAGACCCGGCAGCGCCCGGCCCAGCGGCCGGACGGCGGGTTCGAACTTCCGCGAGACAAGAAGGGCCGCGGCATCGAGGACCTTGAGGATGTCGGCCCAGCCTTCGGCCTTGATCTCCGTGTTGAGGGGAACGGCGACGCCGCCGGCTTTGAGGATCCCGTAGTAGCCGCACACGTACTCCACGCCGTTCTCGCTCACCAAAGCCACGCGGTCACCGGGCTTGATCCCGAGGGTGCGCAGCCGGTGAGCCAACTGGTTGGCGAGCCGGTTGACGACGCGATAGGTGGGCCTCTCGGGGCCGTGGACGACGGCGGTCTTGTCGGGATAGAGCGTGGCGCTCGTCTCGAGGAAACCGTGGATCAGACCCATGGACCGAGTCATCGTTCAAACGTCCCGCGAGGGTCCGGCGCATTCATCATCGGGCCCGATTATAGGGGAAAAGCCCGGTCCGGGCAACGCCGCCCTCCGCCGCCGCTCATGGCCCGATCCTAGCGACCCGCGAGTCCGGCCAGCCGGACCAGCAGGTCGCTCGCGACGATGCGGCTCCCCGCCTCGTTCAAATGACCCCCGTCGCTCGTATAGGCGGGATTGAGCAGATCGATCGTCCTCCCTTCGTAACGGGCTCGGACCGTGCCTCCCCCCGCCGCCGAGGACTCGGCCGCGGCGAGGTCCCAGATGTCCGCTCCGTAAGTCTTCCTGATATGCGCGTTGACCGCGTTCCGCGCGGGATTGGCGGCCTTCAGGCCTCCGTCCCGGCCGAGGAGCGATTTGACCCGGGACTTCAGTCCCGGCCTGGCGTTGGTGAGAGGGACCGTGACGGCGAGGATGGTCAAGCGGGGATACATCGACCTCAAGTCGGCCAGGGCGCGATCGTAATGGGCCAGGAGCCCTTCGACGTCGGTGGACGCGTCGAAATCCGCGTAGCAGAACTTGAAGAAAGCCACGTCCGCGCGTTCGCCGACGCCGCTCTCGAGGACCGAGCGGAAGTGCTCGATCTTCCCGTGGGGGTCTCCGTTCCGGCCGATGGCGGAGTGCGCGAAGACCGGCCGGTCGAAGTCCCGGGCATCGGACATCTCCCGGACCTCGAGCCGGATCCCCGGAGTATCGGCCTCGAGGGCCCGCAGACCGTCGAGGATGTTCTGCCCGACGGACTGATGGCCAAAATAGATCTTGCGGCCGGCCAACGCTTCCCACCGGTCCTGGGGGACGGCGCGAAGCCTTTCGAGAGAGACGCGGAGCGGATCCATGGTCGGGGCCTCCTTGCAGGACGAGAACGACAAGCTCAACAGGGTCGAAGCCAGGAGCCCGACGAGGGCCGCCGGGGTCCGGGCCGAGGTCCTCATGACCCTCCTCCGCCCCGGGCGGGGTCCGGACCGATCGGCCGGGGCCGGCCGATGCCTTCGTAGACGAGCCCGACCTTGGCGAACTCCCCGGGCTCGTAGAGGTTCCTGAAGTCGAAGAAGTGCCGGCCCCGCATCGATCCGGCGATCCGGGCGAGATCGAGATGGCGGAACTGGTTCCACTCCGTCAGCACGACCAGGGCGTCGGCCCCCGTCGCCGCGTCGTATTCGTCGGCCCCGTAAAGGAGCTTCGCGGGCCCGCCTCCGAGCTCCCGGGAGGCCTCGCCGGCCCGGCTTCCGTCGACAGAGGGGATCTGGGCCAGAGGGAGTCTCCGGGCGCTGTCCATCGCCTGGGGATCGAAAACCCTGACCCGGCCTCCCTGCCGGATGATCTCGAGGATCACCGCCACCGCCGGCGACTCCCGGACATCGTCGGTCCCCTGCTTGAAAGCCAGTCCGAGGACGCCGACGACCTTGTTCGCGAGTCCGGAGAGCCGTTCTCCGATCCTCTCCACGATCCTCAGCCTCTGGGACTCGTTGGCTTGGACCACGGAGTCCACGATGCTCATCCGGACGCCGTGGTCCTGGCCGATCTTGACCAGGGCGCGCGTGTCCTTGGGCAGGCAGCTGCCGCCGAAGCCGGGACCGGGGTGGAGGAAGAACCGGCCGATGCGGCCGTCCATGCCCATGGCCTTGGCGACGTCGCGGATGTCCGCGTTGACGGCGTCGCAGAGTCCGGCGACCTCGTTGATGAAGGCGATCTTCGTCGCCAGGAACGCGTTGGAGGCGTATTTGATCAGCTCGGCCGTCTCGAGCGACGTGAAGACGAAGGGGGTCTCGATGAGATAGAGGACGTTGTAGATCTCGCGGACGATCTCCCGGCTCCCGTCGTTGTCGCTGCCGATCACGATCCGGTCCGGATGCATGAAGTCGCGGACGGCCGAGCCTTCGCGGAGGAATTCGGGGTTCGAGACGACGTCGAAATCGAGGGCTACGGCCCGCCGATCGAGCTCCGACCGGACGACGCTTTGGACCTTGCGGCCGGTCCCGACGGGGACGGTGCTCTTGTTGACGATGACTTTGTAGTCCTTCATGCGCTCGGCGATCGCCCCCGCGGCCGCGAGGACGTATTGAAGGTCGGCGGAGCCGTCCTCCCCGGGTGGAGTGGGCACGGCGAGGAAGATGACCTGGGAGGCGTCGACGGCATGGTCCATGTCCGTCGTGAACCGGAGGCGCTGGGCGGCGACGTTCTTGGAGATCAGGCCCGGCAACCCCGGTTCGTAGATCGGGACCCGGCCCTGCTGGAGGTCCTGGATCTTCCGGGCGTCCGAATCCATGCACACGACGTTCAGGCCGAATTCGGAAAGGCAGGTGCCGGTGACGAGGCCGACATACCCGGTTCCAATGATCGAGATGGAATTCATGTCCTTCTCCTTCATGGCAGCGAGGGAGGGAACCTCCGGAGGTGCTCGGTCGCCCTGTGCTTGCTGCCGAAGTCCCGGAAGGCCCGCCGGACCTGGTCTTCCGTGAGTCCCATGACCCGGCAGACCTCGGCGATGTCGATCCGGTCTTCCCAGGCCGCGAGGAGGAGGTCCAGGGTCTTGAAGGGCATCCGGAAGAACCACTCTTCGTCCGAGACCGGCGCGCTGTAGGTGTCGGGGGAGGGGGCCCGCCGGAGGATCTCCGGGATGACCCCGGCCTCCTCGGCTAATCGGAAGACCTGGGTCTTATAAAGGTGCGCGATGGGCTCGATGTCCACGCCCCCGTCCCCGTACTTGACGAACAGCCCCTGAACGGCCTCGCTCTTGTTGGTGGTCCCGCAGACGAGCCCGTTCAGCTTCTCCGCGTAATAATATTGCGTCATCATCCGGGTCCTGTGCTTGGTGCAGGTAGCGGCAATGATGCCTTGGGCCTGTTCGTTCGTCAGGCGGGCCGTCCGCGAACGTCCTTCGGGATCGTACGTCGTCAGCGTGAAAACGTTGTAGGCGTCCTTGTTGAGGACGTCCTCGGGCAGGGTGATCTTCAGGGAGTGGCCGGGCCCGAAATCGGGAAAGATCGTCCGGGCCACCTGGTCGCGTTTCTCGTATGTCCCGAAGGCCTCCAGGACCGGGGTGATATCCACGGTCATGGCCTCGATCCCCAGCTCGCGCGCCTGCTTGGCCGCGAATTCCGCGGACTGCGGGCTTGATTCTTTGTCTGGGAGCAGGAGGGCCAGGACGTTCGCCCGGCCGGCCGCGCTGGCCGACAGCGACGCGCTCAGGGCGGAATCGACACCTCCGCTTAGACCAATGATGATCCTCTTCCGGTGCATGGACTTCATCTGGTCCTTGATGAACGAGACGATCCGCTCGGTTTCGCGCGGGCCGTCGACCGCAAGGATGTCCTTGGAAAAGCCCATCAGATCCCTCCTCCTATGGCGGGCGGAGCACGGTGTCAGAGACACATACCATTGGCCTCCCGAGAAGTCAATAATATTTAGTCGGCTTCGCGGGCCCGAACTTGATTCCCGGACAGGTTCCGGTTAAAACTGGAGATCGCCATGGCCCGGATCGAGCCCGTCCCTGTCGTCCTGGACGCTGCCGAGACCTCCGCGCGGTTGTGTTTGGATCCCCGCCTGGCGGCATCGGCGATCTTCGAGGACCTGCTCCGCCAGGCCCAAGAGCTTTCGGCCCCCCAGGCCCTCTGGGATGTCGCCTATATCGGAGCGAAAGGGGAGGGGACCGTCGAGGTCGGCGGCGTCACGATGGCCAGCCCGGTCCTTCGCGGCCAGCTCGACGGGATCAACAAGGTCTTCCCCTTCATCGTCACCGTCGGCCCCGCGCTCGAGCGTGCGGCCGGCGCCCAGGACGACCTCCTCAAACAGTACTATCTCGAGGAGATGGCCAACCTGGCCCTCGAGAAGGCGGCCGCCCGGCTGGCCGCGGCGATCGAAGCCCGCTTCGGCCTCGGCCCCCTCTCCAGCCTGAGCCCCGGCTCGCTCGCCGATTGGCCCATCACTGAACAACCCAAGCTCTTCTCGCTTCTCGGCGACACGGAACGCCTGGTAGGGGTCCGCCTGACCGAGAGCCTCCTCATGTTGCCGAGGAAATCCATCTCGGGCCTCTTCTTCCCGTCCGAGGAAGGATTCTCGGCTTGCCAGCTCTGCGACCGGGAGCGCTGTCCCGGCCGCAAGGCCCCGTTCTCCGCGCCGCCATCCCGTTCGATCAAGGAGTCCCTATGAGCCGTCTCGCCAAGCCGTCCCTTGCCCTTCCCGCCTGTGCCATTCTGTTCGTCCTCGTCCTCCTGTTTCAGGCCCTCCCCGCGGCGGGGCAGTCCAAACCGGCCGCGAAGTCCGCTGCCAAGCCCCCTCTGAAGATCTTCATCTCGGTCGACATGGAAGGCATATCCAACATCGTCCACGGCGACCAGACGACGCCCGGCACGGCCGAATACGCCGACGGCCGCAAGTGGATGGCCCAGGACGTCAACGCCGCCGTCGAGGCCGCTCTGGCCGCCGGGGCCACCGAGGTCGTGGTCAACGATTCCCACGGCTCGATGCGCAACATCGACCCCGACGACCTCCATCCCCGAGCCATCCTCATCAGCGGCTCGCCCAAGCCCCTGTCGATGATGCAGGGCATCGACGCCTCGTTCGCGGCCTGCTTCTTCGTCGGCTATCACGCCAAGGCCGGGACCACGGACGCCATTCTCGACCACACCATTTCGGGCTCCGTCGTCCGCCACATCAAGCTCAACGGCGTCGAGATGCCCGAGCTGGGGCTCAACGCGGCCATCGCCGGCTATTACGGCGTTCCCGTGGTCCTGGTCACCGGCGACACGGCCGTTTGCCGGCAGGCCGGGGAAGTCCTGGGCAAGGACGTCGTCACCGTGGCCGTCAAAGAGGCCTACGGACGGCTGGCCGCCAAGCTCGTGCCCATGGCCGAAGCCCGCCGCATGATCGCAGACGGCGTCAAGACCGCGCTCGGTCGGCTGCCCGGGCTCGAACCCTTCAAACCGGCCTCCCCCTACCGGTTCGAGCTGGGGTATCACGTCTCGGCCCAGGCCGATATGGGCGCCATGCTCCTGCCGGGGATCGAGCGGGTGGACGCCCGGACCTTGGCCTTCGTCGCGGACGATTACATCGAGGGCTTCCGGACGCTCCGGGCGATGATCAGCATCGCCCCGGCGCGCTGAAACGAAACCCCCGCGGCCCTACCCCCTTGTGCCGGAACGCGCGCGAGGGGCCGCCCGACCCGTCACTTGAGGAGGTTGTGCGGGCTCTTCTCCCGCATCATCTTCTCGATGTCGGCGATCTCTTTGGGGACGCGGATCGAGAGGATCTCGTTCCCGCCGGGCGTGATCAGGACATCGTCTTCGATGCGGACACCGATCCCCGCATATTTCTTGTAGACGGGGCCAGCCTTGTCCCGGAAGGCGGCGATCTCGGCGTCGGGGACCTTTCCCTTGAGTTCGTCGAGCGATTCCTGGAGATAGTTCTCGGGGAAATAGAGCCCCGGCTCCATGGCCATGACCATGCCCGGGTCCATCGCCACTTTATCAAGCCGGCGGAAATGCCATGCCCAGACGTCGTGGACGTCGAGCCCGATACCGTGGCCGAAGCCGTGCTGGATGTAAAGGCGCCGCTGCCAGGCGCTCTTGATATCCGTAACCAGCCCGAGCTTTTCGAGCCCGGCCATGAGGATGTCCTCGACTTCGGTCTGAACCGCCTTGAAGGTGACGCCCGGGACGAGCTTGGCGCAGCCGGCCTTCTGGGCTTCGAGGACGAGCTCGTAGATGGCCCGCTGCTCCTTGGTGAAGCGGCCGCTGGCCGGAATGGTCCGGCTGATGTCCGAGGTGTAGCCGCGGATCCAGCAGCCGACATCGAAGACGACGAGGTCGCCGGTCGCGAGCGGCCGGGCCGTGGCCCCGAAATGGACGTTGGTCGAGTTCGGCCCGGAGGCGGCCTGGAGGAACGAGTCCTCGGTTTCCCGCTTGTCGAAGGCGTAGCGGAGGATCGCCGCCAGGTCGGCTTCGCGCATCCCGGGCTCGGCGGCCCGGAAAGCCTCGTTGAGGGCCTCGGCCGTGAGGTCGACGGCTTCGCGCAGGGCGGCGATCTCTTCGGCGTCCTTGGTCAGGCGCAGTTCGGCGAGGGTCGGATCGACGTTGACGAGCGTATCGGACAGGAAGAAGGGATTGACCGCACCCATCGTTCCGAACGTCCGGGTCAAGAAATCGAAGTCGGAGAAGGGGAGATACACACGCTTGGCGCGCCCGGCCCCGACCAGACCGAAGAGCGTTTGAGAGAGCTGGGTATTCGGCTTCTCGACGACCCCCGGGTCAGAGGCGGGGGGCTCCTGGCTCAGTGGGGCCGTCCCCTCCGGGTTACCCGATCTGCCGGCCTGGCCCGTCGTCCCTCGAGCTCCGGAAGGGCCTCCGGCCATCATGCGCCGGAAGATGGTCTCGCGGGGGCTGCCGCCGGGATCGAGCACGAGGACCGCGTCTGGCATCTTGAGGCCCGTGAGGTAGACGAAATTGAGGTTGTCCTGCAGGCTGTCGCGGCTTCTGTATTGGGACGGAACGACGATGACGCCGTCCTTGTGGATCTCCATGAGCTTGGCCCGCCTTGCGACGAACGAGGGGGCCTTGGCCGCGTCGATCGATGGACCGGTGCGGCCGAACCCCTGCGGCGAATCCTGGGGAGAGGCGGCGAGGGTGAGGGCGAGCGAGAGGGCGAAAAGAGCGACTTTCGCTCCGGCGGTCCCGCGGGTTCCGGCGTTTACAGCGTTCATTGCATATCCTCCGTCTGTCCAGATGCTCTCATTCGATCTCTTCGGTGATGCGCCCCGTCGTTTTGTTCTTCACAATGCGCTTGACGCGTCCGTCGGGAAGGCGCTCGGACTTCACGATCATCGACCGGCCCTGTCCATCCCCCCGCTTAGCCCCCGTTTTCGCTTCCTGGGGCTTCCCGGAGGCCCTTTTCGGGCCTTTCTCTGGGGGGCGGCAGGTCCGCTTCAGGCCCGTTTCGGCCAGCAGACCGGACACGAGCCGCACGTCCTCCCACCTCCCGGACCTCATCGACCGGTAGCAGGCGTCGATGACGGCGTTGACGATGTATCCGTCGCGGAAGGTCTCCATCGGCTCGCGGCCGGCCTCCCGCGCGTCGAGCATGTCGCGGAACATGTGGACATAACCGAGCTCGTGGGCCTCGTCGCCGACCGGGAAGAGCCAGCCCCGCTCGCCCTCGGCCTTCTCGGCGACGTAGCCGCCCTCGCCGGCGGCCGTGAACATTTCGAAGCCCGTGCGCAGGAAGTGGTCGAGCCGGATCGTGCCCTCCGTGCCGCAGACCTCGTCGCGCAGGTCCATGCCGCCGCGGAAGGTCCAGCTGACCTCGAGCTGGCCGACCGCTCCGCCCTCGTACTCGACGAGCCCGATGGCGTGGTCCTCGGCCTCGATGGGGTGGACCTGGGTCGCTCCCCAACAAAAAGCCCGCAGGGGGCGCTTGTCCTTACCGAGGAAGGCACGGCCGATCTCGACGCAGTGGCAGCCCATGTCGATGAGGGCCCCTCCGCCCGACCTTTCCGGCTCCCAGAACCAGGCGCTGTGGGGGCCGGGATGGCTCTCCCGCGAGCGGGTCCACAGGACCCGGCCCATGGCGCCCTTGGCGGTCGAGGCCAGGGCCTTGAGCGTCTTGGGCGTGTAGACGAGGTCCTCGAGGTAGCCGGCGAAGACGCCGGCCTTCTCGACCGACCGGAGCATGGCCAGCGCCTCCGCGGCGGTCCGGCCGAGGGGCTTGGTGCAGAGGACGGCCTTGCCGGCCTCGGCCGCGAGCTTCACGGCCTCGCGATGGACGTCGTTCGGCAGGCCGACGACGACGACTTCGGACTCGGGGTCGCGGACCGCCTTTTTCAGATCGTCGGTCCATCGACCGATGCCGTGCGTCGCGGCGAACGACCGCGCCCGGCCGGTCGAGCGCGAATAGACGTTGACCACCCGGTCGCGGCCGCGCAGTCCGTGCAGCGTTTGCGTATAGAACGTCGCGATGAGCCCCGTGCCCAACATTGTGATCTTGGCCATGCGCGCTCACCTCCGCAGTCCTGTTGTCTCGCCGACGGCATTCTATTACGGGAAGGGCGAAAGGCCAAGCGTCACCTGCTCTCGGAGCAAGATCCGTCCCTTGACAAATCCCCTTTCTTATGAGTAATTTAATATCAGCTTAGAGGGGCCGTCGCCCCTCGGGGGAAGTCATGTGCGCCCGCGAGGTCCTGCAGTCCTGGAAGGAGATCTCCGCCTACCTCGGCCGTGACGTCCGCACCTGCCGCCGCTGGGAGGAGCATCTGGGGCTCCCCGTCCACCGGCTCAACGGCTCGCCCAAGGCCCGGGTCATGGCCTACAAGGACGAGATCGACCGCTGGCTCGAGATCAAGCTCCACGAGCGAGAGCCCGGGGACGTTCCTTGGGACCGGACCGGCGCTCCGGCCTCCGGCGACGCCGCTCCGGCCGCCCCCGCCTCCTCTCTTTTCACCCGCCTCCCGGCCTTCCTCCGCTCCCTCCGCTTGCCGCCGTCCCTGGAGTTCCTCCGCCGTTGGTACGTCATGGCCGGCCTCGCCTGCGCCCTCGTCGTGGGCGTCGCCGGCTGGCGCTTCATCAACAATCCCTCCCCGGTCGTGCCGACGGCCGGGCGTCCCGCGATCGCCGTCCTGCCTCTGGTCAACGCCACGGGCGACCAGGGCCTCGACTACCTCGGGGAGTCCGTCGCCGACCACCTCATCCGCGATCTCCAGCGCAGCGCCGACCACCTCAAGGTCTACAGCTTCGCCGTCGTCGCCGACGCCGTCCGCAAGCTCGGGCTCGAGCCCGGCGCGCCGCTCACACCGGACGACCTGACCGCCGTCGGCGCCCGCGCCGGCGCCGATTGGCTCCTCGTCGCCTATCTCACCCGGTCCGGGTCCAGGCTCCGCATCGACTACGAGCTCCGCGGGGCCAAAGCCCCCACGCCGCTCCTCACCGACCACGCTCCCGGCACGGAAGCCGAGATGCCGGTCCTCGAGGACCGCGTGGCCAACTCGGTCCGCCGGGTCTTCGACGTCCCCACGTCGGCCGGGCCGGAAGCCCTGATGGCCTGCTCGGTCCAGGCCACGCGCTTCTACGAGTCGGCCCGGGCCGTCGAGCGCAAATATGTCCTGAGCCTGGCGCCGGCCGACCTCGACAAGACCCTCGGGCTGTTCGCCCAGGCCCGCGACGCCGACCCCGGCTGCGCCCTGGCCTATCTGGGTCTCGGCGACTCCTACCAATTCCGTTTCGTCTACGAGGGCCGGGACCCGGAGGCCCTGCGCCTGATGAACGAGAACTACCGGCGGGCCTACGAGATCTCCCCCGACCGGGCCGAGACCAACGTCGGCGTCGCCTGGACGGCCTACTTCGTCGAGGACATGGACCGGGCCTTCGCCCATCTCAAGAAAGCCTACGAGCTCGATCCCTCGAGCCTCTACGTCCTGACCCAGATCGGATCGTTCCTCCAGAGCGTCGGGGTCCTGGAGAGGAGCGTCGAGTACTACACGCGGGTCGTCAAGGCCGGCGGCGCGACGGCCGACGTCTTCTGGCTCCGGGCCTGGTCCTACGAGCAGATGGGCTTCTACGAGTCGGCCCTGGCCGATTACGACAAGATGATCGAGCTCGAGCCGACCGACTTCGGCTCGCGCTGCCAGCGGGCCCGGGTCCTCATCCTCATGAAGCGCTACGACGCGGCGGCGGCCGAGCTGGCCATGGCCGAGACCTTCTCGCCGGGCGACCCGCTCGTCGGGGCCGTCCGGGCCCTCCTGGCCGCGGGACGGGGGGACCCCAAGGCCGCCCTGGCCGCCCTCGGCCCTTCGCTCCCGCCGGGCCCCTCGGTCCGGCGCACCTACTACGTCTCGCGGGTCTACGCGGCCCTGGGGATGAAGGCCCAAGCCATCGACAACATCGAGTACGCCATCGGCCACGCCTTCGAGGAGGTCCACGACTACGCCTACTTCTTCCCGGTCCTCAACAACCGGCGCGACCATTTCCTCGACCGGCTGCGCGGCGAACGCCGGTTCGACGAGATCCTGCGCCGCGAGGAACACCGCTACGCCGACCGCCTGGAGAAGTACGGCGGGCTGTGAATCGGACGGCACGGCCGATCCCTCTTTGCGCCAGTCACAGGATAAGTTATGATGGCATCGCCCTGCGGGAAGGGAAGGTATTCGCCTTCCCCCCGTCTAATAGAGCGCGGAGGGACCGACCGTGAATCGAAATTTCGACCCTAAGAAACTCCTGGCGGTCGCCGTGACCGTCCTGGTCCTCCTGTTCGCCCTCTGGCTCGTCTCCCCCTATTTCCGCCTCGACGCCCGGGACGCGGGCGCCGGCAAAGTCACCAGCTACCGCCTCTTCCTCGGCCTGATGATCATGCTCGGCTTCATCGGCAAGACCCTCTGGGACGTCCTCTCGCCCCAGGGCCTGGCTAGGAAGGTCTCGAGCGCCAAGGCCGTCGCGCTCATCGTCCTGGCCATCCTCATGACGGGTTTCGTCATCTTCACCGTGGCCCGGGCCACCTCCTATTACCTGGAATCGTCGATCGCCGCCGACGACGCCAACTACCGTCCCTGAAACGGGGACACCGTACCTATTCGCCTTCCTTCACTCGATCGAGGGGGTAAGCCGTTTCGAGCTTGACGGCGATCCTGTCAAGGGGCATGTCGAACGTCCAGATGGGGGTCGATGACAGGCGCGCGGAGGCCAGAAGGTGAGCGTCCAAGTATCCGATCCCCGTGCCCATGAGCCGATGGGCGTCGATGAGGCGCATCACTTCGTCATGGCCGGCCGTCACGACCCCGGGCAGCGAACGGAGAAGATCCAGGATCCGGCGCCTGTTGCGGACATGACCGCAGGCCAGCTCGCCGATGATGAAGGGATGGCACACGACCTCGCCCTCGTCGAGCAAGGCCTCGAGCCGGGGATTCCCTGTCCGGAGATGGTCGATCCAGACCGAGGTGTCGACGAGGACCATCTCTTACCAGTCGCTCTTGCGCCGGGGGATGGGTTCGAGGTCCTTTTCGGTTCCGCCGAGCTTGGCCAGCCGTTTGGCGCTTTCCCTGGCGATCAGGTTCTCCAGGCCCATCCTCACCAGCGCCGTCTTTTCCTTGACGCCGGTAAGGTCCGAGGCCCGGGCCAGAAGGTCGTCATCGATGTTGATGGTCGTCCTCATATGCATAGATATGTCATTTTCATGCATATAATGTCAAGACCCCCTTTCATCAATGATGACGGCCGGCGGGCCGGAGGATTCTCACGGAGCGTCCCGGGCCATGACAAGGCCGGCTGCCGGGAAGGGCCGGGCATGCTACGAACGCGTCATTTGGCGCCGGCGGCCAGCCGCTTCCGGCTGACCGCGACGATGTGCTTGACGAGGTCGATGGCCATCATCAGGGCCACGAAGAGGAGCGAGAAGCGCAGGGTGTACTTGAGCCAGACGGTCAGGCGCTCGGACAGGGCGACGGCGAAGAGACCGTCGAACGGCCGGGCCAGCAGGACCCCGATGAGGGCCAGGGACAGGGCGTTGGAGACGATGTCCACCCAGCGCGACCGGGTCAGGAGCTTGGCCAGGAGGGCCAGCGCCGAGACGGCGAGCAGGCCGATGACGACGAGCGAGACCGTCCGGCCGGGCCCGGGAGCGAACAGGGCAGGGGCGTCCTTCCAGCGCAGGCCGGTGAAGAAGACGGTGCCGCGGCGGGCGAAGACGTAGAGGGCGAAGTCGGTCACGGCCAGCATGGCGATGGCCCCGACGGCCGTGACGGCGCGGCCGACCCAGAAGGGGACCTTGGCCGGCGGCTCGGCCTCGTCGAGATCGACGCCGAACCGGGGCCAGGGCAGCTTGACGTCCTTGCCGCTCCGGGTGACGAAGTAGAGGACGAGGGCGACCAGGCCGAGGTCGGCCAGGAACGCCGTCGGCAGGTACATCAGGACGTCGGCCGGGCCGAGCCTGGGCATGAACAGGAAGGGGAAGATGACGAAGGACCTATCGAAGGCCACGGCGAACACCGTCAAGGCGAGGTGGACGGCGAACAGGAGCGAAGTGTAGCGGACGAGGTAGCGCTTGTAGGCCGGGGCGATGATGGGCTTGTCCTCGAGGTAGCGCTCGGCGACCCGGCGGGCCGGGCCGTAGGCGGCGATGGCCCGGGCGACGGCGGCATCGCCGAACTCGTCCGGGCCCTCGGCGGCCTTCTCCAGGATGTGGCTGCGGATCTCGCCGAGGATCTCCTCGCGCTCGGCCCGGCCGCTGAGGAAGTGGCTGATCTCTTCGAGGTAGGCTTCCAGCTTGTCAGACATGGGCGGTCTCCTTGATGGTCTCTTTGAGGACGCGGTCCTGGGTCCGCCAGACGTCGAGCAGGGCGGCCCGCAGGGAGCGGCCGGCCGCGGTGACGGCGTAGAACTTGCGGGGCCGGTCCTCGGTGAGGTCCCACTTCGAAGCGATCCAGCCGTTCTTCTCGAGCCGGCGGAGGAGGGGGTAGAGCGTATTCTCCTCGACCTTGTAGCCCAGACCCTCGATGTGCTTGACCATGGAATAGCCGTACATGTCCTTTTCGAGGAGGGCCAGGACGAGGATGTGGAGGAAGCCCCGGTTCATTTCCGTTTCGAGGCTGCCGATGTCGGGCTCTTTGTCGCTCATGATGTGTGCCTCACTATATTGTGTAATAGACTATAGTGTATTACACACTGCTTGTCAAGGGGTTTTGGGAATTTTTTTTTGAGCTCTTTCGGTCGGGAATTGGGGACGATTTTCCGTGATTTCCGGAAGATCGGGTTCGAATTCCGGGGTGTACGGCGGCGTCCGGATTCCCCTTCAGGCAGGACGTTTGGATCGTGCGTGTCCTGGACCCTCTGCACGGGCCGAAATAGCCGCTTTTAGGCGCTTTTTCTTGCCCGGAAAGGGCTCGGAACGGTAATTTCCGGTCAGGGCCGGTTCGAAAGGCCCGCGGCGGCGATTGGCAGCCCCTCCGGCCTGTGGCAGGATGGCCCCGGCATGTGCGAGTTTTGCCATCAGCACGGCGAAGGGAAAAAGTGGTATCTCAACGCCAACAACTACGCCGAGGACCTGATGAGCGACCTCGGCCGGCGCCGGTTCATCACCCGTTTCTTCGAGAACCCCGGACATCTGGCCAAGGGTGAGAGGGCCCTGACGGCCCTCGACGTCATGCCCGATTTCCTGTGGAAGGGCGTCCGCAGGAAGATCACGGCCAAGCAGAAGCCGAGGCATTTCGGCCAGGTCGTGCCGCTCGAGGACATCGAGTGCATCCTGGCCCTGACGACCTCCGTCGTGCGGGTGGCCTGCCTCTGCCGGCACGTCGCGACCGGAGGGAGAGAGCAGCGCTACTGCTTCGGCGTCAGCATGTCGCCGGACGGGGGCGGGATGGCCGGGCTGCTGCGCGAGATCGACGCCTCTTATCTCGTCGGGCCGCACGCGGGCGGGCTCGAATCCATGCCCAAGGACAAGGCCCTGGCCCTCATCCGCGAGAGCGAGCGCGAGGGCAACTGCCACACCGTCTGGACGTTCCTGACGCCGTTTTTAGCCGGGATCTGCAACTGCTCCCTGCCGTCCTGCTACGCCATGAAGACGACCGTCGGCCTCAAGACGCCGGTCTTTTTCAGGGGGAATACGTGGCCCGCGTCGACGGGGAGCGCTGCACGGGGTGCGGCCTGTGCGCCGCGCGCTGCGGGTTCAAGGCCTTCGAGCCGCGCAAGAAGAAGGACAAGGCCGCGATCGACGAACGGAAATGCTACGGCTGCGGCATCTGCCGCGGCGCCTGTCCGACGGGCGCGATCGCCCTCGTCGACCGTGAGGACGTGCCCGTCGCCGCCGGGCTTTGGCTCTGAGGCGGCCTATTTCTTCTTCGGGCGGGGCGTCTCGACCCAGTTCTCGATGAACTTCCGGGAACCGCCCTCGCGCTCCTCGACCAGGGCCTGGAAAATGGCCTTGAGGCTCTCGTAGGGGAGCGTTCCGATGATCATCCGGTTGTTGATGATCATGGTCGGCGTCGAGCGGATGCCGTGCGAGAACTTGTCCGAGGTCTTCTCGAACTCGGCGCCCGTATCGACGATCCTCTTGACCAGTGCCTTGAGCTCCGGATCGTCGGTAGCGCCGGCGACGCCGTACTTCCGGGCGAAAGCCTCGCGCCAGCCGGGGTCGCGGCGCGAGGCGAAGTTGGCCCAGATCTCGTCGTGCATCTCCGGGAAGCGGGCCGGGTTGCCGGCGGCGAGGTAGGTCATCTCGCAGGCGCCGGGGTGGAGGTTGGCCTTCTCCGGCACGACCTCGTTGCACTTGCCCTCGAGGGGGAAGAACTGGATGGCCACGTTGATCTTGCCGGCGAAATCCTGTTTGAGGCGTTCGATCTGCCGGCTGAGGTAGAGGCAGTCGGGGCAGAGGAAATCCGTGTACTCGATGACCTGGATGGCCGCGTCCTCGAAATTGTCGGTCGACTTGACCGACCAGTAGGGCGAGAGGAACGAGGGGGAGGCGACCTTGGGCAGCTCGAAGAACTGCCTGACGATGTCGACGCCCGTGCCCGCCTGGGCGTCCTTGCGGGCGTCGTGGTACTTGATCATGCCGTAGGCGCCGGCGGCCGCGGCCACGGCGAAGACGGCCAGGAGCTTGATCGAGGGACGGACCCAGCGCCGCAGGGGGTTCTTGGCCTCGTGATCGATGCCGTGGCGGACGAACAGGATGAAATTGAGGACGGAGAAGATATAGAAGCCCGTGCAGAGGAGGCACAGGCTGCCGAGCTGGAGGACGGAATAGAGGAAGAGCGAGGCCACGCCCAGGACGTTGAGGAGCGAGAGCGACTTGTTGGTCCGCTCGAAGGCCTCGGACGGGAAGATCGCGCCGAGGACGATGAGGGCGCCCATGAACAGGCCGAAGAAGCCGAGGGGGATGCCCAGGACCTGGGAGATCTCCGAGAAGGCCGAGCTGTCGCAGTTGAAGAAGGCGCTGACGTCGCAGAACGACCCGGCGAAGATGGTCTTGGGGTAATTGGCCTTGAAGAAGTGGTCGATGGTCATGGCCGACGCGGCGATCATGCCCGCCCCGGCGAAGATGCTCAGCAGGCGGCGCGGCTTCCAGCCGCCCAGGGTCAGCGTGCGGGCTTGGGTGTTGTCCATGGCGTGTCTCCTTCGGTCAGGATGAGGGCCCGGACGAGGACGACGGCGGCGCGGAGGAGGGGGGAGGCGCCGACGGGCCCGCGGGGCCGCGCGGTCCGGGCTTGCGGCGCCGGCGGTAGCGGTGCGGCTTGGAGCGCGGCCGCTGGCCGAACTGGCGCTGGTAGATGAGGGCGAAGGGATCCTCGCAGCCGCCGAACGTGCCGTCGACCAGGACCGAGGTCAGGCGCGAGGCCTCGGGGTAGCGGGGGCGCTCCTTGAGGGCCCAGCGCATCTCGCCGTCGGCCAGGGCCCGGACCATGTGGTCGGCGATGACCAGGGTGTGGACGGTCTCCAGGAGGACGGTCTTGGGCACGGTGGCCTGGGCCTTGGCGGCGCGGAAGGCGTCGTAGAGGGCCTTGGGCCGGTCGCCCTCGATCGAAGCCAGGACCGTCTCGGCCCAGGGCCAGAGGAGCAGGGCGTACATGACCTCGGCGGGCGGGGAGCCGCCCGAAACGATGGAGGCGTCGAGGACGCCCAGAAGGGCGGCGGCGCGCTCGGCCATCTCGGCCGACGCGTCGTAGGCGGCCCCGGCGTCGCCGAGGACGCGGGGGAGCAGGCCGTGGGCGCGGGCGCTCTGGAAGAAGGCCCGGGCGCTGCCCGACTTGATGTCCTTGTTGAGCTCCTCGTAGAGGCGGGCGCCGGGGCAGGCGGCCAGGGCGTCGAGGTGGCGGGGGATGGCCGCGGCCGTGCGCTCCTCGATGGTGAAGCCGAGGCGCGAGGCGTGGCGCAGGACGCGCCAGATGCGGACGGGGTCCTCCGCGTAGCTCGTGTCCGGGTCGCCGATGATGCGGGCGCGGCGGGCGGCCAGGTCGTCGAGGCCGCCGACGTAATCGATGACGGAATAGGTGGCGATGTCGTAGAACAGGGCGTTGATGGTCAGGTCGCGGCGGAAGGCGTCCTCGCGCGGCGTACCGTAGGCGATGGGCTTGATGGGCGGGCGGCCGCGGCGGCGGGGCTGACGGGCGCTGCCGGGGGAGTCCGGAGAGCCGGGGGAGGCGGGGGCCTCGGGGGCGTCGAGCCTATCGATCGGAGCGCTCTCGGCTTCTTCTTCGGCAGGGGCCTCTTCGGCGGCCGCGGCGGCGCGCTCCGCCTCGCGGGCCCGTTCGGCCTCTTCCTCGCGCTCGGCGGCCAGCTCCTCTTCGCTCGGCTTGCGGCGGAAGGTGGCCACCTCGATGATCTTGCCGTCCTGGAAGCGGACGTGGGCCAGCCGGAAGCGGCGGCCGATGAGGAAAGCGTTGCGGAAGAGTTTCTTGATCTGGTTGGGGTGGGCGTTGGTGCCGACGTCGAAGTCGGCCGGCCGGCGGCCGAGCAGGAGATCGCGGACGGCGCCGCCGACGAGGTAGGCCGTGTAGCCGTTGGCGTTCAGCCGGTAGAGGACCTTGAGGCAGTCGGGATCGATGTCGCGGCGCGAGATGCGGTGCCGGCCGCGGTCGAGGATGGTCGGGGCCTCGTAGGCCGCCGGGTCCTCGGTTTCTGGCGTGTCTTTCGGGTCGGTCATGGCCAATTAGGATAGCACTATTTTGATGTTTTGGGGGTCAAAAACATCGAATATGGCCCCTTCTCGGGTCCATTTTTTCATACAAAGTATTGATAATATTATGGAAGCTGGGGTCTGACCCCGGAGAGGATCCGGAGGAAGTTCCCGCCGAGGATCTTGCGGACGTCCTCGGGCTTGTAGCCGCGCTTCACAAGCTCCTTGGTGATGTTCGGCAGCAGGCCGATGTTCTCGAGCCCGGCCGGGGTGTCGCTCGTGCCGTCGTAGTCCGAGCCCAGGCCGACGTGGTCGCAGTCGCCCGTGACCTTGACGACGTGGTCGATGTGGTCGACGACCGTGCCGACGTCCACCCGGGGCAGGGTCTTCCGACCATCCTGTTTTCCCTCGAGGGCGCTGTTCAGGAACTCCGGCAGGACGGTGATGCCGACGACCCCGCCCTTGTCGGCCAGGGCCTTGAGCATCTCGTCGCTCAAGTTCCGATGATGGGGGGAGAGGGCCCGGCAGGCCGAATGGGAGGCCACGACCGGCGCCTTCGAATACTTCAGCACGTCCCAGAAGGTCGTATCGCCGGCGTGGGAGACGTCGACGATCATGCCCAGCCTGTTCATCTCGGCCACGACCTCCCGGCCGAAGTCCGTCAGGCCGCCGTGGACGGGCTTGGGATCGCCCGAGGCGTCGGCCCAGTCCGTCGCCGTCCAGTGGGTCAGGGTCATGAGCCGGACCCCGGCCCGGTAGAACTCGCGGAGGAGGGCGAGGTCGTTCTCGATGGCGTAGCCGCCCTCGATGGCGAGGAGCACGCCGGTCTTGCTGTCGTTGCGGGCCGCCGCGGCCTCGGCGGACGAGGTGACCAGGGCCAGCTTGTCCGGGTGCTTGGCCACCAGCGCGCGCGCGGCCTGGATCTGGGCGAAGACGCCGTTGGCGGACCGGCCCTTCTCGGCCTCGGTCGCCGGCGGCGGGGCGAAGCAGGCGAAGACCTGGAGGTCGACGCCGCCGCGCCCGAGCTTGGGGATGTCGACGTGGCCCGTCGCGAGGTCCTTGGCCAGGTCCTCGCCGGCCAGGGCCCGGCCGACGGTGTCGCAGTGCATGTCGACGACCGCGGCGTCGCGGTGCAGGAACATCGTCCGGTGGACGGGGTCGAGGAGGTTCTCGCGCGTCGTCGCCAGGACGCCGAGGATGTCGCAGTGGTACTGGGCGGCCTCGCGCAGGCGCTCCGGGTCGATGATGCCGGGCCCGTCGCCGGGCATGTGGTATTCGGGGTGCTCGTCGTCGAGCCTCTCGGTCAGGACCTCGCCGGAGCGCAGGCTGATGGCCGGCACGTTCTTGGCCCAGAACGAGGTGTGGTCCGAGCCGCGGTAGTTCGGCCGGGGCTTGAGCTTGGCGACCGTCGCGGCGTCGAGGCCGCGCTCGGCGATCGCGTAGAGCTCGGCGAATTCGGTCATGCCGCCGACGAGGAGGTCGGCGTCGCCCGTCCCGACCATGTCGATGTTCATGTAGAGCGCGGTCCGGTCGAGCGGGATGACGGGGTGGTCCGTGTACCAGCGCGAGCCGACCAGGCCGAGCTCCTCCCCGGCCCAGGAGCAGAAGACGATCGTCCGGGCCGGCTTGAACTTGGCTGCGGCCAGGGCCCGGGCGGTCTCGAGGACGGTCGCGGCCGAGGTGGCGTTGTCGTCGGCGCCGGGGTAGACCCAGCCGTCGAGGCCGACGCCGAGGTGGTCGAGGTGGCCGCCCATGACCAGGGCTTCGTTCTTGAGCTTGGGGTCGGTCCCCGGCCAGACGCCGACGACGTTCGGGGCCGTCCGCTCGCCGGAGACGAAGTGGGCCTCCATCTCGACCTCGAGGCCGAGGTCGAGGGTGAAGGACTTCCCGAGCCGGAGCGTCTTGCTGACCAGGTCGCGCCAGCTGCGGCCGGCCGTGTAGAAGGCGTCGTTGAGGAAATCGCGGCCGGCCCTGAGGACGACGAAGCCCTCCGGAGCCTGCCCGGCCCGGAGCGTGCCGGGGCGCTGCCGCGGGGCGCCGGGCTGCCGCGGCTCGCCGGGCGTCGAGAGGTCCATCTCGATATAGCCGACGGCGCCCTTGGCCGCGGCCGTCTTGACCTTGGCCTCGAAGGTCCAGGCGGCCTTGGCCTCGTTAGGAAGGGAGGCCGGGAGGTCGGCCAGGGCCAGGACGACCTTGCCCTTGACGTCGAGCCCGGCGTAGTCGTTCCAACCGTCCTTCGCGGCCTCGATCGCGTGGCCGGCGAAGACGAGCCCGCCCCGGGCGACGCCCGAACCCGTCCCGTTGACGGGCGTGAAGTCGCGGCCGCGGCCCGCGAAATAGACCCGGCGCCGCGGGGCGACGATCTCGAGGCGAAGGGGTTGCCCGAAGTCGGACCAGTTCTTGAACGGGACCTCCTGGAACCAGGTCCCGTTGTCGCCGCCGGGCCGGAGGCCGATCTTGGCCATCTCGGCGGCCACGTACTCGGCCGCGCGGCGGTATTCGGGGGTGCCGGACTTGCGGCCCTTGAGCTCGGGCGAGGCCAGATAGGCGATGTGGGCGAAGGCCTTGGCCCCGTCGGCCGCGGGCCGAAGCGAAGCGGACTTTCTCGCCGCCGCCGTCTTGGCCGCGGCCTGGCCGGGCCTGGCGGGGGCGGGGGTGAGGACGAAGTAGGCGGCCAGGGCGGCCAGCGCGACGTAGAGGGCGAACAGGGGCGCGGAGGGGCGGGGGCGGGCGACGGTACGATTCATGGCGGCTTCCTCGGGTGTCAGGATCTCGGGAATTTCTTGAGGGCGTCGGCGGCGGCCTTGCCGAAGCCCTCGGAGACGGTCGGATGGTTGAAGACCATGTCCTTGATGTCCTCGGCCCGGGCGCCGAACTTCACGGCCAACGCGGCGAAGGGAATGATCTCCGCGGCGTCCTGCCCGGCGACGTGGGCGCCGATGAGCCGCCGCGTGGGCGCTTCGAAGATGAGCTTGAAGAACCCGGCCACGTTGCCGTCGAGGCAGGAGCGGACGAGGTCGTTGTAGCCGCACTGGCCGATGACGATCTCCGCCCCTCCCGCCCGGGCCCACTCCTCGGTCTGGCCGACCGAGCCGACCTCGGGGTCGGTGTAGAGGCCCCAGGGGGCGCAGGTATAGTCCATGCGGACGTCGAGGCCGCAGGCGTTCTCGGCCGCGACGCGGGCCTCCATGACGGCCATCGAGGACAGCATGAACCGGGCCAGGACGTCCCCCGCGGCGTAGATGCCGGGGACGGAGGTCCGCATGCGGTCGTCGACCTGGATCTCGCCCCGGGGGCCGGGGGCGATCCCGGCCGCGTCGAGCCCCAGGGCGGCCGTATCGGGACGGCGGCCGACGCCGATCATGACCCGATCGACTTCGATCGTCTCGCCCGTCGACAGGACGGCTTGGAAGGGGCCGCCGGACGCCGGGCGGTCGAGACGGTCGAGCCCGGCCGAGACGACGAGCCGGATGCCCCGCTTCTTGAACTCCCGGGTGATGAGGGCGGCCACGTCGTGGTCCTGGCCGAGCAAGGCCCGGTCGGCCTTCTCGACGACGGCGACCTCGGAGCCGAGCGAGCGGAAGATGAAGGCCATCTCGCAGCCGACGGCGCCGGCCCCGACGATGAGGAAGCGGGCCGGGACGGCGTCGAGGGCCGTCAGCTCGTCGGGCGTGATGACGGTCTGGCCGTCGAACGGCAGCCCCGGGATGAGGATGGGCCGCGAGCCGGTGGCGACGATCGCCCGGGGGGCCGCCACGGTCCTCGTCGTCCCGTCCGCGAGCGCGACCGCGATCTCGCGCGGGCCCGTAAAGGCGGCCGTGCCGGTCACCGGCACGATGGCGTTCTTGCGCAGGAGGGTGGCCAGGACGCCCAGTTCGCACAGGGTCGTCTTGTGGCGGCTGGCCATGATGGCCTGGTAGTCGGCCTTGGCGTTCTCGACGACGGGCACGCCGTAGCGCTTGCCCTTCTTGAGGTTCTCCAAAAAGTGGGCGGCGTTGCTCAGGATCTTGGAAGGCAGGGTGCCCGTCTGGACGCAGCCGCCGCCGAGCTCGGGCTCGCGGTTGATCATCAGGACCTTGGCCCCGAGCTCGGTGGCCCGCAGGGCGGCCGCGATGCCGGCCTCCCCGCCGCCGATGACGACCAGATCGTGCTCGCTCATCGCTTCAAACCTCTCTCGGCTTTTTACTCGGGGATATCCTCTGGCTCCCCGGCCCCCCCGGGACAAAACGCCGTACGCTTGCCCTTCGCCCGCAGGCCGGCCAGGACGGCCTCGAAGGACGGCGGCGCGGGGGCCTCGACGGCGATGCGCTCCCCCGAGGGCAGGGCGAAGCCGATCTCCAGGGCATGGAGCATGAGCCGGGGGAAGAGGGCCTGCCGCTCGCGATCGCCGTAGAGCGGGTCGCCGAGGATGGGGTGGCCGATGTGGTAGAGGTGGACGCGGATCTGGTGGCGCCGGCCCGTGGCCGGGCGGACCCGGAGCAGGGCGGCCCCGTCGAACCGCTCGGCGATCTTCCACTCGGTCGTCGAGGGCTTGCCGCGCTTGGCGTCGACGCCCATGCGGCCCGAGCCGAACTCCCGGATGGGGGCGTTGATCCGGCCCGAGGAGACGGCCGGGGAGCCGTCGACGCAGGCCAGATAGGTCTTGGCCACCTCCCGGCGGTCGAACTCGCCGTTGAGATGGCGGTGGGCCGCGGCGTTCTTGGCGAAGACGATGACCCCGCTGGCGCCGCGGTCGAGCCGGTGGACGGGGAAGAGCTTGCCGGGGCGGCCTGCGGCCAGGCGGTCGGCCAGGCCGTCCCGGCCGGCCGCGCCGACCGAGACCAGGCCCTCCGGCTTGTCCACGGCCAGGTAATCGTCGGACTCGTAGAGGACCCGGACGGGATCGTTGCGGTCGGGGGCATGGACGGGGACATGTACCGGAGGTACGTGTCCCCCTTCGGTCCGTTCGGTCGGCGAGCCGGTCATTTCTTCTTGAACGGCTTCTTCTCGAGCCTTTCCCGGGCCTGGGCCCGTTCCTCCTCGGTCTCGGGCAGGAGGTCGGGATAGGGCTCCATGCTCAGGACGGTCTCCAGGGTCTTGCGGGCCTCGTCGAAGCGGTCGAGGGAGATGTAGGTGTCGGCGAGATAGAGGAGGTTCAGGCCGACGCGCGGGCCGTACTCTACGGACTTGAGCAGGTGCTCGAGCGACTTCTTCTCGCTGCCGCCGGCGATACCCGGGACCTCGTGGTAGACGCGGCCCAGGACGCGGTCGGCGCCGCCCCGGTCGTAGGCCGGGTCGATCTCCAGGACGCGCCGCATGGCCTCTTTGATGGGCTTGACGAGGGCCAGGCTCTTGAGGACGCCCTTGGCCTCGCCGTAAACGCCGTAGTTGACGCCGAGCCAGAAGTGACCGTCGGCCTTGTCCGGGCCGAGCTCGATGGCCTTTTTGGCGTGCTCGATGCCGGCCAGAAAGGTCGTCTTCTTGGCTTCCTTGTCGGCGGTGTGGTCGCCGATCCAGTAGCAGATCCGGGCCAGGCGCCAGGAGGCGCCGTAGGCGTCCTCGCCCGCGGCCAGGGCGGCCTCGTATTTGGCCTTGGCCTCCTTGGCCTTGGCGAGATCGGCCCTCTCGGCGTACAGGGCGTCGCCCTGGGCGATGAGGGCGGATTCTTGGGCCGGGCCCGCGGCGGGAGCGGCCAGGAGAGTGACGGCGGCGAGGATCAGGACGGCAAGGACGGCGGACCGGGCGGTTGTCATGCGAGCACCTCTTTTCAGGTGATTTTATAGCACAAAAACGGGGGCGATACCTACCCCTCGGGGCCGTCCGGCCCCGGCGCGGGCGGGCAGGGAAGGGAGCGCCGGCCGAGGCGCCGGCGGGCCGGTCAAGGCCGGTCGGAGAACGTGACCTCGTAGGCCTCGCGGAAGAGGCCGTGGTGGAAGAGGCCCAGGAACTTCATGAGCTGGTTCTGGAAGAAGCGGTTCTCCTCGGTGGCCAGCATGTCGGCCTCGGTCTCCCAGAGGGTGACCGGGACGCACTCGCCGAGCTTGCGGTCGACCATGAAGTAGGCGCCCCGGTAGCCGGCCTGGGCCCGGCAGCCGGGCACGACCTCCTCGGAAAACAGCCGGGCGGCCTCGTCGATCCGTTCGGGCCGGACCTGCATTCTCAACATCCGGGCATACATGGGCATCCCCTTTCCTTCCTATAGTAAGGCCGCCAAGGACGCGAGTCAAACGGGCCTGCGGGGAGGTCAGGTCTTCTTGAGGCCGGCGAAGTCCTCGGGCGTGTCCAGGTCGCGGAGGATGTTGGGATCGTCGGTCTCGACCTCGGCGATGTCGTCCGGGTGCGCCCGCAGGAGCCGGCGCAGGCCGTCGGCCGGGTCGAAGGCCAGGACCTCGTCCCGGTACTTGAGGTCGAGGAGGACGGGGTGGCCGCGGCGGCCGCGGAAGACCGGGATGACGATGCCTCGGCCGCTCGCCCGGTAGCCCTTGATCACGATGTCGACGACCGGGGGCGGCAGGAAGGGCTGGTCTCCGAGCATGATGACGCAGGCCTCGGCCTCCGGCGGCAGGGCCCGGAGCCCGGCCTGGATCGAGGTCAGCATGCCCTCGGCGAAGCGTTCGTTGACGGCGATCCCGGCCCCGCTCGGCTCCAGTCGGGCCCGGACGGCCTCGCCGTCGGCCCCGACGACGGCCACGGCCCCTTCGACCAGGGAGTCCAGGGCGGTCCGGACGACGGCTTCGACGACGGTGGCCTCGCCGAAGGGCAGAAGGAGCTTCTGGGTGCCCATCCGACGCGATTTCCCGGCGGCCAGGATGACGGCCCAGATCACGGTTTCCCCCCGGACACCGCCCCGGAGCGGACCCGGACGAGCTCGGCGGCGATGCTGACGGCGATCTCCTCGACCGTCTTCGAGCCGATGTCGAGGCCGATGGGGGCATGGACCCGGGACCACTCGGCCTCCGTGGCCCAGCCCTTGTCCAGGAACTCCCGGCGCATCAGTCCGATCTTGGTCCGGCTGCCGATCATGCCGACGTAGGCGGCCTCCCGGCGGATGACGGCCCGCAGGGCCTCGCCGTCCTTGGCGTGCCCGCGGGTGACGACGACGAAATAGTCGGCCGGCCCCGGCTCCAGCGCGGCCAGCGTCCCGCCGATGTCGGCGGCGACGATCTGGTCGGCCTCGGGGACGTTCGCGGCGTTGGCGAACTCGGCCCGGTCGTCGACGACGGTGACGCTGAAGTCGAGCAGAGCCCCCAGCCGGGCCACGGCCCTCCCGACGTGTCCGGCCCCGGCGACGACGAGCCGCGGTAGGGGACGGACGGGCTCCAGGAAGAGAAAGCCGCCGGATCCGGGAACGAGCCGGGGGCGGCCTTCGGCCGGGACGGCCGCTGCCGCCTCGGCGGGGATCCAGCGCCTATCGACGGTCACAGGAAGGCCGACTCCGGCTTCTGTGACGCGAGTCGCGACGACCCCCGGATTTCGCCGCCGGAAGCCGTCGAGGGCGGCCGCGTAGACGGCCGCCGCCGCACCGACGCCCGGATCGACGAGGACCCGGGCCGTCCCGCCGCAGATGGCCTCTTCCATATCGGAGGGGTCGGCGTCGAGACGGATGTCGAGCAGGCGGGCTTGTCCGTCGCGCAGGGCCTCTTTGGCGGCGGCCTCGACCCGGGCTTCGAGCAGGCCCCCGCCGACCGTGCCGGCCTCGAGCCCGGCGGGGGAGAAAACGGCCGTCGCGCCCGGGACCTGGGGCGTCGAGCCCCCGGCCTCGACGAGCGTGGCCAGGGCGAAGCGGCCGCCGCGGGCCAGGAGCTCGACGAGCTTGGGATAGCTGTAGGTCATGCCGCTACGGCCCCGACGGCCCGCGCGAGAGCGGCCCGGACGAGGTCCGTCTTGTAGGCGTTCTCCCGCATGGGGGCCGCGTCGGCCAGGGCGGCGCCGGCCGCGCGGAGGACGAGGTCCGGATCCGGCGCCTGGCCGCGGAGGACGTCCTCGGCCTTCTTCAATCGCCACGGCACGGGCGCGACGCCGCCCATGACGATGGAAACGTCCTTGAAGGCGCCGCCCTCGACGACGGCCGCGATGGCCGCGGAGACGACGGCGAAGTCCCAGGTGCCGCGCTCCTTGAGCTTGACGTAGGCCGAGCGCTGGCCGGCCTTGGGCGCCGGGAGCCAGACGCTCTTCAGGAAATCGCCCTTGGCCAGGACGTTCTCGCGGGTCACGTCCGCGTCGGGCAGGGCGTAGAAGGCCTCGAGCGGCACGACCTTGTCGGCCTTGACCGTCCCGACGGCCGCCTTGGCGCCCAGGGCGATGAGGGCCGGGGCCAGGTCGGACGGGAAGACGATGAAGCAGCTGCCGCCGCCGAAGAGGGCGTGGTATTTGTTCCGGCCCTGGAAGGCGTAGCAGTTGTAGCCGCCTTTCTTGCGGCAGACGATCTGGGGGTCGCGGTAGTACCAGCAGCGCGGCCGCTGGCAGAGGTTGCCGCCGACCGTCCCGGCGTTGCGCAGCTGCGGCGTCGCCAGCGACAGGGCCGCCTCGCGCAGGGCGGGGTGGTCCTTGACGAGCTCGGCGTGGCCGGCCAGGTCGGCCACCCGGGTCATGGCCCCGACGCGCCAGCCGCCGCCCTCCCGGGCGATGCCGGCCAGGCCCTCGACCCGCCGCAGGTCGACGACGAGCGAGGCCGCGGCGACCCCGCTCTTGAGCTCGTCGAGGAGGTCCGTCCCCCCGGCCATCAGGGCGACCGGCTCGGCCGTCTCGGCCAACAGGGCGGCCAGCTCGGCCGCCGTCCGCGGTTCGGCGATGCGGAATTCTCTCATGACCGGGGCTCCTTTCGGGCCAGGGCCGCCAGGACGCGCGGCGGGGTCATCGGGATCTCGCGGACGTGCGCGCCGATGGCGTTGTAGACGGCGTTGGCCACGGCCGCCGAGGCCGGCACCCGGGCCGGCTCGCCCAGGCCCTTGACGCCGAGGTTGTTGATGAGGGCGTCGTCGACGTCGACGAAGAGCGGGACGATCTCGGGGATGTCGAGCGAAGTGGCGATCTTGTAATCGCGCAGGTTGGGGTTGACGACCGTCCCCGTGGCGTCGTCCATGACCCGCTCCTCGAACAGGCCGGCGCTCAGGCCCTGGGTGACGCCCCCGACGACCTGGCTCTCGGCCGTGAGCTTGCTGACGATGCGCCCGGAGTCCTGGGCGGCGACATACTTGAGCACCCGGACCGTCCCCGTGGCCGTGTCGACCTCGACCTCGGCGAAGTGGGCCCCGAAGGTGTTGAAGGCGTAGGCGTCGTCGGGCATGCCGCCCCGCTCGCCGTGGAAGACGGTCTCCCGGCGCAGGTCGCGGTAGACCTCGGCGAATGAGGCCGACTTGGCCGGGTCGCTCTTGAGCGCGAACGTGCGTCCAACTATGACGACATCGGCCGGGTCGGCCTTGAGCCGGGCCGCGGCTACGGCCTTGAGGCGCTCGACCGCCTTGAGGGCGGCGTCGCGCACGGCCGGGGCCACGGAGGGCGCCGTCAGGCTGCCGCCGGAGAGCGGCGCCCAGGGATAATCGGAGCTGCCGAGCTTGACCGTGATCTCCTTCGGCTCGAGCCCGAGTGTTTCGGCGGCGACCACGGCCATGTGGGTCCGCGTCCCCGTGCCGAGGTCCTGCGTGCCGCAGACGACCTCGACCGACAGGTCGGGGTAGAGGACGACGTCGGCCAGCGTTCCCGGCACGCCGGCCCCGAACCACAGGCTCGAAGCCATACCCAGGCCGCGCCGCAGAGTGCCGTCGGCCGGCCCTTCGCCGGGACGGCGGTTGCGCCGCTCCCAGCCGATGGCCCTGGCCCCGGCCTCGTAGCACTTGTCGAGGCCCTTGCTCGAGTAGGGCCGGCCGGTGCCGCCCAGGTTCTTGGTCGAGTAGTTCTTCCGCCGGAGCTCGAGCGGGTCCATGTCCAGGGCCGCGGCCAGCTCGTCCATGAAGCTTTCGAGCCCGAACGCGCCCGGCGTGTGGCCCGGGGCCCGCATGGCCCGCTGGGCGCCGGCGTTGGTGAAGACCGTGCGCTCGCGGACCCGGCAGCTCGGGCACTTGTAGAGATCGACGACGGGCTCGGCCACTTCGTCGCCCGCGGCGATGCCGCCGCAGGCGAAGTTGACGAGGGAGAAGGCCGTCAGCGTCCCGTCCTTCTTCACTCCGGCCTTGTAGGTCTGGTGCGAGGAGGGCCGGTAGCCGACGCACAGGGCGTTGTCGCGGCGCGACAGGACGATCTTGACGGGGCGGCCGGCCTGGCGGGCCAGCTGGGCCGCGGCGACTGTGTAGTCGCCGAGGGCGAGCTTGCTGCCGAAGCCGCCGCCCATGTAGTTCTTGACGACCGTGACATTGGCCGCCGGGACCTTGAGGGCCCGGGCCAGCCCGTCGCGGACGCCGTGGATGTTCTGGGTCGAGTCGTAGACGACGAGGTGGTCGCCTTCCCAGGCGGCGACGCTGCCGTGCGTCTCGGTCGGGTGGTGGACCTCGAAGCCGGTCCGGTAGGTCCGCTCGACGACGACGTCGGCCTCGGCCAGGCCCTTCTCGGCGTCGCCGCGGTCGTAGGCGTAGAGGTCCTCGACGTTGTCCTTGCCGTCCCGGACGCGCGGGGCGGCCTCGTCGCGGGCCTTCTCCCAGTCGACGACGAAGGGCAGGGTCTTGTAGGCGACCTTGACCAGAGCCAGCGCCTTCTCGGCCGTGCGCTCGTCGATGGCGGCCACGGCCGCGACCTGTTGGCCGGCGTAGCGGACCTTGCCCTCGGCCAGCTTCAGGGCGGCCTTGACGCCCGGGACGGCCAGGGCCGGCGCCAGGTCGATCGACAGGACCTCGGCCGCGGCGTGCGGCGAGCGCAGGACCTTGCCGACGAGCATCCCGGGCAGCCGGACGTCGTGGGTGTACCTGGCCCGTCCCGTGACGACCTCGCGGCCGTCGACGCGGGGGATGGCCTTGCCGATGTGCCGGAACTCCGCGGTGCTCATCTCAGGCCCCCTTCATCTTTTTCGCCGCGGCCTCGACGGCCTCGTAGATCTTGGCGTAGTTGCCGCATCGGCAGAGATTGCCGGAGAGGGCCTGCTTGACCTCGTCGCGCGACGGCGCGGGGTTCTTCTCGAGGGAAGCCGTCGTGGTCATGAGGAAGCCCGGCGTGCAGTAGCCGCACTGGTAGCCGTCCTTCTCGATGAAAGCCTCCTGGACGGGGTGGAGCTTGTCGCCCTCGGCCAGCCCCTCGACCGTGCGGACCGTCCGGCCGTCGGCCCGGACGGCCAGGGTCATGCAGGCGTAGACGGGCTCGCCGTCGAGGAGGACCGTGCAGCCGCCGCACTCGCCGCGGTCGCAAACCCGCTTGGCCCCGGTCAGGTCGAGCTTGTCGCGCAGGACGTCGAGCAGGGTCTCGTTGGCTTCGACGGCCACTTCGGTCTTCGTGCCGTTGACCGTGAGCGCGATCGTCTTGCGTTCGTAGACGGGCACGCGGCCCTTCTTGGTCGCGATCGTCTGGGCCTGGAGCGGGGCCAGGACGGCCGTGCCCAGGGCGCCCGTGCCCATGCCCTTGATGAAGTCCCGGCGGCTGACGCCGCCGGCCTTGGTCCCGTCGTCTCGGGCGCTCATGCTACAGGACCCTCATGAGGACCAGGGCGCCGAAGGACGCGGCCAGGGCGGCCGGGGAGAGCCAGCGCAGGCGCCAGGCCCGGGCCTCGAAAGCGGCCAGGGCGGCCCCGGTCCGGACGCCCAGCGGGACGGTCAGGCAGGACAGCCCCACGGCGATCGGGGCGTAATAGAGCGCCAGCGGGTAGGCCGTGCCTGTGACACAGGGCGCGACCCCCGTGGCGTACTTGACCAGGGGGAAAAGGTTGACCGCGACGAGCGCTCCCAGGCCGCCGGACAGGGCTTGTCCCAGAGGCTTCGCGGCCAGCGGCTTGGCCACCACGGACGCGATGAGCAGAAAGGCCGCGCCCTCCATGACGATGGCGAAGATGGGATTGCCGACGGCGCCGTGCAGGACCGGCAGTCCGAGGAGCAGGGCGTCGAGGAGCTTGAAGACGGCGGCCGTCCCGGCTACGGCCGCGACGGTCCGGGCCTTGGGCGAGAGCGTCCAGGCGGCGGCCAGGAAAAGGAAGGCCGCGCCGGTCATGACCGAGCCCGACACGGACGAGGCGCACGTCCGCAGGTACATCCCGAAAGCCGCCTCGGAAAAACCCCAGACGCCGCCGAGAGCCAGCACCGGGCCCCAGTGGGTTCTTGGCCGTGTTTCAGACATCCGTTCCTCCCTTTCCGTCCTCCCGGTCGCGGAAGTTCTTCAGGACGAGCCCCGTCCCGACGAAGACCGCGACGATGACGAAGAAGATGACCAGCAGGCCGAGCCGGACGATGAGCCACTCGCCGGCGAGGTCGGTCTCACCGTGCGAGATGTCGACCAGGGCCAGGAACATGAGCAGCAGGAAGATCAGGCCGACGAAACCGAGGGTCAGCGCGACCGAAGCCCAGATCCTGAGTTTTTTCATAGGCACCTCCCTGACGACGGCCTCATTCTATCATTAGAAGCCCCCCGGCAGGCAAGGGCCGGGACCCCCCGGGGGAAAAGCGGGAGGGGGGAACTTATCCGGGCGCGGGTGCGTCTATGAAGGTGGGCGCGCGTATTCCGCCCGAATCCTGACGGAGGTCATGGCTATGACGAGTACCTTCCGGCGTTTGACAAGGGCCGTGGCTGCGGCGATCCTCCTGGGGACGGCCTTGGCGGCGGCACCCGTCCTTTACTCCCAGAGCCTGGACATCCCTTCGGAGAAATGGGGCCTGAGCTTCGGCAATTCCAAGGAATTCACCGGCCTGCGATTCAACTTCCGGGACCGCGGTGTCCGGCGCGTCGCGGGGGTCAATTTCACCCTGTGGATGCCGCACAAGAAGGACAACGACGCCGTCGTCACCGGCCTGTCGCTCGGCGTCGTTCCCGGCGGCGGCCGGGTCAGGGGCGTCCATCTGGGCCTGCTGGGCGCGGGCGCGGACAAGAGCCTGACCGGCCTGACGCTGGCCGGGCTCGGCGCGGGCGCCGGCGAGGACGTCGAGGGCGTCGCGCTGGCCTTCGGGGGCGTCGGCGCCGGCGACAACGTGACCGGCATCGTGGTCGGCGGCCTCGGGGCGGGGGCGGGCGAGAACCTCGCCGGCATCGCCGTCGGCGGTCTGGGCGTCGGCGCCGGTGAGAATGCGATCGGCCTTCTCGCGGGCGGGCTGGGCGCCGGCGCCGGAGGCAGCGTCACCGGCGTCATTATCGGCGGTCTCGGCGGCGGGGTCGGCGAGACCATGACCGGCCTGCTCGTCGGGGGCCTCGGCGGCGGCTGCGGCGAAAAGCTCACCGGCGTCGCCGTGGGCGGGATCGGGATCGGCGCCGGCGAGTCCATCGACGGCATCGTCCTCTGCGGCGTCGGGGCGGGCGCGCCCCGCATCCGCGGCCTGGCCGTCTGCGGCTTCGGCGTCGGCGGCGAAGACCTCCGGGGTGCTTTCCTGGCCGGGGGGATGGTCCACGTCGCCAAGGGCGGCCGGCTCTCGGGCCTGGCCGTGAGCTCGTTGAATTATTGCCGGGGCTCCGTCAGGGGCCTCAGCATCGGCATCGTCAATTACGCGGTCAGGATCGACAAGGGCTTCCAGATCGGCCTGGTCAACATCGTCCGCGAGAACCCCAAGGGCGCCCGCGTGCTGCCCGTGTTCAACACCGATTTCCGGTGAGCCGGGCGCGTCCGGGTGCGCCGGTCAGGCCGCGTCCGGCGCTTTGTTGTTCGCCCACAGCCGGTTGACGACCTTCAGGAGAACGAAGCCGGCGACGAAGAACACGGCCAGCAGGACGCCGGCGTAGAGCCAGCGTCCGTAGAGGACGTTGCCGACCGTGAACAGGGCCGACCAGATGGTCAGCGAGCCGGACACCCACCCGACGAGGGCCAGCGGGAAGCTCTCGTGGGTCCCCCGGGCCTCGGCCTCGGTGATGCCGGCCTCCTTGCGGACGGCCTTCCAGCCCGGCCCCATGGGCCGGACCTTCCTGTAGAACTTGACCAGGGTCTCGCGGTCGGTCTGGGGCCCGAGGAAGGCCGTCAGCATCCAGCTGATCGTCGTCACCCCGACCGTCAGGATGAGGGCGTAGTGCGTCGGTACGGCCACCCCGAACTTGCGCAGGACGAGCAGCAGGATGGAGAAGACGAACGACGAGATCATGGCGTTGACCTCGCACCAGGCGTTGACCCGCCACCAGAACCAGCGGACGAGGTAGAGCAGGCCCGTCCCCGCGCCGACCTGGAGGATGATGTCGAAAGAGTCCTTGGCCGTGTCCAGGACGAAGACCAGGGCCCCGGCGGCGACGAAGAGCATGATCGTGGCGATGCGCCCGACCATGACGTAGTGCTTCTCCGAGGCGTCGGTCTTGATGAAGCGGCGGTAGAAGTCGTGGACGAGATAGGAAGCGCCCCAGTTGAGGTGGGTCAGGTTGGTCGAGGAATTGGCCGCGATGAGCCCGCCGACGAGCAGGCCCAGGAAGCCGACCGGCAGGAACTTCATCATGGCCGGGTAGGCGATGTCGTGGCCGAGCAGGCTGGGATCGAGGTGGGGGAAGGCCGCCTGGATGTCGGAGAGCTGGGGGAAGATGACGAGCGAGGCCAGGGCGACCAGGATCCAGGGCCAGGGCCGCAGGACGTAGTGGGCCAGGTTGAAGAACAGGACGGCCCCGAGCGAGTCCTTCTCGCTCTTGGAGGCCAGCATGCGCTGGGCGATGTAGCTGCCGCCGCCGGGCTCGGCCCCGGGGTACCAGACGGCCCACCACTGGACGGCCAGGGGCATGATGAAGATGGCGATGGCCAGGTCCCAGTTGCTCCTGAAGTCCGGCAGCATCGACAGGAAATTGATGCCGCCGGGCCCGGTCATGGCCGAGACCTTGGTGACCAGGGTCCCGAGGCCGCCGGCCGCGCGGACGGCGAAAAAGGCCGCGGCGACGACGGCCGTCATCATGGTGAAGAATTGGATCATGTCGATGATCAGGACGCCCCACAGGCCGGTCAGGGCGGCGAAGACGACATTGAGGAGGCCGACCACGGCCAGGGTCTCCCAGCGGTTGAGGCCGAACATGATGGCCGCGATCTTGCAGGCGGCCAGGTTGACCGTGGCCATGATGATGCAGTTGAAGAGGAAGCCCAGGTAGACGGAGCGGAAGCCGCGGACGAAGCCGGCCGCTTTGCCCGAATAGCGGATCTCGTAGAACTCGAGGTCGGTCAGGACCTCGGAGCGGCGCCACATCCGGGCGTAGAAGAAGACCGTGGCCACGCCGGTCAGGGTGAAGGCCCACCAGACCCAGTTGCCGGCGACACCGTTGCGCCGGACGATGTCGGTGACCAGGTTCGGCGTGTCGCTCGAGAAGGTCGTGGCGACCATGGACAGCCCGGCCAGCCACCAGGGCACGGCCCGGCCCGAGGCGAAGAACTCGGCCGTGTTCTGGCCGGCCCGCTTGCGGTAGTAGAGGGCGGGGCCGAAGCAGAGGAGCAGCGTGACGGTGATGACGATCCAGTCGAGGGGGGCGAGACGCATGGTTATCGTCCTTTCGCTTCGAACGCCGGGCGGCGCATGTCGGGCCCATTATAGGAAGAAGCCGTTCTGAGAACAAGCAGACAATATCGCCGGGCCGTCGTCGTACGGGTCCTGTCCGGTAGCGTCCCCGTCCGGCTTCGGCTCCACCCATCCCCCCGTGGGGAACCCCTCCCGCCTCCAGGCGGCCGGGGACTGGCTCCCGGCCACCCGTCCTCCTCCGTCCGGCGAATTCAGCCGCGTGTGAACGGAAAGGAATTGGCCGTTTTGACGGGGGAGAAGGGAATCTGATATAAGCAGGCTAGCAGCCCGCTCGAAGGAGGTCCCCCGTGCGTCTCCAGAGATCCCCCCGGCTTTTCCCTGTCGTCCTTGTCTTCGCCGGCCTCGTCCTGCTCGCGGCCGGACCCGGCCAGGCCCAGGCCCGCAAGGCGGCCGCGCCGGCGGCGACGGCCCCGGCCTTCGACTTCGCCGCGGCCGTCAAGAGCCTCAAGGTCCGCAACATCGGCCCGGCCAACATGGGCGGCCGGACGGTCGACTTCGCCGTGCCCGAGAACGACGTCTCGACCATCTACGCCGCGGTCGGCCCGAGCGGCCTGTGGAAGACCGAGGACGCGGGTCTGAACTGGTCGCCCTCGTTCCACCGGGAAGCCACGGTCTCGGTCGGCGCGGTGGCCGTCTCGGCCAGCCACCCCGACATCGTCTGGCTAGGCACGGGAGAGGCCACGGCCCGCAACTCCGTGGCCCCGGGCGACGGCGTCTACAAGTCCGAGGACGCCGGCAGGACCTGGCGGAACATGGGCCTGGCCGAGACGCGCTTCATCAGCCGTATCGTCATCGATCCGGCCGATCCCGATGTCGTCTACGTCGCCGCCCAGGGCCACCTCTGGGGCCCCAACGAGGAGCGCGGTGTCTACCGCACGGCCGACGGCGGCAAGACCTGGGCCAAGGTCCTCTACGTCAACCCCGAGACCGGGGCCTGCGACCTGGCCATCGATCCCTCGAATTCCAAGATCCTCTACGCGGGGATGTGGGAGCACCGCCGCTGGCCGTACTTTTTCCGGAGCGGCGGCCCCGGCAGCGGCCTCTACCGCACGACCGACGGCGGCGAGACCTGGACCCCGGCCAAGGACGGCCTGCCGGCCGGGCCCTACGGCCGCATCGGCCTGGGCGTCTCGCGCTCGAACCCCGGCGTCGTCTACGCCCTCATCGAGGCCGAGGGCGACCGGCGCGGCCTGTTCCGCTCGGAGGACAAGGGCCGCACCTGGCGACGGGCCAGCGACCGGGCCACCTACGACCAGGTCAATTTCCGGCCCTTCTATTACAGCCGGCTGACCGTCGACCCGACCAACGACCTCGTCGTCTACGTCTACTCCGGCTCGTGCTATGTCAGCCGCGACGCCGGCAAGACCTTCGCCCAGATCTTCATGGGCGCCCACCCCGACCACCACGCCGTCTGGGTCGATCCCCACAATCCCAAGCACGTCATCAGCGGCAACGACGGCGGCATCGACATCTCCTGGGACGGCGGCCGGAAGGCGCTCGGCGTCGCCGTCGCGCCCTGGGCCGAGGTTTACAACGTCGGCCTCGACATGCGCGACCCCTACTACATCAACGTCGGCCTCCAGGACAACGGCAACTGGCTCGGCCCCTCCAACACCCGCGAGCGGGCCGGCATCTTCAACTCCCAATGGGTCCCGACCGGCGGCGGCGACGGCTACTACGCCCAATTCGACCCCGTCGAATGGTGGATCCTCTACCGCGACCTCCAGATGGGCGGCATCGAGCGCCACAACCTCAAGACCGGGGAATCCGTCCGCATCCGGCCCGAGGCGCCCCTGGCCGAACCGCCCTACCGGTTCAACTGGAACGCGCCCATCTACCTGTCGCCCCACGACCGCAACGTCCTCTATTTCGGCGGCAACTTCCTGTTCAAGTCGACCGACCGCGGCTCGTCGTGGACCAAGGCCAGCCCGGACCTGACGACCAACGACCCGGCCAAGCTCAAGGACTCGGGCGGCCTGACGGTCGACAACACCGGGGCCGAGAACCACTGCACCATCCTGACCGTCGACGAGTCGCCGCTCAAGCCGGGCGTCCTCTGGGTCGGCACGGACGACGGCCAGGTCCAGGTCAGCCGCGACGGCGGCGCGTCCTGGACGAACGTCACCGCCAATATCAAGGGCTTCGGACCCGGCGACAACTGGGTCACCCGCATCGAGGCCTCGCACCATCTGGAAGGCGGTGTCTACCTGACCGTGTCCCGCCACCAGGTCGACGACTACCGTCCCTACATCTTCAAGAGCGAGGACTTCGGCCGGACCTGGACGTCGCTTCGCGGCGACCTGCCCGCCTACGGGTACCTCCACACCGTCCGCGAGAGCCCCCTCAACCGCGATCTCCTGTTCGTCGGCAGCGAGTTCGGGCTGTTCGTGAGCGGCGACGGCGGCCGGCGCTGGGTCCCGCTCAAGGGCGAGTTCCCGACCGTGGCCGTCCGCGACGTCCAGATCCACCCCCGCGAGCACGACCTCGTCATCGGCACGCACGGCCGCGGCGTCTGGATCGTCGACGACATCCGGCCGCTCGAGCGGCTGACGGCCGAGGCGGCCAGAGCCGAGGCCCTGCTCTTCGACGTCAAGGACGTCCCGCTCTTCTCGTACCGGACGACCGTCGACAACTACAGCGACGCCGGCTACGCCGGGACGAACTCGCCGTTCGGGGCGGCCATCAGCTATTACCTCAACCCGTCGGCCATCGGCGGCGCCAAGCTCAAGCTGTCCGTACTGGACAAGGACGGGCGCGAGGTGGCCGCCCCGTTCATGACCAAGGAGCCGGGCCTCAACCGCGTCTACTGGAACCTGCGCGGCGGGGCGGCGACCGCGCCGACCGAGCCGGCGCCCGAGGGGCGTGGCCGCGGCCGGGCCATGGCCGGGTTGGCCTCCTATGTCCTGCCCGGCGAGTACAAGGCCGTCCTCGAGGCCGGGGACAAGAGGCTGGAGGCCCCGTTCAAGGTCCTGGCCGACCCCGACCAGGGCCTGACGGACGCCGACCGGCTCGCCGGCCAGGCGTACGCCCGGGAGTCCCAGGAACTGGCCCGGAGCGGCCGCGACCTCCTCCAGAAGATCGAGTCGATGACCAAGCAGCTCGACGACGTCGCTTCACGCGTCGCCTCGCTCAAGCCGGCCGATCCGGACCTCGCGGCCAAGGTCCGCGCGGTCAAAGACAAGGTCGCCGCCGTCAAGGGCGAGTTCTTCCTCAGCCCGGCCGACCAGGGTTTCTATCGCAAGCCCCTCTTCGTCGCCTTCCGCGGCGGCACGGCGGCCGAGCTCGTCACGGGCGCCGGCCGTGGCGCGGCCGGCATGGGCGCGCCGACGCGGACCATGGTCGACCAGCTGGCCGACCTCAAGGCCTTTACCGAGCCGCTCATAAGGAAGATGGCCGAAGTGGCCGAGAAGGACGTGCCCGAGCTCAACAAGGCCTTGGCCGCCAAAGGTGTGCCCTATATCAAGTGAAGCGAGAACGTGGGGACACGTACCCCGGGTACACGTCCCCGTCAGGACATGGGGACACGTACCCCGGGTACATGTCCCCGTTAGAGCATGGGGACACGTACCGGAGGTACGTGTCCCCGGCCGAGACGAGGGACGTCCCCTTTTGACCGCGTTGCGGTCGTTCTGATATAAGCATGGTGAAAAGCGCTACAGACGGAGGCCCGCGTGAGCCGCACAAAATCGTTTAGATTCTTGATATTAGCCATCCTGCTCGGCCTGGCCCTGCCGGTCCTGGCGGCCGATCTGCCCCGCGTCCGGCCCGAGGTCGTCGGTCTGTCCTCCACCCGGCTGGAGCGGCTCTCGACGACGATGCAGCGCTACGTCGACGAAGGCCGCTTGGGCGGCGTCGTCGCCTTGGTGGCCCGCGAAGGCAAGGTGGCCTATCTGAAGGCGTTCGGCAGGCTCGGGCCGGCCGGCGACGTCCCCATGCCGGTCGACGCCGTCTTCCGCGTCGCTTCCCAGACCAAGGCCGTGACCAGCGTCGCGGTCATGATCCTGGTCGAGGAAGGCCGGCTCCTGCTCTCCGATCCCGTCTCCAGGTACATCCCCGAGTTCGCCAAGACGACGGTGGCCGTACCCTCGGCTTCCAAGAAAGGGCCGGGCTACAGGATCGTCCCGGCCAAGCGGCCGATCACCGTGCGCGACCTCCTGACCCACACGTCCGGCGTCTCCTACGGCGACGGCCCGGCCAAGGACCTGTACAAGCAGGCCGGTATCCAGGGCTGGTTCCTGGCCGACCGGGCCGAGCCGGTCGGGACCTATATCCGGAAGCTGGCCGGGCTGCCCTTCGATGCCCAGCCGGGAGAGAAATACATCTACGGCTATAACACGGACATCCTCGGCCATCTCGTCGAGGTCGTGTCCGGCATGAGCCTGGCCGACTTCGTCGCCAAGCGCATCACCGGGCCGCTGGCCATGGCCGACACCGCGTTCTTCCTGCCCGAGGACAAGGCCGCCCGGTTCACGGGCGTCTTCGGCATCGGCAAGGACGGCCAAGCCGGCCCGGTCGACGATCCCAAGGACGCCGCCTACGTGAAGGGCCCGCGGCTCTGCTATTCCGGCGGCGCCGGGCTCCTGGCCACGGCCGAGGACTACGCCCGCTTCCTGCTCATGCTCCAGAGCGGCGGGGAATGGGGCGGCGTTCCTATCCTCGGCCCGAAGTCGGTCCAGCTCATGACGGTCGACCACTGCGGGCCGCTCTACCAGAGCGGCGGCCACGGCTTCGGCCTCGGGTTCTGGGTGACGAAGGAGCTCGGCCGGAACGGCGAGCCCGGCTCGGTCGGGGCCTACGGTTGGGGCGGCGCCTATCACACGACCTACTGGGTCGATCCGGCCGAGAAGCTCGTGGCCGTGTTCATGACCCAGCTCCTGCCGGCGACCGGCAGCGACGCCCAGGCCAAGTTCAAGGTCCTCGTCTATCAGTCGATCGTCGAGTCGTTCGAGCGGCGCTGACGGCCCAGCCGGAGCAGGCGGCAGAGGACGGCGTAGTCGAACAGCCCCAGCGCGAGCACGAGGCCCATCGTCGCGATCCATTGTGTCGCACGGACGCGGACGGCCGTCCCGGCCTTCGGATGGGACCGCAGGGACAGAACGCGGAACAGGGACATCGTCGCGTCGACGGGATAGGTCGTGCGGACGACGATGTGCGAGCCCTCCTCCTGCCGGATGCGGGAGGTCGTCGTCGTGACGGGGACGGAAAGCAGGACGACGAGAAAGACCGTCCCGAAGACCGCGGCGACGATCCGGCCGCACGGACCGCGGCCCGGCCGTCGGACGGGCCCTTCATCCTGATCGAACATGGCTTCTCCCGCTGGCCGCCCTCATCCCAGCGTACGCCGTTCGCGGCTCCGGTGTTTATCCGCTCCGCGGCGGCCCGACCGGATGGAGTTCCGCCGCGGTCCGTGCTAGAGTACTCGGCTGACGGCCATGAAAAAGCAGATCCTCCTCTCCGCCTCGCTCTTCCACGCCCTGACGGACGCCGCCTCGGTCATCCCGCCGATGGTCTTCCCGATCCTCCTGGGCCAGGGCTTCCTCATCCATAACTACTCCCAGATCGGCATCCTGTCCAACCTCGGTCTGCTGACCACTCTGGCCGTCCAGTTCCTGGTCGTCCGCGTTTCCTACCGCAGCGAGTACCGCACGCTCATGGTCCTCAGCGGCCTCGGCCTGTGCGCCTCCCTGGCCGTCATCCCCCTGGCCCGGAGCTTCGCGGCGCTCCTCGCCCTCTTCCTGCTGCTGCGCATCGCCTCGAGCTTCTACCATCCCATCGTCATCGCCTGGGTCTCCAAGTCCCGGGCCGGTTCGGGCCGCGAGCTCGACGACGCCATGGGCATCCAGAGCGGCTCGGGGAACCTCGGCGTCGGGCTGGCCTATTTGACCGTCGGATTTCTGGCCCAAGGCTGGGGTTGGAAGACCCCTCTTCACATCTGGGCGGTCTTCGGCCTCCTCCTGGCCGGTCTCGGGACCTGGGCCCTGCGGGGCGTCTCGTCCCGGAGCGACGAGAGGCCGTCCCTGCGGCCGGCCGACTGGGCCCGCTCGCTCAGGGCGATCAAGAGGTTCATGCCGGGCTTTTTCTTCGGCGGCGCGGGCTGGTCGGTCGCCGTCTACTACGCCCCCTCGCTCCTCAACCACCGCTACGGCATCCCCATGGGCCAGACCGGCCTGTTCCTGGCCCTGTGGATCGGCCTCGGGACCCTGACCGGGTACGGCTACGGCGCCCTGAGCCGCCGTTTCGGCCGCAAGCCCGTCTTCATGGCCAGCCTGGGAGGCGCCGCGGCGGCGCTCTTCCTGCTCGGCTTCGCCCCGAGCAAAGGCCTGGCCGTCGCCGGCCTGCTCCTCTTCGGCGGCTTCCTGCTCATGACCTACCCGTCCCTGCACACCTTCGTCGGCTCGACCGTTCCGGCCTCGGGCCAGACCATGGCCTTCAGCTGGGTCAGCAACATCCAGCTCGTCTCGGGGGCCGTCGTCACGCTCGTCTCCGGCGTCCTGTCCGATCTCGTCGGGATTTGGTTTCCGTTCGTCTTCACCGGCGTCCTGACGGTCGCCGTGTTCCTCTTCTACGCGCCCCGCGGAGCGGAGTTCTTCGGCGCGCGGGAGAAGGGGGTGGGGGCGGGGCCGCTCGGGCGGGAAGGGACGGCCTGAGGCCTCAGGCCGCGCGGACCTGGCGCTCGAGCTTTTCCTGCTGCTCGCGGATCTCGGCCGGCAGCCGGCCCTTGTAGGGCTTGAGGAAGTCGCGGATGCCGTCGACCTCGGCCTTCCAGTCCCTGATGCGGACCTCGAACAGCTTCTCGAGCCGGTCCTTGGGCATGTCGAGCCCGGTCATGTCCAGGTCCTCGACGCGGGGCACGAGCCCGGCCGGGGTCTCGCGGGCCGGCACCGCGCCCGTGACGCGGTCGATGACCCACTTGAGGACGCGCATGTTGTCGCCGAAGCCGGGCCAGATGAACTTGCCCCGCTCGTCGGTCCGGAACCAGTTGACCGAGAAGATCCGCGGCGGGCGCGACATGCGGCTGCCCATGTTGAGATAATGGCGCCAGTAGTCGGCCATGTTGTAGCCGCAGAAGGGCAGCATGGCCATGGGGTCGCGGCGGACGACCCCGACCTGGCCGGTGGCCGCGGCCGTCGTCTCCGAGCCCATGCGGGCGCCCATGAACACGCCGTGGGCCCAGCTGAAGCTCTCCGTGACCAGGGGGATGAGGCTCGTCCGCCGGCCGCCGAAGATGATGGCCGAGATGGGCACGCCCCGAGGGTTCCCGGCCTCCTTGTCGAGCATCGGCGAGTTCATGATCTGGGCCGTGAACCGCGAGTTCGGGTGGGCCGCCTTGGTCCCCAGCGCCGGCGTCCAGGGCCGGCCCTGCCAGTCGAGGAGGTGCTCGGGGACCGGTCCGTCGATCCCTTCCCACCAGGGCTCGTTGGTGTCCGTGTTCAGGGCCACGTTGGTGAACAGGGTCGGGTTGAAGGCCCCCCGCCTGATGGTCTTCATCATGTTGGGGTTGGTCTTCATGGACGTCCCGGGGGCGACGCCGAAGTAGCCGGCCTCGGGGTTGATGGCCCAGAGCCGGCCGTCGGGCCCGATGTTGAGCCAGGCGATGTCGTCGCCCAGGGTCCAGACGCGGTAGCCGGGCAGGGCCGACTCCATCATGGCCAGGTTGGTCTTGCCGCAGGCGCTGGGCAGGGCGGCCGTGACGTAGGTCGTGTGCCCGCGGCTGTCCTCGATGCCCATGATGACCATGTGCTCGGCCAGCCAGCCCTGCTTGTAGCCGAGGAAGGAGCCGATGCGCAGGGAGACGCATTTCTTGCCGAGCAGGGCGTTGCCGCCGTAGCCCGAGCCGACGCTCCAGACCAGGCCCTCCTCGGGGAAATGCATGATGTATCGCCGGTCGGGGTCGAGGGTGCCGATGGAGTGGAAGCCCTTGACGAAGTCCTCGCGGTTGCGGAGCTTGTCCAGGATGGGCGTCCCGATGCGGGTCATGATGCGCATGCTGACGGCGACGTAGACCGAGTCCGTGACCATCAGGCAGGCCTTGGCGTAGGGGGAGTCGGGGTGGCCCATCATGTACGGGATGACGTACATCGTCCGCCCGGCCATGCAGCCGTCCGAGAGCTTGGCCATCATCTTCTTGGCCTTGCCGACGTCCATCCAGTTGTTGTTGGGGCCGGCGGCCTCCTTGGTCGGGTGGCAGACGAATGTCAGGTGCTCGACCCGGGCGACGTCGGTCGGGGAGGACCGGTGGAGGTAGGCCGTGGGCCAGTTCTTGTGATCCAGGGGCTGGAAGACGGGGCCGTTGAGGCGCTCCTCGTTCAGGCCGATCTCGAGCAGGCGCCAGGCCTCGCCCTCGGAGCCGTCGCACCAGTAGACCTTGGCCGGCTTGGCCAGGCGCTCCTGGTCCTCGGTCCAGCGTTCGGCGGCGGTCGACATGGAATCCGTCCTCGTTCTTTTCTATCAGTTACGTCGGGGCCTGTCAACGAGTCCGGGCCGCTGGGCCATGGTCCTCTCCCTTTTGGCCGGATTCCGCAGGGGATTTTACTCCTCCCCCGGATAATGTAAAATAGGAGACTGTTTTCAATCCTAAAGGAGTTCAAACCGATGAAAAAGTCCGAAGTTCTCCGCAAAGCCATCATGGAGCGCCGGGCCGTCGCCGTTCCCGGCTGCCACGACGCCCTCTCGGCCAGGGTCATCGAGAAGGCCGGCTTCGAGGCCATCCAGGTCTCCGGCTACGGCCTGGCCGGGTCCTACCTCGCCAAGCCCGACGTCGGGCTCGTCCGGATGAAGGACGTCCTCGATATGACCTGGAACATCGCCCAGTCCGTGTCGATCCCGGTCATGGCCGACGTCGACACCGGCGGCGGCAACGCCGTCAACGCCGCCTGGATCACCGAGCGGCTCATCGCCATGGGCGTCGCCGGCATGAACATCGAGGACCAGGTCTTCCCCAAGCGCTGCGGCCACATGGCCGGCAAGGAGGTCATCTCGGCCGAGGAGATGGCCGGCAAGATCCGGGCCTGCGCCGCGGTGCGCGATCGCCTCGACAAGGCCTTCATCATCAACGCCCGGACGGACGTCTTCGCCGGGATGGGGATCGACGAGGCCATCCGGCGCTGCAACGCGTACCTCGAGGCCGGGGCCGACCTGGCCTTCATCGACGGCATCAAGAGCCGGGCCGACATCGAGAAGGCCGTGAAGTCGATCAGGGGACCGCTCTCGGTCAACCTCATGGACGCCATCAGCGGCATGAAGACCGAGCTCGTCCCCATCCCCGAGCTCGCGAAGCTGGGCGTCGGCCGGGTCTCGATCCCGGTCGCCTCGATCATGGTCGCCCACAAGGCGCTGACGAACTTCTTCGCCGCCCTCAAGGCCTCGCCGACCGGGACCCTGCCGGGCCAGACGCAGTGGGTCTCGTCCTTCGAGGAGTACACCGATTTCGTCGGGCTCAAGGAATACCGGGCCATGGAGAACGAGTACCTGCCCTGCGAGCGCGTCGAAGAGAAGTACAAGGGAATAGCGAAAATAGTCGGCTAAAGAGCGGGCTAACTAAGTCCTTCTCCAGATATCTCGCAGGATTCCGGCTTCGAGCGCTCAGCCGTTATCCTGCCGGTCCGCGTCTAAGACTCCGCTCCCCGCCGGTCGGCTGATCAGCGGACGACGAGCCTGGTGAAGGGGAAGACGTAGGCCTGGAGGAGGACGAAGAGCCCCATCAGGGCGGCCAGGGCCAGGCTGTGGACGAAGACGTAGCGCAGAATCTCGCCCTCGTGGCCGTACCAGCGCGTGGCCGTCGAGGCCACGACGATGGACTGGGCGTCGATCATCTTGCCCATGACCCCGCCGGCGCTGTTGGCCGAGGCCATGAGCACGGGGCTCAGGCCGAGCTGCTCGGCCGAGATCTTCTGTAGGCTGCCGAAGAGGACGTTGGACGACGTGTCCGAGCCCGTCAGGGCCACGCCGAGCCACCCGAGCAGGGTCCCGAAGAACGGGTAGAGGACGCCCGTCCGGGCGAAAGCCAGCCCCAGCGTCGCGTCGAGGCCCGAATAGCGGGTGACATACCCCAGCGACAGCATCGCCGCCACGGTCAGGAGGGAGAACCGGACCCGCTTGAGCGTCCGGCCGTAGGCCTTGACGAGTTGGGCCGGCGAGAGGCCCATGAGCAGGCCCGAGACGACGGCCGCCGCGAAGATGCCCGTTCCCGTGAAGGACAATCCGTTGAACGCGAAGACGGCCGGCTCGGCCGCCCGGACGGCCACGACCGGGGGGACCCGGAAGACGAGCCGGTCCAGCCCGGCGACGGGCAGGCGGGCGGTCCAGAGCCCGTCGAGGAAGGCCTTCACCTGGGGGATGCCCCAGAGGAAGACGAAGGCGCTCAGGATGAGCCAGGGCATCCAGGCCCGGACGAGCTCCGCGGCGCTCCGCCGGACCGGGGCCCCGGCCTCTCCCTCTGCCGCCCCGCCCGCGGCGTCCCCGCAGATCGTCTTCGGGCGCCATCTCAACAGGAACAGGACCAGGGCGGCCATCGAGACGACGGCCGCGCCGACCCCCGCGAGCCAGGGGCCGTGCAGGTTCGAGATGAGGAACTGCGGCACGGCGAACGACACCCCGGCCACGAGAAGGGCCGGCCAGACCTCCCGCATCTTCCGGAACCCGCAGTAGGCCGCGACCAGCCAGAAGGGGATGAGCACGGAGAAGAACGGCAGCTGGCGCCCGACCATGGCGCCGAGGTCCCGGACGTCCAGGCCGGTCACCCCGGCCAGGGCGACGATGGGCGTGCCCAGGGCCCCGAAGGCCACCGGGGCCGTGTTGGCGACGAGCGACAGGCCCGACGCGGCCAGGGGCTCGAAGCCCAGGCCGATGAGGATGGCCGCCGTCACCGCGACCGGCGTGCCGAACCCGGCCGCGCCCTCGAAGAAGGCCCCGAACGAGAAGGCGATCAGCAGGAGCTGCAGGCGGCGGTCGCGGGTGACGCCGGTCAGGCTGTCGCGCATGACCGCGAACGAGCCCTTGGCGACGGTCAGGTCGTAGAGGAAGATGACGTTGAGGATGATCCAGCCGATGGGGAAGAGGCCGTAGGCGGCGCCCAGGCCGGCCGTGCGGGCGGCCATCCCGGCCGGCATGCCGAAGGCGAGGACCGCGACGCCGAGGGCCGCGCCGAGGCCGAGGAGGGCCGCGACGTGGGCCCGCAGGCGCAGGACGGCCAGCCCGCCGAGGAGCAGGACGATGGGCAGGGCGGCCGCGGCCGTCGAGAGCCAGGCCGCGCCGAGGGGATTATAGACCTGGTCCCAGCCCATCGTCAGAGCCTCCCGTCCGTCTCCTTGTGGAGGCGCTCGAAGAAGGCGGCCATGTAGCGGTGCCGGCCGGCGGCCAGGCGCCGGCCCTCCCGGGTCGTCATGCGGTCCTTGACCCGGCGGAGCTTGACCAGGTACTCGCGGTAGGCCGTGTCCTCGCGCGTGTAGGGCTTGGTCCTCTCGACGACGATGTCCTTGTCGTGGAGGCGGGCCCCGACCTCGCCGGCGAAGAGGAAGGCCCGGCCGACGCCCACGGCGCCGATGGAGTCGAGCTTGTCGGCGTCGAACAGGACCCGGGCCTCGAGCGAGCGCGGCGCGCCGCCGCGGCGGAAGCGGTGGGTCCGGATGCAGGGGACGACGGCCCGGACCGTGGCCGGGTCGCAGCCGCAGCGCTCGAGGATGCCCTTGGCCAGGCGGGCGCCGCTCCGGGCGTGGCAGACGCGGCCGCGCGAGCGGTCCTCCTCGCCCCGGCCGATGTCGTGGAGCAGGGCGGCCAGTTCGAGGACGCCCAGGTCGGCCTTCTCCCTGCGGCCGATGCGCAGGGAGAGCCGGCGGACGCGCTCCGTGTGGTCCGCGTCGTGGCTGCCGCGGGCGCCGTGGAAGAAGGCCGAGGCTTCCTTCCGGACGCGGGCGACGAGCGCGGCGGGGACCTTCCGGCTCATGGGTCGATGGCGTGGACGACCAGGCCGTCCTTGAGCTTGGGCTCGAACCAGGTCGACTTGGGGGGCATGATCTTGCCGGCGTCGGCGACGGCGAAGAGCTGCTCGACGGTCGTGGGGAAGAGGGAGAAGGCGACCCGGAAGCCGCCGGCCAGCTTCTTCTCGAGCCCGTCCGTGCCGCGGATGCCGCCGACGAAGTCGATGCGCTTGTCCGTCCGGGGGTCGGCGATGCCGAGCACGGGGGCCAGCAGGTTCCGCTGCAGGATGGACACGTCGAGGGACTCGATGGGGTCGGAGGGATTGAAGGCGCCGGGCTTGGTCTCCAGGGCGTACCAGACGCCGTCGAGGAGCATGGCGAAGTCCCGGCTCTTGGCGGGGACCTTGGGCCCGCCGGGCCGGACGACGAAGGACTCGCCGACGCGGGCCAGGAAGGCGGCCGGTTCGAGGCCGTTGAGGTCGCGGACGACGCGGTTGTAGGCCAGGATCTTCATCTGGCTGTGGGGAAAGATGACGGCCAGGAAGAAGTTGTCCTCCTCGTCGCCGGTCCGCCCGGGCCGCTCGGCGTCGCGCTTGACCTTGATCCGGGTGGCGGCGGCGGAGCGGTGGTGGCCGTCGGCGACGTAGAGCGCGGGCAGGGCCGCGAAGGCTTCCCGGATGCGGGCCACGAGCCCCGGCTCGTCGACGACGGTCACGATGTGGCGGACGCCGTCGTAGGTCGTGATGTCGACCTCGGGCGCCCGGGCCATGGTCTCGGCGACGAGGGCGTCGACGGCGTCCGAGCGCCGGTAGGTCAGGAAGACGGGGCCGGTCTGGGCGCCCAGCGTCTCGATGTGGCGCATCCGGTCGTTCTCCTTGTCGATCCGGGTCAGCTCGTGCTTCTTGATGACGTCGTCGAGGTAGTCCCGGCAGGAGGCGGCGGCGACCAGGCCGATCTGGACGTGGTCGCCCCAGACCTGCTTGTAGACGTAGAAGTTGCGGGTCGCGTCGGGCGCGATGACGCCCTCCCTCAGGAAACGGTCGTAGTTCTCCTTGCCCTTGGCGTAGACGGCGTCGGCGTACAGGTCGGTCCCGGGCGGCAGGTCGATCTCGGGCTTGCCGACGTGCAGGAACGAGTAGGGGTTCCCGGCCGCCAGCTCCCGGGCCTCCTCGGACGACAGGACGTCGTAAGGGGGGGCGGCGACGAGGGGCGCGAGGTCGCGGCGGGGACGGACGCCGCGGAACGGTTCGATGCGGGCCATGACATCCTCCGGAGTGACGTTGGCAAAGGGGGCATTATAGCACAGCGGCCGCGCCGCCGGGCAGGGCTCAGCCGCGGACGGCGTCGCGCCCGGCGGCCTTGGCCTGGTACATGGCCCGGTCGGCCCGGCTGATGAGGCCTTCGAGGTCCTCGTCCCCGTCGCGAACCAGCTCGGCCACCCCCAGGCTGATGGTCAGCGTCAGCGTGCCGCCGGCCGTCACGACGGTCATGTGGGAGATCTCCTGTCTCAGGCGCTCGGCCATGGCCAGGGCCTCGTCGCGGCCGGCCTCGGGCATGAGGACGATGAACTCCTCGCCGCCGTACCGGCAGACGACGTCCGTCGACCGGGTCGTCCGGGTGACGAGCTCGGCCATGACCCGCAGGACGTGGTCGCCGATGAGGTGGCCGTACTTGTCGTTGACGTCCTTGAAGTGGTCGATGTCGAAGAAGATGAGGGCCAGGGGCCGCTGGTAGCGCCGGGCCCGGCCGACCTCCTTCTCGCCCATCTTGAGGAAGGCCCGCCGGTTGTAATGGCCGGTCAGCTCGTCGGTCACGGCCTGCTTCTCGAACAGCTCGACCCGGCGGGCGTTGTCGAGGGCGATGGCGACCTGGCTGGCGAAGAGCTCGGCGACCCGGGCGTCCTGTTCGGAGAAGCGCCGCTCGCCGCGGTTGTAGAGGGCGATGAGCCCGATGGCCCGGTCGCCGAAGACGACCGGGACGCCGAGGAAGGAGCGCAGGTCGAGGTCCGGGCGCAGGGGCAGGAGGATGTCCTCGGGCTCGGCGATGGTCCCGATGAGGGGCCGCATGCGTTGGACGGCCTTCTGGCAGAGCCGCGAGCCGGCCAGGGGGTAGGACTCGCCGATGAGGTCGAGGGAGTCTTTGGGCCGGAGGATGCCGGCCAACTTCAGCTCCGGGCCCTCGACCGTCAGGAAGGCGCCGATGTCGTAGGCGATGACCCGCTTCAGAAGGTCGAGGATGAGGGCTGAGATCTGTCGGAAGTCGAGCTTCGAGCTCAGGGTCAGGCCCGCTTCCCTGAGCGTGTCGGCGACCCGGCGGGCCTCGACGGCCTCGGCCTCGGCCCGCTTGACCCGGGTGATGTCGTAGACGACGGCCACCCAGCCGGCGACGAATGAGCCGTGCCCGAGGAGAGGGGACACCCGGAGGTCGAAGACCCGCGTCCGGCTGTTCTCCTCCAGGACGACCTCGCGCTCGGAGGAGGCCGGCTCCTCGAGGCCGGCCCGCATGGCCGGCCAGCCGGCGAAGAGCTCGGCGGCTGGACGGCCCAGGATCCGCTGTTCGGGCAGGTCCTCGGCCGGGCCGCCGGCCTCGGCGATGAGGCGCCGGGCGGCCGGATTGGTGGCGGCCAGCCGGCCCTTCTCGTCGAGGATGATCAGGGACTCGCCCATGCTGTCGATGACCCGCTCGCGGGCCACCGGCAGGATGTCCACGAGCTGGAGCCGGAACATGGCCCAGAGCAGGAAGAAGCCGGCCACGGCGAAGCCGACGGGCGTGTAATCGTAGCCATGCTCCGCCCCGGCCAGGCCCGACAGGTAGACGGCGTTGCCCACCCAGGGCAGGGGGAAGGCCACGAGCAGGGACAGGGCCTGGCGGCGATGGATGCCCTTGAAGCGGAAGAAGGCCAGGACGAGGAAGACCGTCGTGAACGCCAGGAGGAGGTACGAGTAGCCGGCATGGACCCAGAAGAACGCGCCGTGCTCGTAGACGAGGAGCTGGTCCCGTATCCCCTCGGCCGCCCGATGGCCCGACCAGATGAGATGGTGCCGCTCGTTGGTGGCCGCCAGGACCACGGTCGCCAGCGGGACGATCCAGAGAGCGGCCCCCCGGACCGCGCCGAGGGCCGCGCCGGAGCGGAGGAAGCGGAGGGCGAAGAGGAACATCAGGACGGGCACGGCCGCGATGCCGACGTATTCGATCTTGGACAGCAGGATCTTGACCGCTTCCGCCGGGACGGCGGCTTCGAAGGCCGCGGCCAGGGACCAGACGAAGACGGCGGCCATGAGCAGGGCCAGCAGGCGGCCGACCGAGGTCACGGCCCGCTTCCAGGCGATGGCCGCCACGACGCCGGCGACGAAGGCCCCGGCGAAGAGGCTGAGGGCGTAGTAACCGACCTGCAGGCCCATGGCCGCTCCTACCCGGCGCTTTCCCTCTCGTGCTCGGGAACGAACGTGCCGGCGATCTCGAGGAAGTTCTCGACGACCTCCGGGTCGAACTGGGTCCCCGAGCAGGCGATGATCTCCTTGAGCGCGTAGCGGTGGGAAGCGGCCTTGCGGTAGGGCCGCTCCGAGGTGATGGAGTCGTACGTGTCGGCGATGGTCATGATGCGGGCGCCGAGGGGGATCTCCCGGCCCTTGAGGCGGTCCGGATAGCCCGTGCCGTCGTAGCGCTCGTGGTGGGCCCGGACGACCCGGGAGATCTCCTTGAGCTCGACGACCGGGCTGAGGATGGCCTCGCCCCGGACGGGGTGCTCCTTGATGAGATCGAACTCCTCCTTGGTCAGCTTGCCGGGTTTGTTGAGGATGCTCTCGGGCACGGCGATCTTGCCGACGTCGTGGAGCAGGGCGGCCAACTCGAGGTCGCCGAGCTCCTTCTCGCTGAAGCCCATCTTGGCGGCGATCTTCATCGAGAACTCCGTCACCCGGGTCGAGTGGTGGCGGGTGTACTCGTCCTTGGCGTCGATGGCCGAGGCCAGCGACTTGACCGTCGACAGGAACAGCGACCGCTGCTGATCGACCAGGTCCGAGGTCCGCCGCCGCAGGTTCGTATTGACCAGGGCCAGCTCGGCTTCCATCTGGCGCAGGCGCAGCTGGGCCCGGATGCGGGCCTTGAGCTCGGTCGAGTCGAAGGGCTTGGTGATGTAGTCGTCGGCGCCGGCCTTGATGCCTTCGTCGAGCATCTCGGCCCCCGTCCGGGCCGTGACCAGGATGATGGGGGTATGCTTGAGGGCCTCGTCGTTCTTGACCAGGCGCGAGAAGGCGTGGCCGTCCATGCCCGGCATCATGACGTCGCAGAGGACGAGGTCGGGGCTCTTGGCCCGCAGGAAGGCCAGGCCCTGCTCGGCCGAGGTGGCCAGCTCGAGGTCGAACTCGTCGGCCAGGAGCAGCGTCATGAGCTTGAGGACCTCGGGATTGTCGTCGATGCACAGGATCAGGGCGTCGTGGACCTTGGCCTCGTCGACCCGGCCGCCGGTGATGTCGACCTTCTCGAGGTCGACGAGCTGCAGGCGGCGGTAGTCCGTGACGATGTCCTGGACCCGCGGCTCTTCCGTGTCGGTCGTCCGCCGCTTGAGGCCGATGGGCAGGTCCTCGGAGCGCCGGTCGAGGACCTCCTCGTTGAAGTGCTCCTCGCCCTTGCGCATCTCGACGATGAACCGGGAGCCCTTGCCGAGCTCGCTCTCGGCCCGGATGGATCCCTTGTGGACGTTGACGACCTCCCGGGCCAGGGCCAGGCCGATGCCCGTGCCCTCCTGGGCCCGGGACTTGGACCCGTCGACCTGGGAGAAACGGTCGAAGATGGTCTCCAGCATGTTGTCCGGGATGCCGATGCCGGTATCCTCGACGGTCAGGGTGACCGTATGGTCCCGGTCCTCGACGTAGACCGTGATCTTGCCGCTTTTAGGGGTGAACTTGATGGCGTTGGACAGCAGGTTGAAGACGACCCTCTCGAACTGGTCGGGGTCGATGGTCAGGTCGACCGGGTGGGGCGGGTGCTGGAAGTAGAGCCGGAGCTGTTTCTGGTCGGCCATGGGCTTGGCCGAGGCCAAGAGGGGCGGCACGAACTCGACCAGGTTGACCGGCCGGACCTTGAGGCGCATCCGGCCCTCCTCGAGCTTGTTGAGGTCGAGGAGGTTGTTGATGAGTTTGAGCAGCTTGTAGCCGTTGCGCTGCATCGTGGCCAGGGTGTCATGGAGGGACGGCGAGAGCTTGCCCATGCGGCCCTCGAGCAGCGACTTCATGGGCGCCAGCATGAGCGTCAGCGGCGTCCGCAGCTCATGGTTGACGTTGGCGAAGAACTGGGTCTTGAGCTCGTCGAGGCTTTTGAGCTTCTCGTTGGATTCCTTGAGCTGGGCCGTGGTCTCCTCGAGCTGGAGGCGGCTGCGGAGCTCGCTGCGGCGGATGCTCTCCATGTAGGACGAGCCGATGGCCCCGACGACGATGATCGAAGAGAGGAAGGTCAGGTTGTTGATGATGAAGCGCCAGACCTGGACCTCCGTGCCGCCCATGGCCTTGAGCATCTCGGCGATGCCCTGGGCCTTGGGGCCGAAAAAGTAGCGCAGGACGCTGGGCACGGCGTACATGAGCCAGACCGAGACGTAGAGGTAGATCGTGTAGCGGAAGGCCAGGGGGATGAGCACGATCATGCCCATGACGATGATGTTCAGGCCCTGGTAGTAGCTGGTCAGGAAACCGCCCAGGAAGAAGATCATGATGGCGATGCCGGCGGCGTCGACGAGGGCCAGGGCGAGGGCCAGTTTCATGACGCCGTGGCTGGTCTTGATGCGGTTGAGGACGAGCAGGATGGCCCCGACCGCGGCCATGACCGTCAGCCGGAGGAGGAGGAAGGGCAGGAAGTACTTGGGCGCGTAGACGGCGTCCAGCCCGATGAAGCCGGCGTAGAGGGCCAGGCTGAGGAAGGCGGCCATCCGGGTCCGGCCCCGCAGGTCGTACTCCTGGTTCAGGCGGTCCTCGAACTGCGGGTCATATTTTTCCATTCGTGTCCCTCGCTTTGGCGACGTAGACGTAACCCTGGGGCGGCGTGCCGTAGGACGGCTGGAAGCGGAGGATGTCCCAACCCGTCTCCTCGAGCAGGCCCTCGAGCTTCTCGGGGTCGAAGAAGTCGAACGTGCCGGCCTCCTCGAGGTCGACGAGCTCCTGGGCGTCGTTGAGGAAGACCCGCAGGGACTCGATGAGCAGGGCCTTCGGCCGCTCCGGCGGCAGGGCCTCCTCGGGCGTGGCCTCGATCTTCTCGAGCAGGCGGGTGAACGGCCCGGAGGCGTCCGTGTCGGGCCGCATGCTCGACAGGACGAGGAGGCCGCCCGGCATGATGACCCGGCGGACCTCCTTGAGGGTCTCGAGGGGATCGAAGATGTAGGACAGGACGAGGCTCATGAGGACCTTGTTGTACCAGCCGGCCTTGACCGGCAGGTGGAAGGTGCCCTCGAGCGTGCCGGGCAGGATGAGGCGGCGGTAGTCCGGCCGGCCCTCGGCCAGGCCGCGGACGAACCGGGCGGCCCGGTTGAAGTCGGTGATGATGCGGTACTCCTGGAGGTCGAAGCGGGTCTTGAGCCAGTCGTCGTGGGCCGGGGTGATGCGCTCCCCGCGCAGGATCCGGTGGAGGCGCGGCGAGTAGTCCTCCCGGACCTTGATGGCGCTCTCGAGGGTCAGGTTCTCGACCCGCTCGGCCATTTCCTCGAACGTGCCGACCTCGCCGTCGAGGAAGCGCCGCACGGCCAGGTAGCGGCTCATCTCGAGGTCCAGGGCCAGGAGGTCGAACCGGCCCGGCTCGCGCAGGACCGGGAAGCGGGAGGTCAGCTTGCGGGCCGCCCTCTTCATGGCCTCGGGGATGAGGTCGGCCACGGTGATCTGCGACGGCAGTTCGCCGCCGGCCGCGAGGAGGTGCTCGACGAAGTTGCCGGTGCCGCCGCCGAGGTCGAGGAGCCGGTCCCCGGGCCGCAGCTCGAGGGCCCGGAGCTGGTCGCGCATGAGCTCCTGGTAGTCGTCCGACAGGGCCATGACGTCGAAGCCGAGGAGCTTGTCGTCGCCGATGAGGTAGCGCTTCCAGTAGCCGGTCCTGTTCTTGAGGTTGCGCGGCGGCAGGCGGTCCTTCTCGGCCCGGCGCAGGACCTCCATGTCCTTGCGGCCGGGCATGACCGGCTGGATGAGCCGCTTGTGGAGGAAGCGGTAGATGAGCGAGGTGATGGTCCCGAACAGCCGCAGGCCCTCCTTGGAGGTCCGGGCGTTGTGGCCGATGGGCACCGGGATGACCTCGCGCGGGGCGTTGGCCTGGACGCTCATGACGTCGCGGATGAACTCGGACTTGACCCAGTTGTCGAACTGGCCGTAGATCCAGGTGATGGGCAGATCGAGGTGGCGCATGTCCTCGCGGGCCTGCTCCAGGGTGGCCACGGCGTTGGCCACGCCGTCGGCGACGTAGGCGTCGACGTTGACGAGGTTGCCGAGGACGGGCATGACCCCGAGCTTGATGCCGAGCTGGTAGTGCTCGAGGAAGTCGAGGCCGCAGTTGACCCGGACCATGAGGTCGCGGAACTCGGGCGTTCCCATGCAGGCGATCCAGTAGTCGATCCGGCCGCGCTCCTTCTCGCTCCGCAGGACGATGCGGGCCTCGAGGGCCGAGAAGGAGAAGGTCAGCAGGACGACCGAGGAGGCCCGGACCTTGGGATTGGTCTGGAGCCAGTCGAGGACGGTGACGATGTCCGAGGCCCCCTGGCTGAAGTTCGTGTTGAGCATCTCGTAGGGGGGCTCGTGGGCCTCGGGATCGTTGTGGCTCTCGCCCTTTTTGCGGATGCCGTCGTAGCGGATGACGGCCAGCGGCTGGCCCAAGAGGCGGAAGTTCTCGCAGAGCGTCAGGGCCAGGCCGAACAGGACCTCCTTGGTCTTGCCGAAGGCCGGCGGGATGACGACGACCGGGACCGGCCGGTCGTCGAGCGGCAGGGAGGTGTTGAGGAGGCCGACGATCTCCTCGCCGCGGCGGTCCTCCAGGCGGACGACGTGCGGGGTCATCAGGCTCTGGCGGACGAAATCGGGCGTCGGGCCGGCCGGAGCCCGTCCCGGGACCTTGTCGGGGCGGGCGAAATCCGGGTCGGGGGGCTGGAAGGACGGGATGCTCTGGCGGCTGATGCCGAATTGGACGCCGTACTTCAGCCCCTGGCCCTCCCCGCCGCCGGTCCGGACGACGTGGCGGATCTCGCCGGTCTCCTCCCAGAGGCGTTTCTCGCCGTCGCAGACGGCCACGGTCTCCAGGGGCGTCCCCTTGAGGAGGACCGGGGCCCCGGGTTCGGCCACGAAGCTCAGGCCGTTCGGGCTGATGTCCGTGACGCGGCCCCGGACGACGCGGTCGAACGGGACCGGCAGGGGGATCTCGACCCGCAGGTCGCCGGCCGGGCTGATGCGCCGGTCGGCCCTCTTCTCCGAGTAGAACATGACCCGCGGGTAAAGGCAGACGAGCGACCGGCCGTCGGCCGCGATGCGGGCGATCATGGTCTCGAAGTTGTAGGTCGCGTAGCCGACCTGGTAGGAGACGAAGAGCAGGTCCGAGGTCTTGAACTTGACGTCGAGCTTCTCGCCCGCCAGGACGCACACCGACGGGGGGCGGATGTCGGCGAAGGCCAGGATCTCGGGATTGCCCGAGCGGGCCGGGACGGCCGCCACCTCGACCCGGCGGACGAGGGCCTCGCGCATGAGGGACTCGATCTTGACCGAGTCCGTGAACAGGACCATCTCGTCCGTGCGCAGGAAGGGGTAGCGGAGCTTGAGCTCGGCCAGGTCGCGGATGGCGACGTAGTCCGACATGAATTGGAGGAGCGACAGCCGGTCGGCGTTGTCGAGCGACTCGAACTCGACGGCCACGCCGCCGTGGTCGCTGTCTCGCCGGACGACGCGCCCGTTGACGGTGTACTGCCGCCCGTCGGGCAAGGTGATGCTCAGCGGCACGGCGGCGCCCTCGGGGAAGCCCGTCAGGGTCTTGAGGAACATGCCGTTCTCGCTGAGGTTGACCAGCTTGGCCTCGCCGTGGGGGCCGGTCTCGATGCGGACGTCGCGGGAGCCGTCGATGGTGATGCGCATGGAGGAGCGCTTCTCGCGCGAGCGCTGGGCGATGAGGAAGCTGATCTTGCGCCGCAGGGCCGCCGGATCGTCGGGTTTGGCCAGGCAGCAGTCGATGCGGCCGTAGCTGGCCAGGTCGATGGTCGCGCCGTTGCCGGGGCAGGCCGTCAGCAGGATCTTGATGATGGATTCGGAGCTTTTGAAGATCTCGTTGAGGAAGCGCAGCAGCTCCGTGCCCTTCATCCGGGGCAGGTCGTCGTTGACGACCAGGACGTTGACCTCGGGCAGGGCCTTGATGAGATGGATGGCTTCGACGCCGCTCGTCGTGGTGTGGACGGCGTAGATGTCCCTCAGGGCGCGCTGGAGCTTCTCGAGATAGGCCAAGTCGTCGTCGACGACCAGGACGACGGGCAGGCCGCCCGCCGGGGTCTTCTCGATCTGCTCTCTGGCCATGCTAGATGATCTTCTCCGGGGACCGCCCGAACTCCTTTAGTCGGGCGGAGCGGGGCCTTGGCGCGAAAAATCGCCGGGCCGCGGCCAGACCACCCCACCAAATTTTGTGCGACTCCATGCGTCTCCACACAAAATCTAGTATACAAGTTGTTTCCTGTCAAGGGTTTCTTGGCCGGAGCCCCCTGACGACGGCCTCCGCCGAGCGGGCGTAAAATCCGATGTCGAGACCCGAGCAGAGCAGGGTGTAGCCCTCCTCGAGGGCCTTGGCGGACGAAGCCAGATCGCCGCAGAACAGGCCGGCCGGGACCCGTCGGGCGGCGCAGGCCGCGGCCACCGCCGCGACGGCATCGCGGACGTCGGCGTCCTGGATGCGGCCGGGCTTGCCCAAGCTGGCCGAAAGGTCGTAGGGGCCGATGAAGACGGCGTCGACGCCCGGGACATCGAGGATCTCCCCGATGGCCCGGACGCCGTCGATGTGCTCGACCTGGGCGACCACGACCGTCCGGGCGTTGGCCGTCTCGACGTGTTCCTGGAAGCGGGCCCCGTAGCCGTTGGCCCGGCTGAAGCCGACGCTCCGGCCGCCTTCGGGGGGATATTTGGCCCAATGGACGGTCCGGGCCGCCTCGGCCGCGCCGTTGACGTGGGGGACGATGATGCCGGCCGCGCCGGTGTCCAGCGCTTTTTTAACCCACATCTCGCTCGTCTCGGGGACGCGGACGAGGCAGGCGCAGGGCTCCCGGGCGGCCTGGACCAGGCGCAGGACGTCGCCCGGGGCGAGAGGGCCGTGCTCCATGTCGAGGAAGAGCCAATCGAACCCGGCGGCCGAGGCGATCTCGGCCAGCTCGGGCGAAGGCAGGCTGATGAGCGTCCCGATGAGGCGTTCGCCGGCGAGGAGCCGGTCGCGGAAGGGCGCGCTCACCGGTGGAACTCCCGGCCGATATATCTCAAGCCGTCGACGATGCCCGTGCGCCAGTAGCTCCAGGTGTGCCCGCCGTCCCGGACCCGGAATTCGTGGGCGGCCTTGCGCGCGGACAGGGCCAGGTGCAGGGCGCAGTTGCCGGCGATGAGGAAGTCGTCGTCGCCGCAATCGATGTACAGGCGGATCTTCTTGAGGCTCTCCTCGGGCATGGTCCGGACGAGGTCGAGGGGGTTGTGGGCCCGGAAGTGGGCCGTCAGCCGATCCTTGCCCGAGAGGCCGGCCGCCCCGAACAGGGGGCCGAAGAGCCTGTCCCAGTTCTCCTGCTTCTGGCCGGCGACATCGTCGTCCGTCCAGACGGCGGCGCTGAAGGCGGCGCCGGCCGCGAACAGCTCCGGGTGGCGCAGGCAGTGGACGAGGGTGCCCCAGCCGCCCATGGACAGCCCGGCGATGCCCCGGAATTCCCGGGTGGGCCGCGTCCGGTACGTCTTGTCGATGTGGGGGATGAGCTCCTCGACGAACATGTCCTCCCAGCGGACCGCGCCCGCGGCGTCGTCGATGTACCAGGACACGCCTCCGTCCGGCATGACGATGATCATGGGCGGGATCTCCCGGGCGGCGATGGCCGCGTCGGCGGCCGGACCGATCTCGCCGAACTGGACCCAGCCGGACTCGTCGTCGGTGTAGCCGTGGAGCAGGTAGACGACGGGGTAGCGGCGGCCGGAGGCGGCGTAGTCGGGAGGCAGGTAGACGGCGAAGGCGACCTCGCGGCCGAGGACGCGGCTCTTGAGCGACAGGCCTTCCGAAACGGCCTGCCCGGCGGATGTCCGGGCGGCCGGCGCGGCGGACAGGGTCGCGGCCAGGACGAGCGGGACGAGGGCGGCCAGGGCCGCGCGGCGGGCGGCGGGACGGGGCATGGGGTCCTCCTTGTCGGCGGGCGTTCTCAGGGAATGATAGGGGCGGAGGCCGCCCCGGGTCAAGGCGCCGTCCTCTTGCGGAAGCTCAGCGAAATGCCGCCGCCCGAGGAGGGCTCGATCGTCGTGTCCATGAAGTCGAGGGCCCGGACCTGTTCGAGGAAGTCGCGGACGCCCTTCATGTAGCCCAGGCTGAGGACGTTGTGGACGGCGAAGCAGCCCCCGGGCGCGAGCTTGGGCAGGAGGGCCTTGAAATAGCTCGGCGTCCAGTTCTGGTCGGCGTCGATGAAGATGAGGTCGAACGGTCCCTCGAGCTCGCCGACGAGGGCGTGGGCGTCGGCCAGGCGGGCGTCGATGAGGCCGTCGAGGCCGGAGGCCTTGAAGTTGCGGCTCGCCGCCAGGTGGCGGAACTCGTCGATCTCGACCGTGACCAGGCGGCCGCCGGTCTTGCTGAGGGCCCAGGCCTGCCAGATGCCCGAGTGTCCTGTGGACGTGCCGATCTCGAGGACCCGGGTGTAACGCTTCTTGAGGATGAGATCGTGGAGGAGCCGGCCGTCGGCCTCGGTGACGTTCTCCTGGCGCCACTGGTCCTTCTGGGCGGCCAGGAACTCGCGGACGCGGGCGTCGAGGGCCTGGGCGGGATCGGCGGCGGTCTGGGCGGCCGCAGCGAGGGTCAGGGCCGCGCCGAGGACGAGGAAGACAGCGATCCGTCTCATGGTTGGCCGCCCGATGGCAATATAGAGGATTCCCCCGGCCAATTCAACCCGGCGGGGGAGTAAAAAACGGGGGACACGTACCTGAGGTACGTGTCCCCCGGTGAAGAGCCTTACTTCTTGACTTCGGGAGGCTTGGCCATGGCCTCCTTGATCTGCTTGACGAGGTTGTCGTACTGCACGGTCGTGAAGCCCTCGTATTTCGCGGCCATGGGCTTGGCCAGCTCCACGGCCTTCTCGGCGGCGGTCAGGGCCTCGGGGTAGTTCTTGAGGTTGAACAGGATCTGGGCCAGGGTGAAATTGTTGTAGTAAGTGGGCGCGAGCTCGGCGGAATGCCGGACCGCCGCGAGGGCATTGTCGAGATTGGCGCCTTGACGCTGCCAGAACGCCGCGTAGGACGCGAGGGCCCCCGATTCTCCCCAATTCTTCTTGGCGAACTCGGGGCCGTAGATGGCCAGGGCCTTGTCCGTCTTCTTGAGACGGTTGTAGAGGCCGGCGACCTGGCTGAAGAAATAGGCGTTGGCGTCCTTCTTGGCCGTCAGGGCGGCCGCGGCGATGTCGGCCATCTCCTCGGCGCTGGCCAGGTTCTTGTCCTGGTCGAGCCAGAAAGTGGCGTAGCCGGTCAGGGCGAAGAGGACGTTCCGGAGATAGCCGTCGATGAAGTCCTTGCCGTACTCGTCACCGGCCTTGTCCGGTTCTTCCTTGAGGACGTAGAGATTGGCCAGGGCCTCCTGGTAGTCCGGGTTCTCCGGGTAGCCGGTCATCTCTTTGAGCTTCTCGGCCAGCCTCAGGCCCTTGTCGAGAGGTTCCTTGTCCCGGATGATGCGCTGGACGTAGGACGACAGGGCGTTCTTGTCGTCGGGGTACTTCTTCGTCCACTCCTCGAAGAACGCGCCGGCGTCCTCCTTGGAAGCCATCTGCCCGTAGTAATAGCCGAGATAGGAGTAGGCGTTCTTGACGTAAGGGCTCGCGGGATACTTGGCGATGAAGGTCCGCAACGGCGCCGGATCGGGCTTGCGCCCCATGGCCGTCTCCTGGGCCAGATGGAACTCGGCCGCCTCGACGTAGGTGACACTCGCCTTGAGGTCCTCGTCGTAATACGAGGCCGTCCGGCCGCCCAGGTCCATGGTCAGGATCTTCTTGTAAAGCTCGACGCTCTTGGCCGTCAGCTCGTCGGAATAGCGGCTGGCGCTCTTGCCGGCCAGCTTGAAGACGACCTCGACGTCGTTGGGGTCCTTGGCGTAGCGGGCGGTCAGGTCGCCGAAGGTGTCGACGCCGGAGAGCGACTTCTTGACCTTCTCGAGGAAGGCGTCGGCCGGCGGGCCGTAGCCGACGATCCAGTCGACCTCCCGGCCCGTCTTGTCGACGAACAGCTCGGTCGGCGTGGCGTTGATCTTGAACCGCTCGTAGACCGCGTCGCCGTTCTTGTCGCCGCGGATGGCGCGGTAAAGGACGACGTTGGTGTTGAGGAACTCGGCGTACTTGGGGTTGTCGTAGAACTGCTGAACCAGCAGTTTGCAGCCCCCTCAGCCACTCGAGTAGAAGTCGATGAGGATGAGCTTGTTCAGTTTCTGCGCCTGGGCCAGCGCCTCTTCGAACGGTCCCGTGAGGACCGTGGCCGTCTGGGCGGCGGCGAGGGAGGCGAGGAGGAGGAGCCCGGCGAGGACGGCGAACTTTTTCATGCGGCCCTCCGTGACGAAGGATGGTCGTTCCCGGCCAGGATACCGCAAACACGCCGGCAATGCAATATCAATAGCCGCCGCCCGGCCGGACCTTGCCCTTGAAGACCCGGTAGGCGAAGACGGTGTAGCCCGCGACGACGGGCATGCCGACGAGGGCGATGACGAGCATGACCTTGAGGGTCAGGGGGCTCGACGAGGCGTTGGCGACGGTCAGGCTCAGGGCCGGGTCGGTCGCCCGGACGAGATGGGGATAGTGGATCGCCCCGATCATCCCCCAGAGGCCGAGGAACGCGGCCGTGGAGAAGGCCAGGGCCCGGCCGTCGCGGCCGGTCTTGGCGGCCCCGGCGGCCAGGGCCAGTCCCGCCCAGACGACGGCCGAGAAGGCCCAAGCCGGGACGCTGCGGACCGCCTCCGGCCGATTGAGCAGGACCGCGGCGAAGGACAGGAGGAAGGCCGCGCCGGCGGCTCCGGCCAGGGTCCGGACGGCCTTCCGGGCCCGGTCGCGCAGGGCCCCCTCGCTCTTGAGGGCGGCGTAGGCGGCGCCGTGGACGAGGAACATAGCCAGGCCGAGGACGCCGAAGGCCAGGGGCAGGGGCCGGAGCAGGGTGAAGAACGTACCCGCGTACTCGCCCCGGGCGTCGAGGGGCACGCCGAGGACGACGTTGCCCAGGGCCACGCCGAAGAGCAGGGCCGGCAGGGCACTGCCGCCGACGAAGGCGGCCTCCCAGAACCGGCGGCGGGCCGGGTCGTGGGCCCGGAACTCGAGCGAGACGGCCCGCAGGATGAGCGAGAACAGGACCAGCATCAGGGCCAGGTAGAAGCCGCTGAAGACGGTCGCGTAGGCCGGGGGGAAGGCGGCGAACAGCGCCCCGCCGCCGGCCAGCAGCCAGACCTCGTTGCCGTCCCAGACCGGGCCGATGGCCCCGGTGAGGACGGACTTGTCCTCCTCGGTCCGGGCCAGGAACGGGAACAGGGCCCCGATCCCGAGGTCGAAGCCGTCCAGGACCGAATAGCCGGCCAGGAGGACGCCGATGAGCAGGAACCAGGCGTTCTGCAGGAAGCTCGCGGTCTCCATCACAGGGCTCCTTTCGCCGGGGCGGCCGTGTCCCCGTCGGGCCCGCTCCGGACCGTCCGCAGCACGACCTTGAGCCCGACCGCTGCGATGAGGGCATAGATGAGCGTGAACAGGACGAGCGAGAAGAGGACGTTGCCGGCCGGGACGACCGCCGAGGCCGCGTCGGCCGTCCTCAGGACCCTGTGGACGGCCCAGGGCTGGCGGCCGACCTCGGCGGCGATCCAGCCGAACTCGTTGGCCAGATAGGGCAGGGGCAAGGCGATCAGGAGCAGCTTCAGGAAGCCCCGGCTCGCGGGGAGCTTCTTCTTGACCGACAGCCAGGTCCCGGCCGCGCCCAGGGCGATGAAGGCCAGGCCGAGGAGGATCATGATGTGATAGCCGGCGAAGGGCAGGAGGACGGGCGGCCGGTCCTCCTTCGGGAACTCGTTGAGCCCCAGGACCCGGCCGTTCGGGTCGAAGTGGACCAGGAAGCTGAGCATCTTGGGGACGCGGACCGCCAGGAGGGTCCGCTCGTTCTTCGCGTCGGGGATGCCGAAGACCGTGAACGGGGCCCCGTCCGCCGTCTCCCAAAGGGCCTCGAAGGCGGCCATCTTCTCGGGCTGCGTCCGGGTCACCTGGATCGAGTGGGCGTGGCCCGAGCCGAGCTGGAGCACGGCCGCGACCGTGAACAGGACCAGGGCCGGCTTCATCAGGAGCGCCGCCTTTTCGGTCGAGCGGCCCTTGAGCATGAGCCAGGCGGCGACGGCCGCGGCGACGAGGGCGCCCGTCATCCAGCCGCCGAGGATGGTGTGGACGTAGCGGACGACGGTCGAGGGATTGAAGGCGGCGGCGAAGAAGTCCGTGAGCACGGCCCGTCCCCCCTCCATGCGGAAGCCGGCCGGGGTCTGCATCCAGGAGTTGGCGATGATGATCCACAGGCCGGACAGGTGGGCGCCGAGGAAGACCAGGAAGGCCGACAGCCGGTAGGTCTTGGGCTTGACCCGGCCGCGGCCGAAGACCAGGATGCCCAGGAAGACGGACTCGAGGAAGAACGAGAAGACGGCCTCGGCGGCCAGCGGCGCGCCGAAGATGTCGCCGACGGCCCGCGAGTAGGAGGCCCAGTTGTTGCCGAAGGCGAACTCGAGCGAGATGCCCGTGGCCACGCCCATGACGAAGACCGTGCCCAGGACCTTGACCATGTAGGCGGACAGGCGCTGATAGGCCTCGCTCCCGGTCCGGTGGTAGAGCGTCTCCAGGATGACGACGACGAAGGACAGGCCCAGCGTCGTCGGCGGGAACAGGAAATGGAACCCGGCGATGATCCCGAATTGGAGTCGGGCGAGGAACACGGCGTCCATGGTCTCCCTCCTTGTCCGGCGGGCGCACTATAGCCCGGCCGCGAGCCGGCTGTCAACGCCTCTCCCGGCGTTGTCCGCGGCCCCGGGTCGTGGTAGGATTAGGTCCGGACCGACCATGTCCCACGAAGACCTCCCGGCCGTCGACGCCGGTCGCAACGAGAAGAAGCGGGCCGCCCTGAACTCGGTGCTGGCCGCCCTGGGCCTGACCGGGATGAAGCTCGTCGTCGGCCTCCTCAGCGGCTCGCTGGGCATCCTGGCCGAGGCCGCCCATTCGGGGCTCGACCTGGTCGCGGCGATGATCACGTTCATCGCCGTCTCCGTTTCGGATCGCCCGGCCGACGACTCCCACCCCTACGGCCACGGCAAGGTCGAGAACTTCTCGGCCCTCATCGAGACGCTCCTGCTCTTCGTGACCTGCGCCTGGATCGTCTACGAGGCCGTGCAGCGCATCTTCTTCCGCGACGTCGCCGTCGAGCCCAGCGCCTGGGCCTTCCTCGTCGTCGTCGCATCGATCGTCATCGACCTCAGCCGGTCCCGCATGCTCTCCCGGGCGGCCAAGAAGCACCGCAGCCAGGCCCTCGAGGCCGATGCCCTCCATTTCTCGACCGACGTCTGGAGCTCGGCCGTCGTCCTGGCCGGCCTGACCCTCGTCTTCGTCGGCCAGAAGCTCCTGCCGGGCCGGGCCGCCCTGCTCAACCGGGCCGACGCCGTGGCCGCCCTGGCCGTGGCCTTCATCGTCCTTTTCGTCAGCTACCGTCTCGGCAAACGGACCATCGACGTCCTCCTCGACCGGGCCCCCGAGGGTTTGAAGGGGACGATCGCCGCCGCGGCCGACGAGATCGAGGGCGTCATCCGCGCGGGCCAGGTCCGTCTCCGCCAGTCCGGTCCCCTGACCTTCGTCGACATGACCATCGAGGTCGACCGCAACCTGACCCTCGAGCGGACCCACGCCATCGCCGAGAGCGTCGAGGCCCGCATCCAGGCCATCGTCCCGGGCGCCGACGTCGTCATCCACACCGATCCCCGCGAGGTCGAGCGGGAGTCCCTGGTCCGCCGCATCCGGGCCGTGGCCGAACGCAACCAGGTCCCCGTCCACAACGTCAGCGTCCACGACGACCGCGGCGAGCTCCACGTCGACCTCCACCTCGAGGTCGACGACCACCTCCTCCTCCACCAGGCCCACGACCTGGCCAGCCACATCGAGGGGGACCTGCGGACCGATATCCCGGCCATCAAACGGGTCAACACCCACATCGAATCGCGGGGCACGGGCATCGGCAGCGGCGAGGACGTCACGGCCGCGGAGGGCGGCCTCGTCGACCGGGTCCGCGAGGTCACCGACGGCATCGCCGGGCCTGGCCGCTGCCACAACATCCTCGTCCGGCGCCAAGCCGGGCGCCTGGCCGTGTCCCTCCACTGCGGTTTCGACGGCAACCTGCCGGTCGTCGAGGCCCACCGGCTGTCCTCGCGCATCGAGGAGGCCCTCAAGGCCGCCATGCCCGCGATCGAACGCGTCCTCGTCCACACGGAGCCGGAGCGCCGTTCCGATGGCTCAGGATAAGGCCCCGGCCACCCCCGCGGTGCGGGCCCTGCGGGCGGCCGGTGTGAGCTTCAGCGAGCACCCCTACGCCTACGTCGAACACGGCGGGACCGCCGCCTTCGCCGCCGCGGCCGGCGTCGACGAGCACGCCGTCATCAAGACCCTGGTCATGGAGGACGAGGCGCGCCGCCCCCTGGTCATCCTGATGCACGGAGACCGCGAGGTCTCGACCAAGGAGCTGGCCCGGACGCTCGGGGTCAAGTCGGTCCACCCCTGCGCGCCGGAAACGGCCGAGCGGCATTCCGGTTACCAGGTCGGCGGCACATCGCCTTTCGGCTTGCGCAAGCCCCTGCCGGTCTACGTCGAGGAGTCCATCCTGGCCTTACCGGTCGTCTACATCAACGGCGGGAAACGGGGGTTCATCGTCGGCCTGGCTCCCGCGGACCTCGTCCGGGTCCTCCGGCCGACGCCCGTCCGCGTCGCCATCCCCTGAGCCGGTCTAGGCCAGGAGCTCGCCGGTGATGACCGTCACGGCCCGGCCGGCGATCTTGACCCGGTCGCCGGCGAGCTTCAGATGGAGGACGCCGCCGCGGGCCGAGGCCTGGTAGGCCGTGAGAGCCGTTTTCCCCAGCTTCTTGGCCCAGTAGGGGACGAGGACCGTGTGCGACGAGCCCGTCACGGGGTCCTCGTCGACGCCGACGGCCGGGGCGAAGAAGCGGGAGACGAAGTCGAAGCGGCCGCCCGACGAGCGGGCCGTGACGATGACCCCGCGGGCCGGCAGTGTCCGCAGGACGGCCAGGTCCGGCCGGAGCCCGCGCACTGTCGCCTCGTCGGCGGCCTCGAAGATGACGTCCTCGGCGCTCATCCCGACATAGACCGGCTTGATGCCGAGCGCGCCGACGACGGCCTCGGTCCAATCCGGCGGCCGCGGCAGGGGCGGCCGGGCCGGGAAGTCGAGCTCGATGAGCTCGCCGTCCCGCCGGGCCGTCAGGAGCCCGCTCAGGGTCTCGAAGCGGGCCTCCCGGTCGGGGGCGAGCAGGCCCCGCTCCCACAGGATGTGGGCCGTGGCCAGGGTCGCGTGGCCGCAGAGCCGGACCTCGACCGCGGGCGTGAACCAGCGCAGCCGGTAGCCGTCGCCCTCGGGGAGCGGAAAGGCCGTCTCGGCCAGATTCATCTCGGCGGCGACGCTCTGCATCCAGGCCGCCTCGGCCGGCCCGCGGAGCAGGCACACGCCTGCGGGATTGCCCATGAACGGCCCGTCCGCGAACGCGTCGACTTGGAAGATGGGGATGGCCATGGGGTTTCTCTCCTCGTTTCGATCGGACCCCCAGGATAGCACAATTGCCAAGGCCGCTCATCCGGTCTATGATAGTCGCCTTTCAGAAAGGACGGACATGGACGAACGGACCAAGCCCTCTCCCTACGACGCCCCCGAGCTCTACGACCTCCTCTTCGACTCGCTCGACTTCGACGTCCCCTTCTGGAGGGAGGCGGCCCGTTCGGCCGGCGGCCCCGTCCTCGAGGCGGCCTGCGGCACCGGCCGGCTCCTGCTGCCCATCCTCCGGGCGGGGATCGAGGCCGAGGGCTTCGACGCCAGCGGGCCGATGGTCCGGCGCCTGCGCGAGAAGGCTGCCGCGGCCGGTCTCCCGGTCCGGGCCGAGGTGGCCGACATGCGTTCGTTCGACATGGGCCGCCGCTACGCCCTGGTCTTCTGCGGCTTCAACGGCTTCGCCCACTGCGAGACGCCGTCCGACCAGCTGGCCTTCCTCCGGGCGGCCTTCCGGCATGTCGCGCCGGGCGGCGCCCTCGTCCTGCACATGTCCTATCCCGGTCCGGCCTACTGGTTAGAGCCGGAGGGGAAGGCCGTGCTCGAGCACGAGGTCGTCCTGCCCGGCGGGGGCAAGGTCCAGATGTGGGACAACCGGAAGAAGGACCCCGTCGCCCAGAGACAGGAGTCCGACGTGGAGATCTGGGAGCTCGGCCCGGACGACCGCCCCACGGCCGTGCACCGTTTCCGGACCGTCCAGCGCTGGGTCTATCCTTTCGAGCTCGAGCTCCTGTTCGCGGCGGCCGGGTTCGCCCGCTGGGAGATCCTCGGCGGCTTCGACGGCCGGCCCCTGCGCGCCCCGGACGACCAGATGATCGCCCGGGCCTTCCGGGACTGAGGCCCTCCCGGCCTGGACTTTTCGGCGGCCCGGGTCTATCCTTGACGGCGACGGGAGGCCGCGATGAAGGACTTGCCGCTCCGTTCCGTTCTCGCCTGGACCGTCGCCCTGGCCCTTGTCTGGGGCGGGGCCGCCTGCACGGCCGACACCGCGCCCGAGCCCGGCGCCGACCTGGAGGTCGAGGTCTCCGGGACCCCCGTCCTGCGGACCGTCGAGCCGGGGCTCGTCTTCGGGGCCAATCTCGGGGCCTGGGTCGCGTCCGACAAGCTCGACGCCGGGACCCGGAACCTGCTCCGGGCCCTGCGTCCCTCGATGGCCCGTTTCCCCGGCGGCAACATCTCCAACAATTACTGCTGGCCCGAACAGAAGGTCAGCGGCAACGACCACCTCGTCTGGGAGGACTGGAGCTGGGGCACGGACGTCGACGATTACATCGCCTTTTTGAAAACGGCCGGCTGCGCGCCGATGTTCTCGCTCAACCCTTTCGACCATGCGATCGACGGCGAGACCCATCTCGCGGCGGACGAGGCCGGCGCCCTGGCCGCCACGCTCGCGGCCGAGGGCCTGGCCGGCGGCTTCTTCGAGGTCGGCAACGAGAACGACGGGTCCTGGAACCCCATGCTCACGGTCCCGGAGTACACCGACCGGTTCGTCCTCCTGGCCGAAGCCGTCAAGGCGGCCGATCCGGCGGCGCGGCTCCTGGGCCCGGTCATGGACTACGCGAGACTCGGCGAGTTCCTCGACCGGCTCGACCTCGCCGGCGGCACCGGCCTGCTTGACTTCGTCAGCTACCACCGCTACGGCGGCTGGATCTCGAACGGCAACACCGCCGGCATCGACCTCGACGACCCCCAGGCCTACGGCGACGGCCTCGAGGCCCTGCGCGCCGCGCTCGACGCCCGCGGCCTGCAGAGGGTCAGGATCGCCGTGACCGAGATCAACGCGGCCATCTGGGACACCGGCTGCACGCGGGACCAGTTCACGATCAAGCAGGCCATCTGGCTGGCCGACGCCCTGGGCGTCTCGCTCGTCCACGCCGACGCCGCCAACGTCTGGATCCACCTCCACCCGGGGACGGACCCGCACAGCCTCATCGACAGCGACGTCACGCCGCCCGCGCCGACGAAGAACTATTGGCCGGTGTATCTCGCCGCCCAGACCCTGGCCGGGGCCGATCCCGCGGCGCCGGTCGAGGTCCTGACCGTCCGTTTCGGCGCCGGGGCCGCGGGCCTCGCCGGGTACGCCGCGCGCAAGGCGGACGGGAGCGTGGGGGTCATGCTGGTCAACAAGTCCGACACCGGGATCGATGTCTCCCTGACACCGCCCGCGGCGCCGAGGGCCGTCACCGGCCGGGTCTTCGACGGCGCCTCCTACGGCGCCGGGACGGGCCCGGTCACCCTGGCTGTGCGGCTCGAGTCGGGCCGGGCCCGGTTCACTCTGCCCGGCCTGTCGATCGCCGGCCTCGATCTCCGGTGAGCCGTCAGAGCTTGAGCAGGGCCCGGCCGAGAATGACACTGACGGCCGAGACCGAGCCGCCGAGCACCGTGCCCCAGACGAGGTCGACGACCGTGACGACGACCGGCCAGTCCTTGACGGTGGCCTGGTTGGTCAGGTCGTAGGTGGCGTAGGACACCAAACCCAGGAAGGCCCCGAGGAGGAGCCCCTTGAGCGGCGATCCGGCCAGGACCCCGGGCCGGACGGCGAAGACGACCAGGCCGGCGATGAACAGCAGGTAGAACAGGATGGCCGCCGGCCAGACGACTTTAGGCGCCATCAGGTAGCCCAGGTGCTTGCGGTAGAAGCTCTTGGCCACGACCCCCAGCCAGACCATGTCGACGGCGAAGAAGACGACCCAGGTGACGAGGTAGAGCAGGACCGATTGCCGAAAGCTCATTTCTTGACCTCCTCGGACTTCTTGTAGAGCGGGGTCACGTCGCGCTTGCCTCTCTCGAGGTAGGGGACGCCCTTTTCCATCCACTCCGGCCGGGGCTTGCCCAGCAGGAAATGGTCGAAGAACTCGTCCTGGTGGACGGTCCAGTGCTTCTGGTTCTCACGCTCGCGCAGCCCGTGCTTCTCGCCGTTGTAGTTGAACATGTAGGCCTCTTTGCCGAGCCGGCGGAGGGCGGCGAAGAACTCGATGCCCTGGTACCAGGGCACGGCGTCGTCCTCGTCGTTGTGGATCGAGAGGTAGGGCGTCCGCACCCGCTCGGCCCAGAAGACCGGCGAGTTCTCCAAGTACTGGAGGACCCGGGCGAAGAGAGGCGCTCCGATCCGGCTCTGGGTCTTCTCGTACTGGAACTCGCGGACCATGCCCGAGCCCCAGCGGATGCCGCCGTAGGCGCTGGTCATGTTGGAGACCGAGGCCCCGGCCTGCACGGCGGCGAACATGTCGGTCTGGGTGACCATGTAGGTGATCTGATAGCCGCCCCAGCTGTGGCCCTGGATGCCGATCCGCTCGGGATCGATGAAGCCCATGCCGACGACCTTCTGGACGGCCGGCAGGACGCACTTCATCGCGCTCGCGCCGGGATAGCCGATCTCGTAGACGATGTCGGGGCTGAGGATGACGTAGCCGTTGCTGGCGTAGCGGGTGAAATTGATGCTCGTGCCCGGCGAAGGGGCGTAGTAGCGGTGCAGGCCGACGGCCTGGGTCTCATAGATGTAGACCATGAGCGGGTACTTCTTGGCCGGGTCGAAGTCCTCGGGCTTGATCAGGACGGCCGGCAGGACCTTGCCGTCCGCGTTCGTGTACTCGATGAGCTCGGCCTTGCCCCAGTTGTACTCGGCCTGTTGGGGGTTGGCGACGCTGACCTTGCGGGCCTCGGCCAGGTCCGGGCCGCTCACCCAGAGGTCGGGGAACTCGTCGAAGCGCTGCTCGGTACGGACGTAGACGTCGGCGTTCTTGGCCTTCAGCAGGCCTCCGCTGCCGCCGCCGCGCGGGTTGAACGAGGCGAGCTGCTTGTCCGACATGATGATCTTTACGGGATCGGCGGCCGGACCCGAGAGGTCGACGCGGTAGGCCCCCGTGGCCCAAGTGCTCTCGTGGGTGGCCTGCAGGATGATCGGGCCCGCGGCCGGCACGGCCGGCTTGTCCGGGTCGAGGTGGACGTAACGGTAGACGATCTTGTCGCGGCGGCCCGACCCGTTCGTGGCCATCCGGCCCTGCGCACCGTCCGGCGCCAGCTCCCAGATGTCGTAGCGGTCGTAGACGAGGATCGACCTGTCGCCGTCGGTCCAGCCGGCCACGCCGTAGGGGGAGGGATCGCTCGGGGAGTCGTTCTCCTCGTCGGCGAAGGCGACGCCGAGCTTCGCGGTCAGGTTGAAGGTCTTGCCGTCGGCGAGACGGTAGGCGTACCAGTCGTCGCCTTCGCTGCGATAGTAGGAGAGCCAGGCGCCGCCGGGGGACAGGCGGGCGCCGTACGGGGTCTTTTCGAGAACCCTCTTCTTCGAGCCGTCGCTCACGCTGACGAGGAAGACATCCGCATAGCCCTGGTCCCAGGACTCGAGTTGGCGGTAAGGAAGGTCGGAAGAGCCGAGAGCCACCTTGGCGTCCTCCGACAGCGTGATATCCGGGACTTCGGGCGTGGCCAGCTGGACGAATCTCCTGTCCTTGGGCCCGAGGTGCATGACGCACATCAGGGACCGCTTCTTCTCATCCTCCGCCTGGACTTTTTGCTTAGGCTGAAGGTAAGGGTCCTTCCAGTTCCAGATGTCGACCTTGACCGGCTCGGGCGCGTCTTTGGGCTCGGGCTTGGGGACGGCGGCGATGCCGAAGAAGAGGCGGCCGCCGTCCTTGGAGAACTGCAGCCGGCCGTTCTCGCTGACGGCCATGCCGGCCGGGAAGCCCTTGGCCTGGGCCGGGACGAGCTCGGACGCGGCGGAAACGGCGACGAGCTCGACGGCGGCGGAAGAGGACTTGTGGGCTTTGGCGACGACCTTGCCCGTGCCTTCGGCCGTCGACCAGTGGTAGAGCTTGAAGGCGGGCTTGTCGGCCTTGTAGTCGTCGCGGTCGCTGACGAAGGCCAGCTGGCCGCCCTTCTCGTCGAAGGTCAGATTCCTGTAATTGCCGAGGCCCTTGAGCAGGGCCACGGTCCGACCCGCGGCGGCCTCGAGGGCGAAGGCGCCGTCGTTCTCGGGCGTCTTCGAGGACGCGCCGTAGGCCAGCCAGGTGCCCGGCTTGTTCCAGGCGTACTCGACGACCTCGGCGATCCGCGTCTCCTTGCCGGTGGCCAGCTCGCGGACGACGAGCTCGGTGCCGGGCTCCTTTTTCTTGTCCTCTTTCTTGGGCTCCTCGGGCTTGGCCTCGGGCTTGGCTTCCGGCTTCGCGGGCGGCTCCTTCTTGGCCTCCTCCGCCTTGGCCTCGTCCTTCTTCTCGTCCGGCTTTTTCAGCGGCGGCTCGAGGAGGTAGGCCACGAAGGCGCCGGAGTCCTCGGCGACCTTGAAGCTCTTGACCCGCTCGACCGTCGTCACCCGGCCCGTGGCCAGGTCCATGATCCCGAGGCCGCCCTTGGGCTGTTCCTCGGGCTTCTTCTTGTCCTTCTTGGCCTTGTCGACCTCGGCCTTGACCGGGGCGACCGTGAAAACGGCGAACTTCCCGTCGGCCGTCAGCACCGCCCCGCGGCCGCGCGCGGCCCGGTGCTCCTTGTCCGTCTTGAGGTCGCGGACGACGAGCTCGCCGTCCCCGTCCTGCGGGACGAGGGCGTAGGCGAGCCAGCGCCCGTCGCGCGAGAGCTGGGTCCCCTGGATGGAGCGCCAGCCGTCGTAGGCGTCGTAGCTCAAGGGTTTCTTGGCCCCCGCCGCCGCGCCGCCCATCAGGGACAGGGCCAGGGCCAGGACGAGGACGGCGAGGACGGACTTCGAGGTCGCGGACGAAGGCGTCATGATGTTCCCCCGCGGAGTGGAATGCTCGGGCCGTGGGCCATGAGACGTCGAGTATACAGGCGGGTCCCGGCCGCGTCAACGCGGCCTCAGCGGCGGACGAGGAGCAGGGCGTCGCCGACCGGGCGCTCGCCGGTGAGGTCGGACGGGCCGTTGACGACCCGGCCGCCGACGACCATGGTCGTGGAGCCGCCGCCGTCCATGTTGAGAGCCTCGACGGCGCCGAGCTCGCCGATGAGCGCGGCCAGCTCGGCGATGCTCATGCCGACGCTATGCTCGGGCTGGCGGCCGTCGACGGTGACCAGCAGGAGGCGGCCGTCGGCCCGGACTCCGACGGCCGTCCGGGGGTGGCGGGACTCGGCGAAACCCGCGGCATAAACGCCGGGATCGGCGGCCGGGGGGCGCCCGCCGGCGAGCAGGCGCGGCCCGCCGCCGAGGACGAAATCGGGCGGGAAGCCCGGCTGGGGAGAGAGCCGGACGTCCGCCCGGACCTCGGCCCGGGCCCCGGGCGGCAGACGGTCCCGAAGCCAGGCGGCGGCGCCGCCGTGGCCCGACAGGACAGCCCCGCCGCGGGGGATGGCCGTATCGCCCCGGCCGTCCCGCGCGGCCGCGACCCGCCCGTTCTCGAGGACGGCTTCGGCCCCGTTCGGGCCGGTCAGGGTGGTCGTCCCGAACTCGGGCGTGAACAGGATGAGCTCGCCGTCGAGACGGGGCCGGTTGAAGCCGTCGATCGGGCGCTTGGCCGTCCGCCCCGCCGCGACCTCGGCCCGCAGCGCGACGTCGACGACGGCGAGCCGGGTCCGGGCGCCGCGGTTGGACACGGCCAGGCCCGGCCGGCGGCGGGAGGGCTCGCTGAGGACCTTGCCGGCCGCGATGACGACGCCTCCCGGCTCGCCCTTGTACGGCCCGTCGGTCCGGAAGTAGCCGCCGTTGACGCCGGCCAGGGCGCCCAGGCGGCGGGCCATCGAGCTCGTCGTCTCCGTCCCCGCGATCCGGTCGTGGGCCCGGCCCAGGACGAGCCGGGTCCGGGCCGGGTCGGCGACGAGGACGTGGATGATCCAGCGGTCCGGGCCCAGGCCGACGCCGAAATCGCCGCGGCGGATCTCGATGTGCTCGAGGCCGGGGGCGACGATCTCGGAGCGCCGGGTCTCGGCCGGTCTCGACGGGCCGGCGGCGCAAAGGAGCGATATCTCCGCCAGGACGGCCAGGACGGCCAGGGCGGGAACGCCCGCCGGGCGCGATCGGCCCCGGCGCGTTCCCGGCGGCGAGAAGATCATCCCGGCCCGCCCTTTCCGGTCACCCCGTGAAGTAGAGGTAGGCGCCGAGGATCAGGGCCAGGACGATCGCGGAGGCGACGACGTCGGCCGCGGTCCAACTGGCCCGCGACTCCTTCCGGTGCTCGGCCGTGACCGTGCCGTAGGTCAGCCCGGCCAGCTTCTCGTAGGCCGGTTTCTCGGTCAGCAGGCTGACGGTGATCATGACCAGGGCGCTGACGATGAAGATGAGCAGGCTGTAGTACTGGAAGAAGATGTGGTTGACGACCCACAGGAACGAGCCCTCGGCGTAGGCGAAGCCGCTCGCGAGCTTGACCGGCGTGTCGACGGCCAGACGGAACAGGCCCATGGCGAAGCCCGTGCCGAGGGCGGCCAGGCAGCCCTTGGCGTTCAGCCGCTTCCAGAAGACGCCGAAGAAGAAGACGACGAAGATGGGCGGGGCCAGGTAGGACTGGACGCCCTGGAGGTAGTCGTAGAGGCCGCGGCCGCCGCGGATGACCGGGATCCAGAGCAGCCCGATGAGGACCATGACGCCGGTCGCGACGCGGCCGATCCAGACCAGGCGCTCCTGGGTCACCTTGGGCCGCAGGCGCTGGTAGAAGTCCATGGTGAAGAGGGTGGCCGCGGCGTTGAAGGCCCCGGCCAGCGAGCTCATCAGGGCGGCCAGGAGCCCGGCCACGACCATGCCCCGGACCCCGATCGGCAGCACCGTGGCCACCAGCATCGGGAAGGCTTTCTGGGCGTTGGCCCGGACGAGCTCGGTCCCGCCCTGGAAGAGTTCCTGCTGGAGGGCGGCGCTCTGGCCGCTCTTGGCCAGGGCGAAGGCGATCATGCCCGGGATGATGAAGATGAAGACAGGCAGGAGCTTGAAGAAGGCGGCCGCGATCGAGCCCCGCCGGGCCTGGCGCTGGTCCGGGGCGCCGAGGACGCGCTGGACGATGTACTGGTCCGTGCACCAGTACCACAGCCCGATGATGGGGGCGCAGAAGAGCATGCCGATCCAGGGGTAGTTGTCGTTGAAGTACCAGGCCATCCGGCCGGCTTCATGGACGGGCGCCCAGGTGCCCTGCACGCCGGCCGGGACGAGGGGCTTCCAGAGGTTGAACATCTCGCCGCCGGCGATGTCGCGCAGGGCCCCCCATCCGCCGAGGGCCTTGAGGCCGAAGAAGGTCACCAGGCCCGCGCCGACGATGAGGATGAAGGTCTGCAGGGCCTCGGTGTAGGCGACGGCCTTGAGCCCGCCCATGACCGTGTACAGGCCGGTGATGACGATGACCAGGATGGAGCCGATCCAGAAGCTGTCCAGGCCGAACCAGTTGAGCTCGGGCAGCAGGACGCTGAAGACGACGCCGCCGGCGAAGATGCCGACGGCCAGCTTGGTCAGGACGTAGGCCACGAGGGAGATGACCGACAGGACCGTCCGGGCCGCCGGCGAGAAGCGCCGCTCCAGGAACTCGGGCATGGTGAAGACCCGCGAGCGCATGTAGAACGGCACCATGACCCAGCCCAGGACGAGCAGGCACCAGGCGTGCAATTCATAGTGGGCCATGGCCACGCCGTCGGTCGCGCCCGAACCGGCCAGGCCGACGAGGTGTTCGGCCCCGATGTTCGAGGCGAAGATGGAGGCCCCGACGATGAGCCAGCCGAGGTTGCGGCCGGCCAGGAAGTACTCGTCGGAGGTGTTCTGCTTCTGGCGCATGACCTTCCAGGCCAGGCCCAGGATGATCCCGAAATAGGCGGCGACGATGATCCAGTCGAGGGGTTTCAGCACGCTCATGTCCGCTCCTTGGGCGCAGGTTGCGCGGCCGGGGCCGATTTTACCTCACCCCGGTCCTTTCATGAAAGGACAATTGTCGGAACTCCATCTTCTCGGCTGAGCTCGGGATATCGCCCCTTGCCCCCGCCTACGGGGAGCGGACTCCTGGAAGCGGACCTCAGAATCACGGCCGAGCGCTCGAGGCCGGGATTCTGGGAGATATCCGGAAAAATCGCCCTCAAGAGATCTCCCAGCGCCGCCCCTCTGTGTCGCTTCGGGCCGGCGCTGATGGTCGCTTCGGGGACTCCGCTCCCTGCCGGTCCCCCCTCCCTCACGGGGGCCTTGGGTCGACACCCCTCGCCGCCTCGCGATGGAGTTATTGACAATTGTTCAATCGGTCAATCGTCATCATCGGCGACGAGGGTGACGGCCCAGGCGGGGTAGGGCGCGGCGCTCCCCTTGACGGAGTGCCAGATGATGCGGTTGAGGGTGTCCTCGGGGCAGGCGTCGATCCGCCGGAAGTTCAGGCGCGCGGAGATCGCGGCGTGGCGACGGAGCAGGGGGTCGGCGATCTGGTCCTTGGGGGGGTTCATCGTGTCGAGCCCGATCCGGTTGGGCACGGCCTCGAAGGGCGCGAAGTCGGGCGTGCCCGTGAAGCAGTCGAACATCGGTGTGGCCGCGGCGTCGAACTGGTTCATCGGCGGCAGGCCCAGGATCTGCTCGATCGTCCGCAGCAGGCTGGTCGTGTTGTATTGGGTCGAGACGACCGCGCCGCGCTTGGTGTAGGGGCTGGCGCAGTAGGCCGTGGTCCGGTAGCCGCTGACGTGGTCCCAGCCGTTCTGGGGGTCGTCCTCGATGCCGAAGACGACCGTTTCCTTCCAGAACGAGCTGCGGCTGAAGGCCTGGACGATGCGGCCGAAGGCCAGGTCGTTGTCGGCGACGCAGGCCTCGGGCGTCGGCGAGCCCTCGCTCGTGCCGCTGGTGTGGTCGTCCGGCAGGCAGACCAGGATGAGCCCCGGCATGCGGCCTTCGGCCTCCCACTTGGCGATCTGCTCCTCGATGTAACGGGCCCGCCACTGGTCAGGGACGGCCATGTTCCAGCCGACCGTGTCGGTGGGCGAGAACGCGGCCACCGTGGGGATGGCCGGGACGGAGGCGACGCGGACCAGGCCGCGGCCGTGCCGGTATTCATCCCAGTAGTCGGCCCACTTCGGCGCGTCCTCGCGGGCCGGGTCGGTCCAGCCGCAGGCCTGCATGGTGAACTCGCCGAAGTTCCAGAGCGTGATCCCGTGCTTCAGGGCGTTGTCCCAGATGAAGCCGCTCGGCGCGTAGGCCAGGGCGTCGACCTCGTCGGGCCCCATGCCGTCCGGGTAGCTGCGGGGCCAGCCGGCGAAGGAGCGCTCGAGGTAGTCCGTGCCGAAGGCCGTCGTCGACCACTGGTGGCCGTCGGCGCTGAGGATGCCGCTGCAGTAGGTGTTGTCGAGGAGGACAAAATCGCGGACGAGCTTGTGCTGGTTGGGCGTGACCTCCTCGCCGAAGACGCACAGGGCGGGATCGCCGTTGCCGGCGGCCACGTCGCCGAGGACTTGGTCGTAGGTCCGGTTCTCCTTGATGACGTAGACGACGTGCTTGAAGACGCTGGGCTCGCCGATGCGCTCCGGCACGGGCCGGGCCGGTTGGCCGGGCCGGGGCTTGCGCAGGGCCTCGGCGACGCGCTCCCGGCGGAAGTTGGCGGTGACGATGTCTGTCATCTCCCAGAGCTCTTTCTGCCGGGGCTCGCGGAAGATCGACACCGAGCCGGTGTATTGGTGGGAGTTGAAGCCCGGAGCGCCCGACGGCCTCGATTCGGCCGGCTCCGCGGCGTGGCCCTTGATGTTGGCGACGCACAGGGCGCCGCGCTTGGCGTCATAGACGACCGCGCCCGGGAACCAGCCGACGGGGATGAGCCCTTTGAGGCGGGACTTCCTCTTCTTGGGGCTGAACTTGATGGCGGCCACGGCGTTCTGGGTGCCGTTGGCGGCGTAGAGCGTCTTGCCGTTCGGGGCGAAGGCCAGGGCGTTGGGCGAGGCCCCGAACAGGTCGGCCGGCGAGGCCTTGGCCCAGACGGTCTCGACGACGGCGTCCTTGGCCGTGTCGATGACGCTGAGCGTGTCCGCGGCGGCGTTGGCGCAGACGATGTAACGCCCGTCCGGCGACAGGGCCAGGGCCGAAGCGTGAAGGCCGGCGGCGATCTCGGTTTTGACCCGGCCCGCGGCCAGGTCGACGACGGTGACCGAGCCCTCGGAGGCGATGTGGCGCACGGGATCGACCCGGACCTCGGTGCCCTGCCCGGCCGGCCCGGTGAGGTCGCCGGGGCCCGGCCGGCGGCCGCCCCAGTTGCTGACGTAGGCCTTGCCGCCGGCCAGGACGACGTCGAAGGGCGCCACGCCGACGTCGAAGGACCGCAGCACCCCGCCCGAGGCGGCATCGAGTTCGTACAGGCGGTTGGAGAGGTTGCCGCAGACGAAGAGCCGGGCGCCGTCGGCCGAGACGGCCAGCCCCGAGGGGATCTCCTCGGCCCGCCGCGGGGCGCCGGCCGGGGGCAGGGGGATGGAGTGGGAGGGCTCGACCGCGCCGGCGGCGTCGACCGTGAAGACCTTGACGCTGCCCTCGACGTTGCTCATGTAGAGCCGGCCGCCGTCGGGAGCGAAGGCCAGGCCCGTGTAGCTCAGCTGGCCTTCCTCGTCCGGCTGGAGGATCTGGGGCGAAACGACCCGGGGATCCTGAGCTTCCTGGGCCTCGGCCGGCAGGGGGACCTGCTGCAGGATCTTCCCGGAGGCGGGATCGACGACCAGGAGGCTGTGGGTCTTGCCGGCCACGGCGAGGACGCGGCCGTCGGGCGACAGGGCCAGGTCCTGGGGCCTCATCCCCGGCAGGGTCAGGTGGAGGCCGAACGGCGTGACGACCTGGCCCACCGGCAGGACGGTCCGTCCCTTGCCCTTAAAGCCTACGGTCTCCTTGTCCTGGGGAGGGGCCGGGTCCCGGCTGGGGGCCGGGGCGGCCAGGGCCAGGATCAGGGCGGCGGAGGCCGCGCCGAGAACGGCGCGCGGGGTCCGTGGGGCCATGGGACGCTCCTATTTGATCAGGCGTTTCCTCATCATGCGGGTCGAGACCGCGAAGACGGCGGCCGCCAGGGCGGCCAGCCCCAGCAGGCTGCCGCCGATCCCCGCCGCCGGCTCGCCCGTGAAGAGCGACCGGGAGACGCGCACGGCGTGGGTCAGGGGCATGAACTCGGCCAGCGTGCGCATCCAGCCGGGGAAGTTGTCGAGCGGGAAGAAGACGCCGGAGAAGAACATCATCGGGGTGATGACGAGCTCGGTGTAGTAGCTGAAGAAGTCGAAGCTCGGGGCGATCGAGGTGACGATCATGGCCATGGACCCGAACAGGACGCCGACGAAGACCATGAACACGAGGAGCAGGGCGAAGCGCCAGGCGGCGGCCGGGGCCACGCCCATGGCCAGGGCCACGGTCATCATCAGGGTGCCGCTGACCAGGCCGCGGAACGAGCCCCACAGGATGTCCCCGGCCACGGCCTCGTCGGCCGAGACCGGCGTGGCGATGAGGGAGTCGTAGACCTTCTCGTGGACGATCTTGACGTACGTACCGTAGAGGCACTCGAAGGACGAGGACATCATCACGGCCGTGGCCAGGACGCCGGGGACGAGGAAGTGGAGATAGGGCTTGCCGCCGAAGGCGCCCATGTAGGCGCCCATGCCGATGCCGAAGGTGATGAGGTAGAAGAGCGGCTCGATGAGGCTGACCAGGAAGGTCGGCACGATGAAGCGCTTGTAGGAATAGAGGTTGCGGAGGAAGACGTAGGCGACGCGGTAGGACAGGCTCATTCGTGGAGGCTCCGTCCGGTGAGCTTCAGGAAGACGTCCTCGAGCGTGGCCGGCCGGTTGAGGGTGTTGGGCAGGTCGAGCTCGAGCAGGCGGCGCATCAGGAGGTGGCCGTCGCGGCAGTAGAAGTAGAGGGTGTCGCCGACGCGCTCGTGCGGGCAGGGGAAGCCGGCGAGCTGGGCCAGGAGGCGGGCGTCCTCCTCCGGCGGCAGGCGGACCTCGACGACCTCCCGGCCGATCTCCTCCTCGACCAGGCGCGCGGGCGCCCCCTCCTTGAGGATCTTGCCCTGGTACATGACGACGAGCCGGTCGCAGAGCTGCTGGGCCTCCTCCATGTACTGGGTCGTCAGGACCAGGGTCGTGCCCTGGCTCTTGAGGCCGCGCAGGCGCTGCCAGATGAGGTGGCGAGCCTGGGGGTCGAGCCCGGTCGTCGGCTCGTCGGCGACGATGAGCCGCGGCCGGTTGATGAGGGCCCGGGCGATGAGCAGGCGGCGCTTCATGCCCGTCGACAGCTCCGAGATCTTGCTGTCCCGCTTGCCCTCGAGCTCGACGAAGGCGAGCAGTTCGGCGATGCGCGGCTTGGCCTCGCGCCGCCCGATGTCGAAGAAGCGGGCGAAGACGACCAGGTTCTCGAAGACGGTCAGGTCGTTGTCGAGGTCGATCTCCTGGGGGATGACCCCGGTGATCTTCTTGAGGGCCCGGTTGTCGATGGCCGCGGGGTGGCCGGCGACGGTCAGCCTGCCCGCGGTCAGGGGGGAGACGCAGTGGATCATGCGCACGGTCGTCGTCTTGCCGGCGCCGTTGGGGCCGAGGAAGCCGAAGCACTCCCCCTCCCGGATCTCGAAGTCGATGCCGGCGACGGCGACGAGGTCGCCGTAGTTCTTGGTCAGCCCGGAGGCGGTCACGAGGGCCGGCATGGCGTTCGGGTCACATCCTTTCGAGCAGGGCCTTGAAGCGGGGGTGGCCGCGCAGGGGATCGAGGTCGCCGTCGTTCTCGTACCAGCCCTTCTGGAGGAGCCCGCCGGCGGCGGCCCGCTCGAGGCAGTCGATGGCCTCCTCGATATCCCCCGCGAGGGAGTGGAAACACCCCAGGTTGTAGAGGAGCATGGGGTCGTCGGGATCGATCTTCCGGGCCCGGCGGGCCCAGTCGCGGCCCTTCCCGGTCTCGCCCAGGGCGACGTAGCCGTTGGCGCCCATGTAGAGGGCCCGGGCGTCGTCGGGGTGGAGGTCGATGTGCCGCTCGGCCAGGGCCAGGCCGCGCTCGCGGGCGGCCCGGGCGTCCTCCGGGCGTCCGAGCTTGTCGTAGACGGGGCCGATGAGCAGGGGCGAATAGAAATCCTCGGGCCGGACGCGCATGGCCTCCTCGTAGAGGGAGGCGGCCTTGGGCAGGTCGCCGGCGGCGAAGGCCTGCCGGGCGTAGAAGTACCAGGCCTCGAACAGGGTCGGGTCGAGCTCGATGGCCCGCTCGAAGGCCGCCCGGGCCTCGTCCTTGGCGTCGCCGAGCGACAGGGCCACGGCCAGCGAGGCCCGGGCCTGGGCCGACTCGGGGGCCAGCTCGACGGCCCGCCGGCCGGCGGCCTCGGCCTGCCGGCGGACGGAGTCCTTGCGCTCGGCGTAGAGGTAGATGTAGGACCAGCAGTCGGCCAGGCCGGCGTGGGCCAGGGCGTAGCCGGGATCGAGCTCGATGGCCCGCGAGAACAGCTGCAGGGCGAACTCGATGTCGTGCCGGCCATAGCGGTAGTAGAAGCTACGGCCCTTGAGGTAGTAGTCGTAGGCCTGGACCTGGCTCGTGGGGATCTCGGCCAGGGCCCCCTTCTCGCGGGGCGTCAGGGTGACCCGCAGGGCCCGGACGACGTTGTGGGCGATCTCCTGCTGGATGCCGAAGATGTCGCGCAGCTCGCGGTCGTACGATTCCGACCAGAGGTGGAAGCCACGGGAGGCGTCGATGAGCTGGACCGTGATGCGCAGGCGGTGGTCGGACTTGCGGACGCTGCCCTCGAGGACGGTCTCGACCCGGAGCCTGTTGGCGATCTCGCGCAGGTCGGCGGCCGTGCCCTTGAACTGGAAGGAGCCCGTGCGGGAGGCCACCCGCAGGCCGCGGACGCGGCAGAGGGCGTTGATGATCTCCTCGGCGATGCCGTCGCAGAAGTAGCCCTGGTCGCGCTCCCGGCTCATGTCGGCGAAGGGCAGGACGGCGATCGACGGGATGCCGACGTCGCGGCCCTCGCCGCCGGACTGGCGCAGGGTCTCGAGCTCGTCGCGGAGGTCGCGGGCCGAGGCCATGCGGTAGCGCGGCTCCTTCTCCAGGCAGTGGCGCAGGATGCGGTCGAGCGAGCGGGGCAGGCGGGGGTTGAGGTCGACGGCCGAGAGGGGCTCCTCCTTGAGGACGCCGGCGATCCTCTCGGGTCCGGTCGCGCCTTCGAACGGCAGCCGGCCGGTGGCCCACTCGAACAGGACCACACCGAGCGAGAACAGGTCGGTGCGGTGGTCGACGGCCTGGCTGCGGAGCTGTTCCGGCGACATGTAGGCGATGGTGCCGGCGAAATCGGCGTCGAGGGTATCTGTGGAACCGTCGTCCCGGGACAGCATCCGGCTGAGGGGGAGAAGGATGCGGGCCAGGCCGAAATCGAGGATCTTGAGCGTGCCGGCCGCGTCGATCATGATGTTCTGGGGCTTGAGGTCGCGGTGGATGATGCCCCGGGCGTGGGCGGCGGCCACGGCCCCGGCCAGGGGCAGGGCCACCTCGAGGAAGCGGCCGAGGCCGACGCCGCCGGGCTCGATGAGCTTCGACAGGGGCTGACCCTCGACGAACTCCATGGTGAAGAAGGTCGCGCCCTCGGCCTCGTCGACGGCGTAGATGGTGACGATGTGGGGGTGGCTCAGGGCGGCGACGGCCTTGGCCTCGCGCTCGAAGAAGGCCCGCCGCTCCGGGTCGTCGACGGCGCCCTCGGGCAGGAACTTGACGGCCACGTCCCGCTCGAGCTTGAGGTCGCGGGCCTTCCAGACGACGCCCATGCCGCCCTCGCCGAGCTTCTCGACGAGACGGTAGTGGCCGAGGACGAGGTCCTTCTTCGGGATCATGCGCGTTCCCCTAGACACTACCCGAAGACCCGAAGACCTGTCAACCGCGCGCGGGAGATCGGGGACATGTACCTTAGGTACGTGTCCCCGATCTCCCTTAACCCGATCCTCGTGGATTGTCTCGGGTCGAGCGAGATGATAAGATAAGGACGGATATGAGACAGAAGGAGAGTGCGATGAGCGAGATCGTATATACGTGCGCGGTCTGCGGCAAGCAGGCCAACGTCGAGAAGGGCCAGCCCGTCCCGCTGTGCTGCACCAAGGAGATGGAGCCCCTGCCGTTCTGCACGGCCGCTCCCCACCCGGAGATGGCCCGCAACTACGACGAGGACGCGCCCTGCGACGACGGCACGGCCGCCAAGAAGAAATAGGTTCTTCTCCAGATTCCGGGAAGTCCCTCTCTCAGGCTTTAGCTCGGGGATGTCCTCTGGCTCCCCGGCCCCCCGGGGAACGGGGAGCGAAGGCGGTGAGCGGACCAGGCAGGATCGGGACGGAGCACCCGGAGTCCCGATCCTGCGAAATATCGGGAGAAATCTCTTTCTTAGGATATTTCCCAGCCCCGCTTCTCCGAGATGCTCCGAAGCGGGTCTGATGGTCGCTCCGCAAGCTCCGCTCCCTGCCGCCCCTCCTCCAGCAACGGGGATCTGCGAGGACAATCCCCTCGCCGCCTCGAGAGGGAGCCCCGGATATGGGAGAAAATAAAAATAATCGGCCGGTCTAGCCCTTCTTTCCTTTGACGACGACCCGGTCGTAGACCCACAGGCCGACGACCGAGAGGACGCCGATCCCGACGATGATGAGCCACATGGTCACGGTGTCGACCGGCCGGCCCGCCTTGAGCGGCGCGTCGATGTAGCGCGAGAACAGCCGGCCGCCGATAGGCCCGCCGACGATGCTGGCCAGGGCGATGGGCAGGCTCTGGTAGCCGAGGTAGAGCCCCTCCTGGCCCTTGGGGGCGATGGCCCCGATGTACTCGTAGATCCGCGGCGAGGCCATCATCTCGCCCACGGCCATCGAGGCGATGGACACGATCATGAACACGCCGGCGATGGGCAGGCTCAGGCCGAGCAGCGCCGTCTTGGCGTTGGGATCGGCGAAGAGCAGGGCCGGCAGGACGTTGACCAGCATCCCCAGGGTCACGACGATGGCCCCCAGCATGATGGTCTTGACCGGCAGCCAGCGCTTGACCAGCCGGGTGATGAGGAGCTGGAAGGCCACGATCATGATGGGATTGGCCAGGGTGTAGAGCTCCATGGGGGCTTCGGGGTCGACGTAGCGCATGAACAGGGGCATGAGGTTGTAGAGCTGGATGTAGAGGAACCAGAACAGGCCCAGGACGAGGATGAGGAAGACGAACTTGACGTTGCCCAGGACGACGAAGATGCCGGCCAGGGCCTGGCCGAGGGTCCTCTTCCTGACGACCTGCCCGTCCTTGATCCCGTCGCTGACGTACTGGGGCTCGCGGTAGACGAACAGGGTGACCACGAGGCCGATCAGGGCGAAGGCCGTCGCGGCGTAGGCGAAGATGGCCGGGATGCCCCAGGCCGTCCGGATGACATAGGAGACGCTCCGGCCGGTGATGGAGCCGATGTTGATGACCATGTAGAAGATGCCGAAGGCCAGCGTGGCCCGCGTCCCGGCCGTCTTCTGGACGGTGCCGGCGATGCAGGGCTTGACGATGGAGCCGCCCAGGCCGATGAGGACGATGCCCAGGACGACGGGGACGGTGAAGTCGACGGCCTCGGCGGCGCCGCGGCCGATGATCCCGGGCCACAGGCGCTGGACGTTGCCCATGACGAAGTAGCCGATCGAGATGAGGACGAAGGACACGGACAACGAGCGCCGGTAGCCGAACTTGTCGGCCAGCGTGCCCGACAGGATGGGCATGAAGTAGATGATGCCCCAGAGCAGGGAGCCGTTGAGGAAGGTGGCGAACTCCGGGCTCATGCCCAGGGACTCCTTGAGGTAGATGACCATGAAGGAGGCCATGGAGTAGTAGGCGGCGCGCTCGAAGAGCTCGATGGTGTTGGCCGTCCAGAAGGTGGCCGGGAACTTCGGCTTGGCGGTCGGGGCGGTTCCGGTCATGGCTGCTCCTCTCCGGGGGCGTTGCGGGCGCGGCTAAGATAATCCGGGCCCCGCTGTCAAATCAAGGGATTTCTGGACGGAGGCGGCCGGTCAGCGGCCGAAGCCGGCCGCCCGTTCCTCGAGCCGCCCGAGGAGGGCCTCGCACGATTCGCGGTCCGGCGTCTCCAGGACGACGACGAGGACCCGGCCCGCGCGCGCGGCGGCGGCCCAGTCGCCCGTCTCCAGCCGGGCCACGTGGCGGGAGGCGTCCGGGTCGAACTCCCCGGGGAAGAAATCGAGGCCGAAGCGGGCGAAGACGCGGGCCGCATCGGGTTCGGCGGGGTAGGCGGCGACGAGGACGAGGGCCTCGGCCTCCCAGGCTTCGTAGGCGGCGAAGACGGCCTCGGCCTCGCCCTCGAGGCCCAGGACCGACTCGTCGGCCAGGTAGTACAAGGCGTCGAGATCGGCCTGATCGCGCACGACGGCGACGCTGCCGGCGACGAGCCCTTCGGGCGGCAGGACGTCCCGCAGGGCGGCGGCCTGCCCCGGTCCCGCGGGGGCGGCGGACGGCGCCGCCGCGAGGGCCGCGGCGGCGGCCAGGACAATCGCGCAGCTCGAACGCAACATATTCTATATCAGATACTTATCGACGAGTCGGACGATGGTGTAGGCGAGGCCGGCCGTCAGGGCGGCGCCCGGGATGGTGAAGATCCAGGCCCAGACGATCTTGAGCGTGACCCCCCAGCGGACGGCCGAGAAGCGCTTGGCCGCGCCGACTCCGGAGATGGCCCCGGTGATGACGTGGGTCGTGCTGACCGGGACGCCGGCGTGGGTGGCGACGAAGATGCTGACGGCGCTGGCCGTCTCGGCGCAGAAGCCGTCGATGGGCCGGAGCTTGGTGATCTTCTGGCCCATGGTCTTGACGATGCGCCAGCCGCCCGAGAGCGTGCCCAGGGCGATCGCGGCGTGGCAGGAGAGGACGATCCAGAGGGGGATGTCGAATTCCTTGGTCCATCCGGCCGCGTAGATCAGGCCGGCGATGATGCCCATGGTCTTCTGGGCGTCGTTGCCGCCGTGGCCCAGGCTGTACAGCGCGGCCGAGAGGAGCTGGAGCCGGCGGGCCCAGATGTTGATCCGGGCCGGGTGACGGCCGCGGACGATCCACGTCGTCACGGTGATGAAGGCCACGCCGAGGACCATGCCCAGGACGGGGGCGATGAAGATGAACAGGACCGTCTTGACCCAGCCCTGGGCGATAATGGCGCCCGTCCCGGCCTTGACGACGGCCGCCCCGGCGTAACCGCCGATGAGGGCGTGGGAGGAGCTCGTCGGCAGGCCCATGTACCAGGTGAACAGGTTCCAGCCGATGGCCCCGAGCAGGGCAGCGAAGATGACAGTGGGCGTGACGACCTTGATATCGATCATCCCGGCCCCGATGGTGTGGGCGACGCCGGTGTGGAAGATGAGGAAGGCGACGAAATTGAAGAAGGCGGCCCAGATGACGGCCAGGCGGGGCGACAGGACCCGGGTCGAGACGACCGTGGCGATGGAATTCGCCGCGTCGTGCATGCCGTTCGTGTAGTCGAACGCCAACGCGACGAGGATGATGAAGACGACGAAGAGGACGCCGGCGTCGGGCATGAGGCTCAGTTGGACTTGAGGATGATCTCTTCGATGACGTTGGCCACGTCCTCGCAGCGGTCGGCGGCGACCTCGAGACGGGTGTAGATCTCCTTGAACTTGATGAGGTCCTTGATCTCGGCCGGGGTCTCGGCCCTCTGGAACAGCTCGGCGATGGCCTCACGGCAGATGACGTCGGCCTCGTACTCGAGGATGTTGATCTGCTTGCAGAAGGCGTGGACGTGGCCGAGCGACTCCAGGCTGCCGACGGCCTCGGCGATCTGGTCGACGGCCTTGACGATGATGTCGACGAGCTTCTTGAGCTCGGGCGTCGGGCGCTCGATCTTGAAGGTCCACAGCCGGCTGGCCACGCCCTCGACGCAGTCGAGGACGTCGTCGATCCCGCTGGCCAGGGCGTGGATGTCCTCGCGCTCGAGCGGGGTGATGAAGGTGTCGCGGAGCTTGGTGAAGAGCTCGTGGGTGATGTTGTCGCCCTGGTGCTCGATCTTCTTGATGCGTTCGTATTTCCGCTCGACGTCCTCGAAGTGGTCGACGAGCTCCTGCAGGGCCAGGGCGCCCTCCCTGAGGTTGGCCGCGTCCTGGCGGAAGAGGTCGAAGAACTTGTGGTCCTGGGGGAACAGGCGCAGTTTCATGGGGTGTGTCCGTTTTCCGAGAGGCCCATACTAACGGAGGGAGGAAGCGATGTCAAATGGGGGAGAGGGGCGGTGAAATAGGAAAAGCCCGCCCCGGCCGGAGCCGGGGCGGGCTTTCGTGCGTGTGCGTCTGTGTCTGCTGGTGCTGGTGCTTTAGAACTCGAACCGGGCCCCGAATCTCCAGATGCGGGGGTTCAGGATCTCGTTGATGAAGCCGTTGTTGGCGTAGACCCAGCTGATGTCGCCGGGGGCGCCTTCCCACTGGACGCCGTGGTCCGTGTAGACGTCGCCGTAGTACTTCTCGTAGGACCGGTTCTCGATGGCCGAGTTGAAGATGTTGAAGCAGTCGGCCATCAGGTAGAGCCGTCCCTGCCCGATGTTGATCTTCTTCTCGATCCGCATCGTGACGTTCCAGAACATGGGCAGCTTGTCCTCGAGGTAGCCGATGGGATAGACGTCCACCCACTGGTCGGCGACGGGGTTCGGGGCCAGGTCGTCATAGAGCCAATAGTAATTGGGGATGCGCCAGCCTTCGCGGGCGTTGAAGGTTCCGGAGATGTCGAAACCGAAGGGCAGCTGGTAGAGGCCGCTGATCTTGGCCATCCACCGGGTGTACATCAGGACGGCCAGCTTGCCGCTGGCGCCGCCGCCCCAGTCTCCGTAGGGCTTGCCGTTGAAGACGTCGTAGTTGGTCGGGTCGAAGTAGTCGCTGCCCCAATAGCTCTTCTGGGCCTGCCAGGTGAAAGAGGCGTTGGCGAACCACTTGTTGGAGAGCCGCTTGTTCAGGACCAGGTCGACGCCCATGTAGGTCTTGTACTGGTCGGATTTCCGGTAGAGCGTGTAGTTGGTGGCGTCGGTGGGCACGTTCGGTCCGGCCATGTAGTAGGGCTCGCCGGCCATCTGGCCCGAGCTGTAGGTGACGCCGCCGATCTCGACGGTAGCGGGGATGGTGCCCGCCTGGACGTACCAGCCGCCCGCCGGGGGATTCCGCGGATCGACGATCCGGGGCCCGGTGTAGTCGGGATAGAAATCTTCGGGGTAGTACGTCATGCCGTAATCGAATTTGTCGTAGCGGCGGTAGGTCCCGCTGACCTGGACGGACAGGTCGGGAACGAGCTCGCGCTCGAGGGTCAGCAGGATCTCGCGGGTCCGGGTGGACGCCTGGTCGCTGCGGCTCAGGAAATAGTCGGTGATGCCGCTCTCGTAGTCCAGGCTGATGGGGTTGAAGTAGTCGAAGCTGTAGTACATCCCGGCCCGATAGGCGTCGCTGCCGTAGGCGCCCGCCAGCGCGGCGTTGGCCGCGGCGGTCAGGGAGCCGTCGCTGTTGAACACCTGGTAGGTGCCGTAGCTCGAGCCGATCGTGGAGCCGTTCCGGTAGTTCCACCAAAGCTCCGTGAGCTGGGCCTTGGTGTCGGCGTTGGCGTCTCTCCACCAGTAGCGCAGGCCGCCGCCCGAGCCGAGCGGGGCGCTGGCCCACCAGCCGACGCCCATGACGTCGCCGTACTGGGACACGGCCAGCTTGGCCACGGTCTTGCCGTCGCCGTTGATGTCCCAGGTGACGCCCAGGCGCGGCGACCAGGTCGACCAGGAATAAGCGTGCGGGGCGCCGTTGACGATCTTGTTGGTGCCGTCGACCGCTTCGGTCTGGACGTCGGGCAGGATGGAGTCAAGGACGCTCGTCGTGGCGGGATCGAAGACCATGTCCCAGGCGGGTTGGCCGCCGTAGACGGCCGAACGGGTGAAGGCGCCGGCGCTGGGCTTCTGGAAGTCGTACCGCAGGCCGAGGGTCGCCGTGAAGTTGCCCTTGGTGATCGTGTCCTGGATGTAGCCGGCATACTGGTCGGCCACGTCCGCGCCTTCGTTGGAACGGTACAGGGCGATGCGCTGCCAGCCGGCCATCTCACCGGTCGTCCGGACGCCGTCGTTGTTGGTGTCGACGCGGAGGTCGCTATAGTTCCGGTTGATGTCGAAGCCCTGCAGGTTGCCCGTGTGGTAGGTCTGCTTCTTGTTGGAATATTCCGCGCCGACCTTGATCTCGTGCGACATGTTGAGGAACGTGTCGTTGAAGTAGCTCAGGTTCAGCTGGAAATTGTTGCGGGGGCGGGCGACGCCGTAGGAGCCCCAGCTGGTCTTGGCGCCGGACTTGAAGGGGACATACTTCAGCGCCGTGTTGTCGTAGACGATGGGGTTTTCGACGCCCTCGTCAGGGATCGGGCGCCAGCCGAAGCCGGCGTCGTTGAAGGAGTACTTCAGGGACAGGTAGAGGTTGTTGCCGAAGACGTGCTCGTCCTGCAACTTGACGATCGGGCTGCCCCAGTGGTACAGGCCGGTCTGGTGGTCGCCTTCGGGCTTGGCCAAGCTGGAATTGCGGCCGAACTTCTCCTTGGCGCCGGAGGTGACCAGGGCCTCGAACCGGTTGTTGGCCAGGACCTGCGCGTTCAGCTTGATGTTGTAGTTGTTGAGCAGGGACTGGTCCTTGTTCCCGGTGATGGTGTAGACGAAGATGTCCTGGACGCCGTAGGCGCCCCACCACCACAGCTTGTCCTTGATGATCGGGCCGCCGGCGTTGAAGCCGAAGTCCTTGATCTGCTGGATCTTGTTGATGTTCAGGACGCCCTTCGCCCGGAGCTCGTCCGTCAGGTTGTCGCTCTGGAAGAAGTTGTCCGTCAGGTAGAAGCGGCCGGCCAGGCTCATGCGGTTGCCGCCGCGGCGGGTGACCATGTTCAGGGCGATGCCGCCCGTCTGGACGGAGACGTCGGCCGCGCCGCCCGTCGTCACGTTCAGCTCTTCGAACATGTCGAAGTCGTAGTACAGGGCCGAGCCGCCGAGGGCCGCCGGGTCGGTGATGTCGATGCCGTCGACCGACCAGATGTTGTTGGCGCCCTGGTTGCGGCCCATGCCGCCCGTGGCGTCGCCCTTGGCCACGAAGCCCGACTGCTGGCCGGACTCGTTGCCGCCGACGTTCTCGCGGTCGACCATGATCGAGGGGGCCAACTGCAGGATGGTCCAGGGGTCGCGGGCCGTCGGCAGGGACTGCATGGCTTCCTTGTCGATGTTCTGCCCGACCGCCGTCTTCTTGACGTCGACGACGGGGGTTTGAGCGACGACCGTGACCTGCTCTTCGAGGGTCCCGACCTCCATGGTCAGGTTGATCTCCGCGTTGGAGCCGATGTTGACGACGACCCCGGTCTGGGACGCCTTCTTGAATCCGGTCAGCTCCGCCGAGATCTCGTACGTCCCGGGAGAGAGCGACACGAAGCGGTAGATGCCCGTCTCGCCGCTGACCGTCGTCAAGGCCGCCATTTGCGTGCCCTTGAGGCTGACGCTCACGCCGGGGAGGGCGTTCCCTTCCGTGTCGGTGATCTTCCCGTAGATGTTTCCGGTTCTGACCTGCGCCGAGACCGTGACGGCCATCAGCAACAGGGAGAGAACGACGAGAAACTTCTTCATGAATCATACCTCCTGTCGATATTCCACTTCCTCCGTTCGAGTGGACGGCCACTCCCTCCATTCCCGATACAGGGGTCCCCTAGATCATTACCACCTCCGATCTTTTGTGAAATAATGGTCTGGATCGTCATAGGAATGACCATGATCGTTGCCTTTCTATCAGCAAAAGGTGTGCCAAGGCGCCGCCTGTCGCGTCTGACGCCCAAAGTGCTAGGAGATAAGGGTTTAGCTCAGTGTATGGAGAGAGAGAATGGCCGCGGGTCTACAAATATATGAATAACGTTCAAAAATTTGGATAAAAACGCGGTCAGCGTTTAAGGTCCTCGACCGCTTGGACGATGTCCGGTTGTTCGGGGTTCAGCCGCAGGGAGGCGGAAAAGGCGTCGAGGGCCTCGGCCTTCCGGCCCAGCTTGAGATAGCACCGTCCCATGGCGTTCAGGACGACCGTTTCGCTGTTGTAGAGCTTGTTGGCCTGGAGCAGCTCGGCCAGGGCCTCCTCGTACCGCTCCAGTCCCAGCAGGGCCCGGCCGCGGACGGTCCGCAGGACGAACTGGCGCTTCTCGTCCTTGCGCAGGGACTCGGCGATCTCGAGGGCCCGGGCGTAAGCCCCGGTCCCGAGGAGGAAGTTCGCGTAGCGGACGACGCCGTCGGCGTAATCGGGCCTGAGGCGGTAGCCCTCCTCGTACAGGCCAGCGGCGGCCTCGGGCCGGCCGGTCTTCTCGAGCTGTTCGGCGACCATGTAGCGGAACAGGAACTGATTGGCCAGCGGGATGCCCTTGGCGTTGGCGATGGGGTGGCCGACGGTCGCGGCCGGCGAGACCGTGATCTGGTCGGTCTTCTGGTCGAGGACCAGGCCGCCGGGCCCGGCCAGGACGACGGAGACCTCGTAATAGTCCGGCTCCAGCTCGCCCGCCGGGATGGTGTAGGGGATGCTCAGGACCCGCCCCGCGGCGGGCGCGTCGAGCTTGATGGTGTAGGTCTTGCGGACGGGCGCGGCCTGCCGGAGGCCTTTCACGACCACCCGGGCCTCGCCGTCGCGGGCGAGCTCCGGCGTGGGGTTCAGGACGTTGAAGAGGACGGCGATGGCGTCGCCGGAGGCGAAGGTCTTCTTGGGGTCGACGACGAGCTTCTTGTCCAGGACCTTGAACGGGATGTGGACGTCGCGGGGATAGGTCTCGAACTTGTAACCGACGAAGGGCCCCTCGAGCGCCGGGCCGGTCTTGGCCGGCGGGACCTCGAGGACCTGTTCGAGGAGGCTGAACTGTTTGCCGACCGTGTTGGTCAGCAGGATGTTCAGGTCGTAGCGGCCCTCGGCGACCGGGAAGGACTCCTCGACGGCCAGGCCGCTGGCCTTGACCCGGTCCCAGGCGTCCTCGGGGAAGTAGAGGGGGAACTCCCGGTTGTACTGGAAGACGATGTCGGCGCCCTTGCGCAGGCTGACGTTGACCTGGAAATTGCAGTAGAACTGGCTCTTGGGCTCGTAGAGGTCGACGTTGACGTCGACGGGGACCATGGAGAAGTGCAGGAAGCGCTGTCCCGTGGCCGGGTCGTCGACGAGGGCCGTCGTCGTGTAGCTCTCGACGTAGTTGGTCAGGTACTCGGTCGAGACCAGGCCTTTGTAATTGAGGAAGTGGGTCGCGTAGGAGGGATTGACGTCCTTCTTCGGCGATTCCAGGATGTCGGCGAGCAGCATGGCGTTGCGGGGCGAGGGCGACAGGTCGTAGTTGTATTCGCCCGGGATGCGGGTGATGGCGATCTCGGCCAGGGTCGGGGCCAGGTCGCGGATGATCTCGTACAGGGCCGAGTAGTCGAACGGGTCCTCGACCTTCTTCTGGTCGAGGATGAGCCGCGTCGGCCCGTCGGTGACGGGGTCGTAGAGCTTGAACTCGCCGACGCCGCCGCGCTGGTAGAACAGGAGGTAGAACTGGGGCGGCAGGTCACGGCGGGCGTCGCCGTAGTAGCTCCAGGAGTAGCAGGGGACCAGGCCGATGCTGGCCTCGAAGTGCTCGACGCTGGCCGGCGGGCCGAGGACCATGTGGATGCGGCCCATGTCGGTCTTCCAGCCCTCCCGGGTCGTGCCCCGGCCGTAGAACTCGTTGCAGTACTTGAAGCGCTTCTCGATCTCGTCCTTGTACTCGTTCTCGGGCGTGCCCGGGGTCGGGTCGCGCTGCTTCCAGAAGGTCTCCACGAAGATGTCGCGGTCGCGGTCGTTCGTCAGCTTGAGGAAGACGTCCTTTTCGACGGGCTGGATGTGGTAGGCGACGAGGTCCAGCCACTGCTGAAAGCGCGGGGCCAGGTCTTTGACGGCCGTCTTCTGCCCGGCGGCGGGAAGGGCCGCGGCGAGGGCCAGGGCCAGGACGAGGGCGAGGTGTCGGCGCATGGGCGCGGCTCCTTGGGTCATGATCGCGGGCGCGGGACCTTGATCTCGAACATCTGGCGGATCTTGCCCCGCGTCCCTTCGGGTCCCTGGATGATGACGTCGACGAAGTTCGTCCCCGGCTTGAGGGGTCGGGCGAAGACGTACTCGGCCGTCTTCAGGGCGTCGAGCTCGGCCAGCGGCAGGACGGTCGAACGGGCCTCCTGGAAGCTCTCCTTGGCGGCCCCTTCGTCGCCGTAGACGTAGAAGCGGAAGCGCAGGTCGATCTGGAAGGCGCCGGCGTCGTTCTCCTTGAACATCAGCGACTTGGCCGGGATGCGGACCTTGAGTTCCCGTCGGCCGGCATCGTAGGTCGTCTCGAACTTGAAGACCTTCTTGCTGAAGACGTCGTCGACGCGGACGTAGCGGCCCATCTTCATGAGGTCCATGGCCTCGAAGAAGTCGCCCGAGTAATCGGTGATGCGGAACCGGCCCGAGCCCTTCTCGTCGGTGAACTCGATGGCCAGCCGGTCGTCGTAGTAGCTCCACCAGTAGGTGAAGCCCAGGGCGGACGACCGGGTCTGAGGCGGGAACTCCTCGATCTTGTCCGGCGGCCCCATGAAGATGTAGACGCGGCCCCGGTCCGTGTTGTAGCCCGGCCCGCCCTCCTTGTTGAAGCGCTTGGCGACGAACTCGACCCGGGCCTCGAACTCCTGCCGGTACTCGTTGAGCGGCGTGTCGGGATCGGGGTCGCGCTTGAGCCAGAAGTCGGCGATGAACTCCTTCCGGCCGGGGGCGTCGGGGATGCGCTTGAAGATGCGGTCTTCCTCCTTGGTCATGATGAGGCGGGCCGTCCGGTAGAACTTCTCGCTCTCCGGATCGAGTTTCTTGGCCGCGGCGGCGGGGCCGGCGGCGGACAGGACGGCCAGGACCGCGAGGCCCGCGAGGACCGCGGGGCGCGCGAACGGGAGCTTCGTCATGGGGTCCCTCCCCGGGGTCTCCGGCGCGGAGACTATTTCTTCTTCAGGTAGTCGAGGAAGCCCTTGATCTGGGCGGCCTTCTCGGACTCGGGGTCGATCTTGAGGCAGCGCTCGAAGGCGTCGATGGCCTCGGCGTTCTTCTGCAGGTTGAGGTAGGTCAGCCCGAGCTGGTAGAGAGCGTCGATGGAGTCCGGCTGCTTCTCGGCCGCCTTCTGGTAGAACTTCAGGGCGTCCTCGAACTTGGCGTTGTTGTAGTAGATCGTGCCCAGGTTGTAGAGGACCGTCGGGTCGTCGAGCTTCTCGAACTCGACCTTGGCGTACCACTCCTGGGCCTTGGCCGAGTCGCCGCGGTTGGCGTAGCAGTTGCCGACGGCGATGAGGGCGTTGACGCTCTTGGGGTCCTTCTCCAGGAGGCGGAGGTAGCTCTGTTCGGCCAGGTCGTACTTCTCCTGGGCGAAGCGGCAGTTGCCGATGTTCATGTGGATGGGGTAGGCGTCGGGATACTTGGCCAGGATCTCCTCGTACACGGCCAGGGCCCCGGCGTAGTCGTTCTTGTCGAACAGCTCGTTGCCCTTGGTCAGGAGGTCCTTGATCTCGTCGGTCAGGACCAGGCCCTCGATCTTGTCCAGGCGGATCTCGATGTCGGGGTTCTTCTTGTTCTCGGAGATCTCGACGACGATCTTCTTGGGCGCGTAGCCGATCTTCTCGAAGTCGATGTTCCAACCGCCGCTGCGGATCCAGGCGGCCATCCAGCGGCCGGACTTGTCGGTCTTGGACTCGGTCCCTTCCTGGGCCTTGAGCGAGAACAGCTTGACGCGGACCCCTTCGATGGGGGCGCCGGACTGGTCGAGCACGAGACCGCCGAGGCGGCCCTTGCCCTTCCAATCCTGGGCCGCGGCGAACGAGGAGATGGCGAGGACCGCCAGGATCGCGCCGACGAGGGCTCTCTTCTTCATCGTGACCTCCTGCGCCCGTCACCGGCCGTCGGGCCGCCTTCGAACGGGCGCATGTATTTTACCACTAAGCTCCAAGGAATGAAAAGAACCTTGACGTCCCCCGGGCCGTCCGGCGCGGCCCGCCCCCTGGTGCGCGCTGGCATGGTTCTTGCTGCGAAGGTCTGTGGTAAAATACGGGCGGGCGGCCATACCGGGACAGGAACGAGGAGAAGGGCATGAGAACACGCATTCCGGGCATCTTGACCATCGTCTTGACCATCGGCGGTCTCGCGGCCGCGGCCCAGGACGCCGCCCCGGTCCGGGACCGGGAAGTCCGGGTCCGCGTCACTTCGGGCGGCCGCTCGGTCACCGACCTCAAGATATCCGACTTCACCGTCCACGAGGACGGCCGGGCCCTGCCCATCGGGGCCCTGACCTCCGTCCAGGGCGGGCGGGTCGTCTTCCGCGAGGGCGAAGGGGCGCTGCCCGTCAGCCTGGACCGGACCTATACCCTGCTCTTCCAGATCATGGACTGGGACCCCGTCCTGTCCGAGGCCGTCGACCACCTGTTCGCCGCGGTCCTCCAGCCGGGCGACGCCGTCTCGCTGGTCACGCCGTTCCAGTCCTACCACCTCCAGCGCGACGCCCTGGCCGGGCGGCCCAAGGCCGAACTCCAGAAGAGCATGACGGACGTCCTGCGCAAAGACATCCTGCGCGGCAGCGGCGAGTACCGCGGGCTCATCAACGAGCTCAAGCGGCTGACCAAGTCGATCGGCGGCAGCACGACGACCTTCGACGAGGACATGGGAACGGACCCGACGATGGAGTCCTCCGGCGGCTTCGGCCTGGAGATGCAGATCGACCGCTACCGGCAGGCGCTCATGGCCATGGAGGGCCTCCGGCTCGTCGACGAGGCCAAGCTCCTGGCTTTCGCCGGCTCGCTCCGGCCCGTGCGGGGCCAGAAGACGGTCATCATGTTCTACCAGCGCGAGTACCGCCCCGAGATCAGCCCGGCGACCATGAACCGGCTGATGAGCCTGTACCAGGAAAATCCCGACATCCTCGGGAACCTCATGGACCTCTTCCAATTCTACAAGCGGGAGAAGACCTTCGACGCCGGCCGCGTCAAGAGGGCCTTCGCCGACGCGGGCATCGACTTCCACTTCATCTTCGTCGAGAAGAAGACCCAGAGGGTCTTCGGGGCCACGATGCGCGAGCAGTCCGAGGACACCTACCCCGGATTTGTCGAGATCGCCCAGGCCACCGGCGGCACGGCGGCCAGCTCCCTGAACCCGTCCGCGGCCTTCAAGCACGCCGCCGCCGTCTCCTCGGACTACTACATCCTGTCCTTCCTCCCCGGCGAGGTCGCCGCCGACGGCGCTTTCCGGACCTACGACGTCCGCGTCTCCCGGCCCGGATGCAAGACGGTCTTCCCCATCGGTTTCTACGCCCGGTAGGCCGGCCCGCCGGTCCGGTCAGAGCTTCAGAAGGAGGCCGGCCCGGGTCAGGACTGCCGTCAGCAGGAGCACGACCCCCGTCATGACGGCCGCGTTGAGCATCCCGGGCAGGCCCCCGGTCCCGGCCAGCGGCCAGAGGACCCGGCCGAGGTCGAACGACAGCAGCCCGCCCAGCAGGGCCGCGGCGTTGGCGATGAAGCCCGGCAGGAGGTAGGCCAGCAGAGGGTTGCGGCCGGCCGGAGCCAGGAAGGCCGCCGCCCGTTTCCCCTTCGAGACGTCGAGGACGATATAGAAGAGGAGGAAGGCCAGGGCGCACAGCCCGGCCGTGGCCAGGGTATAGGACTCCGTGCCCCGGATCTTGCTGAAGCCGTGGAGCGGCCGGAGCAGGAAACCCGCGAGGAGCAGGGTCGCGCCGAGGACGGCCAGCGACCGGATGCGGCGGCCCGGGCCGGCCGCCTCCGTCCCCGGGAGGAAGAGCGTTCCCGCCAGCATGCCGGCCGTAACGACGGCGGCGTGCGAGCCGAACAGGCTGCCGACGTCGAGGACGCCGTTGACGGGACCGAGGAACTCGAGCGCGCCGTGCCGGCTGCCGATGTAGATCGCCGTCATCGCCCCGATGGCCCCGGCCAGGACGGTCCGGTCGCCCCGGCAGGCCAGGAAGAGCAGGCTGGCCGCGAGATAGCACCAGCCGATCATCCCCAGGATGCCCCACCAGGACGTTCGCAGCCAGGTCGTCGCGCCGTCCGGCCCCTGGCCCCGGAACAGGGCGACGAGAACGAGGAGGAGGACCGCGGCGCCGATCTTCAGAGCGGCCAGGGCGCGCTTCTTGCGGGCCGGGGCGCCCTTGGGGACGACGGCCCAGAGCGCGAAGACGGCCAGCGTGGCCAGGAAGTACCACAGGTCCCGGCCCAGTCCGGAGGCCGCGGCCGAGAAGCGCTCCTCGTTGACGAGAAGCACCCCGAGGGCCAACAGGGCCGCGGTGCGGGAGAGAACGTGGCCGACGAGGGCCGGCAGAGGCCGTCCGTCCCGCATGCGCTTCGTCAGGGCCAGGGGGATGGACACGCCGACGATGAACAGGAAGCCCGGAAAGACGACATCGGTCAAGGTGAAGACGTCCTGCTCGGCGGCGGCATGCCTGAGGAAGAACGGGATGGCCGTCATCCCGGCGATGTAATTGACGAAGACCATGGTCAGGATGTCGAAGCCGCGGAAGGCATCGAGGCTGGCCAGCCGTTCCGGGACCGTCATGAGCGCCTCCTCTGGCCGGCCAGGACGCCCCGGACGTAGCCGACCGACTCGGCCAGCCCCGGCAGAGGGTCCCGGCCGTCCTTCTCGTACTCGAAGGCCGCCGTCCCCCTGTAGCCCAGGGCGGACAGGACCCTGAGGAAGCGGGGGATGTCGACGGCGCCACGGCCGGCCTCGACGGCCACGCCGGCCTCGGTCGGGGCGGTCACGTCCTTGAGGTGGACGTCGAGCAGGCGTGGACCGCAGGCCGCGGCCTCCTCGGCGGGGTCGAGGCCGGAGCGCCGGCAGTGCCCGACGTCGAGGCAGACCCCGACGCGGGGATCGAGCCCGGCGACGCGGTCCAGGACGGAGCGCGGCGTCGGGTAGCGCGCGTCGCCCGGGCCGTGGTTGTGGACGGCCAGCCGGATGCCGGTCTCCCGGACCCGGGCCTCCGCCCGGGCGAGAAGGCCGTGTTCGGGGACGCCGACGACGACCTCCATCCCGGCCGCCCGGGCGTAGGCGAAGGCGCGGTCGACCTCGTCTTCGCTCGCCATGTAGACGACGCCGCAGCCGTAGGGGACGAAGCCGAGGGCCCTGATCCTCGCGGCGGCAGCGCGGACGGCGTCCTCGGGACTGTCGAGAGGGAGGTGCATGTCCTTCAGGCAGACGCGGCGGAGCCCGACCCGTCCGGCCATGGCCAGGGCGGCGTCGAGACCGAACTCGCGGCAGGTGTAGGACGCCAGTCCGAGCTCGAAGGGAGCGGCGGTGATCGGGGACGGCGCCGACAGGGCGGACCCCCGGGCGGCCCGGCCCAGGGCGAGCGCCGCGGCGCCCGCCGAGGCGCCGAGGAAGGCCCGGCGCGTCAGGACTGTCATCGCGGCCTACTATAACGGGTTCGTCCGGCCCGGGTCAATCCGTCTGCCGCCGAGTTCCTTGACAGGCCCTTCGCCGCTGCATTAGCATCGGCACGGCCGCCGGCCGGCCGCGGCGGCGAGGACGGGACGATGCGAGGAGGCCCCATGAAGACACCGAACACCGCGAAGGCGACCTGCGCCGGATGCCCGCTCAGCCGCCGCCGGTTCCTGTCCACGGCCTCGGCCGGAGCGCTGGGCGCGCTGGCCGCGGGTTCCATCCTGCCGGCCTGCGGCACGGCGCCGAAGACGCGCGTCCGCGTCGTCTATGCCCTCCACGACGTCGTCCAGCCCGGGCCCGACTGGCCCAATGTCGGCTTCGACTTCCGGCCGGTCATGGAGCGGACGACCGCCGTCGTCGGCCGGGCTCTGCCAGGGGGGGAGGTCCTGACCTCCATGGCCAAGGGCGAGGAGGAAGCCAAGAAGATCCTGGCCGATGACGCCGCCGCGCCCGTCGACGGCTACATCGTCGTCCAGCTCAACTGTTGGAACCGCGTCGCGCAGACCGTCGCGGCGTCCGGAATGCCCACCCTCTACGTCGACTTCCCGTACGGCGGGAGCGGCGGCTTCCTCGTCTACACGGCGGCCTTCCTGCGCCGGCGGACGCCGAACCTCGGCTTCGTGGCCTCTTCCCGGCCGGAGGACCTCGCGGCCGCCTGCCGGGCCTTCCCCCAGGTCAAGAGGAGCGGCGATGCGAACGCGTTCGGAAGCCTCGTCGCGGCCGCCCGGCGCGCCGCGACGCCCGGGCCGGGCGATCTATCGGTCGCGGCCGACGCGCTCGTGTGCCTGTCCGCCGCCGATTGCCTGAAGGCCATGAAAGCGTCGAAGATCCTGGCCGTCGGCGGCAGCTGGCCCGGCATCGCCCCGGCCATCCGCGAACAGATGGGCATCGAGGTCGTCGACGTCCCGTTCGCCGTGGTCAACGACGCCTGGGCCGCGGCCGACAAGGACGAGGCGGCGGCCGTCGCCGACCGCTGGGCCGGCGCGGCCGCGCGCGTCGAAGGCGTGGACCGGGCCACGCTGCTGACGTCGGCGGCCATGTACCTCGGCCAGAAGGCGGTCCTGGCCAAGTACGGGGCCAACGCCATCACCATCAACTGCCTGGGCGGTTTCTACGGCGGACACATCCACGCCTATCCCTGCCTCGGGTTCCACGAACTCCTCAACGAGGGCCTCGTCGGGGCCTGCGAGTGCGACGTCCGGTCGGCGGCGACCATGGTGACCCTGACCGCCCTGACCAACGGCCGGCCCGGCTATATCTCCGACCCGGTCGTCGACACGGCCGAGCGCCGGATCATCTACGCCCACTGCGTGGCCTCCAACCGGGCCTTCGGCCCGGCCGGCCCGGCCAATCCCTACGAGATCCTGACCCACTCGGAGGACCGCCAGGGGGCGTCCGTCCGGTCCCTGCTGCCCGCCGGCCGCATGACGACGACCGTCGAGGTCTCGCCCGAGCGCAAGCTCTTCCTCTTCCACCGGGCCAAGGCCGTCGGCAACTCGCCGGACGACCGGGCCTGCCGGACCAAGCTCGTGGCCGAGCCCGTCGGCGACATCGAGAAGCTCTTCGGCGAGTGGGACGAGTGGGGCTGGCACCGGGTCACCGTCTACGGCGACCTCAAGGAGCCCGTCTACGCCCTGGCCGACGCCCTGGGCTGGAAGGTGCTCGAGGAAGCCTGACCGTTTGAACGGCCCCGGGAATTCGGTTAATATAAGGCGGGAATCGAACCCCCGAGAAAGGACATCACCATGGCCGAGCCGTTCATCGAACAAAAGACGCGCAAGGTGGCCCTGCTCATCGACGGCGACAACGCCCAGCCCTCGCTCATCGGGCAGATCCTGGCCGAGGCCGGCAAGTACGGCCTGGTGACCATCCGCCGCATCTACGGCGACTGGACCACGGTCAATATGTCGGGCTGGAAGAACGCCCTCCACGACAGCGCCATCCAGCCCATCCAGCAGTTCCGCTACACCATCGGCAAGAACGCCACCGACAGCGCCATGATCATCGACGCCATGGACATCCTCCACGGCCACCTCGTCGACGGCTTCTGCATCGTCTCGAGCGACAGCGACTACACCCGGCTGGCGACGCGCATCCGGGAGATGGGCTTCTTCGTCATGGGCATCGGCAAGCGCTCGACGCCCAAGGCCTTCGTCAACGGCTGCAACATCTTCATCTACACCGAGAACCTCGTCCCCCGGGGACGGGAGCCGCGGGACCAGCGGGAGCCGCGGCGCCGCGAGCGCGGCGGTTCGCGGCGCAAGGGCGGCGCGAAGGAGACCCGGGAGCCCAAGGTCGAGGTCGAGGCCGAGGCCGAGGCCGAGGACCGGGGCGAGGACCGGCCCGACGCCTCCGGCAAGTACGACCCCGTGCCCCTGCTCAAGGGCGCCTTCGACATGGCCGTCCACGAGGACGGCTGGTCGAACCTGGGCGAGATCGGCTTCTACTTGCGCCAGCTCGACCCCGGCTTCGACCCGCGGACCTACGGCTTCAAGCAGCTGTCCCAGCTCATCAAGAGCCAGCAGGCCCTGTTCGAGGTCCAGTCGAGGGGGGACGAGGCCGGCGGCGCGGCCATCTACATCCGCCTGCGCGAGGGCCGCGACTGACGACCGCGGCCCGGCGGCGCGCTAGCTCTTTCCCTTCCGGCCCCTCTTCAGGAACGCGGCGGCGAGGAACCCGCCGCCGATGAGGACCATCAGGCCCCCCCAGATCAGGTTGAGGTTGATGCCGAGCGAGACGGCGTACATTTCCGGCCCGGTCAGCAGGCCGTAGACCGTCAGCAGGAGGCCGATCGCGCCGAGCAGTCCGCCGATGGGCAGCTTGAGGTCGAGGGCGTGGCCCTGCTCCATGCCCGCTCCCCGGTCCTTGGTCTCGTGCGTGTCTGTCATGGTTGCGCTCCTTGTCTCGCGGGCCCGATCACCAGAAGATGACGTTGAGGACGATGGCCACGATGACGGCCAGGGTCCCCCAGACGGCCGGCCGGGCGTACCAGCGGGCCTCGGCCTTGGGCGTCGGGGTCAGGCCGAAGACCAGGCCGACGAGCTCCTTGGGATCGCGCTTGGCCGTGAACAGGCTGACGCCGATGGTGACCACGAAATCGGCCGACCAGGCCCAGATGGCTTGGTAGAAGTTGGCGGCCATGTCGGAGTGGTAGTTCAGGAGGCCGGCCTTATAGAGGATATAGTGGCCGGCCGCCGTCAGGATGCCGGTGAGCAGGCCCCAGAAGCCGCCCCACGGGGTCGCGCCCTTCCAGAACATCCCCAGCAGGAAGGTGGCGAAGAGCGGGGCGTTGAAGAACGAGAAGATGAGCTGCATATAGTCCATCAGATTGGGGAAGGACTGGACGATGTAGGCCGTGCCGACGCTGATGGCGATGCCGACGACCGTGGTGTACTTGCCGACCTTGAGATAGTGGCTGTCGGGCCGGCCCTTGCGGATGTAGGTCCCGTAGATGTCGTAGGTCCAGATGGTGTTGAAGGCGGTGACGTTGCCGGCCATGCCCGACATGAAGCTGGCCAGGAGGGCCGTGATGGCCAGGCCCAGGATGCCGTTGGGCAGATAGTGTTTCATGAGCAGGATGAGGGCCGAGTTGTAGTCGGCCGTGGGCAGGGCGGCCGGGGCGAACTCGGGCAGGACGAGCAGGGCGACGAGGCCCGGGATGACGACGATGATGGGGACGAGCATCTTGGGGAAGGCGGCGATGATGGGCGTCATCCGGGCCGAATTGAGGTTCTTCGAGGCCAGGGCCCGCTGAACGACCAGGAAGTCGGTCGTCCAATAGCCGAAGGACAGCACGAAGCCCAGCCCCATGACCACGCCGAACCAGTCGACGCCGAGGGGGTTGTTGCTCGTCCCGAGATATTTAATGGAGTGGAGGAGGGTCTCCTGGACCCGGGCCCCCAGGCCGGCGAAGCCGCCGACCTGCTTCAGCCCCAGGAAGACGACGGGCAGGAGACCGAGCCAGATGAGAAAGAACTGGATGACCTCGTTGTAGATCGACGACGAGAGGCCGCCCCAGAAGACGTAGAGGAGGACGACCGCGGCGGCGAAGAGGATGCTTTGGGTCAGTGGCCAGCCCAGCATGAGCTTGAAGAGCAGGGCCATGGCGTAGAGGCTGATGCCGCTCATGAGCACGGTCATGATGGCGAAGGAGATGGCGTTGAGGCCGCGGGTGGCCTCGTTGTAACGCAGTTTCAGGTACTCGGGCACGGTCCGGACCCGGCTGCCGTAGTAGAACGGCATCATGAAGATGCCCAGGAAGACCATGGCCGGGATGGCCCCGACCCAGTAGAAGTGGACCGTGGCGATGCCGTACTTGGCCGAGTTGGCGACCATGCCGATGATCTCCAGGGCGCCCAGGTTGGCCGACAGGAAGGCCAGGCCTGTGATCCAAGGGGGCAGGGAGCGGCCCGAGAGGAAGAAGTCCTCGCCCGTCTTCATGTACTTCTTGAGCGAATAACCGACCAGGACCATGACCAGGATGTAGCCGGCGATGATGGCGTAATCGACGAGGTTCAGGCTGATGACGGGGGCCATCGCGCTCTCCTTTCGGGCGGGACGACGGTCGTCCTCTGGGACCGCGGGGGAGCATAATGCACGCCCCGGGAGATGTCAACGCCGCGGCCGGGGCCCGAGCGGCCGGGCCGCAGGGGCCGTCCCGAAGAGGACATGTCCGCTTCGGACGTGTCCCCCTTCCGGATTTATTGTATATTGAGCCCTGCCGGTAGCCGGGAAGCCCGGACAGGGGAGAGGCCATGAGAACTCGGACCCGATGGATAACGAGCACCTGCAGGAACGCCGCGGTCGCTGCCCTTGTCGGGAGCGTTATCGTCTCGTGCGGCGGGCCTTCGCTTCCCGCGCCGGGACCGGTCGGGATCGGCCCCGAAGACACGCCGGGGGCGCTCGAGGCCAAGGCCGCCCGGGTCGTGCCGTCTCCGCGGCAGCTCCGCTGGCAGGCGCTCGAGTTCCAGGCCTTCGTCCACTTCGGCATGAACACCTTCACCGACCGGGAGTGGGGCGAGGGGACGGAGGACCCGAAGCTTTTCGATCCGACCGATCTCGACGCCGGGCAGTGGGTCGAGGCGGTCAAGGCCGCCGGCATTCGCGGCCTCATCGTCACGGCCAAGCACCACGATGGCTTCTGTCTCTGGCCGAGCGCGTTCACGGAGCACTCGGTCAAGGCCTCGCCGTGGAAGGACGGGAAGGGGGACGTCGTCGGCGAGGTCGCGGCGGCCTGCAAGAAGGGCGGGCTCGCGTTCGGCGTCTATCTCTCGCCATGGGACCGGCACGAGCCGAGTTACGGCGACTCACCGCGCTACAACGAGCACTTCAAGGCCCAGCTCCGGGAGCTCCTGACGAACTACGGCGAGATCTCCGAGGTCTGGTTCGACGGCGCCTGCGGCGAGGGGCCGAACGGCAAGCGCCAGGTCTACGACTGGCCGGGCTATTTCGCTCTCATCCGCGAGCTCCAGCCCGGGGCCGTCATCTCCATCATGGGCCCGGACGCCCGCTGGATCGGCAACGAAGCCGGGGTGACGAGGGAGAGCGAGTGGAGCGTCATCCCGGTCGTGGGGCAGGACGACGCCCCGTCGGAGAGGAATCCCGGCGGCATCGCCGGCCTCGACGCCCAGGCGCCCGACCTGGGCTCGATGGACAGGATTGCCGAAGTCGCCAAGCGGGGCGGGCGATTGCTGTGGTATCCCGGACAGGTCGACGTCTCCATCCGGCCCGGCTGGTTCTACCACGCGGCCGAGGACGACAAGGTCAAGTCGCTCGACCAGCTCCTCGACATCTACTACACGTCCGTCGGCGGCAACGCCCAGCTCCTGCTGAACATCCCGCCGGACAAGCGGGGCCGCATCCACGAGAACGACGCCTCCCGCCTTCGCGAGCTGGGTGACCGGTTGAGATCCACGTTCGTCGAGACGCTCGATTGGACATCGTTCGATTGGGCCCAGAAGGACACGCGGGATATGGACCCGGTCCCGGAAAGAAACGGCTTGGTCGCCGAGGATATCCGGGAGCTGGCCGGCACGTACATCCTGACGGCTCCGAAGCGGTTCAACGTCGCCCTGATCAGGGAAGATCTCCGCGGCGGCCAGAGGATCGAGGCCTTCGCCCTCGATGCCTGGGACGGGGCGGACTGGCGGGAGATCGCCCGGGGCACCACCGTCGGTTATAAGAAGCTCCTGCGCTTCCCGGCGGTCGAAGCGGGCCAGGTCCGGCTGCGCATCCTGAGGGCGAGAAGCTCCAAGTTCCTGTCCCTGCCTATCTTTCCGCCTCTCGACTTCGGGCTTTTTCTCGATCCCGGACGCTGAGCCGGACCGGGGACACGTACCCGAGGTACATGTCCCCCGTTCGCCCCGAAAGCGCAGTCCGGGAAAACGCCCGTTTCTCGGCACCAACCATTGATAAGAGCAAAGCGCCAAATGACCGACGAACTTGGGCTAGCGGGTGTTGCTGACGAAGGCGACGCGTTTCCCGTCCGGCGACCAGGAGGGGACGTTGATCGTGCCCTGGCCGCCGTAGACGTAGGCGACGACCGTGGGCGGGGCGGAGCCGTCGGCCGGCATCATCCGGATGTAGACCGGCCTATAGAAAGGATGGTCGTCCGCGGCGACGTCCTTTTGGAACGAAAGGAAGACGATACGGCTCCCGTCCGGCGAGACGTGAGGGAACCAGTCGTGGAATTCCCCCGACGTGACCGGCTCCTGGGCCGAGCCGTCCGGGGCCATGCGCCAGATGCGCATGTCGCCCGTCCGGGCCGAGTTGAAATAGATGAAGCGCCCGTCGGGGGAGTACTCCGGCCCGTCGTCGAGGCCGGGCGCGGCGGTCAGCCGGACCTCATCGCCGCCTTCGACCGGGACCCTGTAGATGTCGTAGTTCCCGTCCCGGCCGCCTGTGTAGACCAGGAAGCGGCCGTCGGGCGACCAACCGTGGAGGTAGGACGGGGCTTTAGAGGTGGCGCGCTTCGGCGTGCCGCCCTCGGACGGCAGGGTGTAGACGACCGACTCGCCGCCGTCCTCGGCGCTGTGATGGCTGATCCCCAGGCGCTTCCCGTCGAACGACAGGACGTGGTCGTTGTTGTTGGCCGCGGCGAAGCCGGTGTCGAGCGTCGAGACCTTCCCCGTGGCCAGCTCGAGACGGTCGATGCGGCCGTCGACGTTATAGAGAAGGAAGCGTCCGTCCGCGGTCCAGTTGGGCGCCTGGATGGGGCGGTCCGAACGGAGAACGGTCGTGCGCCGGCCGGTGTCGACCTCCAGGAGCTCGATGGCGCCGCCGAGGTAGTCCCGGTAGGGGACGAGGTCCGCCGGGGCGGGGAGCGTGACGCGGACGTTCGAGAACCGGGCCTTCTCCGTGATTCCGGCGTTGTGCGAACAGACGAAGAGACCGACCAGGACCTCGTCGCCGAGGCCGAGCGCGACGCTCACGGGCTCTCCGTAGGGCTGGCCGAAGCGGGCCGCGGACATGATGTAAACTTCGCCCCGCCGTTCGAGCCGGAGCTGGTCGGCCCCGGTGACGGCCAGCCGGGCTTCTTCCGTGTCCGCCCCGGTCCCTCGCCGGTATTGGAGCGAGGTCAGGCCGTCCCCGTGGACGACCGCGCTGGCGTGGGCGGCGCTCCCGTCCATCGCCGCCCGGGCCATCCAGCCGGTCTTGCGGTGGGCCTCGACGCCCGCGCCGACGAATGCGACCCGGGCCTCGACGATGAAGTCGCCCGTCAACCGCTTCCAGACGAAGTGGCCCTCGTCCGTTCCGAACCACATGTTGGCCCCGGATCCTTCGATGACCAGGCCGCCCCCCGCTTCCTCCGTGACGGCGCCCGGCCTGGCGACGGTGCCGATGTCGCCATGGCCGTCGAACAGGGCCAGCGGTCTCTCGAGGTCCGGGACGGGAGCCTGCGCGACCGGCCCCCGGCGGCAGCTCCCGGCGAGGGCCGCCAGGACCAGGGCCAGGACCGGGACCAGGATCGGCCGGCAGCGGGGGAGGGGCAGGCGGGAAGGGGTGTCCATGGCCGCATCATAGACGGGGCTCCGCGCCCGGGTCAAGGCCGTCTGATGCCGGACAGAACCGCGGGGCCCGTTTGTCGTATAATACAGCGGGCCGCCGCACGCGCGCGGCGGCCCCGATCTTCCCTTTGCTCGAGAAGGAGGCCGGCATGCTCCGGGACATCATCAAGAAAGAGATCCTCGACAACATCACCAGTCCGAAGTTCGTCTTCACCTTCCTCCTCTGCACGGTGCTCATCCTGCTGTCCGTCTACACGGGCGTCACGAACTACCGGGCCGAGAAGAAGGAGTACACGGCCTCCCTGGCCCTCAACAAGAAGAACATGGAGGCCCAGCCGAACTACCAGTCGCTGGCCGGCATCGGCATCAAGATCAGCAAGCCGCCCCAGGTCCTGGGGACGGTCGTCACGGGCATCGAGGAGGCCGTCGGCCGGGTCGCCCCCGTCAACATCGCCGCCGATCCCAACCTCGTCGACTCCAAGTACAGCAGCAACCCCGTCTTCGCCGTCTTCGGCTCGCTCGACCTCATGTTCATCGTCAAGATCGTCCTCAGCCTGTTCGCCATCCTCTTCACCTACGACGCCATCGTCGGCGAGAAGGAGAAGGGGACGCTCAAGCTGGCCCTGTCGAACGAGGTCCCCCGCGACCGGCTCATCCTGGGCAAGGCCATCGGCGGCTACATCAGCCTGCTCCTGCCCCTGCTCGTCCCCCTCGTCCTGAGCCTGCTCATCCTGCTCATCATGCCCGACATCTCGCTCGGCGGTCAGGACTGGGCCCGCCTGCTCCTCGTCTTCCTGATGTTCTTCCTCTACCTCTCGGTCTTCTTCAGCCTGGGACTGTTCGTCTCGGCCCGGACCCAGCGCTCCTCGACCTCGTTCCTGGTCCTGCTGTTCGTCTGGGTCGTCTTCGTCATGGTCATCCCCAAGGCCGCGGTCATCACGGCCGGGCAGCTCAAGCCCATCCCCTCGGTCCACGAGATCACGGCCAAGAAGGACGCCTTCCTCCAGCAGATCCAGAGCGAGGGCCAGAAGGGGGCCCTGGAGTGGATCCAGAAGAACTCGGCCGACGCCCAGAAGGACCCCAAGGCCTACCAGGACAAGTTCCGCCAGTTCATCCAGGACTACCAGCAGGAGCTGACCTCGAAGATCGACGAGAACAACGCCGCCCTCGAGCGCGACTACCAGCAGAAGAAGCGGGCCCAGCAGGAGCTGGCCGTCAACCTGTCGCGCGTCTCTCCGGCCTCGGCCCTGACCTTCGGCTCGATGACCCTGGCCCGGACGGGCGTCGACGAGTACGACCGCTTCCTGGCCTCGGTCCGGGCCTACAAGCCCATCTACACGAAGTGGATCAACTCCAAGCTCGGCGAGAGCATCAACTTCCAGACCGGGCAGTCGACCAACATCAAGATCGAGGACATGCCCCAGCATGTCTACCCGGCCGAATGGCTGAGCCGGTCGCTCGTCAGGACCATTCCGGACTTCGCCCTGCTCGTCGTCATGATCATCGTCTTTTTCGTCGGCGCGTACGTCTCGTTCCTGCGCTACGACGTCCGCTGAGGAGGCCCCCATGTTGGAAACCATCGAACTGACCAAGCGCTACGAGGACGGGGAGCTGGCCCTCGACGCCCTGGCCCTCAAGGTCGAGCCCGGGGAGATCTTCTGCATGTTCGGCGCCAACGGCGCCGGCAAGACCACGACCATCAACCTGCTGCTCGGCTTCATCCCCCCGACCTCGGGGACGGCCCTCATCGAGGGCGTCGACGTGGCCAAGGATCCCCTGCGGGCCAAGCGCCACGTCTCCTTCGTCTCCGAGAACGTCATGCTCTACGGCAACTTCACGGCCGTCCAGAACCTGGACTACTTCAGCAAGCTGGCCGGCAAGCGCGGCCTGGACAAGAAGGCCTACACCGAGGTCCTGGCCCGGGTCGGCCTCCAGAAGGAGGCCTTCGACCGCCGGGTCAAGAACTTCTCCAAGGGCATGCGGCAGAAGCTCGGCATCGCCATCGCCGTGGTCAAGGACGCCGCCAACGTCCTGCTCGACGAGCCGACCTCGGGCCTCGACCCCCAGTCGGGCCGCGAGTTCCTGGAGATCCTCGTCCAGATGCGCGACCAGGGCAAGTCCGTGTTCATGTCGACCCACGACATCTTCCGGGCCAAGCTCATCGCCGACCGCATCGGCTTCATGCGCAAGGGCAAGCTGGTCATGCTCAAGACGGCCAAGGAGCTGGCCCACGAGGACCTGACCGACCTCTACGTCCAGTACATGGAGCAACAGCCCGGCGACCTGACCGTGCCGCCGAGCGTGCCGACGGTCTGACCGGACGGGCGGGCGGCGTCAGGGCTTCTCGAGCAGGCCCATTTTCTTCAGGGCCATGTCGCCGCGGCTCATCTCCGGCCCCTCGCCGGGGAGGTAGAGCATGACCCCGCCCTTGACCGGGCGCAGCCCGATCTTGCCCTGTTGGGCCAGGGCGTCGGTGGCTTCGATGGGATTGGCGCCGTCGAAATAGGCCTTGAAGGCCTCGTTGAACCCGCTGTAGACCGAGTGGATGCCCTTGTAGTTCTCGAGCCGCAGGCGGGTGACGGCCAGCTTGACGAACTCCTCGGGGCTGAGCTTGTCCTTCATCGGACCTCCTCCAGGGAATGGATCGTCGTTCCATCCTTATGGACGTCCGCGGCCCCCCGTCCGTCTCACGACACCGAACGTCCTTTTCGTGACGGGGGGAAGAGCCTTATAATACGGCCATGAAAAAGGTCAAGGACGTGAAGGCCAGGGTCACGAGCGTCACGGGGACCTGCGAGCAGGGGCACCGGGTCGGGGACACCGTCCGGTTCACCGAGCACGGCGTCGAGGGCCGCGTCTGCATCCATGCCCTCTACAGCCTGATACCCAAGGTCTTCGCCATGATGTACAACGCGGAGTTCCCCTGGGCCGCGGACCATCCCGACACGCTGACCCATCCCTGCCCGGACGCGGCTAATCCGGTCGTCTTCGAGCTCAGTCGCGCCCGCGAGGACTGAAGCCGGTCCTATCTGATCTCGGCCAGCTCCCGTTCGAGGTCGAGGGGCGGCTTGGCCCGGAAGTACTCGCTCGCTTCCCAGAGCGTCAGGGCCCGGGTCCCGTTCCGGGCGTACCGGCCCTTGGCGTAGGCGTAGCGGTAGACAATGGACATGTCGCCGCCCTGCTTCCAGTACGTTTCCAGGCGGGGCAGGCCGCCGTCGGTCTCGCGGCCGACGAAGATGATGGCCCCGGCGACGATGCCCCGCGCGATGTTGCGGGCTGGATCGTAGACCAGCCACTGGTAGGCTCCGGACGCCGCGGGCACGCCGCACAGGACGAACTTCTCGTCCTTGCCGTCGCCGTCGAGGTCGACGGGGACCGACTTGAGCGGGCTGCCGTCGTCCTTCTCGAACTGCTCCCGCCAGACGTCCGGCACGGTGTCGTCCGGCCGGGCCGAGCGTACCGAGAAGAACGTCCGGAGCTGGAAGTCGGGGGCGGGGGCGGGGTACTGCGCGTCCGGGGTCGGGCCCGTCAGCGACAAGGCCAGGACGGCCGCCGCGATCGTGAGGAGAGCTTTCCGGACCATCGTCAGTTCAGTATAGCCCGGGGTGGGGAATTGTCAAACCCGCGGCGCGGCCGGCCGGCCCGATTGACAACGGCGGGCTTCCCTATACAATGGACTGCGGTCCGGCCGGGCCTGCGGGCCGCCGCGCCCCGCCGCCGGGAAGGAGGGACGATGGACAGGACCGTTCGGTTGCCCGTTTTGGCCGTTCTGGTTTCCGCCGGGCTGGACGCGCTCGCGGCCGCCGCCGGCGCCCCGCCCAAGCTCACGCCCCTCGAGGAGCTCGGCAAGAATCTCTTTTTCGACAAGGGCCTCTCCAGCCCCAAAGGACAGGACTGCGCGGCCTGCCACGGACCCGAGGTCGGTTTCACCGGGCCGAGCGAGCACGCCAACCTGGGGGCCGGGGTCTACGAAGGGGCCTACGCGGGACGGTTCGGCAACCGCAAGCCGCCGGCCGCGTCCTATGCGGGCGGGACCCCCAAGCTCCACCGCGATCCCTCCGGCGAGTTCGTCGGCGGGCTGTTCTGGGACGGCCGGGCCACCGGCGAGGTCCTGGGGGATCCCCTGGCCGAGCAGGCCATGGGCCCGTTCCTCAATCCCCTCGAGCAGAACCTGGCCGACGCCAAGGCCCTGGTCCGGGCCGTCAAGGCCTCCTCCTACGCCGGACTCTTCGAACAGGTCTTCGGCCCCGGCTCCCTGGACGCCGGCAAGGGCGCGGATGAGGCCTACGCCCGCATCGGCCGGGCCATCGCCGCTTACGAGCGCTCGGCCGAGGTCGATCGCTACAGCTCCCGGTTCGACGACTTCTGGCGGGCCGCGCGGGCCAAGGGCCTCGAGGTCGAGTCCATCGGAGAGACCGACGTCCGCGCGTTCGCCGGGTTGGGCCTGGCCGCGGAGGAGCTCCGCGGCCTGGTCCTCTTCAATTCCAAGGGCAGGTGCGCCGTCTGCCACCTCCTGACCCCGGACGGGGACAGGCCGCCGCTGTTCGCCGATTTCAAATACGACAACCTGGGCATCCCCCGCAATCCCGCCAATCCCTTCTACGGCCAGGACAAGGCCTTCAATCCGGACGGGAAGGACTGGGTCGACACCGGGCTCGGCGGCTTCCTGGAGACCGTCCCCGCGTACAGGGCCTTCGCGGCCGCCAACCTTGGCAAGCACCGGACGCCGACGCTGCGGAACGTGGACAAGCGGCCCCATCCGAAATTCATCAAGGCCTACATGCACAACGGCTATTTCAAGAGCCTCGAAGAGGTCGTCCGCTTCTACAATACCCGCGACGTCGCCGGGGCCGGCTGGCCGGCCGCCGAGGTCGCGGCCAACGTCAACAAGACCGAACTGGGCAACCTCGGCCTGTCGCGGACCGAGGAGGAGGCCATCGTCGCCTTCATGCGCGCCCTGAGCGACAAGTAATCCATCGACGGAGGAGAGAATGACGGAGAACAAAAACGCACTCGGCCGCCGGTCCTTCCTGAAGAAGAGCCTGACCGGCCTCGCGGCCGTCGGCGCCGTGCCCGGCGCGGTCAGGGCCGCCGCCCTGGGCGACGGCGGACCGGTCCCGGCCGCGGCCAAACCGATCGTCCGCGCCATCGGCCGCACCGGCCTCAAGGTCCCGGTCGTCAGCATGGGCGTCATGAACGCCGACAACCCGGCCGTCGTCCAGGCCGCCCTGGAGACCGGCATCGTCATGTTCGACACGGCCCACGGCTACCAGCGCGGCCGGAACGAACAGATGATCGGCGAGGTCGTCAAGGGCCGGCCCCGGGATTCGTATATGATCGCCACCAAGGTCCCCGGTCCCCAGCGGGACCGGACCCTGCAGGGGCTCGACGCCGCCGCCCTCGAGAAGGCCTTCCTGGAGAAGTTCGACCTCAGCCTGCAGCGGCTGGGACTCGACCACGTCGAGATCCTCTATCTCCACAACAACACGGCCCGCGAGGACGTCCTCAACCCGGCCATCCTGGCCGCCCTGGACAAGGCCAAGAAGTCGGGCAAGGCCCGCTTCATCGGCACGACGACCCACGGCAACGAACCGGCCGTCATCCGGGCCACCGTCGAGGCCAAGGTCTACGACGTCGTCCTGACCGCCTACAACTTCCGCCAGGACCACCGCGAGGAGGTCCGCAAGGCCGTCGCCGAAGCGGCCGCCGCCGGCGTCGGCGTCGTGGCCATGAAGACCCAGGCCGGCGCCTACTGGGACAAGGAGAAGCTCCAGCCCATCAACATGAGGGCCGCCCTGAAGTGGGTCCTCAACGACCCCAACGTGGCCACGGCCATCCCGGGCTTCACGACCTTCGACCAGCTCAAGGAGGATTGGTCCGTGGCGGCCGATATCGCCCTGACCCCCCAGGATCTCAAGGACCTCCACTTCGGCGAGCAGGTCGCCGGGCTCTACTGCCAGCAGTGCGGACAATGCCTGGCCGGCTGCCCCAAGGGCCTGCCCATCCCCGACCTGATGAGGGGCTATATGTACGCCTACGGCTACCGCAACCTCCAGGCCGCCCACGAGCTCGTCGGCTCGCTCGACATGCCGGGCGACGCCTGCGGCTCGTGCGCCTCCTGCACGGCCGTCTGCGCCAAGGGCTTCGACCTGGCCGACCGGGTCAGGGACATCGGCCGCCTGCGGGCCGTCCCCGGCGATTTCTTCGCCTAAGCCGTTCATTCCAAAGGGCCGCCAGGGCTCCCGGAGCGTCCTCCGGGAGCCCTTTTTATTGGCTATCGATTTCACTTGACAAATGATATCATAATGGTATTATAACGCTATCACAGGAGGACACGATGAAAGATATCCAGGAAAAGAAGGTCTTGAGCGTCAACGGCTGGGTGGTGGTCGCCGTCGATCTGGCGGTGTTCTTCTTCAGCGGCCGCTATCTCGTCACCCACGCCGACATGGTCCGGCCCGGCCCCGGGATGTTCGTCGCCGTGCTGGCGGCCATCCTGGCCTTCATGACCTTCGGCGGCTTCTTCCTCATCCACCCCAACGAGTCGAAGGTCTTCACCTTCCTGGGCAAGTACGTCGGCTCGGCCCGGACGGCCGGCTTCTTCTGGACGAACCCCTTCGTCGTCAAGAAGAAGGTGACCCTGCGCATCTTCAACTTCAACAGCGAGACGCTCAAGGTCAACGACGCCCTGGGCAACCCCATCGAGATCGCCGCCGTCGTCGTCTGGCACGTCGTCGACTCGGCCAAGGCCCTGTTCAACGTCGAGAGCTACCAGAATTTCGTGGCCATCCAGAGCGAGACGGCCATCCGCCAGCTGGCCACGCACTATCCATACGACGCCCACGACAAGGACACCGAGTCCCTGCGGGCCAATCCCGACGAGATCGCCGGCAAGCTCACGACCCAGGTCCAGAACCGGCTCGAGGTCGCCGGCCTCCACGTCGTCGAGGCCCGCCTGTCCCACCTGGCCTACGCCCAGGAGATCGCCCAGGCCATGCTCCGGCGCCAGCAGGCCGAGGCCATCATCGCGGCCCGGGCCAAGATCGTCGACGGCGCCGTCGGCATGGTCGAGATGGCCCTGCGGAGCCTCGAGGCCCAGGGCGTCGTCAAGCTCGACGAGGAGAAGAAGGCGGCCATGGTCAACAACCTCCTGGTCGCCCTGGTCTCGGAAGCCGAGATGCATCCCATCGTCAACACGGGGACGCTCTATTCCTGAGGCGGCCTGAACCGTGACCGACAAGAAGAAATTCCTTCTGAGGCTCGACGCCTCCGTCTACGACGCCCTCGAGAAGTGGGCGGCCGACGAGTTGCGGAGCATCAACGCCCAGATGGAATACGTCCTCAAGGAGGCGGTCCGCAAGGCGGGCCGCCTCCGCGACGGACAGGAGGACCGCAAATGAAGACCGTCGTCCGGGTAACGCTCTGGGTCCTGGTGGCCCTGATGACCGCGTTGCTCGTGCTGCTCTGACCGGGCCCGTCCGTTCACGCCTCCGTTGACTTCGTCCGCGGGGTGTCCTAAGAATAGGGGCATGGGCAGCGCGGGCGGAAAGGGTACGGACCGATGAGCCGGGCCGTCCGCGTCGCGCTCGCCGTCGCCTTGGCCGGACTGGCCGCGCTGGCCCTCTTCACCGGCCGGCGGCCGAGCGGAGAGGAGAACCGGGTCGAGCTGACCCTGCGGCCGCCCATCGCGGCCGCCTTCCGTCCCGACGCCAGCTTGCGGAACGTCACCCGCGCCCCCGTCGAGTACACGGTCCTGCCGGGCCCCGGGGCCCGCGGCCCGCGCCGCCGGACCCTCGGGATCGGCGCCGTCGACCGCCTGGTCATCGACCAGCCGGTCGAGATCTCCTTCGACAACGGGCGGCGGGCGACGACCTATCTCGTCCATCCCGAGAAGCCCTATGCCTTCCGTTACGACGAGAACGGCGTCATCCGCGTCTATCCCGGCTCCCACGGCCGGGCCGACGCGGCCGACCTGGCCCCGTTCGTCCCGACGCCGCCGGAGATCGTCGACCGGATGCTCGAGCTCGCCGCCGTGGGGCCCGGTGACGTCGTCTACGACCTCGGCTGCGGCGACGGCCGGATGGTCATCGCCGCGGCCAAACGCGGGGCCCGCGGCGTCGGCGTCGAGCTCGACGCCGCGCTGCTCGCGGAGTGCCGGGCCGGCGCCAAGCGCGAGGGCGTCGAACACCTGGTCCGGTTCGTCGAGGAGGACGCCCTGACCGCGCGGCTGACCGGGGCCACGGTCCTGGCCCTCTACCTTTTGCCCGAGTCCCTGGAAGCCCTGGCGCCGCGCTTCGCGCGCGAGCTCCCGCCCGGCGCCCGCGTCGTATCCCACGACTTCGCCATCCCGGGCTGGGAGGGGAGGCTGGTCTCGAAAGAGGTCATGGACGCCGCCGACGGGGGCCGCGAGCACAGGATCCTCCTCTACCGGATGCCGGGCGGACGATGACGGCCAACGCCACGATCCGTTTCCTGGCCCGCTTCTGCGGGGAGCACCCCCTCGACGACAAGGTCTTCCTCTGCCCGTCCTTCGTCGTCGGACGGCAGATCGGGGAGAGCCTGGCCCGGGAGGCCGGCTCGTGGGTCAACCTCCGTTTCGTCACGCCGTGGACGCTGGCCGGGGAGGTCCTCGAGCGCAGCGGCCGTTCGGGCCAGGGCCGGCCGATGACCTCGGCGGCGGAGCTCACCCTGGTCGACCGCCTGTTCCGGGACCTATGGGCCGAAGACCGGATCTCCTACCTGGCGACGCCGGAGCGGCCGCCCTCCCCGGGCCTCGCCCAAGCCCTCCACCGGGCCGTGCGCGACCTGCGGCTGGCCGGCCTCGCCGCCGGCGACGTCCGTCCCGAACGGTTCCTCGTCGCGCGCAAGGGCGAGGAACTGGCCCTGCTCGCCGGGCGCTACGAGGAGGCGCTGCGGGAAGACGGGCTGCTCGACGCCGCCGCTTTTCTCAGGGCGGCGGCCCTCGCAGCCGGGGAAGGGAGCTACGCCGCGCCCTGGACCCTCTGCCCGGCCGATTCGCGGCCGAGCCGGCTCGAGCGCGAACTCGTCCGGGCCGCGGCCGGCGAACGCCTCGTCCTCGTCCCCGGCGATCCGGTCCACGGGCTGGACCGGCCCCGGGCCTGCTGGCCGGAACCGGCCCGTCCCTCCGGGGAAAAAGCGGGCCGGCTGTCCTGGCTCTTCGATCCGTCCGGCGCGCCCGCCGCCGAAGATGACGACGCCTCGATCGTCCTGTTCCGGGCCCTCGGCCCGGGCAACGAGTGCCGCGAGGTCGTGCGCCGCCTGTACGAGGACAAGGTCCCGTTCGACCAGGTCGAGGTGCTGGTGCCGCCCGGCTCGGGCCATGCGACGGTCTTCCACCTGATGGCCACCCGGACCCGGCTGCCGGTCACCTTCGGGGACGGCGTGCCCCTCTCCTTCACCCCGCCCGGCCGTCTCTACTTCGGGCTCCTCGACTGGATCGCGAACGACTTCGCGGCCGACCGCCTCTGCCGCCTTCTCGAGAACGCCGACCTGGCCCTGACGCCGGGCCCGTCCGGCGAGGTCCTCGCCGGGCGGACGGCCTGCCGGCTCCTCCGGGCCGCCATGATCGGCTGGGACCGGAAGCGCTACCTGCCCCGGCTGAAGGCCCTCCGCTCGGCCAAGGAGGAGAGCTTGGCGCACGCGACGACGGCCGGTGGCGAAGACGGGGAGGAGGCGGCCGAAGCCCGCCGGGACGCTCTTCGCGCCTCCGTCGCGGCCGTCGACGCCCTCGCCGCCGACGTCGGCCGCCTGATCGACGCCCTCCCGGAGGCCGATGGCGAGGGCCGGTACGACTTCGGCGCGCTCTGCGAGGCCCTGGCCCGTATCGTCGGCGAACGGGCCCGGGCCGACGACGAGACCGCCCGCGCCGCCCGGGACACGCTCCGGGACCGCCTGGCCGAGGTTCGCCGGGAGGCCCGGTCCCCGGTCATGGCGGCCGGACGGGCGCTCGACCTCCTCCGGACCATGGGGGCGTCGCTCCGCGTCGGCTCCTCGCCGCCCCTTCCCGGGCATCTCCACGTCTCCGGCATCCCGGCCGGCGGCCGCTCCGGCCGCCCCGTGACCTTCGTCGTGGGGCTCGACGAAGCCACCTTTCCCGGGCGCGGCTTCCAGGACCCGGTCCTGCTCGACGAGGAGAGGACCGCTCTGTCTCTCGAACTGCCGACCTCGGCCGACGGGCTCCGGGCCAGCCTCTTCGGCCTGGCCGCCGTCCTGGCCTCCGTCAGGGGCCGGATCGTCCTCGGGTATCCGTCCTTCGACGCGGTCGAAGGCCGGGAATCCTTCCCCTCTTCGATCGTCCTGCAGGCCTTCCGGCTCCTCCGCGGCGACGCCGGCCTCGATTACCGGGCCCTCGAGAGCGGCCTGGAAGAGGCCGCCGGCTACTTGCCCGGGGCCGCTTCCCGGGCCTTCGACGAGACCGAATGGTGGCTCGAGCGGTTGGCGGGCCCGAACGCCGTCGCCGCCGGAGCGGCCACGGTCCGCGTCCATTTCCCCGACCTCGCCGCGGGCCTGTCCGCCGCCGCCGCCAGGGCCGGCGACGTGCTGACGGCCTACGACGGGCTCGTCGACATCGCCCCCGTCCGGGCCGACGTCGACCCGACCGCCGGAGGCCGGGCCGTCATGTCGGCCTCGCGGCTCGAGCTCCTGGCCCGCTGTCCCTTCGCCTACTTCCTGAAGCATGTCCTCGGGATCGAAGCCGCCGAGGAGGTCGCCTTCGACCGCTCGCGCTGGCTCGATCCGCTGCAGCGGGGGAGCCTCGTCCACGAAATTCTCTGCGCCTTCATGACCCGGATCCGGGAGACGGGCGAGGTGGTCGCCGCGGACCGCCATGCCGGGCTCCTGGACGGGATCGCGGACGCCGTCGTCGCCCGCTGGCGGGAGGAGGTCCCGCCCCCGTCCACGCCCATCTTCGAGGGCGAGCGCCGCGATATCCGCGAGACCCTCAGGATCTTCCTGGCGGCGGAAACGGCGCGCAAGGAGAAGGGCGAGCCGTTCGCCTTCGAGCTGGAGATCGTCCGCCAGCCCATCGCCCTCGATGACGGCCGTTCGTTCCCCCTGCGCGGCTTCATCGACAGGGTCGACCGCCTGACGGCGGACACCTACAGGGTCCTGGATTACAAGACGGGAAGCGCCGCGGCCTACGAGAACCTGGTCGAGTTCGGCCGCGGCCGCAACATCCAGCACGCCCTGTACGCCGTGGCCCTGGAGGCCATGCTGGCCGGACGGCCCGGCGGCGGCCGTCCCCGGGTCACGCGGAGCGGCTATTTCTTCCCCTCCCGCCGCGGCGAGGGGCTGGAGATCGTGGTCAAGGACTTCGACCGCGGCCGGCTGCGCCGGCTCCTGGGCGACCTGCTGGCCCTGCTGACCGAAGGCTATTTCATCGCCGGCCCCGAGGCCAAGTGCGGGTACTGCGACTACGCTCCGGTCTGCGGGACCGAGGCGCCCCAACGCTCCGGCCGGAAGCGCGAGGGGAGCCCGGAGGTCTTCGAAGCCTACGACCGGCTCGACGGGTACAAGTGATGGGCGCCCGAACGAAAGTCCCGTCCGATCGCGAGGCCCGCGAGAGCATCGTCCGCGACCTCGACACGACCTTCCTGGTCGAGGCCGGCGCGGGCTCGGGCAAGACGACGAGCCTGGTCGAGCGGATGGTCGCCCTGCTGAGGTCGGGCCGGACCGGCATCGAAACTCTGGCCGCCGTCACCTTCACCCGCAAGGCCGCGGCCCAGCTCCGGGGCCGGTTCCAGGTGTCCCTGGAGCGGGCCCGGCTCACGGAAAAGGACGCCGGGGCGAGGGCCCGGCTCGACGAGGCCCTGACCGGCCTCGAGCGGTCCTTCATCGGGACCATCCATTCCTTCTGCGCCCGTCTCCTCCGGGAACGTCCGGTCGAGGCCGGGGTCGACCCCGATTTCCGCGAGCTCGAGGAGCACGAGGACCGGGTCCTGCTGCGGGAGGCGTGGGACGAGTATCAGGCCAAGGCCCGGCTCGAGAGCGAGTCCGGCCTGCGCGGCCTCGACGAAGCCGGGCTCGAACCGGCCGACCTCGAGCCGGCTTTCGAGACCCTCTGCGCCTACCCCGAGGTCGAGCCGGCCGGCGGCCGGAGCGGGGCGCCCGACCTCGGACCGGCCGAGCGGGCCCTGGAGAAGCTCCTCGAACTGGCCCGCGCGCTGGTGCCGGAAGAGAGGCCGGAGAAGGGCCGCGACGCGCTTCAAACGGTCCTCGTCCGCTCCTTCCGCCGGCAGCGCAACCTCGGTTTCGCCGACCCGCGCCGGCTCGCCGAGACCCTCGAGCTCTACGAGAAGGAGCCGGCCGTCACCAAGAACCGCTGGGCGTCCAAGGCCGACGCGGAGCGGATGCTGGAAGCCGCCGAGGCCTTCCGGGAGGACCACGTCCTGCCGGCCCTTCGCGAGTGGCGCGAGTTCCGCCATACCCGGGCCCTGGCCTTCCTCGTCCCGGCCGTCCGCTTCTACGCCGACCGGCGCCGGGCCGAGGGCCGGCTCAATTTCCAGGACCAACTCCTGCTCACGGCCGAATTGCTGCGCGAGAATCCCGAGGTCCGGGAGTACTTCCGCAAGCGCTTCCATCCCATCCTCGTCGACGAGTTCCAGGACACCGATCCGATCCAGGCCGAGATCCTGTTCCTGCTGACGGGCCATGCGGGCGCTCAGGAGCGCAACCGGACCGAAAAGGATTGGACGCGGTTCCAACCCGCGCCCGGGTCCCTCTTCCTGGTGGGCGATCCCAAGCAGTCCATCTACCGGTTCCGCCGGGCCGACATCGACATCTACAACCTGGTCAAGGACCGTATCCAGGCTTCGGGAGGGCGCGTCCTCGAGCTCAACGCCAACTACCGGTCCCTGGCCTCCATCGCCGACTGGGTCAATCCGCTCTTCGATCCCGGCGCAGGCGGGCTCTTCCCGCCTCGCGCGGACGCCTACCAAGCCGGGTTCATACCCCTCGACGCCAAGCGGGGGCCCGGGCCGCGGGCCCTCGCGGGAGTCCGCAAGGCCACGGTGCCCGCCGTGCCGCGCCACGCCAAGGAACCCATCGCCGAAGCGGACTCGCGCCGGCTGGCCGGCTTCATCGCCTGGGCCCTCGACAAGAACCTGACCGTGGCCGACGACCAGGGCCGCCCGCGGCCGGCCGGTCCGGGCGATTTCCTGGTCCTGTTCCGCTACAAGGACCGCATGAGCCGGTACGCCCGCCGCCTGGAAGAGCGCGGCATCCCCTACGAGATCGCCGGCAGCGACGCCTTCGCCGAGAACGGCGAGATCGCCGAGGTCGTCCATCTCCTGAAGGCCCTCGACGATCCCGACGATCCGGTGGCCGCGGCGGCCGTCCTGCGGGGGCTGTTCTTCGGCCTGAGCGACCAGGACCTCCTGGCCCACCGCGCGGCCGGCGGCGGCTTCTGCTTCCTCGATCCGGACGACCGTCGCGGCACGAACGGGGTCCGGCGGGCCTTCGGCGTCCTGAGAGGCTGGCGCGGGCTCACCGAGACCCTGCCCCCGTCGTCGGCGGTCGAGGCCATCCTGGAGTCTTCGGGACTGCTCGGCTATCTGGCCACGGCCGAGATGGGCCGCAGCCGGGCCGGCAACGTTCTCAAGCTCGTCGAGGTCCTGCGCGGCCGGGAGAACGAGGACATGACCTCCTTCGCCGCCGCCGTGGCCTTCATGGAGGAATGGGTGGGGGCCCAGCCGGTCGAAGAGATGAGCCTGACGCCGGGCCGGCGGGACGCCGTCCGGCTGATGAACCTGCACAAGGCCAAGGGACTCGAGGCCCCCGTCGTCTGGCTGGCCAATCCGGCCGGGGTCCGCGACTTCGAGCCGGACAAGCACGTCCGTCGGACGGGCGGGACGCCCCGGGGCTGGTTCCGCTTCACCCGGTCCTTCGGCTTCGCCACCAAGACCGTCTCCCAGCCCCTCGGCTGGGAGGAGAGCGCCGGGGAGGAACGCCTATACGAGAAGGCCGAGGAGGACCGGCTGATGTATGTCGCGGCGACCCGCGCCCGCGACCTCCTCGTCGTCAGCGCCTACGCGGGCGACCTGGGCGAAAGGCGGTCCTGGGGCCCGCTCGAGGACGGGCTCGCGGACGTCCCCGAGCTCGCCGGCGAGGCCCCGGCGCCGGTCGAGGAGGCCCGCCCCCGGCGCGGCCGCCGCTCCGCCATCGTCGGCCTCGAGGAAGCCCGGACGGCCCGCGCGGCCCTGCGGAAGAGGATGGCCGAGGCCTCGTTGGCCGGGGCCATCCACGAGACCGTCACCTCGGTCGCCCGGCGCGACTCCGAGCCGCCGGTCTGGGCCAAGGGCGGCCTCGGCCGCTGGGGCTCGGAGGTCCACGTCATGCTCAGGGCCCTGGGCGAGCGGCGGGAGGGGCGGGGGGTGTGGCCGGTCCCCGGGGATGACGCGCTGGTCCGGATGGCCCGGGACGTCCTGGTCGCCGCGGAACGAAATTCCGCCGACGCGCCGGACCTGGCCGCGCACGTCGCCGGCATCGTCCGCTCGGAGTTCTGGGGCCGGGCCATGAAGGCGTCCCGGCGGCTGTTCGAGGTGCCGTTCGCGGTCCGGGTGGCGCCGGGAGACCCCGGCTACGACGATCTGGCCCCGGGCCCGGGCGCGGTGGCCGCGGCGGGCGGCCGCCCGGTCGTCGCCGCGCCGGGCGCGCCCGTGTTCCTTTCCGGAGCGGTCGACCTGCTGTTCGAGGAAGAGGACGGCTGGGTCATCGCCGACTACAAGACCGACCGGTTGCCCGCCGTTCTGGCCGGCGCCGGCGCCGCCGACCGCGAAGCGGCCCTGGCCGGCCTGGTGGCGCTCCACGCCCCCCAGGTCCGGTTGTACGCCCGGTTCTGGCGCGGCCTCACCGGCGAGCCGGTCAAAGAGGCCGGGCTCTACTTCACCGCCTTCGACCGCTGGGTCGTGCTCCCGGACTAGAGGCTGGTGTAGCCGAAGCGGCGCTTGAGGGCGTCGACCTTGTCCGTCCGCTCCCAGGTGAATTCGGGCAGCTCCCGGCCGAAGTGGCCGTAGGCGGCCGTGGCCTTGTAGATCGGCCGGCGCAGGTCGAGCATCTTGATCATGCCCGCGGGCGTCAGCTGGAAGATCTCGCGGACGGCCGCCTCGATGTCCGACTCGCGGACCTTGGCCCCGCTGTGGACGTTGACCATCAGGGAGAAGGGCTCGACGACCCCGATGACGTAGGCCAGCTGGACCGTGCAGTGGCCGGCCAGGCCGGCGGCGACGATGTTCTTGGCGATGTAGCGGGCGGCGTAGGCGGCCGAGCGGTCGACCTTGGTCGGGTCCTTGCCCGAGAAGGCGCCGCCGCCGTGGGGGCAGCTGCCGCCGTAGGTGTCGACGATGATCTTGCGGCCGGTCAGGCCGGTGTCGCCGACGGGCCCGCCGATGACGAAGCGGCCGGTCGGATTGACGAGGTACTGGATGGAGGGGGACCGCAGGTCGGCCGGGATGACCGGCTCGACGATCTCGGCGATGACGGCGTCGTGGAGGACCTTGTCGTCGACGTCGGCGGCGTGCTGGGTCGACAGGACGACCTTCTCGACGGCCACGGGGCGCTTGTCCACGTAGCGCACGGAGACCTGGGACTTGGCGTCGGGCTTGAGCCAGGGCAGGCGGCCGCTCTTGCGGACCTCGGCCTGCTTCTGGACGAGCCGGTGGGCCAGGCGGATGGGCAGGGGCATGAGCTCGGGCGTCTCGTCGGTCGCGTAACCGAACATCAGGCCCTGGTCGCCGGCCCCGACCTCGCCGTTGGCCTGGCTGACGCCCATGTCGATGTCGGCCGACTGCTGGCCGAGGTAGGTGTGGACCTCGCAGGTCGCGGCGTCGAAGCCGATCAGCGGGTCGTCGTATCCGATCTCGCGGGCGGTCTGGCGGACGATGGAGACGGGGTCGAACTTGGCCGTCGTGCGGAACTCGCCGGCGATGACGGCGACGTTCTTGGTGACGAGGGTCTCGCAGGCCACGCGTCCGTGGGGGTCCTTGGCCAGGACCGCGTCGAGGAAAGCGTCGGAGATGAGGTCGGCCATCTTGTCGGGATGGCCCTCGGAAACGGATTCCGAGGTGAACACGAAGTCTTTGGCCATCGAAGCCTCCTTTCCGGACACGCGCGGTTGTTCGGCTCGCTCAGGGGCTGGGATGGGGTCGTGACGGGGCTTCCGCCCTGGACACTTGGTTGCCGCTTGCGCGATCGCGACCACATCCCCGCCGGTGGCGGGTGAGCACCTCGGGTGTCCGTCCCAGGTTGCCGGGCCCGTTCCGTTACGACCGGGCCTCTCCTGATGTACCGCGCCATGATACCCCCCCCCTGGGGCGATTTCAAGTGGCGGGAGAAAAAAATCAGCGGATGACGGGGTCGGGGTCCTGGGCGTTGACGAGGACGATCTCGGCGAAGGCGGAGAAGGAGAAGGGGAACTCGGCCAGCCGGTCCTCGGCCTTCTTCATGACGAAGGCGGCGTCGGACTTGAAGTCGATGCGGTACTCGGTGAACCAGCCCTTGTCGACCCGGAACTGGAGCGTGCCGGCGCCCCCGCCCTCGCCCTCGAAGACGCCCCGGGCCTCGCCGAGGTCCTTGCCGCCCGAGACCTTGACCCGGTAGACGGCCGAGACGTAGGCCATCTGCCCGCCGTCGACGGGCAGGAGGTCGTCGAGCGTGTAGGTGGCGGCCAGGTCGACGCGGACCTCGAGACCCTGGAAGGGGATGGTCAGCCGGCGCTCTTCGGTCCAGTAATCGCCGCGGGCGACCGGGTCGACCGGCAGGGTCGGGAAGTAGTCGCGCAGGATCTGGGGCAGGGAGATGTTGAAGGGATTGCCGCCGCCGACGGCCTGGGGATTGCGGATGGACTCGACCCGGCCGGTCCGGTTGAAGACGACCTCGAGAGGCTCGCTTTCGGTGGCGCCGAGCTTCTGGTTGAGGACCCGGTCGGGCAGGCGGGCGCTGACATCGAGGCCGGGCGAGGTCAGGTCGACCCGGACGGTGTCCCGGGCCGAGGCCCTGGACAGGAGCCGGATCTCGCCGCGGGTGTCGGCGTTCAGGGCCAGGTCCTTGCCGAGGAAGCTATTGCCGTCGGCGTTGACGACGCTCGAGACGCTGTAGGTCAGCCGGGCGCCTTCGGCCGGGCCGAAGCGCAGGGCGACCTTGTCCTGGCCGGGGAGGCCGGCCGCCTCGCCGGCGGCCAGGCCGAGGACCAGCGCCGCCGCCGCGGCCGCCGCGAAGGCTTGTCTCATGGCTCCTCCCTCCGGCCCCGGGTCAGAAACCGGGATCGGAGATCCTCTTCTCTTGCCATTCGCCGTACTTGGCCAGCAGGGGCCGGATCTCGGACGCCTTGCCGACGACGACGAGGACGAGATCGTCCAGGGGCAGGAGCTTCGCGGCCGCGGCCTTGAGGGCCGCCGGGCCGAGCCGGCCGATCTCGTCGAGGTAGCGGTCGTACTCGTCGAAGCCGCGCTTGTAGTAGGCCAGCCGGACGTAGGCCGCGGCCTTGCTGGCGTTGGTCTCCAGGCTCCGGGGGAACTGGCCGAGGATGTAGTTGCGGCCGCTCTCCGTCTCCTCGGCCGGGAAACCCTCGCGGACGCCTTTGCCGAGGAGGTCGAAGACGATGTCGAGCATCTCGCCGATCTTGTCGTTCTTGGTGTAGGAGCCGACCGTGAACAGGCCGCCGCCGGCCCAGGACCGGAACGCGCTCGAGGCGCCGTAGGTCAGGCCCCGCTTGATGCGCAGCTCCGAGTTGAGCCAGGAGGTGAAGCGGCCCCCGAAAAGGGTGTTCATGGCCGAAGCGGCCGCCGAGACCGGGTCGCCCATGGCGTAGCCCGGGGCGCCGAGCGAGAAGTAGGCCTGGGTCGCGTCGGGCTTGTCGACGAGCAGCAGCCGGCGGCCTTTCGGCCGGGGCAGGGCGGGCAGGCCCGTGGCCGGGGCCGGGCCCGACGGCCGGGTCATGCGGCCGAGCGTCCGTTCGAGGAGCGGCCGGAGCTTGGCCCTGTCGACGTCCCCGACGACGGCCGCCACGGCCCGGTCGGGGCGATAGCGCCCGCGGTGGAAGTCCCGGACCGTCCCCACGGTCATGCCGGCGAGCGAGGCTTCCGTGCCGGAGGCCAGGTGGCCCATAGGGTGGTCCCCGAAATAGGCCTTCTGAAAGTAATAGCGCACGGCCGCCCCGGGGTTGTCCTTGGCCGACTTGATGGCGTCGATCCTCAGGGACCGCTCTTTTTCGAACTCCGCGGGAGCGAAGGCGGGCGAGGTCAGGCAGGCGGCCGCGATCTCGAGGAGGCGGGGGAAGTGCTCGGCCAGGGAATCCCCGGCGAGCTGGGCGTATTCTTCGGCCGCGCCGAAGCCGAGGGATGCGCCCATGAAATCGAGGGCTTCGGCGAGGCCGTCGGCGTCGAGGTCCCCGGCCCCCTTCGTCAACAGGGCCGCGGCCAGTCCGGCCGTTCCCTCGGATCCGGCCGGGTCGAAGGCCGTGCCGGCCCCGCCGAAGAGGACGCGGACGCTGACGAGCGGCTGATCGGCGTTGCGCAGGAGGTAGACGGTCAGGCCGTTCTTGAGGACCATTTTCTCCGGCGCGGGAAGCTGGCCGGCGGCCGCCAAGGGCAGGGCGACGGCGAGCGCCATGGTCAGGACGCCGGCGAGGCGCCTGCGGGCGGGGCTTTTCACTGGACGCCTCCTTCGGGGATGAGCATCCCGACGGTCTTGTTGTTGGCCGTGAAGACTTTGCGGGCGGCCTCCCGGACCCGGTCGGTCCCGACGGCCGCGTAGTCGTCCATGACGGTGAACAGGCGGGCGAAATCGCCCGCGACGAGCTCGGCCTGGCCGAGCTGGTTGGCCTTCCCGGCGACCGTCTGGAGGCCGCGGTAGAAGTCGTTGCGGACGATGTTCAGGGCCTTCTCGAGCTCCCTGGCGGTGATGCCGTCCTCCCGGACCTTGGCCAGCTCCTCCTCGACGACCTTGTCGATGCGCTCGAGGTCGGCCCCGGGCCGGGGCTTGACGAAGATCTGGAAGAGCTGGGGATCGATGGTCTCGTTGATGCCGCCGCCGACGTCGATGGCCAGCTCCTCGTCGCGGACGAGCCGCCGGTAGAGCCGGCTGCTCTCGCCCTCGAGGAGCGGCTTGGCCAGGACGGACAGCGGGAAGAAGTCCGCGTCCTTGTACGCGGGGCCGTGCCAGACGGCGAGATAGGAAGGCGCCTGGGCCTCCTTGCGGATGACGACGGTCTTGGTCCCCATCTGGGGCGGCTCGACCGTCGAGACGGGCGGCGGGGGCGGGGAGGCCTTGATGGGCCCGTAGTGCTTGCGGACGAGCTCCATGGTCCGGACCGGATCGATGTCCCCGGCGATGACGAGGACGGCGTTGTTCGGGGCGTAGTAGGTCCGGTAGTAGGCCGCGACCTCGTCCCGGCGCCAGCTCAGGATGTCGCTCATCCAGCCGATGACGTCCCAGTGGTAGGGGTGGGCCATGATGGCCGTGGCCCGGACGTTCTCGCTCAGGATGGCGTCGTTGTCGTTGTCGACGCCCAGGCGGCGCTCCGAGGCGATGACCCCGCGCTCGGACTCGAAGACCTCGGGGACGAAGGACAGGCCCTGCATGCGGTCGGCCTCCATCTCGATCATGGCCTCGAGGGCGGCCGGCGGGAACCAGTCCGTGTAGGCCGTCAGGTCGTCGCCGGTATAGGCGTTGTTGCTGCCGCCGGCGAACTCCATCTTGCGGTCGAACTCGCCGGGGCCGGTCTTGGGCGTGCCGTTGAACATCATGTGCTCGATGAAGTGGGACACGCCCGTCAGACCGGGCCGCTCGTTGCGCGAGCCGACCCGGAAGAACGTGTACAGGGACACGCTCGGGACGTTGTGGTCCTCGACGAGCAGGACCTTGAGCCCGTTGTCGAGGGTGTGGACCTTGACGTCCTCTTTCCGGAAGGACGCCGACAGGGACAGGGCCATGACCAGGGTGGCGACGGCCGGGACCAGGAACCGGGAGATCTTCCTCATTCGGTCACCTCCGCAAGGACCGATTATAACAGGAAACGGTCCGTCTTGCCCGCCGCCTTGACCCCGCGGGCGGTTATAGGATATATAGACCCGGAAGGCTAAGGCCCCTCATGAGCACTCCCGACAGCTCGTTCGATTACGGCCGGTCGCTCAAGACCGTCCGGTCCTATCCCTTCCTCCACAAATTCATCCCCGTCGACCGGCTCATCGTCCGCCCCCTGGCGTCCCTGATCGTCCGCCTGGTGTACAAGACGAGGATCATGCCGAACCAACTGACCTACGCCTCGTTCCTGCTGTCCATGGCCGCGGCCGTCGTCTATTCGGCCGGGCGGCGGCTGCCGGTGGCCGTCGGGGGCGTGCTGGCCCTGCTCTCGGACATCTTCGACAACGCCGACGGCATGCTGGCCCGGGCCAAGGGCCTGGCCAGCCGCTACGGGGCGTTCCTGGACCTGTTCTTCGACCGCATCTGCGACTTCGCCGTGCTGACCGGCGTCACCTTCGGCATCTTCCGGGTCTCGGGCGACCCCCGGGTCCTCATGCTCGGCCTGCTGACGATCGGCTTCTACCTGCTCCAGGTGGGGCTCTTCTACCTCAACAACATCTATATGGGCGTGTCCAACAACGGGGAAGGAGCCGAGGCCAAGAACCTGGCCGTGTTCGTCATCTTCGTCTGTTCCGTCTCCGGCTGGCCGCTCGGGATCCTCCTCGGCGTCTTCGTGATGGGCTCCCTGGGGACCTTCATCAAGCTGATCACCTTCATCAGGAAGGGACGGGACGCTCAGGCGGCGGCGACCCGCTGACCGGGGCGCCGCTCCGCTTCCTCATCAGGGGGACGACCCCGATCCCGGCCCAGATCAACCCGACGACCCGGCGGATCAGGATGACGGCCATCCCCGAGGACATCTCGATGCGGAGCAGGGCGAAAAGCGACACGTAGGTCAGCTCGTACACACCGACCGAGCCCGGCACGGGCAGGAACGAATAGAACGACCCCAGGGTGACGATGAGAAAGCACTTGAAGAAGGTCGGCGTCTCGCCGCCCAGGAACCGGAAGGTGAAGTAGATCTCGGCGGCCCAGAGCCAGGCCTGGGCGAAGTAGGAGGCGAACAGGGCCAGGAAGAGCCGCGGATGGCGGCCGTAGAAGTCGGCGATGTGGGCGTCGGTCTCGAGGATCTTGTCGCGCCGGTTCTCGAGGAAGGGGACGCGGATCTTGAGCTTCCGGAGCGTGTCCAGGCCCCAGCCGAACAGGCCCTGGCGCTGTTTGAGGACGAGGAAGACGAGCAGCAGGACGAGGACGGCGATGGCCGCGAAGAGCTCGATCTTCTGGCGCCGCGGCAGGGCGAACTCGGTGATGAGGAAGACGACCGACAGGGCCACCGTGGCCAGGCCGGCCAGGAACTCGACGGTCTTGTCGACGACGACCGTGGCCAGGCACTTGTTCCGGCCGACCCGGTCCAGGCAGAAGATACGGACCGTCTCGCCGCCGATGTTGCCCGCCGGGGTGAGATAGCTGACGGCGTAGCCGGCGATGCGGGCCCCCAGGATGTGGCCGAAGGGGACCCGCTCCCCCGAGGCCACGAGCAGGGCCCGCCAGTTGACGGCCCGGACGAGCCAATAGAGGAGGCGCAGGCCCATGAGGGCGGCGACCTCGAGAAGGCTGAGGCGGCCGATGGCCCGCAGGATCTCCCGCGGCCCCGTCCGGACGATGAGGTAGACGAACAGGGCTACGCCGGCCCAGCCGACGAGTCTGAGGACGAGGGTCCCGGCCTTGGACCCGGACGGCGGGGCGCCGCCGCTCTCCCGTCCGACCCGGCCCAGCCTGAACATGCTTGACTCTCCTCGAGGGTTGGCCTATTTTAGTCCCCTGTACCCGGAAAAGCAAAAAACGTGATCGACCTCTTCCCTTCCCCGAAACGAGCCGCCGCCCTCGGCCTGGCCGTCCTTACGGGCCTGGCCGCGATGGCCGTCCCCCCGGCGGCCCGGGCCGAGGGGATCCCCTTCTCCCTGGCCGTCCCCGCCGCCGGGCCCCGGCCGGCCGCCTTCTCTCTGGCCGCTCCGGCATCGGGAACGCCCGAGGACGCCGAGAAGCCGGTCCCGGACGCGGCCGTCATGCCCAAGCGGACCAAGCGGGCCCTGCTCGAGCTCGGCGTCGTAGCCGTCTATTCGACCGTCCGCTACTGGTCGGACTACCACCGCTGGGTCGAGGACTGGCAGTACGAGCTGACCTGCGAGGACCAGTACCGCCGCTTCCTGACGACCGAGGCCATCCGCTTCGACTCCAACAATTACGTCACCAACTGGACCCATGTCATCGCCGGGGCCTTCTACTACCAGATGGCCCGGACGAACTACCTGGACTGGAAAGAGTCCCTGCTGGCCGCCTTCGTCTCCTCGCTGTCCTACGAGTACGTCTCGGAGTGGCGCGAGGTCATCTCCATCAACGACATGTTCATGACGACCTTCGGGGCCATTTCGCTCGGGGAGGCCTGGTACCAGCTGTCCGATCTCTTCCACCACAGCCAGTCCCCGGTCCGCCGGGCCCTGGCCTTCATGAACCCGGTCAACGAGTTCAACCAGCTCCTCGACCGCCGCCGACCGGCTTCCCGGCTCTATGACGCTCCCGGCTGGTCGGCCTTCTCGTTCTCGGCCGGCTGGCGTCACGCCTCCGAGACCGGCCGGCCCGCCTTCGACGCGGCCTGGCTCGGCGTCGCGACCGAGATCATTCGGGTCCCCGAGTACGGCCGGCCCGGCGCTTTCCGGCGGGTCCTGAAGGACATCTCGCTGAGCCAGCTCGATATCGACGTCGCCCTGCGGCGGCGCCAGCCCGAGGACACCCACCTGCGCGGCGGGGCGTCCGAGGAAGTGGACCTCTACGCCCGGGTCGTCCCCATGGCCTGGTACCGCCAGGACATCGACGATGCGGGCCGGGGCTACGCCCTGTCGCTCGGCCTGGGCTCGGCCTTCTCCTACGTTCGCAAGCGGCCGACGGTGTACGACGCGACGAGCGTCCAGGTCCACATCGATCCCCTGCCGGGGACGCCGACGGATTTTCGCGACAAGACGTCGGTGACCCACCTCTTCGGGCCGGTCCTCGACTGGACGCGGTTCGGGCGCGGCGTCAAGGTCCGCGTCGTCGCCGACGCCTACGCCGACTTCGCCATGATGAACGCCTACGCCTTCAACGCCTATTCGGCGTCCCACTCCATCGAGGGGATGAAGACGACGCTGGCCTATTTCGGCTACCACTACGCCCTGGGGGCCAGCGCCTCGGCCCGGATCGATCTCGATTGGCGCGGTTTCCGACTCCGCGGCCTGGCCGGCGCCCACGCCTACGGGTCGTGGGAGAACCGGGACCGCTTCCAGTCGGAACTGACCAACGACGTCCACGCCGCCGACGGCCGGACGCGCCTTCTGCTCAAGGCCGGTTGGGGGCCCGCAGGCTCGCCCCTGAGCGTGTTCGGGGCCGTCGAGTCCATCCACCGGCGGGGCCGGATCGGGGACTTCCGGGCGAGCGGCACCGAGACGCGAACGTTCGCCGGGTTGACCTGCCTGTTCTGAGCCCGAGGCGGCCGCCCCGGCGCTTTCCCGCCTCCCTAGCGCTTGCCGACGATCTCCCAGCCCCGGTCGCGGGCCAGCCGTCTCAGCCGCCGGTCGCCGTGGACGACGACCGGATGGCCGACGAGCTCGAAGACGGGCAGGTCCGAGATGCGGTCGGCCAGGGCCCAGGACCCCGCCCAGTCGATGCCCTCGGGATCGACGCGCTTGTAGAGGGCGACGATCTTGCCCGGCCCGTAGGCGAAGACGCCCGTCTTCCGGCCGGTGAGCCGCCCGCCGGCGACCTCGAGCTCGGTGCCGATGAGGACCTCGGCCTCGAGCCGGTCCTTGAGCTGGTCGACGAGGATCTGGAGGGAGCCGGACAGCAGGACGATGCGGCAGCCCTGTCCCTTGAGGTCGAGGATCTTCCGGCGCAGGTCGTCGGGGACGGCCTTGCGGAGGAAGGCCCGGCCGTAGGCCTGGGCCCACCCCGCGACCTCTTCGGGGGCGCGGTCCTTGAGGATGCGGGCGTTGGCCCCGAGGGCGGGGCGGAAGCCCAGCCGGAGGGTGTCGCGGAGGAGCGACAGGAGGAACCCGGCCAGGCGCAGGAAGCCGGCGTGGCCGTGGGCCAGAAGGTGGAGGTAGAACATGCGCTCGGCGTTCATCCCCTGCAGGAGGGTGCCGTCGAGGTCGATGACGGCCAGACGCGTGCCGCGGGGGAAGGAGATGCGGGCGCTCGGGGTCGTCGTCATATCCGGAGAGGCGGGCGGGAGGACCGGGCCGCCCGTCGCGACGGCAGATATAACACAGCCGCCGGGGCGAGTCAAAACGCCGTCAGCGGGCCCGCGGCTTGACGTCCTTGGCGATGAGCAGGGTCGTCGGGTCGAGCTTCAGGCGCAGGTCCTTCGGGGCCAGGCGGCCGTGGTCCTGGACCAGATTGAAGTGGACGTGGTCGCCGTGGTGCTGGAGGGAGATGAGGACGTCGACGACCCCCAGGTAGGCTTCGAGCTCGCGGGGGATGCCGCGGTCGTCGAAGAGGGGCTCCTCGCCCTTGAGCGAAGCGCTGAACCAGACCTCGAGGCCGAGGCGGCCGGCGAAGTCCTTGAATTTCCGCAGCTCCTCCGGGCCGGCCGCGGCGAAGTCGAGGCCGTCGACGATGACCGTCTCGGCCCGGAAGTTGGCGTGGACGATCATGGCCTCGAGGCTGCGCAGGACCTGCTCCGTCCGGGCGCCGTCCTGCTTGAAGTTCATGATGACCCGGTGGCGGATGAGCTCGTCGACCTCGGCCAGGGCGGCCCGCATCTTCGGCTTCTTGGCGATCTCCTTGAAGATGTCCTCGTACCAGGTGATGATGTGGTCGACCCGGCTGGCGTAGGAGACGTGGATGACGGGCTTCTCCTGGAGGAGCTTGTCGGCCGCGATGTGGACGAGGCAGGCCGTCTTGCCGACGCCCTTGCGGCTGGCCAGCACGCCGATGTGGCCCCGGCCGAGGCCGCCGGAGATCGACTTCTCGAGGATGCGGAGGGGGCTCCGCTTGATGAGTTCTTCCTTGACCGTGAGCGTCATGATGGTCCTCTCCGTTATCTCTGGGATTCTTGGCGCTGCTTCTCGAGGTGCGCGGCCGTCAGCTCCTCGGCGATGAATGACGGCACCCGGCCGTATTTCAGGAACTCCATCGTGAACTCGGCTTTGCCTTGGGTCAGGGAGCGCAGGACGGTCGAGTAGCCGAACATCTCGGCCAGGGGCACTTCGGCGTCGACACGCGAGAACTGGCCGTCCTCGACCGAGCTGACGATCGTGCCCCGCCGCTGACTGATGGTGGCGAAGACGTTGCCGGCGAACTCCGTCGGGCCCTCGACCGAGACCTTCATGATGGGCTCGAGGATCTGGGGCTTGGCTTTCGGGTAGACCTGGCGGAAGGCGCCCTGGGCGGCCGTCTGGAAGGCGATGTCCGAGGAGTCGACGGGGTGGTACTGCCCGTCGGCGACGACGACCCTGACGCCGACGACGGGAAAGCCGATGAGCGAGCCCTTCTTCATGGCCGCCCGAAAGCCCTTGTCGCAGGAGGGGATGAACTCGCGCGGGATGCGGCCGCCCTTGACCTCGTTGGCGAACTCGTAGCCGCCCTTGGCCAGGGGCTCGAGCCGGCCGCTGACCCGGGCGTACTGGCCGGAGCCGCCGGTCTGCTTCTTGTGGGTGTAGTCGAACTCGACGGCCTGGCCGATGGCCTCGCGGTAGGCGACCTGGGGCATGCCGGTCCGGACCTCGGCCCGGTACTCGCGCTTCATGCGCTCGATGTAGACGTCGAGGTGGAGCTCGCCCATGCCCTGGATGATGGTCTGGCTGGACTCGGGGTCGACGTGGGTCCGGAAGGTCGGGTCCTCCTTGGTGAACCGGTTGAGGGCCTTGGCCATGCGGTCGGCGGCGTTCTTGTCGACCGGTTCGATGGCCAGCGAGATGACCGGCTCGGGGACGTAGATGGCCGTCATGGCCAGGTTGAGCCCGGGGGCGCAGAAGGTGTCGCCCGAGGCGCACTCGACCCCGAACAGGGCCACGATGTCGCCGGGGCCGGCCTCGGCGATCTCGGACATGGTGTCGGCGTGCATGCGGACCAGGCGGCCGACCTTGATCTTCTGCCCGGAGCGGGTGTTGACGAGCTCGTCGCCCTTGCGCAGGCTCCCCTGGTAGATGCGGATGTAGGTCAGCTGGCCGTAAGGGCCGTCCTCGAGCTTGAAGGCCAGGGCCACGGTCTTGGCGGCCGGGTCCGACGACAGGGTCAGCTCGACCCCCTCCCGGTCGAGGTCGATGGCCCGGTTCTCGACCTGGGACGGGTCAGGGAGGTAGTCGACGACGGCGTCGAGGAGGGGCTGGATGCCCTTGTTCCGGTACGCCGAGCCGACGAAGACGGGGATGATCTCGCGGGCCACCGTGGCCCGGCGGACGGCGGCCTTGACCAGGGCCTCGGTGGCGCGCCCTTCGATGGCGGCCTCCATGAGCTCGTCGCAGTGCATGGACACGGCGTCGAGCATCTCCTCGCGCCGCCGGGCGGCCTCCTCGGCGTAGGCGGCGGGGATGTCCTCGACCCGGATGACCTCGCCCTCGGGGCCGTCGAAATAGAGGGCCTTCATGGCCACCAGGTCGATGATGCCCTCGAAGGCGCTCTCGAGGCCGATGGGCAGCTGCATGAGGACGGCCTTGCGGCCGAGCTTCTCGACGAGCTGGTCCCGGACCTTGACCGGATTGGCCCCGACGCGGTCGACCTTGTTGACGAAGGCGATGAAGGGGACGTTGTACCGGCGCAGCTGGCGGTCGACCGTGATCGTCTGGGACTGGACGCCGCCGACCGAGCAGAGGACCAGGATGGCCGAGTCGAGGACCCGCAGGGAGCGCTCGACCTCGATGGTGAAGTCGACGTGGCCCGGGGTGTCGATGATGTTGACCGAGTGGCCGTCCCAGCCGACGTTGGTCGTGGCCGAGGCGATGGTGATGCCCCGCTCGCGCTCGAGGTCCATGGAATCCATGGTCGCGCCCACGCCGTCCTTGCCCTTGACCTCGTGGATCTTGTGGATCTTCTTGCAGTAGAAGAGGATCCGCTCCGTCAGGGTCGTCTTGCCGGAGTCGATGTGGGCGCTGATGCCGATGTTGCGCATTCTGGCGATGTCGCTCGTCATGGACCTATGCCTTTCGAAGATTCACGCCTGCCGGGTCTGTCGGATGTCGCTGGTTTCTTCCGGTGAGGGATCGACGGACGTACCGATAACGAACAGGTGAGCTGCCATTATAGCCGAAACCGGGCCCGGGCTCAAGGGCCTCGGGAGGGGCGGCCGTCCTCTTGGGCGGACGGCTCCAGTCCGGCGTCCCCTGGGGAGGACGCCTGCGGGAGGGACCTTCTCTTGACAAACGGGGCACGGAAATTGCATATATCCGGGCAAGACCATGATCGCCCTGCCTGCGCGCCGGGCCGACGGCCTTCGCCGGACGGGGGAGGAGAGGGAAAATGATGAGCGACCGGATCCGCCGCGCGTTCTGTGGGCCGGCCGTCTGGCTGGCCGTCCTGGCCATGGCCTCCTGTTCCGCCTCGGGCGGGGGAGGGGACGGCGGTGACGGGGACGGCGTCAACGCCAAGGCCATCCCGGCCACGACCATGAACTACGTCGTCTTCGCCTGGAACGACCTCGGCATGCACTGCCTCAATCCGGACTATGACACGGCGGTCATCCTGCCGCCCTACAACACGGTCTGGGCCCAAGTCGTCAAGCGCGGCGACCCGCCCGAGATCGTCACCGCCGGCCTGCGCGTGGAGTATGCCATCCACAACAACACCTATTCCTACGGCAAGCGCAGCTACGGCCAGTTCTGGGACTACATGCCCGACCTGTTCGGCGTTTCCCTGCCCCACGACCTGGGCCTCAACCTGGAGGACCCGGGCATTCACAACGGCCTCTCGGGCACGATGGTGGTCAAGGGCGATCACTTCCAGGTCAACGGCGTCCCGGTCGTGCCGGTCGACGATGCCAACGTCTATAACCCCTATCAGCTGATGGACGTCACCGTCCGCGATGCCTCGAGCGGGGCCGTGCTGGTCCAGACCCAGGCCACCGTACCGGCGTCCGACGAGTTCAACTGCGGCAAGTGCCACGGCGCCACGCCCCTGCTCGACGTCCTCCAGAAGCACGACGAGGAGGAGGGGACCGCCCTGGTCGCGGCCCGGCCGGTCCTGTGCGCCTCGTGCCACGGCAGCCCGGCCCTCGGCCAATCCGGCCCCGGCTCCTCCGGCCTCTATATGTCCCGGGCCATCCACGGCTTCCACGCCAACCGCGGCGCGGGCTGCTACGACTGCCACCCCGGCCAGACGGCCAAGTGCAACCGCAGTGTCGCCCACACGGCCGCCGACGGCAACTGCGTCGCCTGCCACGGCACCATGCAGGACGTCGCCAGCTCGGTCGCCAACGGCAGCCGGGTCCCCTGGGTCAACGAACCGAAGTGCGCGACCTGCCACGCCGGGATCGCCGAGGTCGACACGGCCCTGAACCTGTACCGGAACGCCAACGGCCACAACGGCCTATCCTGCCCGGCCTGCCACAGCAGCCCCCACGCCGTCGTCCCCAGCTCCCAGGCCTCCGACAACCACCAGGCCGTCCAGTACCAGACGACGGTGGCCACGATCGGCAGCTGCAAGGTCTGCCATTCGAGCTCCAAGGGCGAGGGCATCGAGGAGTTCGGCGAGGCCCACGGCGGCTCGCGGGCGACGGCCTGCCGGGTCTGCCACACGGCGGGCCCGTCGCCGACGGCGTCGCGCTGGCCGCACCAGTTCCAGTGGAAGAGCCGCTGACCCGGCGGGGCGGCGGCGACGGGCGGGGTTGTTCCCGGGGCGCCCGGGCCCTATAATGGCCGAGACGACCTCAGGAGGCCCGCATGCGCAAGACCGCCCTCGCCCTGTCCCTGTTCGCCCTGTGCTTCGCCCTTCCGGCCCCGGCCGGGCCCTGTCCTTCGGCCGCCGGGCAGGCTCCGCCCGCCTTCGACGACTATTTCGTCGACCGGGCCCTGAGGATCGACCTCTACCAGGCCGGCGACGCCAAGGACGAGCGTATCACCGTCCACCGGATCGCCGCCGAGGGGGCCTGGCCGGAGACCAAGACCGGTCTCCTGCCGCCCTTCGACCAGGGCCGCTACGTCCTCGAGGTCGTCGACGCCGCCTCCAACCGCATCATCTTCCGGCGCGGCTTCGACACGATGTACGCCGAGTACAAGACGACCTCCCCGGCCCTGGCCGGCGAGGTCCGGGTCTTCGAAAGGTCCGTCCGCATCCCCGAGCCCAAGCGGCCCGTCCTGTTCACGGTCGCGGCCCGGGACCGCAACAATCTCCTGCGCCCTGTCTTTGTCCGGTCCATCGACCCGTCCGACTACCACATCGTCCGGGAGAGCCCGGCGGCCGGGGACGAGGTCTTCATCCTCCAGGAGAAGGGCGATCCTCATGACAAGGTCGACTTCGTCTTCGTGGCCGAGGGCTACACGGCCGCGGCCCGGGACAAGTTCCGGGCCGACGCCGGCCGGATGACCGACTTCCTCTTCGATCTCGAGCCCTACAAGTCCCTCCGGGACCGTTTCAACGTCCGGGCCGTCTTCCGGCCTGCGCCGGAGGCGGGCATGGACGAACCGCGCCAGCGGGCCTACCGGAAGACCGTCCTGGACGCCTCCTTCAACGCTTTCGACCTCGACCGCTACATGCTCATCGAGGCGGACCACCGGATGCACGAGATCGCCGGCCAGGTCCCCTACGACGCCCTCATCGTCCTCGTCGACAGCAAGCGCTACGGCGGCGGCTCCATCGCCTTCGACTACTGCGTGACGACCGTCGACCACCCCCGCAGCCCCGAGGTCTTCGTCCACGAGCTCGGCCACTCCTTCGGCGGCCTGGCCGACGAGTACTACCAGTCCGAGGTCTCCTACAACGAGTTCTACCCCAAGGGCGTCGAGCCCCTCGAGCCCAACATCACGGCCCTGCTCGACCCCGCCGACGTCAAGTGGAAGGGCCTGCTCGCGCCCGGGATCGGCGTCCCGACCGAGTACGGCAAGGAACGGACCGAGGCCCTCCAGGCCGAGATGAGGGAGGCCCGGGCGGCCGGGGACAAGGCCGTCGCCGCGGCCAAGGCCAAGGGCGCGTCGGCCGGGGAGCTGAAGAAGCTCGAGGACCGGCGCAAGGCCGCCGAAGCGGCCTTGAGGGTCCAGATCGAGGAGGTCAGGAAGCGCTACGCGGACCTCGTCGACAAGGTCGGGGTCTTCGAGGGCGCCGGCTACGCGTCCAAGGGACTCTACCGGCCGCAGATCTACTGCATCATGATCGGCAACCCGAAGAACGAGTTCTGCAAGGTCTGCCAGGCGGCCATCGCCCGGATGATCGACTTCTACGGCAAGTAGGCGGCCGCGCCGCGGGCGCCTACTTCTGCGGCCCGGTCATATTCTTGAAGTCGATGACCGGGATGACCTTGTCCGGCATGATGCCCCACTGGACGTTGGGGGCCAGCTTCTGGACGAACTCCCACTGGATGATGGTCGGGTTCTTGGTCAGGGCGGCCTGGCGGATCTCGATGCTCTTGGCATCGCCCTCGGCCTCGACGATCTTCTGCTCCTTGCGGATCTTCTCCTGCTCGAGCTTGTTCTTCTCGGTGGTGATGTTCTCCAGGGCGATCTGCTTCTCCTCGAGCGTCTTGGCATACTCGGGCGTGAAGGTGATGTTGCGGATGACGATCTCGTCGAGGATGAGGCCGTTGGCCTGGAACTTGGGGGAGATCTCGTCGAACAGGGCCTGCTGGGCGTCGTAGCTCTTCTTGGTGTAGAGGTCGTAGGCGGCGAACTTGGTCGGCACCCGGCGGCCCGAGCCGCGGATCTCGGTCTTGACGACCTTCTCGACGTACTCCCGCTCCGAACCGAGGTTCTGGAGGATCCAGGCGGCCTTGCCCGGCTGGATCATGAACCGGGCCGTCAGGCCGACCCGGATCTGCTGGCCGTCCGAGGTCAGGGCGGAGACGATGATGTCGGGGTAGTCGGCCTCGCTCGACTGCGGCGTGTCGGAGGCCTCGTAATTCTTCTTGAGGGTGGGGAAGATGACGACCTTGTCGATGAACGGGACGATGACGTGCAGGCCGGGCTTGAGCTCCTGGCGCACGGCGCCGAGGCGCTTGACGACCCCGACCGTCCCGGCCTGGACCGTGACCATGGCCTGGAAGAGTAGGGCGATGGCGATGACGACGACGAGGAGGCCGACGGCCAGGCCCCTTTTGCCGCGGAGCCAGGCGTTGAAGCCGCCGCTGCCGAGCTTGTCGCGTTGGGCGATCAGGGCGCCCATGAGGAAGATGCCGAAGACGAAGGCGATGAAATAACCGGCCATGGTGGTCCTCCTGTGGGGATTCGGGTTCCGGCCGATTATAACCCGGACGGGCGGGAGAGGGAAGGACCGTTATCGGGCCGACTCGATGACGCCGCCGCCGACGACCGTGTCGCCGTCGTAGAGGACGGCCGATTGGCCCGGGGCGATCGCGGCGACCGGCTCGGCGAAGGCGACGCGGGCCCGGCCCCCGGGGAGCGGCGAGATCTCGGCCGCGACGGGGCGCCCGGCCGAGCGGACCTTGACCCGCCCCGAGACCGGGGCCTCGAGCGCCGCGAACGGGCCCCAGACGCAGTCGCCGATCGTGGCCTCGCGGCGGAAGGTCTCGGCCTCCGGGCCGACGACGAGGGTGTTCGCGGCGGCGTCGATGGCGACGACGTAGAGCGGGACGGGGGAGGAGAGGCCGAGGCCCTTGCGCTGGCCGACCGTGTAGCCGCGGACGCCGCGGTGGCGGCCGAGGACGCGTCCGTCGCGGTCGACGATGTCGCCGGCGTCGCCGGGCCCGCCGAGAAGGTCGGCGATGTCGCCGTCGTAGAAGTCCTGGCTCTCGGGGCGGTCGTGGACGGGCAGTCCGGCCTCGCGGGCCGCGGCGCGGACCCGGTCCTTGTCGAGGCCGCCGAGCGGGAAGAGGGCGGCCGCGAGCTGGTCCTGGCTCAGGCGATAGAGGAAATAGGACTGGTCCTTGCGGGCGTCGGCGGCCCGCTCCAGGACCAGGCGCCCGGCGGTGGGATGGCGCGCGATCCGGGCGTAGTGGCCGGTCGCGAAGCGGTCGAAGGCGATCCCCGCGGCCCGGGCCGCCTCCGGCAGGACCCCGAACTTGACGGCGGGGTTGCAGCGGACGCAGGGGTTCGGGGTCGTCCCGGCGGCGTAGGCCTCGCGGACGTAGCGGAGGACGGCCTCCTCATAGGCGGCCGAACAGTCGAGGACGCGGAAGGGGATGCCCAGGTGGGCGCAGACGCCTTCGGCGGCCCGGACGTCCGCGGCCTCGTCGCGGCCGAAACAGGCGCTCCGGGCGGCGGCCGCGGCCGGAAGGTCCGGGCCGGGCCAGGTCCGCATCTGGACGCCGGTGACGTCGTGCCCTTCGCGGAGGAGGAGGAGAGCGGCGACGGAGGAGTCCACCCCGCCGCTCAGGCCGACGGCGACCTTCATCGGGGCTTGCCGGCCGGGACGGGCGCTCCGGCGACGGCCCGGTTGAGGCTGCCGGTCCGGAAGCCCTCGACGTCGACGGCGATCCAGTGGTAGCCGAGGGCGCGGAGCCTGCGGACGATCCGCCGGGCCGTCTCGGGCCTCACGAGGCGGGGCAGGTCGGCCGCCGGGACCTCGATGCGGGCCAGGCGGTCGTGGTGCCGGAGCCGGACGACGGGGAAGCCCAGGCCCCGGACGTACTTCTCGCCGGCCCGGATCCTGTCGAGGGTCTCCGTCGTGATGGGCGTGCCGTAGGGGACGCGGCTGGCCAGGCAGGGGTTGGCCGGCTTGTCCCAGGTGGCCAGGCCGAGCCGGCGCGACAGGGCCCGGACGTCCTTCTTGGCGAACCCGGCCAGGATGAGCGGGCTGACGACGCCGCGCTCCTCGGTGGCCCGGCGGCCGGGCCGGTAGTCGGAGAGGTCGTCCGTGTTGGCCGCGTCGTAGACGGCGTCGATACCGCGGGCCCGGGCCAGTTCGAGGATGCGGCCGAACAGCTCGCCCTTGCAGTGGTAGCAGCGGTCGGCCGGGTTGGCGGCGAAGGCGGCGCAGGCCAGCTCGTCGGTCTCGAGGAGGACGTGCTCGACGCCGAGGGCCCGGGCGGCCCGGCGGGCGCCGGCCAGCTCCTCGGCCGTGTACGTTTGGGAGACGCCGGTCACGGCCACGACGTTCTCCCGGCCGAGGACGTCCCGGCAGACCCGGAGCAGGAGCGTGGAGTCGACGCCGCCGGAGAAGGCGACCACGGCCTTCTGGCGGCGGCCGACGACGGCCTCGAGCCGGGCGGCTTTGGAGACGGGCCGCGGCATTCAGCCCTGCCTCAGGGCCCAGTCCCGGAGCTTCTCGTATTCGATCTCGCCGCAGAGGGCGTCCTTGGTCTCCGGGTTGAGGAAGGCCGGGACGCGCAGCTGGCCGCCGCACTTGGGTTTGAGGACGTCCTGGTAGCCGCGCATGAGGTCCTGGTTGGCCTCGTCGTGCCAGACCTCGCGCTTGTCGAACCGGACGCCGGTCTCGGCCTCGAGCTTCTCGACCCGGGGCATCATGCGGTGGCAGTGGGGGCATTCCTGCCCGTGGAACATCAGCAGCTTGGCCATCAGGTCCTCCTGACGAAGAGGCCGCACCAGCACTCCCCGTCCTTGATCCCTTTGTATGTCTCGTGGACCGTGAAGTTGCAGGGGCAGATGATGCGCAGGTCCTCGTCCCAGTCCTTGGTCCGGACCCGGCAGGGGCAGAACTTGAGGCCGTACTTGGCCTCGTTCTCCGAGATGCCCTTGAGGAGCAGGTCGACCCGCTCGCGGTCCGGGTTGACCCGGAACTCGTTCCCCGCGGCGAAGCGCTCGATGGCCGCCGGGAAGTCGTCGGGCGTCACGGCCGTGTCGGGCCCCAGGCCGAGGATCGTGCGGGCCTCGGCGGCCGAGATCTCGACGTAGGCGTTGAGCACCTTGCAGGTCGGGCAGAGCTCCGGGGGGGCGATCCCGTAGTGGATGTCGTTGCAGACGAAACACCGCCAATAGCGCTTTTTCACGGTCCCTCCGCCCCTATACTCTACTATATCCGTAGGAAATGGGAAAGAGGGGGAGATCAAAATCGGTGCCAGGTCTTCACACGCCCAGGGGAGGATCGGCGTTTGTGAATGCCAGGCACCGACTTGGCCGCCGTCTTGGCCGGCTTAGAAGTTGATGACGATGGAGGTCGTCAGGAACGTGTCGAGCTTCTTCAGGGGCACGAAGACGGTCAGGCCGGTCGGGTCGCCGACGAGGTCGAAGAGAGGCAGGCCCTGGAGCGCTGGCTGGTGCGTGTAGAGCGTCCGCAGGCTGACCTTGAGGGCCAGCGACTTCGACAGCGAGGCCGTGACCGAGTTGGCCCAGTCGAAGCGCCAGTCCGGGGTGTCCTTGAGGTTTTCGTCCAGGATGAAGGCCGAGGAGAAGGACGAGCTCTCGAAGAGCTTCTGGTCCGCCGTCACGCTGAAGCGCAAGCCGCCGAACGATTCCCAGTCGAGGCCGACGAACTGGCGCAGGGTGTAGGTCACGCCGGCCGAGGTCTTGATCTGCGTCCGCGGCTTCTCGATCCAGGCGTAGCCGAATCCCAGCGTCGCGATGAGCCGGTCGTCGATGCCGGCGAACCGGTTGCGGTCCCAGCTCGCGCCGGCCTGGCCGAGGAGCTTCTTGGAGATGCGCCGGTCGTACTGGCCGGCCAGGAGGTAGTTCTCGGCCACTTTCCGGGTGATCGATTGCTCGAGGACGTCGAAGTCGGTCTCCGTGCCCCGGGCCGTCCGGGTCGTCGTCGTGGCGTTGCTCTTGAGGACGTAGCTCTTGAAAAGGAGCGTGTCGTTGGTCCACTTGCGGCTGAACGAGGTCCCGAAGCTGAGGGCCGAGGTCGAGGTGTTTCCGCCCGTGACGACGTAGCTCAATTCGGCCGTGGCCACCCAGGGGCCGAACAGGCCGGGCTTCTTGTCCTCCTTGCCGAGGGCGGCCCCGGTCAGGAGCAGGATCGTCAGGCCGAGGGCCGCGGGGGCGCCGGGCCCGCGGCGGCTCGTCGGTGTCTTCGCCATGTCGGTCTCTCCTTGCGCGTGAGTCCCAGTCGATTATTAAAACCAGTGGTCCGGACGCTGTCAAGGGTTTTCCCGTCCCCCCGGGGGTGAAAAGATCCTGCCCGGGGTTAGCCGCGGCGGGCGTCGAAGTAGAGGGCGGCCGCGCCGAGGACGGCGATGTTCTCGGTCTCCGAGACCTCGATCTTCAGGCGGTCCTTGGCGATCGAGTAGGCGTACGAGGCGAAGGCCTCCCAAAGGGCCTCGCGGAAGAAGGCGTAGGACCTGCTGACCGAGCCGCCGAGGACGATGATCTCCGGGTCGACGGCGTAGCAGACGGCCTTGACGGCCTCGCCCAGGTGGCGGCCGAACTCGGCGAAGACGGCCAGGGCCCGCGCGTCGCCCTTCTCCGCCCGCCCGGCCAGCTCCTTGCCCGTGACGCCGTGGACCCGCTCGAAGAACTGGCCGCTGGCGTAGGCCTCGAAGTTGCGGTCGAGGTAGGGCAACATGCCGAACTCGCCGGCCCCGCAGTTGACCCCGGAATAGAGCCGGCCGTTGGCGATGATGCCCGAGCCGAGCCCGGTGCCGACGATGAGCCCGACGGCGCTGTCGTAGGGCCGGAGCTTGCCGTAGATCTTCTCGCCGGCGGCGAACGAGTTGGCGTCGTTGTTGACGAAGGCCGGGCGCCGGTAGCGTTCCTCGAGGCGGGCCTTGAGCGGCACCTTGGTCCAGGAGGGGATGTTCTGGACGTCGCAGACCGTGCCGGTCGCGAGGTCGATGATCGAAGGCACGCCGGCCCCGATGCCGGCCACGTCGTCGCGCATGACGGCGTCGACGGCGCCGAAGAGGTCCTCGAGGACCTCCTCGGCGGTGCCGCGGCCGCGCACGGGGACCGACCGGACCTCTTCCAGGCGTCCGTCCACGACCCGGCCGGCCCGGACGTTGGTCCCGCCGAGATCGACGCCGACGACGGCCGGATCGCTCACGCCGCCTCCGCCTTTCGCTTCTTCAGTCTGACCGTCTTGTTCGTGATGAGAGGCTTGGCCCACAGCCCGATCGACAGGATGTAGCCCAAGGTCAGGTACAGGACGAACATCCCCTGGCGCAGGCCGAGAAGACCGCCCAGGAAGCCGATGAGAGGCGGCATGAGGGCCCCGCCGATGATCCCCGTGCAGAGGATGCCCGAGAAGGAGCCGTGATGGCTGGGGACCGAGTTCAGGGCCAACGAGAAGATGACCGGCCACATGACGGAAGCGGCAAAGCCCATGAGCGGGAACATGACCAGCGCCCAGGCCGCCGGCCCGAACAGGGCCAGAGTCAGGAAGACCAGGGCCGCCGCCGTGAAGCCCAGGAGGACCTTGCGGCTGTCCATGACCTTCAGCAGGACGAGTCCCAGCACGCCCCCGACCGTCATCAACAGCCAGAACAGGGCCACCCGCGAAGCGCCGACGGTCTGGGGATCCAGACCGTGATAGGTCTTGAGGAACTTCGAGATCCAGAACGAGACGCCCTGCTCGGTCCCGACGTAGGCCATGATGCCGAGGAAGAACAGGACGACGGTCCGGTCTCTGAACAGGGACTTATGGGTGGCCCAGGCGCCGGCCCGCTCCTCGTCCTTGCGCACGACGACGGGAAATCTGACCAGGGACAGGACCGCGACCATGAGCAGGAGCACGGCCGCGAAGACCCAGTAGACCGAGACCCAGGCCAGGCCGGGGCCGACCAGGCGGGTCATCAGCCCGATGAGCGGCTTGCTCTCGGCTCTGGGCCGGCCGATGTTCCGGACGAAATAGGAGTAGATGAACGGGCTCAGGAACGAGGCCCCGCCGAAGACGAGCTGGGCCAGGACGGAATTGAAGGCGTAATGCTCCTCGCCGCCCGAGACGCGCAGCAAGGGATTGATGACGACCTGGAGGGCGGCGAAACCGGCCCCGATGAGGAACAGCGAAAGCAGGAAGACGGGGTAGCTCGGCCAGAGCGATATGAACAAGGCCCCGGCCAGGGCCAGGCCGAAAGCAGCCAGCATGACCGGTTTCTCGCGGAAGCGCTCGACGAGCATCCCCGAGGGGATGGACATGACGCCGTAGGCGACGAAGAAGGCGAAGGCCAACAGGCCGACGGACGTGAGGCTGAGCCCGAAGCTCTGGCCGACGTCGGGATTGATGGCCCCGATGACATTGGTGACGAGTGAGATGACGAAGAACGTCAGCATGACCAGGACGACCATGCCGGCCGACCGTCGCGGGGCGTTGTCGTTCATGGGGCCTCCCGTCGTTCGCCCCCTGTTGTAACCCAAATCGCCGTAAAAAAAAAGGGGCCCGCGGGGGCCCCTGTCCGGTTATCGGGAGATACCGGGCTACTTGCCTTTCTGCTCCTTCTCGCGCTGGAGCTCGACGAGGTCGACCGTCTGGGAGAAGTCCCCCAGCAGCCACTTGGCGAAGTAGTCGGCCCGGAGCCAGAACCAGTAGTCGCCCATGTCGCCGTAGCCGTGGCGCTGGCCGGGGAAGACGAAGAAATCGAAGCGCTTGTTGGCCTTGATGAGGGCGGCGGCCAGGCGCAGGGTGTTGGCCGGGTGGACGTTGTTGTCGATGTCGCCGGTCGTGATGAGGAGGCGGCCCTTGAGGTTCTTGGCGATCTCGGAGTTCTTTTCGATGGCGTACTCGAACTTGACGCCGCCGTCCTTGTCCGTGATCTCCTTGACGCCGTGGTGCTTCTCGCTCCACCAGCGGTTGTAGACGTTGTTCTCGTGGTTGCCCGACGAGGACACGGCGACCTTGAAGAAGTCGGGGTAGACGAGCATGGCCGCCGTCGACATGAAGCCGCCGCCGGAGTGGCCGTAGATGCCGACCCGGTCGATGTCGATGAACGGATGGAGGGCGGCCAGTTGCTCGATGGCCCGCTTCTTGTCGGCCAGGCCGTAGTCGCGGAGGTTGCCGTAGCCGTAGTTGTGGTACCACTTCGACCGGGACGGGTGGCCGCCGCGGTTGCCGACCTCGATGACGACGAAACCGAGCTGGGCCAGGTTCATGCTTTGGCTGCGGGGCACGAAGGTCTTGGAGACGCTCTCGGTCTGCGGCCCCGGATAGACGTAAGCGATGATCGGGTACTTGGCGTTGGCGTCGAAGTCGAAGGGCTTGTACATGACGCCGTAGAGGTCGGTGATGCCGTCATCGGCCTTGACCTTGAACGGTTCGGGGTACTTGAAGCCGGCGGCGAGGAGGGCCGTGACGTCGGCCGCCTCGAGCTCGAGGAGGAGGTTCCCGGCCGTGTCGCGGAGATCCGCTTTCGGGGCCGCGTCGACCCGGGAGAAGTTGTCGACGAAGAAGCGGGCCGAGTCGTTCATGGACGGCTGGTGCGAGGCGTCGCCCTTGTCGAGCGGCCGCAGCCCCGAGCCGTCCAGGCCGACCCGGTAGAGGTGGGTGTAGTAGGGGTCCTCGCCCGGCTCGCGGCCGCAGGCCAGGAAGTAGAGGACGCGGGCCTTCTCGTCGACGCGGGCGATGCCCTGGCCGACGAACTCGCCCGAGGTCAGCTGGGCCTTGAGCCGGCCGTCGCCGTCGTAGAGGTAATAGTGGCCCCAGCCGTCGCGCTCGGACCACCAGATCATCTCCTTGCCGCCGCCGAGGAGCCAGGGGTCCTGGGCCTCGACGTAGGTGTTGAGGCGCTCCTCGATCAGGACCTTGACCTCGCCCGTGGCCGTGTCGGCGACGCAGACGTCGTAGCCGTGGAGGTCGCGCGACTGGCGGCCGAAATAGAGCCTGTCGGACCCGTCGGCCAGCCACATGGCCGGCGGCGGGAACTCCTTCTCCCGGTCGAGGGCCTGGCGCGGGGCGGTGAAGATGTCGAAGGTCGGGTCCTTGAACTTGTCGGCCTTGACCTTGACCTTGGCCTTGGAGGCCAGGTCGAGGACGAGGATCTCGGGCTGGGGCTGGTTCTCCTCGCCGGGCATCTCGTAGCGGTAGGTCTCGAGCGTCGGCCGGGGATCGGCCAGGGAGTTAATGACCCACAGGTCGGCGACCTTGCGCTCGTCGCTGCGGACGAGGGCGATCTTCCTGGAATCCTTGGACCAGACGACCATCCCGGCCGGGGCCCGGAAGTCCTTGCGGTCCTTCTCGTCCTTCTGGAACTCCTTCTTGTCCTCGTCGTTGAGGGTGCGGGCGTAGGAGTAGTGCTCCTCGCCGTCCTCCGTCAGCTGGACCTCCTTGACGGCCTTGTCGTCGGCCTTCTTCTGGGCCAGCTTGAAGCTCTCGGCGTCCATCAGGAACAGGTTGTGACCGCGGGCGAAGACGACCGTCTTCCCGTCCGGCGAGACCGAGGCCCAACGGGGCCTCTTGTCGGGGACCTTGTAGTCTTCGATGAGGGAGAGCCTGCCGGTGGCCAGCTCGTAGGTGAAGCCCAGGACCTTGGTCTTCTTCTCCGGCTCCTTGGGCTTGTCGGCCTCCTTGCCCTTGACCTTCTGGGTGTCCTGCTCCTTTTCCTTCTCCTTTTCCTTGTCGGCGTCGAGGTCCTTGGTCTCTTCCTCCTTGGCGATCTCGGAGGCCTTGACGATCTTGCCGTTGACCAGGATGTCGTTGTCCTTGGGCACCTCGATCTCGAACTGGACGGCCGTGTCCTTGTTGACGAACTTGATCGTCTTGATGGGCAGGTGCTGCGCGTCGTAGGGGACGAGGAGGATGCGGGTCAGCTGGGCGGCCATCTTGGCGTTGTCGAAGAGGGGCTTCTTCGACCGGGCCGCGGGATCGACGAGGTACCATTTGCGGCCCTGCGCCGTCTCATAGGTGTACCAGAAGCGGTCGGCCGTCTCGAGCCAGTGGGGCGCGACGGACGTGTCGAAGACGAGCTTGCCGACCTTGGCCGGCGTCCAGCGCGAAGCCAGGTCGTAGTTGGCCTTGCGGGCTTCGGGCGGCGCGGCGGCGACGAGGGCGGCGAGGACGAGGACGGCGGCCGCGAGGGCGGCGGCCCGGATGCGGAAACGCGGGCTCGACATGGATGGGACCTCCGTGACAGGGGATCGGACGTCGTTCGGATGAACGTTAGGGGAGACCATGGCAAGGCCGGGATTATAGCACGTTCCGGGCCCGCTTCAGAACAGGGCCAGGGAGTATTCGCGCAGGCGGGCCCGCCGGGCGTCCAGATCGGGGACGAGGCGGCCGAGCTCCGCCCAAAAGTCCCGGCCGTGTCCGCGGACCCGGGTGTGGACGAGCTCGTGGAGGATGACATAGTCGGCCAGGTCGGGCGGCAGGACCGCCAGGAGGAGGTTGAGCTGGATGCGCCCTGCGCGGGTCGCGCTGCCCCAGATCGTGCCCTGGCGCCGGACGCAGAGCTTGCCGGGCGCGAAGCCGTGCTCGCGGGACAGGATCTCGAGCCGTCCGGCGAGTCCGTCACGGGCGGATCGCCGGTCGATCCGGGCGGCCGCTTCGACGGCCTCGCGGCACCGCTCGCGGGCCAGGCCGATGCGGGCCTGGGCCCGCCGGATCCAGGCCCGCTTGCCGAGGGCGAAGGTGAGGGCCTGGTCGAATGAGCCTCCGGCCGGCAGGACCACCCGGACGCCGCGCAAGGCGCGCACCGTCAGGCCGATCCGCCGGGCCCGCCGGCTCTTGACGAACAGGACGGGCCCGACGCCTTCGAGCGGGACCGTTCGCTCGGTCAATCCTCGTAGTAGAACCGCCGCCGGGCCGACTTGTTGTTGACCTTGTCGGCGTCCAGGGCCCACATGCCGCGGCCGTGCGTGGCGATGACGACGATGTTGTCCCTGGGGTGGATGACCAGGTCGTGGACGTAGACCGTGGGCAGGTTGCCGCCCAGGACGGTCCAGGTCTTGCCGCCGTCGACCGTGACGTAGACCCCCATGTCCGTGCCCAGGTAGAGGACGTCCTTGTTGACGGGGTCCTCGCGGATGACGTTGACCGGGCCGACCGGGACACCCTTGGCGAGCGACGTCCAGGTCTTGCCGAAGTCGGTCGACTTCCAGACGTAGGGCGTGAAGTCGTCGTCGCGCTTGCCGTTCTGCGTCAGGTAGACCGTGCCCAGGTCGTAGGCCGAGGCCACGACCCGCGACATCCACTTGCCCGCGGCCAGGCCGGCCGTGATCTCGGTCCAGGCTTTGCCGCCGTCCCGGGTCACCCAGAGCCGGCCGTCGTCGGTCCCGGCGTAGAGGAGCCCGTACTTGATCGGCGACTCGGAGATGGTGAAGAGCGTCTGGTAGCGGATGTCGCCGCGGGTGGCCGGGTCGTTGGTCGTCAGGTCGGGGGAGATCCTCTCCCAGGTGTCGCCGCGGTCGAGGGACCGGAAGACGTACTGCATGCCGTGGTAGAGGATATCGGGATTGTGCGGGGACAGGATGAACGGGGCCAGCCACTGGCCGCGCAGGGGCGGCTCGTTCTCGTAGAGGACGGGCAGAAGCTCCTTCTGGTCGGGGGCCCCGGGGTAGGGGCCGGGCTTGCCGTAGTCGGCCCGGGAGATGGTGCCGTAGAAGCCGGCCGAATAGACGATGTTGGGGTTGTTCGGATCGATGGCGTGGTTCGAGCCCTCACCGCCGGGGGCGCCCTCGAATTCCATGGCCGGGATCTTGTCGCGGCCGGCGCTGATGTCGACCGTACCGCGGAAGCTGCCGTGGTCCTGCATCGAGCCGTAGACCTTGAACGGCGTGGCCATGTCGTAGTTGAGGTTGAAGAACTGGCAGAGGTTGAGCTCGCTCCGGAAGTAGCGCCAGTTCCGGCCCTTGTCGTAGGAGACGGCGACGCCCTGGTCGAAGCCCTTGAGGAGGTAGTTCGAGTTGGCCGGATCGATCCACAGGGCGTGGTTGTCGCCGCCGGGGCTGCGGACGTTCTTGTAGGTCTTGCCGCCGTCGGTCGAGGCGCTGAAGGGCACGCCCATGATGTAGGACGTCTCGGGGTCGTTGGGATCGACCCGGATCTGGCCGAAGACCCAGCCGTAGGTGCCGGAGTGCTGCTGCATGTAGGACTTCTGTTGGGGCGTCAGGCCACTCGTCTGGGTCCAGGTGGCGCCGGCGTCGTCCGAGCGGTAGACCGTGGCGCCCTTGATGAAGCCCTTGCCGGGATCGTAGTAGCCGCGGACCGAGTCCAGCTCGGCCTGGGACGTCTCGCGCAGCTCGTAGTTGTCGACGAGGGCGTAGAGCGTGTCGGGCTTGGCCAGGCAGAGGTCGAGGCCGATCCGGCCGCGGAACTCGACCGGCGGGAGCCCGGTGTTGATGGGCGTCCAGGTCTTGCCGCCGTCGGTCGTCTTGAACAGGCCGCTCCCGGTGTGGCCGGGGAAGGTCCGGGGGTCGTTCCATTTCTGGCGGGTCCGCTGCCACATGGCGGCATACAGGGTGTCGCTCGAGCGCGGGTCCATGACCAGGTCGTAGGCCCCGGTCTCGTCGTTCACGTAGAGGACCTTGGCCCAGGTTTGGCCGCCGTCGGTCGTCTTGTAGACGCCGCGGTCGGCGTTCTTCGTCCACTCGTGGCCGCCCGCCGCGACGTAGACGACGTCGGGATCGGTCGGGTGGACGACGATGCGCGAGACGGTGTTCGTGTCGGCGAGGCCCATGTGCGCCCAGGTCTTGCCGCCGTCGGCCGACTTGAAGACGCCGAGGCCGGCCTGGGAGCTGCGGAAGATGTTGTGCTCGCCGGTTCCGACCCAGACGATGTCGGGGTCGGAGGGGGCCAGGGCGATGTCGCCGATGGCCGCCGTGACCATGTTCTCGAAGACGGGCGTCCAGGTCGTGCCCTCGTTCTCCGTCTTCCAGACCCCGCCCGAGGCCGAGGCCACGTAGATGGTGTAGCTCTGGCCCTTGGGGGCGACGACGGCGACGTCGGTGACCCGGCCGCTGACGTTGGTCGGGCCGACGAACTGCCACTTGAGGTCCTTGAACTTCGAGGCGGCCTGCACGGCCTTGTACTCCTCGAAGCCCTTGAGCCGGAGCTCGGGGCTCGTCGACTGCAGGACCTTGGGTTTGGCCGCCTTGGTCTGGGCCAGGCTCGCGGCCGTCAGGGCGACGAGCGCGGCGCAGACGAGAAGGACGGCGGTCTTGACGGGGGAACGGCGGAAGCGTGACATCGGACACCTCCTGGGGGGATGGCGAAGTCACACTATAGATAAAGGGATTTGCCCATGTCAATCTCATTGAACAATAAGGACCTTGACAAGAAGGATGTTTGATCATATCAATAATGCTCAGGGGTTTGCTGATGGGCTCGTTACTGAATCGACGCTTGTTTTCTTCCGCCTTCCTTCCTTCCTTCCTTCCTTCCTTCCTTCCGCGGCGCTCTTAGCGCCAGTCGGTCTAGGCGTATCTCGGACTTGAAAGAATATCCTAATGCATTAGTCCGTATCTTCTTCATACACAAGGGGGAGTCATGGCCAAAAAAAAGTGGATTTCGTTAATCATCCGGCTCGTTCTTCTCGTTTGGACCGGAAACACCCTGCTCCAGGCCCAAAGCGGGATATTCGACCGGACCGGGATCGTCCCCGGCCATGGCTCATTCGGTTCGCTCCCTGAAGAGAATATCGACCTCTTCACCGGGAACGTCACCCTCCGGTATCGGGACATCTATCTCCCCGGCCCCAACGGGCTCGATGTCGAGGTTTGGCGCGTCTATAACTCCAAGATCCTCAAGGACCGCCAGTCCGGCAATCCCTCGGTCCAGGCTTATCATCGGTCCTGGGTCGGCCTGGGCTGGACGATGCACATGGGCATGGTCCATAACTACTCTTCGAGCACTCCCGTCATCGAGTTCCCCGACGGCCGGCTCGAGACCGCCTATCCCAATAACTACGGCCTGGGCTCCAATATCTGCCTGACCCGGGACTTCATGAAGTACGACAAGACGAGCGCGCCGCCGCTCATCTATCCGAAGCTCTACTTCAAGAACGGCGTCGTTTGGACCTTTGGAGCGACGGCGACGATCACGCGGGCCGATGGCACCTCGGATCCCGTCCGTCTCGTGACCCGTGTCGAGGATCCTTTCGGCCATCATATCGATATCGTCTACGACCCGGGACTGCCGACCATCCAGACGATCACCGATAGCACGGACCGCGTGGTTACATTCGTTACCTCGGGGACGCCTAAAAAACTAACGCAGATCGTGGTCGCGGACTCCAACGGCGATGACCGGATCTTCAGCTACTCCGTGGGCAATTATTCCAACGGCCATCACCGGCTCGACAGCTTCACGCCTCCCATGCTCCCGGCGACGACCTTCGAATACCTCGACGGTGGCGCGAGCTGCTATGAGCTTTCCCGGATGACGACGAGCTACGGGGGAGTTCTGGAGTACTCCTATGTCGACCAGACGTTTTACTTCAACACCACCCCCCATATTTCCCGGGTCGTGAGCCAGAAGCGGATCACGTTCGATCCCGACAATCAGGCAACCTGGAACTTCACTTATCCCAGTTATCAGGGGGCGGCGACGGGTACGGTCCAGGTCCAAGGGCCTGTCTTCAATACAAGCGCCACCTATAACGCCTATACAGCCTCGACGCCCTGGAAGATCGGGCTGATCGCTTCGCGTCAGGCGGCAGACGGGAGTTTCTCGGATTCCTACGAATGGACCTACCAGCAGATCTCTTCAACGAACTGGATGGTGCTCGGGACGAACATGGGCGCGGCCAAGGGGCCACTGGCCTCCTCCGTCATCGAGAACCGGATAGGGGACGCTTCTAGCAAGACCGAGTATCTCTATGAGCGGACCGAAGTGAAACGCTACGGCCTGCCGACGAGGATCAACAATTACATTGGCGCGTCCGGCCCCCTGAAGAACGCGACCTATCTCATTTATTATTATGAGGCTCATCCCGGATTCAAGAGCCGCCACATGATGGATTTCCCGGGACAGGATTCCTTGTATACCGGCCAAAACCAGCCCGTAAAGAAAACGGATACTACTTATTATGAGGAAACCGGCAAGTGGGGCGCCTTGAAGCAAGTCAAGCGCTGGAAGACCGGCCCAACCTATCTCGCATGGGACTACGAATACGAGTCGCCCGAGCCGTCGACGGTGACCATCAAGGTCGATCCTCCGGGAGTCGCCGAGAAGGAAACGATCGGTTACCATCACGGCATCAAGAACAGCGCCTCGGCTCCGGACTTCTCCAGCCTGACCCGGGGCATCAACTCCCAGGATAGCTCCATAGCCAGCGAGAAGTGGCAGGACGAGGGGATCAAGACCTACGGCTATGACAATCTGGGCCGGATGACCCAAGTCGATCTGCCGAGCTCGATTAACGACATTGCCTATGATTGGCGTCCCGCCGGGGCGAACAGCGTCGTCATCACCCAGGGAACGAACACCGTCACCAAGTACTGGGACGGCATGGGCCGGGACACTGGGTTCACGGAAACGGGCGACGGACTGACGCTCCATTCTCGGAGGTCGCTTGACGCTGAAGGCCGCGTCGTGGCGGAGAGCAAGGGCGCCGTCGACGACGACTACGTCTATTTCTATACCTATACTTATAACGCCGCGGGCCAGGTGACGAGCATCACCGATCCCATGGGAGAAACGACATCCATCGCCTACCAAGGCACGACCAAGACCGTGACCGATCCCGAAGGCCACGCCACGACTTATTCGTATGGCGACTTGCCCGGGCTCCCGACCCTGGTCACCGACGCCATGGGCAAATCGGCCGTCTATACTTACGATGCCGCCGGTAGACTCACTTCAGTCCTATTCAACGGCACAAGAAATCATGTCTATACCTACGACGGGCTCGATAACGTCCTGACCGAGAGTCACCCGGAAACAGACACGATCACCTATGGCTACAATGCCGAGAACCTGCTTTCATCCAAGACCTGGGGCGGCTCGACCCTCGGCTTCAATTACGACTTGTCGAGGCGGCTCTATCGGACGACGGCCACGACCGGTGGCGTCGTGGATATCGTCGATTATTCCTTTAGCACCATCACCGGGCGAGTCGTCTCGGCCGTCGACCTCACGACCGGCTGGCGGCGGGAGACGCTCAGCCGCGATCTATTCGGCAACGTGACCTCGGAAAGGGTGACGATCCCTGGGCTTGCGCCAAAGACCCTCACCTATACCTATGACGCCAATCTCAATCCGACGGGCTGGAAAGAGGCGACAAATCCTGGGGACGGGCTGGTCGTCTCCTATAACGCCCTGAACATGCCCGAAGGCGTGCAATTCGATCCCAACGGCACGGATCACCCTCTCGTCAATAGCGTCACCTACGGCCCGAACAAGATGCCGGCGGGCATTTCGTTCGCCAATCAGACGGCCTATACGGCTGTCTACAACCAAGCCGGCATGCCGACCACGGTTTCCCTGAATCGTGGGGGCACGATGCTCTACGACGCCGGCTACGAGTACGATGGCGCTGGGAACATCTTGAGCATCACCTCGACCGCGCCGGCGCTTACCGCAACGTTCGGTTACGACGCTCTCAATCGCCTCATATCGGCGGCTTATTCTTCAGGTTCCCCCTCAACATATTCCTATCAGTATGACGAGTACGGGAACATGCTGAATGCGACTGGCGCGATCGGTTTCCCTCATACCTACAATAACAAGAACCAGGTTCCTCAAAGTGAGGGATTCTACTATGATCCTCGCGGCAACCTCCTCACCTCGGGCGGCAACATCTACTACTGGGACGCCCAGAACCGGCTTCAATACATCCAAAACACCTCAGGCGCGGTCATCGGCAAGTACCTCTACGACGACCGGGGACTGCGGCTCATGGCCGTGCCGCCCCTTCCCGAGATCAACGTCAAGCACGACGAGGTGGACATCCCTTCGGGCGGGGAAGCCTACCTCTCGGCGGCCGTGGGGCAGACCTTCGAGGAAACGCTTGTCATCCAGAACCTCGGCGACGCCAACCTGAGCCTCGGTTCGCTCGAGATCACGGACGATGCCGAGGACAACTTCGACTTCGTCCAGCCCGCCTCCCCGGTGCTCCCCACCGGAAGCACGAACCTTACCGTCCGGTTCCACCCCCGAAGCGCCGGCCAGAAGGTCGCGCTCCTCCATATCCCCTCGAACGACGTCAACGAAGCCGATTACCACGTCAATCTCTTCGGCAACTACCAGCCGGAGATCGCGATCCCCCAGGCCCCCGACGGAGGCGACTTCGACTTCGGCGAGATCGAGATCGGCGACTTCTGGGAGCAGACCTTCACCATCCAGAACCTCGGCAACAAGGACCTCCTGCTCTATGGCGATCCCATCGTCGTTATCACCGGTCCGGACGCCGATCACTTCGAGGTCATCAGCCAGCCCGATACCCTGAACGATCCCTCCCCGCTGCCCATCGGGCCGAGCCCGTCCAAGACCTTTGTCATCCGCTTTTCGGCCAACTCCGAAGGCCTCAAGACGGCCGCGATCTCGATCGTCAACAACGACTGGAACGAGAACCCCTACGACATAACGCTTCTGGGCACGGGCATCATCGGGCCGAACAAGATCGTCGAGGACACGGCTTTCGTCGTGACCTCGCCGGTCGAGGGCGAGGAGCTCGTGCCGGGGGCGGTCCATCTCATCACCTGGACCGGCGCCGAGGAGGTCAAGGAAGTCAAGATCGAGTACTCACTCGACAACGGCTCGGTCTTCCACACGATCGTCGAGCGGACCGCGAACACCGGGAGCTACCCCTGGACGGTCCCCCCGGTCTTGTCGGCGAGCTGTCTTGTTCGCGTCTCGGGCGTGGATGGGACGGCGACTGAAGGCGAGACGCTTTCTCTCGAGTTCAAGCTGAAGATGTCGTCCTCGGCGATCGAGGCCGACACCGAAGGGCTCACGGTCCGGGCCACCTTGCCCGACGCCAAGACCGCGACGTCATGGGCGGCGGAAGTCGCCTTGTCGGCTGACCGTATTCGCTACGCCGGAGCCGACGGTGGGAAGCTCACCGCTTTCCTCGACCGCTGGCACACGGTCCGGCTCCTTCTCTCCTACCGGACCATGACCGCGGGCGTCTGGCTCGACGGCAAGCCCTTGCTCGACGGAGTCCCGCTCGTCCAGGGCTCCTGGGCCGGTTCGTCTCCCGAGTTCGTCGTCCGGAGCGCCACTACGGCCGGGGTGCGGATCGAGGACTTCGAGGCTCGCTACCGTGACGCCGTGCTGAGGCCGGTCGTCGAGGGGGAGGAGGTCTCCCAGACCCTCATCCGGGACTCGTTCGAGGCCTACGAGCCGGCGACCTTCCCCCGGCAGGGCGGCTGGCAGGCGGCGTCCGCGGAGGCGATCGATGTGGCCCGGGACGTGGTGCAGCCTAAGGCCCAGAGAGGGAAGGAGAAGCAGAGCACCGTCTCCGAGGGCCGGATAGGAAAGCAAACCGGGAACGAGAGCATCTCAAGCCGGGAGCAAGGCGTCAAGGATGCCCTCCAGGAGCCGGCTAACGCCGATAGGCTTCGCGAGGATCTGAAGGCCGTCGTCGATGAAGAGGATTCCGTCACGGGGCTCAGGTCGTTCAAGCTGATCGTCGACGCCCCGGGCGAGATCGTCATCGCCAAGCGGTTGAGCCTTCCTGCGGAAGCTCCGTTCGGGGTGAGCGACGGGGCCTTTTCCATCGGCGGGATTGGAAGCGATATCCCCGTTCAGCGCGTTTCCAGGAGCCGGGTACTCGAAGGACTGCGGGTTGACAAGGAGGAGAGGACCAGGCGGGAGGACGATCCAGCCTCGGGCCAGGGCTTGCGAAGAGCAGAGGTGCCGCTTATGACCGGGAGGAGCGGAACGACCCGTTCGTCCGAGGACTCGAATGACCAGACCATGAAGCTCATGTCCGCTTCCCCCGTCGGGAATTTCTACATCTACTCCTTTGACGGTAAGCTGCTCCAGGTGTACGATGTTTTTGGGGCGCTTCTAAAGGATTTCATCTATATGGGAAGCCGGCTCATCGCCGAGTACGACCACGTCGGCGCGTGCTTCCTCTACTACACTCCCGACCAGATCAACACGACCCGGGTGATCACGGACCAGGGGGGCAACGTCGTCTATTCGGCGACCTATGCTCCCTATGGCGAGATCCGGACGCAGCAGGGTACCGTGGACCCGCTGCCGAAGTTCTCGGGCAAGGAGAGAGATCCCGAGTCCCAGTTGGATTATTTCGGGGCGAGGTACTATGACAGGAATATCTATAGGTTTATTTCGGTTGATCCAAAGATCAATATTGCGAATAGCGTACACGATTCGCAAAGGCTAAATCTATATGCCTATTGTGGGAACAAACCCATTGGTTTTGTGGATCTCGATGGAAGAGATATCAAACCAATAAAGATCGCGGGAAATGGGATCGTATTGATAGATCCATCCTTCGGCGCCGAAATCAACCAATGGTTCAGATATTGCGAATATTTTGGAATCCATATTTCAATCAATGAAGCCTATCGAACGAAGTGGACAACTGCACGATATAGGGCAACGGATCCAGAGAAAACAGCCAAAGGCATAAGCCTACACGAATTGGGCCTGGCTATAGACATTAATTGGAGCATGCTGACACCACTCCAACGATTTTTTGCAGCGATACTCGCCCCACCTGACATCAAATGGGGCGTACATTTTAGTCCAAAATCTGAGCCGTGGCATTGGTATAAAGATTATGTAGGGAGCGATATGCAGGAAGATGCAAAAAGATGTTTTCTAGATCTGATTGACTACTGTATGATACTCGCCCAACCTCCTGATATATATAGCGAAGGCATGGGGTGGACTGGGGACAAACATTAGGAGAAGGGAGCTATGAACAAATGAAAGCGAAGGCGTTCTTAATATTTCTATTAGCGGGTTTTAAAGTTTGTGCAATATGTTCGGAAGGCAGTAATCACCGGCAGGATAACCATATCGTCATTAAGGAAAATGCGATTGTATTTTATACTTTGTCGAATGCAGAATACGATAAGCTTATCTTGAAACATCCTGATTGGGAGCAAGGGATCATTGAGTGCACCTCCGATTTCCTGTCCTATGCCCATAGGATAGCGGCTTTGCTCAACAACTCAGGGATCAGCACTAGATTCGAATCGATTGTCGAAGTCTGGTTCGAATATGCCAATGGAACCATGGAAAAGAAGAGTTTTAAGCCTGAAGAACTTTATGGACTCGCGATGTTCGCAAAGAATAAAGCTCCTGTTATAAGATCGGATTTTGATGCCAACTTACAGCCGATGGTTGAGGTGATATCAAAGTATTTTGAGCTAAATATCCGTTTCTAGCAGTCTATCTAGCAAGATGATTAGTCGCAGACGCTCAATCTTGTAGACGAGGAAGAGGGGAGCGACGCAAGCGGGGGGGGAAGCCGGCTCGTCGCCGAGTACGAACACCTCGGCGCGCGGCTACTCTACTACGCCCCCGATCAGATCAATACGACCCGGGTCATAACGGACCAGGGAGGAAATGTGGTCTATGCTGATGTATGGTGATGTTCGCAACTTGGCATAGGAGGTAGGCCATCGTAAACTCTCTTCGAACGCCAATCCGAAAGAGAGGAGAACTTTTACTACGATGGCCCAGCAGCATTATAGGACACCCTTCAAGAAGGCGCTATTGCAGTTCATCACGGAGCCTGACCCCTTCCTGGCCATGCTCAAGTGGGTCATGACCGAGATGATGAGGATCGAAGCGGAAGCCAAGGTCGGAGCGGTCAAGGGGAAGCACAGTTCGGAGCGCGCGACCTCTACTTCTCCGGAGCTCGGGCCCGGAGAGTCGACACCCGGATTGGCACGGTTAATATTCTGGTGCCCAAGGTCCGGAAGGGTGGCTATGTCCCATTTTTCGTCTCGGAACGTCGCTGGTCTGAACAAGCGCTGATCGCCGTTGTCCAGGAAACCTTCGTCATCGGAGTCTCGACCCGGAAGATCGAGCGTCTGGCCCATGCGATGGGGATCGAGAACATCTCCGCTTCCCAGGTCTCGGAGTTCAACAAGGAGCTCGACTCGCAGGTCGAGGACTTCAAGGCTCGTCCTCTGGCCGAGGAGTACCCCTTCTTTTGCATTGACGCCCTATATCAGAAGGTCCGGGGCGAGGGCAAGGTCGTCTCGGTGGCCGTGATGATCGCCTGTGGTGTTAATCCCGCCGGCTCTCGAGAGATCCTGGCCGTAGAGCCCATGTTCGACGAGTCGGAAGACAGCTGGCGCGTCTTCTTCCGTAAGCTAAAAGCCCGGGGCATGAAAAGGACGGCGCTTGTGATCTCCGACGCCCATGCCGGGAACCAGGCCGCGGTCCAGAAGGAGTGGCTTGGAGCGAGCTGGCAGCGCTGCAAGGTTCACTTCATGCGGAACATCCTGGCCAAGGTGCCGCATCGTGAGAAGGCCCGCTTCGCGGCCCATCTGAAGCAGATCTGGCTCGAGCCGGACAAGAAGGGCGCCCGCCGGGCCGCGGCGGCCCTGATCGACGACTACGGCAAGCGGTTCCCTGACGCTATCCGTTGCCTGGAAGAGGGGCTCGAGGACTCGCTTGCCTTCTACGACTTCCCGGAGGTCGACAAGAAGCGCATCTCCTCGGCCAACGGCCAGGAGCGGCTCAACAAGGAGATCCGTCGGCGCAGCCGGGTCGTGGGGGTCTTCCCTTCGGTCGAGAGCTAAGTGCGGCTGACGATCTGCTACCTCATCGAGTACTCGGAGGACTGGGCGAACGAACGCAGCTACATCCGGGAGGATAAGGCCCTCTGGTCCTTGGACTGGCTCCATGAGCTGACGGCTCAAGCGGCTAACTGAAGTGAGTGAACGATGGCCCCGAAGTTGCGAACATCAGTTGACACGGCCAAATGAAGCTTGTCGGGGCAATATTAATTTAGCTCAGGAGCGACGCCAAGGCGATCGAGTAGAACTTGGTGTCCTCGGAATCGCCGCGCGAGGTCAGGACGCATGGGCAGTTGGCGCCGGCGACGACCGCGCCCAGCTCCGCCTTCGCCAGGTAGGTGCAGGCCTTGAAGAATATGTTGCCGGCTTCGATGCTGGGGAAGACCAGGATGTCGGCGTCGCCGGCGACCGGGGAGACCAGGCCCTTGATCTTGGCGCTCTCCTCGCTGAAGGCGACGTCGAGGGCCAGTGGCCCATCGACGATGGCCCCCTTGATCTGGCCGCGGTCGGCCATCTTGGCGATGATGGCGCTCTCCGTCGTCGAGGGCATCTTGGGATTGACCTTCTCGACGGCCGACAGGAGCACGGCCTTGGGCTTCTCGATCTCCAGCTTGTGGGCCACGCCGATGGCGTAGTTGAGGATGGCGATCTTGGCCTCGAGGTCCGGGGCCGGGATGACGGCCACGTCGCCGCAGACGATGAGCTTCTTCCAGGCCGGGACCTGGATGACCGAGACGTGGGACAGGAGCTTGCCTGGCGGCAGCAGGCCCTTCTCCTTGTCGATGATGCCGCGGATATAGAGGGAGGAGTCGAGCAGGCCCTTCATCAGGAAATCGGCCTTCTTCTCGCGGACGAGGCCGATGGCCAGCATCAGGGCCTTGCCCTTGTCGGGCTCGTGGAGGATCTCGAAGAGCTTGACGTCGACCTTGGCCTCGGCGGCCACCTTCTTGATGGCCTTCTCGTCGCCCGTCAGGGTGGCGTGGACGAGGTTCTCCTTGACGGCCCGGCCGACGGCCTCGATGGTGTGGGGGTCTTCCGCGACGGCCACGGCCAGCCGCTTGTCGGGGGTCCCTTTGACGCGTTCGACGATCTGGTCGAGGTTGGTGATCATGATGGCTCCTTCGATCCTATGAATAAGCTCAGGCCGGATAGGTCCGGGCCTCGTCCTCGCCGCCGAGGACGCGGCGGCCGGCCTCGGCCAGGGCGGCCATCTCGTTCTCCCCGGGGAAGACGAAGACGGGCCCCAGAAAGGCGACGTGGTCCTTGATGCGGTCGATGAACTCGGCCGCGTGGGCCAGGCCGCCGGTCAGGACGACGGCGTCGACCCGGCCCTTGAGGACGGCGGCGCAGGCCCCGATCTGCTTGGCCACGGTCAGGACCATGGCCTCGAAGACGAGGGCGGCCTGCTTATCGCCCGCGGCGACGCGCTTGAGCGTCTCCCTCATGTCGTTCGTGCCCAGGTGGGCGACCATGCCCCCCCGCCCGGTGAGCTTCTTCTTGAGCTCCGGTTCCGTGTGCTTTCCCGAGCAGGCCAGGGCCACGAGGTCCCCGGCGGGCACCGTGCCGGCCCGCTCCGGGGTGATCGGCCCCTCGCCGTTGAGCCCGTTGTTGACGTCGACGACCCGGCCGTGCCGGTGGGCGCCGACCGTGACGCCGCCGCCGAGATGGCAGACGACGAGGTCGAGCGCCTCGTAGGCCTTGCCGAGCCGGCGGGCGGCCAGGCGGGCCGTGTACTTGTGGTTGAGGGCGTGGAAGATGCTGCGGCGCCGGATCTCCGGGACGCCCGACAGGCGGGCCCAGTCGTCGAGCTCGTCGACGACGACGGGGTCGACGATGAAGGCGGGGATGCCGAGCGGGCGGGCGATCTCGTCGGCGATGAGGCCGCCCAGGTTCGAGGCGTGCTCGCCCTGGACCCCGGCGAAGAGGTCCTCGAGCATGCGCTCGTCGACCCGGTAGACGCCGCTCGGGATGGGCCGGAGCAGGCCGCCGCGGCCGACGACGGCGGCCAGGTCCTTGGGTTCGAGGCCCTTCTTGCGCAGGACCTCGAGGACGATGTCCTTGCGGAAACCCTTCTGATCGACGATCCTGGCGTAGGGGGCCAGCTCCTCGGCCGGGTGGGCGATGTTCTCGGACAGGACCTCGCGCTCACCGTCGTAGACGGCGATCTTGGTCGAGGTCGAGCCCGGATTGATGATCAGCAGGAGCATGGTCCACCTTTCCGTCGCCGGCGTTAAGGGGGAATACTACCGCCCGGGAGAGGGCCTGTCAAGGCGCTCCGGGCGTGGTATAATGGCCGGAAATGTCCGTACGGAAAGCCCGCCCCGAGGACGTCGGACCGGCCGTCGCGCTGGCCCGTCGCCTGGGACTCGACTACCCAGGCCTCGAGGACGACGCCCTCTGGGTCGCCGCCGGCCTAGACGGCCGCGTCGCCGGCCTGGTGGCCCTCAAAGCCCACCCCGATTGCCTCGAGCTCTGCGCCCTCGGCGTCGATCCGGGCGAGCGGGGACGGGGGCTGGCCAGGGCCCTCGTCGAGGCCCTCATGGCCGCGGCCCCCGGACCGGTCCACCTGGCCACCGTCATCCCCGGCTTCTTCGAGAGCTGCGGCTTCCGGACGATCACCGACGACATCCCCGCCACGTTCCCGGCCAAGCGCCTGACCGAATGGTGCGAAGGCTGCGCCCGGGAGCGCTGCACGATCATGATCGGAAAGAAGGTCCCTTGAGCCTGCCCGTCTTCCCCGACCTCAAGCCCGTCGGCCTCGAGGACAAGGACATCTTCGACGCCTATCTCGAGCGCGACCCCTCCGAGGTCTGCGAGCTCGTCTTCGCCAACATCTATATGTGGAAGGACTCCGAGCACCCCCGCTGGACGACCCTCTACGGCAGCCTGTGCGTCCTGGTCGAGCCCGACTTCGAGCCGCCGTACGCCCTGCCGCCCGTCGGCGGCGAGCGTGTGCCCGAGACGGTGGCCGCCCTCCTCGGGCGCGTTCCGCGCCTGTCGCGGGTGCCCGAGGCGTTCGTGGCCCGGCACGGCGCCGGCTTCGCGGTCCGCGAGGACCGGGCCAACTTCGACTACGTCTATTCGCGCCCGGAGCTGGCCGAGCTCAAAGGCAAGAAGTTCGACGGCAAGCGCAACCGTATCCGCAAGTTCGAGTCGACCTGCGCCCACGAATACCACCCCCTGACCCGGGCCGACGTCCCCGGCTGCGCCCGCCTCCTCGAGGACTGGTTCGAGGAAAAGAGGAACGGCGACCCCTACATGAAGGCCGAGAAGATCGCCATCGTCGAGGCCCTGGCCACGTTCGACCGCATCGGCCTCAAGGGCGGCGTGGTCAAGGTCGGCGGCCGCATCGAGGCCTTCACCATGGGCGGGCGCCTGACGGCCGACATGGCCGTCATCCCCATCGAGATCGCCAATCCCGGACTGGTCGGACTGGCCCAGTGGATCAACCGCGAGTTCGTCCGCCGCGAGGGGGCGGACTACGCCTTCGTCAACCGCGAGCAGGACATGGACGTCGAGGGCCTGCGGAAGGCGAAGCTCTCCTATCAGCCCGTCCGGCTGGTGAAGAAGTACGACCTCACGCCATGAGGCTGCAGATGGCGGCGACGTTGACCATGTCGTCGGCCGAGCAGCCGCGGCTGAGGTCGCAGTAGGGCTTGTTGAGGCCCTGGACGATGGGCCCGACGGCCTCCGCCCCGGCCAGCCGCTCCGTCAGTTTGTAGCCGATGTTGCCGGCGTCGAGGTCCGGGAAGACCAGGACGTTGGCCTTGCCGGCGACCGGGCTGCCCTTGCACTTGCGCTCGCCGATCGAGGCGACGAGGGCGGCGTCGGCCTGCATCTCGCCGTCGAGGAGCAGGTGGGGGGCTTTCTCCTTGGCGATCTTGGTGGCGCTGACGACCTTGTCGACGTCGGCGTGCTGGGCCGAGCCCTTGGTCGAGAACGACAGCATGGCCACGCGGGGCTCCTCGCCGGTCACGGCCTGGAAGTTCTTGGCCGAGGAGATGGCGATGTCGGCCAGCTGGGCGTCGGTCGGGTTGGGGACGACGGCGCAGTCGGCGTAGCACAGGAGCCGCTCGGGGAAGACCATTACGAAATAACTGGAGACCGTGGCGATGCCGGGGGCCGTGCCGACGGTGTGGATGGCGGCCCGGATGACGTCGCCGGTGGACGAGAGGTTGCCCCCGACGACGGCCTTGACCTTGTCCGTGGCCAGCAGGAGCCCGGCGTAGTAGAGGGGGCTTTTGGCGGTCTCGGCGGCCTGCTCGGGGGTCAGGCCCTTGGCCTTGCGCTTCTCGTAGAGGACGTTGGCCAGCTCGGCCTTGGCGGCGTCGGTCGTGGGATCGACGATGGGGACGGCCCCGATGTCGAGGCCGTTGTCGGCGGCGATCTTCTTGATGGCGGCGGCGGGGCCGACGAGGATGGGGTCGGCGATCCTCTTCTCTTTGAGCGTCAGCGCGGCTTTGAGGGTGCGGACGTCCTCGGCGTCGGGGAAGGCGACCTTGAGGAACTTCTTGGCGGCCTTGTCGCGGATGTCGGCGATGAACGTATTGCCCATGGTATGCTCCTTGGATGACGGTCGGGAAGGGGTTTTATACCCCAGGGGGTGCGGCCTGTCAACCCCGTCGCCGGGGGGGCGCATCCTTGACTTTTCCCCTGTTCGGAGGGAGAATGGACGCTCATTTTTCCTAAGGAGTCATCCATGATCGTCCTGTCCCTGAACTGCGGCAGTTCGTCCGCCAAATACCGCCTCTACGACTACGACAAGAAGGAAACGCTGGCCACCGGCATCGTCGAGCGGGTCGGCATCGGCAAGAGCTACATCCAGCAGTCGGGCCTGGGCCGCGAGCCCATCAAGTTCGACCACGAGTGCGCCAACCACAAAGAGGCCATCCAGCTCATCATCGACACCCTGCTCGATCCCAAGATTGGCGTCGTCGACGACCTGAAGAAGATCTCGGCCGTCGGCCACCGGGTCGTCCACGGCGGCGAGAAGTTCACCAAGTCGGTCAAGATCATCCCGGAGACGATCGAGACCTTCAAGAGCCTCTACGGCCTGGCCCCCCTCCACAATCCGCCCAACGTCCTGGGCATCGAGGCGGCCATGGCCGTCCTGCCGGGGATCCCCCACGTCGCCATCATGGACACGGCCTGGCACCAGACCATGCCGGCCGGCTCCTACATGTACGCCCTGCCCTACGAGTGGTACGAGAAGTACGGCGTCCGCCGCTACGGCTTCCACGGCACCTCGTTCCTCTACGTCGCCAAGCGGGCCGCCCTGCTCCTCGGCAAGGACCCCTTCCAGTGCAACCTGGTCTGCCTCCACATCGGCAACGGCGTCTCGGCCAACGCCATCAAGAACGGCGTGTCCTTCGACACCAGCATGGGCCTGACCCCCCTCGAGGGCCTGGTCATGGGCACCCGGGCCGGCGACCACGACGCGGCCATCGACCTCATGATCATGGACAAGGAGGGCATCGCCCCGGCCAAGATGAACGACCTGCTCAACAAGAAGTCGGGCCTGCTCGGCATCACCGGCAAGCACACCGACCGCCGCGACGTCCAGCAGGCGGCCGAGGCCGGCGACGCCCGCTCCCAGCTGGCCATCGACGTCGAGTCCTACCGCCTCAAGAAGTACATCGGGGCCTACTCCGCGGCCATCGGCGGCGCGGACGCCATCGTATTCACGGCCGGCGTCGGCGAGATGTCCGACCTCATCCGCGAGAAGGCCTGCGAGGGCCTGGAGTTCATGGGCATCAAGATCGACAAGGCCAAGAACAAGCTGGCCAAGACCCGCAACGCCGAGACCGAGATCTCGGCCGCCGACTCCAAGGTCAAGATCTTCGTCATCCCGACCGACGAGGAGCGGGTCAACATCGAGGACGTCATCGGCATCCTCGAAGGCAAGTACGACGAGCACACCCGCTTCACCTACCGGTTCCAGTCCCCGGACTACGTCAACTCCCAGCGCGAGCAGGATTTCGTCAAGGAGTGCGAGAAGAAGCCGGGGCTCAAGGACATCCAGGTCAAGCCCAAGAAGCGTTCGTAAAGGAAGGCCGCTTGGGGACCCTCGGGTATCCTCTCCGTTCGCTGCGGTGATTTTTTACGCCCGTCCGTTCATCGGACTCGGCGCCAAAACAACTCGCTCGGCTTGCGCTAAGCCTCGCTCAAACACGTTTTGGCGGTTTCCAGGGAAACTGCCCTCATCCGATTCCGGCCAGGCTAAATCACCGCTTATGCTCTCTCCGAGGACATCCTCGGCCCCTTTCCGCGGCCCATCCTGCCTTGTCGAACCGATCGCAAACGGCTTGGGGCTCGAGCGGGGTGTCATCTCCAATCAGAAACGATGGCCAGGATGAGGTCCGTCAGGGCCTCGAGGTCGCGGCGGTCGATCTTCTCGATGAGCGAGTGGGCGTAGGAGCCCGGCCAAGAGAGGGGGATGTCGACGGCGCCGCCCGGCAGGAAGACCGAGCCGTCGTTGCCGCCCCGCGAGTTTCCGACCTGGACGGGGATGCCCCGCTTCCGGGCGATGGCCAGGACGCGGCGGATCTCGGTCTTGGGCGTGACGCTGCTCGAGTCGATGGAGCGCAGCACGGCGCCCTTGCCGACGGGCAGGAAGGCGAAGCGCTTGGACTCGAGCGGGGAGTCCGTCGAGACGAAGGTGTCGATGGCGAAGACGTAGTCCGGCTTGAGGGTCTTGGCCAGCTCGGCCGCGCCGAAGAGCCCGGTCTCCTCCTGGACGTCCCAGGCGAACGTGACGGTCTTGCCTTTGATGAGCTCCGGCTTCAACCGCAGGGCCGCGTCGAGCAGGGCGGCGCAGCCGGCCCGGTCGTCGACGGCCCGCGTGGCCATGAGGCCCGGGGCGAAGTCGGTGAACGTCTTCTTGGCGGTGACCGGATCGCCCTCGGCGACGCCGAGCGCCCGGGCCTCGGCCTCCGTCGCCACGCCGAGGAAGATGTCGAAGTTCTCGGCGGCGAAGGGGGCTTCGGGCGCGTCGGCCGCCGGCCGGCGGGCCTCGTAATCCGGCCGGGGCGCGACGATGCCGGTAACGGGGCCCTTGGCCGTGTGGATGCGGACGGGCCTGGCCTCGACCGTCTGGGGCAGGATGCCGCCGCCCGGCTTGACCCGGACCCGGCCTTCGGGCGTGACCTTGTCGACGGTCCAGCCGAGCTCGTCCGTGTGGGCGACGAACAGGATATGGGGCCGGCCCGAACCGACGGTGAACCGGACGTTGTGCATCGCGTCGCGCTCGACCTTGAGCCCGGCGGGGAGCGTCTTCTGGACGTAGTCCGCGACCGGTCCTTCGTGGCCGGAGACGCCGGGCACGAGGACGATCTCGCGGAGGATGTCCCAGGCCCGAGACTGGGCCGAGGCCGGAACGGCGAGCAGGGCAAGGGCCAGGAGGATGGACGCAGCCTGAATGACCTTGGCGTTCACGCGGCACCTCCCTTGCGGAGAGAACGGAGCAGAATTTCGCGCAGGGCCTCGAGGTCGGCGAGAGCGACGACCTCGGAGGGAGTGTGGAGGAAGCGGACGGGCAAGGCCAGGGTGACGACCTCGCCGGGCGCGGCCGCGAAGGGCAGGGCCAGCGGCGAGTCCTCGGCGACGAGATGCTGAAGGGGCCGGCCCGCCGCGCCGGCCGCCTTCTCCAAGGCCGACCGCAGAGGCGTCGCCTCGTCCTTGGCTTGGACGAGGACCGGCCCGGCGCCGGCTTGGGGCCGGCCGGGTCCCTCGCCCGCGGCTACGAGGCCGACCACGACGGTCCGCCGCGGCCGCCAACGGGCGTTGGCCCGCACCGCTCCGACGGCCGGCCGGGCGCCCCGTCCGCGGGCCAGGAACTTGGTCTGGGCCGCCCAGGCGAGCACGGTCTCTTCCTCCGTGCCCGGTCCGGCCAGGTCTTCGGTGAGGGCGACCAGGACGGCGGCGACCGACTTGAGCCCCAATTCGGGGCCCGCCCAGGCGCCGCCGGCCAATTCGGTCAGGACGGCCGGGTAGGTGACGGCGTCGAGGATCTCCACGCCCCTGGCCCGGGCCTCGGCTTCCGAGCGGACGGCGATATCGACGTAGGCGGTCTCGAGCGAGAAGCCCTCGACCAGGAGCTTGCGCCGCTCCGGCGTCAGAAGATGGAGGGCCGGCTGGGAGACGACGCCCGCGACCGGGCCCTTGGCCGTGGAGACGACCACGGGCTGCCCGAGAAGGAAGGCGTCGAACCGGGCGTGGGGCGGGGGCACCGGCCGGTCGAGGGTCAGGTAGCCCTCCGGCGTGATGCCCGAGACCATGTGCCCGTAGCCGTCGAGGGCGGCCAGGACGAGCGTCGGCCCCCCTGCGCCGTTCAGGCGGACGGCGATCGTGCCCAAACCGTCAGCCTCGACCGCCAGCCCCTTCGGCAGGGCGCCGCGGACCTTGGCCGCCAGCATGTCCTCGTTGCCCGTCGTCGACGGGACGGCGTAGAGCGCTTTGGCCAGGCTCTTCAAGTCCGCCGCTCCCGCCGCCGCGGCCAGCAGGGCCACGGCCGCGATCATCGCCGATGCTTTCCGGATCCGATAAGCCATCGTTCTCTCCCTTCCGTCCCTGCCCCCCCCTCGCTTCGGCCATTATCCAATAAAAGAAAAGAGTAAGAAAGAAGGATATGTGATTTCTGGACTGTTCATAGACGGAGATATAAGCCAAGGAGGCGGCGGAAAAGCGTGAAGGATCACCGCAGCGAACGGAGACGATCCCCGAGAGCCCTTCCGCCGCCGGCGGAGTAATTACCCAAGGGCCGGTTCCTTTTGTCTTGGATTTTCGCTAAGATGGGGGCACGGAAAAGAGCATGGACAAGACGCGCTGGCTCCGCTTCGCCGTCGGCTTCGTCGTCCTCTTCCTCGTCGGCGTCTTCCTGCGCCTGGCCCGGCCCATCCTCATCCCCTTCGCCATGGCCCTGCTCTTCGCCTTCGCCGTCTCGCCCGTCGTCGATTTCCTGTGCGGCCGCAAGCTCCCCAGGAGCCTGGCCCTGGGCGTCGTCCTGGTCCTGTCGTTCGCCGTCCTGTACCTCATCGGCACGGTCTTCTACGCCGGCGGCAAAAACCTGGCCTCCGAGTTGCCGTCCTACACGGACATGGTCCGCTCGTTCCTCGAGGGCGTCGACCGGATGGTGCCGGACCCGCGCCTCAAGGTCGGACTGACCGACTGGATCCAGAACCTCAACATCGGGCGCCTGGGGGCCGTCCTGGTCTCGGCCCTGGGCCCGTTCCTGGGCTTCATGTCCGATCTCCTGCTCGTCTTCCTGTTCATGACCTTCATCCTGGCCGGCCGCGGCCGGCTCATCCGCAAGTTCGGCGAAGCCTTCCCGCCCGGCGCGTCGGCGGCCCTCGTGCGGACGGCCTGCGGCGTCGACCGCGAGATCCAGAAGTTCCTGGCCGTCAAGTCGCTGGCCAATCTCGCTGTCGCCGTCGTCACGGCGGCCGTCCTGGCCGTCTTCGGGGTTCGTTTCGCCCTCGTCTTCGCCGTCCTGGCTTTCCTGTTCAACTACGTCCCCACGCTCGGTCCCGTGGCCGCGGTGGGCCTGCCCGTGCTCCTGACGCTCATCATGGACGGGGGGATCACGGTCAAGGTCCTGGCCGTGCTGGTCCTGCTGGTTGCGGCCCACATCGCCGCCGACCGGTTCCTCGAACGGCGGCTCATGGGCAAGGAGATCAACCTGTCGCCGCTCCTGGTCCTGTTCTCGCTCTTCTTCGGGGCCTGGCTGTGGGGCATCCCGGGCCTGGTCCTGGCCGTGCCCTTCCTGACGGCCCTGCGCATCGTCTTCGCCAACGTGCCGTCGCTCCGCTTTGTCGGGGCGATGATGGACCGGTAAGGGGGAGGGGAGAGGGCGGCTTCAGCCGCCGAGCCCGGCCGCGTCGAGGAACTGCTCCAGCCGCCGCTCGATCTTCAAGGCCGTTTCCTTGTAGCGGGCGTAGTCAGAACCGATGGGGTCCTCGATGTCCCAACCGTAGAGCTTGTCTTCCGGCACCCCCCAGAAGTCCCTCAGGTGATTGTAGATGGAAACGTCCATGGCCACGACGGCGTCGAAGGAGCCGAGGTCGAAGGCGCCGACGGGCCTGGCGACGTGCGACGAGATATCCACCCCGTAGACGATTTTCATGACCAGGACGGCCTCCTCCGAGGGCGGCCCTCCGGCGGCGCCGATGCCGGCGCTGGCAACCGCCGCGGCCGCCCCCAGCCGTTTGCGGGCGATGCCTTCGGCCATGGGGCTGCGGCAGATGTTCCCGTAACAGACGAAGAGGAGCCTGGGCTTCTTATGGGACACGGCCGGTTCCGTCAATCGCGCCCGGCCCCGGCGCTCTCGAGCGCGACTTCCTTGGCCTTTTCGAAGAGGAATGCGGCCAGGACATATTGCTCGGCCGACCGCGGCACGAGGCCATCGCGGGCCTTCTCGCCGGCGCCGTCCTCCTCGGCCTTGGCCCGCTCGAAGAGCCAGGACTGCTTGGCCGGGGCGTCGGCGGCGACGGCCTCGGCGCGGATGGAGGCCGCGAGGTCCCTGAGCGCCGTCAGGCCGGCCGTCTCGTCGACCGCCTGAGGGCTCATCCGGTAGATGCGGACGAGCAGGCCGCAGAGGATGCGGGCCCCCGAGAAATCGTTCTTGGCGAAGGCGTCCGAGGCGTCCTTCTCTTTCTCCAGGGCGATCCAGGTCAGGAGATTGGGGCGGTCGCGGAAGGCGGGCGACGCGCCCAGGCGGCTCTTGGCTTCCTCGAGCTCGCGGAAGGCCTGCTCGGCCCTGTCTCGTTCGCTGACCTGGGCCAGAAGGCGGCGCATCTCGGATTCGCCGCGGTCGTAGCTCTTCTTCGAGGCCTCGAGGTTGCCGGCCGCCTTCTGCTTCTTGCCCTCCTGGATGCGGACCTGGATGCTGTCGAACCACTGCGACAGCGCGGCCGACTCCTTGGGGTACTTCGTCTTGATCTCGCCCAGGGCCTTCTCGAACTCGAGGGCGTCCTTCTCGCCCAGGAACTTGGCCGGGTCCTTCATGAACGGGGCCAGGTAGCCCATGATAGCCGATGTCGCCCCCTTCCCCGAGACGGAGAAGTGGCGCCCCGGCGTCCCGTCACTCTCCGGCGCCGTGGGCGGCGGGGGCGGCTCGGTCGAGCTCTTGATCCGGACGGCGCGGGAGTCCGAAGGCACGACGAAGGTCCCTTTCCCGGCCGGCTCGCCGCCTCGCGCCGGCCCGGCGTTCTTGCCCCGGTCGACGAGCGAGACGATGCCGACGACGATCAGGACGGCCGCTCCCAGGATCGGGAGGATGGCTTTGCGGAGCTTGAACTTGACCGTGATCTCGCGCTCGGTGACAGGCTTGGCCCGGACCGTGACCTGCCGCGTCACGGGCAGGCCCCGTTCGACCGCGGCCAGGTCCTCGAGGACCTCCGACGCCGACTGGTAACGACGGGCCCTCTCCTTCTCCAGGCACTTGAGGATGATGCGCGACAGGCCGGTCGAGATCTGGGCGTTGACCGTCTGGGGATCGGCCGGCGGCTCGCTGCGGTGCTTGAGCACGATGCTCAGCGGCGTCTCGCCCTCGAAGGGCACCCGGCCCGTGACCATCTCGTAGAGGACCGCTCCGAGGGCGTAGATATCGGCCCGGCTGTCGACGTCCCGGCCGTCGGCCTGCTCGGGGGCCATGTACTCCGGCGTGCCGATGATGACGCCGGTCCCGGTGACGCCGCGGGTGTGGAGCGAGCGGGCGATGCCGAAGTCCATGATCTTGGCGTTGCCGTCGCGGTCGATCATGATGTTCTGCGGTTTGAGGTCGCGGTGGACGACGCCGAGCCGGTGGGCCTCGGCCAGGCCGTCGACGATCTGGCGGGCCAGGCCCACGGCCTTGGCCTCGTTGAGGTGGCCCGAGCGGCGGATGAAGCTCTTGAGGTCCTCTCCGGCCACGTACTCCATGGAGATGTAGATCGACAGCCACTCCTCGCCGATGTCGTACATGCGGCAGACGTGGCGGTGCGCGACCTGGCGGGCCAGCTTGATCTCGTTGCGGAAGCGCTCGACGACCTCGAGGTCCGAGGCGATCTCGGGCTTGAGGAGCTTGAGGGCGACGACCTCGCGGATCTTGCTGTCGTAGGCCTTGTAGACCGTGCCCATGCCGCCCTTGCCGATCTCCTCGATGATCTCGAAGCGGCGGGCGAAGGTCGTGCCGCGCTCGAGCCCGCGCGGCGGCGTCCGGAAGGTGGCCGTGTCCATGGCGACCGTGTCCCCGGACGTGGGCAGCTCGCGGCCGCAGCGGCCGCAGTACCGGGTCCCCTCGGGGTTGTCGTTCTGGCAACGGGGGCACTTCATGGGCTCAGGATACCAATTCAAATGGGCAATATCAAACCCATTAGTGAATACTCCGCACGGCCCCGATTGGTTCCCCCCGGCCCTCCCTCAACGGGCGACGCGGGCCGCCGCGGCGGGGTCCTCGCCCGGCCTTAGCGGCCGCAGGACGAAGGTGTAGGCGTAGTCCTTGGCCGGCAGGGTGTACTCGGGGTGGACCCGGGCCCCCCAGGAGTCGTCGCCGCCGACGCCCATTTGGGCGTGGTCGAGGGTCAGGCAGACGAAGTCGCGGACTGTGACGTCCGGCGGGTGCTTGGAGCCCCGGCTCTCCTGGGTCAGGTCCTCGGGCCAGTGGGGGTGGGCCGAGAACTCGAGCAGCGGGTCGCCCAGGACGAGCAGGCCGCGGCCCCCGTCGTCCCGGAGGGCCACCCAGCGGGCGTCGGTCCGGTTGCCGTACTCCTGCGGGCTGACGTAGGGGAAGGGCTCGCCGGCCGTCGTCTCGTGGAGGCCGACGAAGGCGGCCGTCTTGCGGTCCCGGTAGCTCTCGAACGGCCCCCGGCCGTACCAGAGGACCCGGTCGAAGGCGGGCGGCAGGGCCAGCTTGAGGCCGACGCGGGGCAGATCGGGGAGCTTCGACCCGGCCGGCACGGCGAGTTTCGCGGCCACGACGACGCGGGCGTCGCCGCGGATGCCGTAGACGAGCGTCTGGGTCACCCCGTTGCCGAGGGCGTAGGCGACCGTGACCGCGATCCGGCCGGGCCCTTCGGCCGCGGCCGCGACGGACCTCAGCTCGCGGTAGCGGCTGGCCTGCCGCCAGAAGGCCAGGCGGCGCGGCATCTGATTGCCGAAATCGTTGTCGGTCGGGGCGCGCCAGAAGTTGGGCTCGATGCCCGCGGCCAGGAGCTCGCGGTCGCCGTGGACGAAGGAGTCGAGGGCCCCGGTCAGGCGGTCGAAGCGGACGGCGAAGCCGTCTCCCGAGACGCGCAGGAAGCGCGGGCCGTCGTCGACGGTGAGGGCGGGGAGGGCGCTCTCGGGAGCGCCGGGGGCGGACGCGGCCGAGACCGGGCCCGCGGCGGATGCCTGGAACGGCAGCTGCTCGGCGGCGACGACGTGGCCCTTGGGCAGGCCGGGCCCGGCCTCGCGCGTCCGGAGCGACACGTTCAGGAAATATTCCGTCCCCGCCTGAGGCGGAAGCTTCGGCAGAGGGAGCCGCACGACCTTGGCCGCGCCCGGGGCGACCGCCGGCCGCGGCACGGTCCCGCCGGCCATCCTCACGCCGGAGGCCGAAAGCTCCCAGTCGAGGTCGAACCGGTCGAGGGGCGTGAAGGCGTAGCGGTTGCGAAGCTCGACCGCGCCCGCGGCGGGATCGGCGCCAACGAACTTGACGGACTGATAGACCTTCTTGACCTCGTACAGGGCCGGGTGGGGCGTCCGGTCGGGGGCGACCAGGCCGTTGCAGCAGAAGTTCTGGTCGGAGGGGACGTCGGCTGGGCCGAAATCGCCGCCGAACTTCCAATAGAACGCGCCCGCCGGGGTCTCGGCCGCGAAGCCCTGGTCGACCCAGTCCCAGATGAAGCCGCCCTGGAGCTGATCGTGGGACTCGATGGCGTCCCAGTAATCCTGGAGATTGCCGGTGGAATTGCCCATCGAGTGGGCGTACTCGCATTGGATGAGCGGCCGGTCCTTCCTCGTCGCGGCGTACTTGAGCATCTCCTCGATCGAGGCGTACATGGGACAGTAGATGTCCGTGTGGGCCCGCAGTCCGGCCCGCTCGTACTGGACGGGCCGCGATGGATCGCGCTTTTTGAGCCAGCGGTAGGCTTCCTCGAAGTTGACGCCGTCGCCCGCTTCGTTCCCGAGCGACCAGACGATGATCGAGGGATGGTTCTTGTCGCGCTCGACCATGCGCCGGACGCGGTCGAGGTGGGCCGGTCCCCAGGCCGGGTCTTTGGCCAGGCTGGCCGGCCCGTAGCCCATGCCGTGGGACTCGATGTTGGCCTCGTCGACGAGGTACAGGCCGTACTCGTCGCAGAGCTCGTACCAGCGCGGGTCGTCCGGGTAGTGGCAGGTGCGGACGGCGTTGATGTTGGAGCGCTTCATGAGCTCGATGTCCTGGCGCATGGACGCCTCGGAGATGACGTGGCCGGTGAGGGGGTCGTGCTCGTGGCGGTTGACGCCCTTGAGCAGGACCGGCACGCCGTTGACGAGCAGGCGCCCGTCCTTGATCTCGCTCGTCCGGAAGCCGATCCGGGACGTGACGGCTTCGAGGATCCGGCCGTCGCCGTACCCGAGCTCGAGGACGAGCCGGTAGAGGTCGGGCGTCTCGGCGCTCCAGCGGCGCACGGCGGCGAGGTTCGCTTCGAAGCGGACCCGGGGCGTGCCGGCATCGTCCGGGCCGACGGCGGGCTTCCGCGCCGATAGGACCTTCTTGCCCGAGGGATCGAACAGGGTCAGGGCGACGGTCCCGATCGCGCGGTCCGTCGCGGCCCGCCCGACGACCTCGGCCGTCACGTCCAGCCGGCCGTTCCCGTAGGCCGCGTCCAGGCCCGCCCGGACCTCGAAGTCCCGTATGTGGACCGGCGGCGCGGCGATGAGATAGACGTCGCGCTCGATGCCGGCCAGGCGCCAGAAGTCCTGGCACTCGAGATAGGAGCCGTCCGACCAGCGGTAGACCTCGACGGCCAGGACGTTCTCCCCGGGCTTCAGGAAGCGGGTGATGTTCCATTCGGCGGGGGTCTTGGAGTCCTTGCTGAAGCCGAGCTTCTCGCCGTTGACCCAGGCGTAGAAGAACGACTTGACCGCGCCGAAATGGAGGGTCACGTTCATCCCGGCCCACTCCGCCGGCACGGTGAACGTCCGGCGGTAGGAGCCGACGGGGTTGCGGTCGTGGGGCACGAACGGCGGCTTGGGATTCAGGGCGAACTCGTAAGGGATGTTGACGTAGACGGGATAGTCGTAGCCCTGGAGCATCCAGTTCGAGGGCACCGGCGTGTCCGCCCAGGCGGAGACATCGGCGGCGGGCTTCCAGAAATCGAGAGGCCGGTCGGCCGGGCGCGGCGACCACCGGAATTTCCAGACGCCGTTGAGGGACCGATAGCGGGGCGACTCCTTCGGCGGCGTCCGGAGGGCCGCGGCGGCGTCGGGGAAGGGCACGAAGGCCGCCCGCGGCGCTTCCGTGCCGCTGGAAAGGGCGGCCGGATTCTCCCAGTCCTCCGGCCCGGTCTGGGACGGGGCGGGGGAGTGGGCCGTGAGCCCGAGGGCGATGGCGAGGCCGAGGACGGACGAAAGGCGCTTGATCATGGCCGTTCCTTTCGGGCGGCCTAGCGGCCGGCCCAGAGCTCGCGGGGATAGACGCCCCCGTCGATGAGCCCGCGGATGGCCGCCTGGAAGAGCGGCCGGTCCTCGGGATAGGTCACGCCGAACCAGCGCTCCCGGGTCGGCAGGACGCGGACCCGGGCCCGCTTCTCGCGGATGAGCTCGCCGACGACCTCGGGGATGAGGAACTCGGCCTTGTCGATCCGCGCGGCGCTCGTCTCGAGGAAGGCGGGGAAGCGGCGCTCGAGCTCGCCGAACAGGTCGGGCGTGAAGCCCCAGAAGTTCATGGACGTCCAGCTCGCGGCGTCGAGGGGCAGCCAGTCGACGTCGTTCTCGGTGTGCTTGATGCCGTCCGGGAAACGCTTGATCTTGAGGAGCTCGCGGATGCCGACGAGTTCGCCCTCGGCCGAGGCCCGGCAGACGCCGCGGGCCACGGTGCCGTGCTCCGAGAGGGTGTTTTCCAGGCGGTAGCCGACCATGGCGTATTCCCCGCGGGCCCCGGCCGCGCCCGGGCGGCCGAGGTAGCCGGCCATGGCCTCGAAGGCCGTCCGGCCGTAGTAGTCGTCGGCGTTGACGGCCACGAAGGGCGAGGCCACGGCGTCCTTGCAAGCCAGGATGGCCTGGGCCGTGCCCCAGGGCTTCTTCCGCCCCGGTGGGACGGCGAATCCGGCGGGGACCTGGTCCAGGGACTGCAGGACGTAGGCTGTTTCGACGGCGCGTTCGACGCGCCGGCCGATGCGTTCCCGGAAGGCGTCCTCGATGTCGGCCCGGATGATGAAAACGACCCTGTCGAATCCGGCCCGCACCGCGTCGTACACGGAATAGTCGAGGACGACCTCGCCGGCCGGGCCGACGGGATCGATCTGCTTCAGCCCGCCGTAGCGGCTGCCGATGCCGGCCGCCATCACCACCAGGGTCAAGGACGCCATCCCGCCTCCTCTTATCGCAGATTATTCGTCGTTATCATATTGGAATACTTCTTGCTAGGTCAAACGGTCGGGCCGGACATCATGTCTCACCCGATGCGTCCCTCGCGAGGCGGTGAGGGTTATCGATCCAAGGCCCCCGTGAGGGAGGGGGGACCCGCCGGTAGGCGGGGGGAACCAGCTACAGGGTTCCCGGGGCGCGGGGGCAAGGATCGATACCCGAACATAGCCGAGAAGAGGGACGATCGACGGGCGGGAGGCCGTTCCTTTACTTCGCGGGGGCTATCTTATAATATTGATAATCAGAGAGAAGGTGCGTCCATGATCCGTTCGACGACCGTCATCTGCGTCCGCCACAAGGGGAAGACGGCCATGGCCGCGGACGGCCAGGTGACCATGGGCCAGACCGTACTCAAGGCCACGGCCCAGAAGATCCGGCGGCTCGGCAAGGGCGAGGTCCTGGCCGGCTTCGCCGGCTCGACCTCGGACGCCTTCGCCCTGTTCGCGCGTTTCGAGGCCAAGCTCGACGAGCACCGCGGCAACCTGCCTCGCGCGGCCATCGAGCTGGCCAAGGACTGGCGCATGGAGAAGGCCCTGCGGCAGCTCGACGCCCTGCTCGTCGTGGCCAACGCCGAGACGGCCCTGCTCATCTCGGGCACGGGCGACGTCGTCGAGCCCGACGACGGCATCCTGGCCATCGGCTCGGGCGGGCCCTACGCGCTGGCCGCCGCCCGGGCCCTGCTGGCCCACACCGGCCTCGGGGCCCGCGAGATCGCCGAGGAGGCCCTGAAGATCAGCGCCCGCATCTGCGTCTACACCAACGACAATATCACCGTCGAGGAGCTCTAGGTGCCGATCGTCCTGCCCGAGTCGCTCGAGCGGCCGCCGGCCCCGGCGCCCGAGGTCGAGCTGACGCCGCGGCAGATCGTCGCCGAGCTCGACAAGTACATCATCGGCCAGAAGGCGGCCAAGAAGGCCGTGGCCATCGCCCTGCGCAACCGCTTCCGCCGCCGCCGCCTGCCGCCGGACCTGGCCGACGAGATCGCCCCCAAGAACATCCTCATGATCGGGCCGACCGGCGTCGGCAAGACCGAGATCGCCCGCCGCCTGGCCAAGCTGACCTCCTCGCCCTTCCTCAAGATCGAGGCCAGCAAGTTCACCGAGGTCGGCTACGTCGGCCGCGACGTCGAGTCCATGATCCGCGACCTCGTCCGCATCTCCGTGGACATGGTCAAGCAGGAGAAGGTCGCCGAGATCGTCGAGAAGGCCCGGGCCGCCGTCGAGGAGAGGCTCCTCGACATCCTCCTGCCGCCGCCGCCGAAGACCCGGCCCGGCGCCCCCGAGGCCGAGGAGGAGACGAGCTTCCGCGAGACCCGCGAGAAGCTCCGGGCCCAGCTGCGGGCCGGCCTGCTCGACGAGCGCCCCGTCGAGCTCGAGGTCAAGGAGCGGACGACGCCGCCCGTCGAGGTCGTCTCCAACTCCGGCGTCGAGGAGATCGGCTTCCAGATCCAGGAGCTCCTGCCGGGCTTCCTCGGAGGCCGGACCAAGCGCCGCAGGATGAAGCTCAAGGAAGCCCGCGAGCTCGTCCTCGAGGAGGAGGAGAAGCGCCTGGTCGACATGGACCAGGTCTCCCGGCTGGCCGTCGAGCGGGTCGAGCAGTCGGGCATCATCTTCCTCGACGAGGTCGACAAGATCGCCGGCCGCGAGTCCGGACGCGGTCCCGACGTCAGCCGCGAGGGCGTCCAGCGCGACCTCCTGCCGATCATCGAGGGCACGACCGTCAACACCCGGTTCGGCCTGGTCCGGACCGACCACATCCTGTTCATCGGCGCCGGAGCGTTCCACGTCGCCAAGCCGGCCGACCTCATCCCCGAGCTCCAGGGCCGCTTCCCCATCCGGGTCGAGCTGGCCCCGCTGACCCGGGACGACTTCGTCCGCATCCTGACCGAGCCGGAGAACGCCCTCATCCGCCAGTACGAGGCCCTCATGGGCACGGAGGGCGTCAGGGTCGCCTTCACCCCGGACGCCGTCGAGGAGATCGCCGACGTGGCCGAGAAGGTCAACGCCGACGCCGAGAACATCGGGGCCCGCCGGCTCCACACCGTCGTCGAGAAGGTCATGGAGGACATCTCCTTCGCCGCCCCCGACGTCGAGGCCAAGAGCCTGCGCATCGACCGCGACTACGTCCGCGAGCATTTGAAAGACATCCTCGTCAGCCAGGACCTGCGGCGCTTCATCCTGTGATGGCCAGACCGCGCGCGACGCTCCTTCTCGCCCTGGCGGCCGTCTGCCTGGCGGCGTGCGGCCGCAAGGGCCCGCTCGAGCTGCCGTCCGGCCGCGCCCCCATGCCCACCGCCGACCTGGCCGCCGCCGTCGAGGGCGGCGAGGTCGTGCTGTCCTGGACGAACCCTACCAAGACCCTGGCCGGCCGTCCCCTGCGGGAGCTCGCGGCCGTCGAGATCTGGGTCTTCGAGGCCGGCCTGCCCGCCGCCGGTGCGGTCCCCGCGGCGGCCGAGGTCGAGCGGACGGCCCGGGCGGCCGCCAAGGTCCCGGCCGCGGCCCCCGGCCTGCGGATGTCCTACCGGTTCGCGCCGTCCGCCGCCCCCGCCGGGGCGCGGCGGCTGGCCTTCACTGTCCGTATCGCCGGCCCTGGCGGCCGCCTCTCGGAGTTCGCCGCCCCGGCCTTCGCCACCATCGGAGGGCGGCCGTGAAGATCTACCGATTCCGTTACCGCAAGAGGATCCTCCAGGGCGTGCTCAAGGAGGAGTTCCTGTTCCCGATCATCGGCTCCGTCTTCGGCGACTTCCGGCTCGGGACGAGCCCGGTGCCCATCGCCGACGTCCGCGTCCTGCCGCCCGTCCTGCCGACCAAGATCGTCGGCATCGGCCGCAACTACAGGGACCACGCCGCGGAGCTGGGCAACCCCCTGCCCGCGGAGCCGCTCGTCTTCCTCAAGCCGCCGACGGCCGTCATCGGCCCCCTCGACGCCGTCGTCATGCCGGTCGTCTCGGAGCGGGTCGACTACGAGGGCGAGGTCGGCGTCGTCATCCGCAAGAAGGCGCGGGCCCTGCGCGACGAGGACCCCGTCGACGGGTACATCCTCGGCTACACCTGCTTCAACGACGTCACCGCCCGGGACCTCCAGAAGAAGGATGGCCAGTTCACCCGGGCCAAGGGCTTCGACACCTTCGCCGCCGTCGGCCCCTGCGTCGCGACCGGGCTCGACCCGGCCGCCCTCCGGCTGAAGACCTTCCTCAACGGCAAGCTCGTCCAGTCCGGCTCGACGGCCGACCTCATCTTCTCCATCCCGTATCTCGTCCGCTTCCTGTCGCGGATCATGACCCTCAACCCCGGCGACATCGTCGCCACGGGCACGCCGGCCGGGGTCGGGCCCGTCTCGCCCGGCGACCGGGTCGACGTCCAGATCGAGGGGATCGGCGTGCTCTCGAACCCGTTCCGCCGCCCGGGCGGCAAGGAGGACCCATGAAGCTGTTCCTGGATTCGGCCAATCTCGAGGAGATCCGCGAGGTCGCCTCCTGGGGCGTCCTCGACGGCGTGACGACCAACCCGTCGCTCTGCTCCAAGGAGAACGCCTCCTTCGAGGACAACATCCGCGCCATCTGCGCCGTCTGCCCCGGCCCCGTCAGCGCCGAATGCGTCTCGCTCAAGGCCGACGAGATCCTCGTCGAGGCCCGGGGCCTGGCCCGCCTGGCCCCCAATATCGCCGTCAAGATCCCGGTCGGGCTGGAGGGCCTCAAGGCCACCAAGGCCCTGCACGCCGAGGGCATCGCCGTCAACATGACCCTCGTCTTCTCGACCGGCCAGGCGCTCCTGGCCGCCAAGGCCGGGGCCCGCTTCGTCAGCCCGTTCATCGGCCGGCTCGACGACGTCTCCGAAGACGGCATGGCCCTCATCGAGGAGATCGCCCAGGTCTTCGAGAACTACCGCTTCGAGACCGAGATCATCGTGGCCAGCGTCCGCCACCCGCGTCACGTCATCGAGGCGGCCCGCATCGGCGCCGACATCGCCACCGTGCCCTACGGGGTCATGGAGAAGCTCGTCCGCCACCCGCTGACCGACATCGGCATCGAGCGCTTCCTGGCCGACTGGAGGAAAGTCAAGAAGTGAGGGCCCTGCCGATCTTCCGGATCCGCGAGCAGGTCCGGGCCCTCGTCCGCAAGGCCCGCCGGGCCGCGGTCGTCCTCCTGGTCCTCGTCCTGCTCGCCGCGAGCCTGGTCGTCGGCAAGTCGGTCCTGCTCCACGAGGTCCGCAAGGAGGTCCGTAAGACCCTGGCCTACGACCGGCTGTCGCTGACGTTCTTCCCGCCGGCCCTGGTCCTGGAGAACCTCCGCTCGGCCCAGGAGCCGGTCACGGTGCGGGTGCGCCGGGCGCGCATCGAGGTGCCCTACGCCTCGCTCCTGCGCAACCGCAAGGCCTTCAGCGTCGTCCTGGAGGGGCCCGAGATCCGCCTCCGGCCACGGCCGAAGGACGCCCCGCCGCGCCCGCCCCGGCCGCCCCTGTCCATCCTGTCCCTGCCCTTCCTCGTCGAGCGGGGCACCGTCGAGGACGGCACGATCGTCTTCGAGTCCGGCGGCACGACGGTCGAGGCCAGCGGCGTCCGGGCCCTGGTCACGCAGCAGGGCGACGCGTTCGCCGTCCGGGCCACGGCCGAACGCAGCGCCTACACGACGCCGTCGCTGGGCGACCGGGCCCTGGGCGCTCTGGCTGTCCTGCTCACCGGCAAGGGCGAGGACGTCTCGGTCGACCGGCTGGCGATCGACGGGCCCGACCTGTCCGTCGAGGCCAGCGGGCGGCTCCGGGACCCCTTCGATCCCTCGGGCGAGCTGCAGACGAAGTTCGACGTCGACACGGGGTTCCTCGATGCCCTCATGCACCTGCCCTTCGATTGGGCCGGGCGCGCGGACGGCGAAGGCCGTGTCGAGCGGCGGGGCGGCCGCCTGTCCGTGGCCACGACCGTGTCCTCCAGGACGCTCGTCCTGTGCGGCGTGCCCATGGGCGTCCTCGCCGGCCGCTTCGAGCTGGCCCCGACCGCGGGCGGCCGGCTCGAGATCGGCCTCCAGAAGCCCGGCCGGCCGGCCGAACGGCTCGACCTCGCCTTCCGCGGCGGCCGGGTCGAGGGCCGGGCGGCGCCCATGTTCGTCGACGCCGTCTTCCGCGAGATCGACATCCCCTGGCCGGTCAAGTCGCCCGCCTGGGGGACGTTCGCCCTCGAGCACCGCAAGCTGACCGTCGAAGCCGGGTTCCGCGACGGCCCGCTCGAACGGACGGGCGACCGCTTCGCCTTCCGCGGCGGCGTCGAGGTCGGCGTCGATTTCACCCGCCACCTCGTCGATGTCAAGACCGCGGGACTCGAATCGAGCTTCGGCCGGCTCGAGGCCTCGGCGGCCATCGACCTCAAGGGCGATCTCGACGTCCGGGTCCGCGGCCCCGTCACGGACGCCAAGCAGGCCCGGGAGTTCGTCGAGCTGGCCCTCGATCAGGAGTTCGGTTTCGGCGAGATCAGGGGCCGGGGCTACGCCGACGTCCGGTTGACGGGCCGCGCGGCCTCGCCGGACGTCGCCCTCCGCGGCACGCTCTCGCCCGGCGGATTCGGTCTCTTCGACGCGGCGGCCGCCGAGGCCGACGCCCGCCTCTCGCACGGCGTTTTCGAGGGCCTGTTCGACGTCGACGACCCGCTCCTCAAGGGCCGGGTCCGGATCCGGTCCTCGGCCGGCTCCCTCGAGGTCGACGTCGCCGGCGGGGAAGGGGAGCTCGGCCGCATCCTGCCTTCGCTCGAGGTCCCCGTGGCCCTGACCGGCCGGGCGGCCGGCGATTTCAGGATGACCGACCGGGGCGGCGTCCGGGAGTTCTCCGGGACCTTCACCAGCCCCGGTATCGAGGGCTACGGGGAGCGGGCCCGCAACCTCGCCGGCCGCATCGAGTGGAAGGGCGGACGGCTGGCCTTCCCCGAGCTGGCCATGGACTTCCACGGCGGGCGCTTCGAAGGCCGCTTGGCCGTCGATCCGGACGGCGGCGACTTCGACGTCGACCTCCGGGGCGAGGAGCTCGACTTCCGGACCGTCGTCCCGGCCGCCGGCGGCCGGCTCTCGCTGTCCCTCTCCGGCCGAGGCGTCTTCGGCCGCGACAAGCTCCCCGGCCTGTTCCGCATCGCCGACATGACCCTTTCCCCGCTCGACAAGACCGACGCCCGCGGCGACCTCAAGCTCGACGTCACGGGCGGGCGGGTCCTGCTCGACCTGGCCGGGCGCCTGGGCGCAGGCCAGAACCCGTTCACCGCCTCGTTCGTCTTCCCCCTCTCGGGCGAGCCGTTCACGGGCACGGTCCGGGGATCGGTCGCGGACCTCGACCTGGCCATGCCGTGGGACGGGGCCCAGGGCCGGCTCGACTACACGGCCGAGGTCCGGGGCGAGGAGCCGCAGACGCGCCTGGCGGTCGGTTTGGCCGCCGCCGGCCCCGTGCTGCCCCTGCCCGGCTTCCCCTACGCCCTGACCGATTTCAGCCTGGCCGGCAAGTTCGCCGACGGCCGCCTGTCCTTGACCTCGATCGGCGGCAAGCTCGGCGGCGGCGCCGTCCGCGGCTCGGGCGAGATCGGCGTCGGCGACGCCGGCATCGCGACCATGGACCTGCGGCTCGAGGGCCGGGGCATGGTCCTCTCGCCCATGGAACGGCTCCGGGTCCAGGCCGACGCCACCCTCCGCCTCATCAAGGACGCCCGGCGCTTCGTCACCGAGGGCGAGATCCTGTTCTCGCGGCTCGACTGGCGGCGCGAGATCTACGAGGAGTTCGCCTTCTCGACGCCGGCCGACGAGCCGGAGGCCGAAAGGCCCTCATTCTTCGACGGCATGACCCTGAACATCCGCCTGAGGGCCGAGGAGAACGCCCTCATCGAGAACTCGCTCGGGCGCTTCAACGTGCGCTTCGACCTGACGGCCACGGGCGCCTTCGGCTCGCCCGTCCTGCTCGGCGACATCGACCTCGTCAGCGGGGACTTCTACTTCCAGGACCGGCCCTTCCGGGTCATCCACGGCCGGCTGGGCTTCACCGACCCGGTCAACACCGAGCCGCTCCTCGATTTCCGCGGCGAGACCTACGTCAAGGACTACCGCGTGACCCTGAACATGAACGGGCCGGTCAGCCGGCTCAAGCCGGAGTTCTCGTCGTCGCCGCCGCTTCCGCCCGAGGAGATCCTGTCGCTCCTGGCCCTGGGCGAGTCCTTCCGGCGGATGTACTACTCGTACGCCGGCGACCGCAGCACGGCCCTCAACACGGCCTCCCTCCTGACCTACCAGATCGCCGACCTGGCCAAGAGGAGGACGGGCGGGCTGTTCTCGCTCGACCGCTTCCGTATCGACCCCTACATCCCGGAGAGCGCGCCGGGCGGCATCGCCGCGCGCATCACCGTGGGCAAGAAGGTCTCCAAGAACGTCCTGTTCATCTATTCGACGATCCTGGCCAACTCCACGGTCATGGCCGAGGTCGACGAGGTGCCCATCTTCCGCACGGAGTGGGACATCAGCCGCAGGTTCTCGCTCGTCGGCGGGCGGGACGACCGGGGAAGGTTCGGTTTCGATGTCAAGTTCCGCAAGCGCTTCTGACCGCCCCCGGCGGGGACGGCGGGCCCGGGCCGCCGCCGCCGTCCTGGCCGGCCTCCTGGCCTGGGGCGGTGTCCGGACGGCCGCGGCCCAGGAACCCGCGGCGGCCGCCGTCGAGCGCGTCGCGGTCGAGGTCGACGGCCGGCCCGGCGAGGCCGGTCTGCTCGACCTCATCCCCATCCGGCCGGGCGACGCCTTCTCGGCCCGCCTGGTCGACCAGGCCGTCAAGCAGATCTACGCCACGGGCCTGTTCGCCGACGTCCGGGTCTCCAAGACCGGGGAGGAGCGCCTGGACCTAATCTTCACCCTGACCCGCAACGTCTTCATCGACGCCGTCCGCTTCCGGGGCGCCAAGGCCTCGTCGGCCCGGCTGGCCGCGAAGTTGACGACCCTCCGGCCCGGCGCCTATCTCCAGGAGGACCGCATCGCCGAGGCCGTCGCCGAGGTCCGGGCGGCGCTGCGGGAAGAGGGCTTCTTCGACGCCGCCGTCGCCTGCGACATCCTCTATAAGCCCGCCTCCACGGCCGATCTCGTCTTCCGGACCACGGACTGGAAGTCTTACCGCGTCGGCGGCCTCGAGGTCGAGTGGCAGGCCGACATCCCCGAGAGCGCCGTGCTCCGGAAGATGCGGACCGAGGTCGGCGACGTCTACGTCCCCAACCGCCTGGCGGCCGATCTGGCCTCCCTGACGGACGGCCTGGGGCGCCTGGGCTATCGCCGGGCCGAGGTCGCGCTGGCCGGCGAGGTCTTCGACGAGACGAACGGCCGCGTCGACCTGCGCGTCGTCATCGCGCCCCAGGAGAAGATCACCGTCGTCATCAACGGGGCCAAGGTCCCCCTACGGCTGGTCGAGCCCATTTGGGAGGAGCGGGTCTTCGAACAGTGGGGCCTCGACGAGGGCGACGTCCGCATCCTCAATCACCTGCGCCGCAAGGGCTATCTCTACGCTACGGTCGAGAGCCGGGTCGAACACGGGCCGGACGAGATCCGCATCGTCCACGACGTCGCGCCGGGCGAGCGGGCGAACGTCAAGACCGTCGATTTCCGGGGCCTCACGGCCTTCTCGTCCCTGGACATGAAGACGCGCCTGGCCATCCGCGAGGGCGTGCCGTTCTTCTCGCTCCTCAAGTACGACCGGCTCTTCCAGATGCCCCGGGAGATCGAGGCCTATTACCGCGAGAACGGCTACGCCGACGTCCGGGTCCGCCTCGATCTCGTCCGGGAGAAGGAGGGCGTGCGGGCCGTCTTCGACGTCCTCGAGGGTCCCAAGACCTCGGTCGGGGACGTCCGGATCGAGGGGACCTCGCTCTATCCGTCCGAGGCCCTGGCCCGGGAACTCGCCAGCCGCGCCGGCGGCCCCTTCTATCCGCCCAACGTCCAGCGCGACGTCGGGGAGATCGAGAGCTACTACCTCAACCGCGGCGTCCGCGGCACCACGGTCGCGGCCCGCGTCGAGCCGGCCGGCGACGGCCGGGTGACCCTCGTCTACGCGGTCGAGGAAGGGAGCCCCGTGACCGTGCGGAACGTCTTCGTCACGGGCAACCGGACGACGCGCCGGAGCGTCATCGGCCGCGAGATCCGGGTGGCCCCGGGCGGGACGGCCGACTATTCGAAGGTCCAGGAGACCAAGCGCCGGCTCGACCGTCTGGGCATCTTCTCCGACGTCCGCGTCGACGAGGTCCAGACGGGCCCGGGCGACGAGGTCGTCGTGGTCACCGTCCGCGAGGGCGAGAAGAACTACACCGGCCTCGGCCTCGGCTTCGAGTCCCTGACCCCGCTGACGGGGTCGCTGGCCGCCTGGCCGAGCGACTTCCGGCCGCGCGGCACGGCCGAGTACATCCGCAGCAACGTCTTCGGCCTGGGCGCGCAGGCCGGCGTCCTCGGCCAGATCAGCACCCGGGAGCGGCGGGCCATCCTGTCCTGGAACCAGCCCTATCTCTTCGGGCTGTCCATGCCGACGACGGTCCTGGGCTGGCTGGAGCGGGAGGCCCGGGAGAGCTTCACCCTCGACCGGCGCGGCGTCAGCCTCAGCGCGGTCAAGTCGCTGAGCAAGGCCCGCCTGCTCCTGGCCTCGCTCAGCCTGACCCGGACGGCCCTGAAGGACGTCGATCTCGACGACCTGCCCGAGGACATCGACCGGCAGTTCCTGCCGTACTCGGCGGCCCTGGCCTCGGTCAGCATGAGCTGGGAAAGGCGCGACGACACGCTCAATCCGGCCAAGGGCTATTTCTTCAGCGCCGTCGGCGAATGGGGCGTGCCCGTCTTCGGCATGGAGTCGGACTACCAGAAGGTCTTCCTCAAGTTCCAGCTCTACCGCCCGGTCGTGACCGGCCTCAACCTCGGGCTGACGGCCCGGCTGGGGCTCGGCAACGGCCTGCGGCACCTGCCGGAGCGGTTCTTCGCCGGCGGCAGCAACACCTTCCGCGGCGAGGAGTTCGAGATGCTCGGCCCCATCGACGAGACGACCCTCAAGCCGTACGGCGGCGAGGCCGTCCTGCTCGTCAACGCCGAGATGTCCTTCGCCGTCGTGCCGTCTTGGCGCGAGATGCGCCTGGCCGCCTTCTTCGACCTCGGCAACGTCTACGCGACCCTCGGGGAGTTCCGGCCCTTCGACCTGCGCGGCGCGGCCGGGGCCGGCATCCGCTACCGGACGCCCCTCGGCCCGGTCCGCGTCGAGATCGCCTGGAAGCTCTGGGGCTTCGACGCCCAGGACCGCCGGGGCCGGCCGCTCATCTTCCTGACCATCGGCCACATCTTCTAGAGGACGGAGTCGACGATGATCCCTAGGCTCCTGCTCGCGATGCTCCTGGCGGCGACGGCCCTGCCGGCCCAGACGGTCAACTGCCTCGTCGCCGTGGTCAACGGCCACGCCGTCACTCTGCTCGACGTCCAGATCGCCGCCGAGTTCGGGCTGGGCTATGCCGCCGGCGAGGGCGAGGACCCGCGCCGGCGGGCCCTCGACGCCCTGGTCGACCGCAAGATCGTCCTCGACCTGGCCCGCGAGAACCGCGGCCTGACCGGCGAGGAGATCGATGCGGCCATCGACGAGCTGGCCCGCTCGCTCGGGGCCGAGGCCTTCGCCGCCAAGGTGGCCAAGTTCGGGATGCGGCCGGCCGACCTCGGGCCCTACGTCGAGGAGCGGGTTATCGTCGAGCGGGCCCTGGCCGTCCGCTTCAGCGCCTCCATCCCGGTCGCCCTGACGGAGATCGAGCGGACCTACCGCGATATCTACGTCCCCGAACGGGGCCGCCTGGGCCTGCCCGTCGAGCCGTTCGACCGGGTCGCGGGCGACATCGAGCGCCAGGTCCGGGAGGACCGGCTGGACCGGCAGACCGCCGACTGGCTCCGCGACCTCCGCCGGCGGGCCAACATCCAATATAAAAAGGATTGCCTCCAATGACCGTCGCCTATCTGTTCCCCGGACAGGGCTCCCAGGCCGTGGGCATGGGCCGGGACCTCTACGAGAGGTCCGCCGAGGCCCGGGCCCTCTTCGACGCCGCCGACGCGGCCCTCGGCTTCCCCCTCTCGAAGCTCTGCTTCGAGGGGCCGGAGGAGGAGCTGCGCCTGACGCGCAACACCCAGCCGGCCCTGCTCGTCGTCAGTACCGCCGCCTGCCGGCTCCTCGGGCGCGATCCCGACGTGGCCGCGGGCCACAGCCTCGGCGAGTACTCGGCGCTCGTGGCCGCGGGCGTCCTGCGGTTCGAGGACGCCGTCGTCCTCGTCCACAAGCGGGGCCGCTACATGCAGGAGGCCGTGCCCGTCGGCGCCGGGGCCATGGCCGCCGTCCTGGGCGTCGCCGGCGAGACCGTGGCCGAGAGGCTGGCCGGGGTCCGGTCGGGCGTCGTCGAGATCGCCAATTGGAACAGCGACGAGCAGACCGTCATCTCGGGAGAGAAGGCCGCGGTCGACGAGGCCTTGGCCGCGATCGGGGCACCCCGTTCGGTCCTGCTCCCGGTCAGCGCGCCCTTCCACTCCCGGTTGATGCGGCCGGCCGAGGACCGGCTGGCCGCGGACCTCGAGGCCGTGCCGTTCGCCGACCCGCGTTTCCCCGTCGTCACCAACGTCGACGCCCGGGCCATCCGGACCGGGGCCGAGGCCCGGGACGCCCTCAGGCGGCAGGTCAGCCGCTCCGTCCTGTGGACGCGGTCGATGGCCGTGCTGCGGGACATGGGGATCGAGGCCTGCGTCGAGTGCGGGCCGGGCAAGGTCCTGGCGGGGCTCCTCAAGCGGGCCGGCCGGAGCTGGCCCAAGCCGCCGGCAGTCCACAACGTCGAGAATGCGGAGGGCGCGGAGAAGGCGAGGGCGGCGCTATTCGGTCCGCTGTGAGATGACCCGGGGCCCGAAGCGGACGAAGTACTCGAGGGCCGAGACGATGGCCAGGGCGACGACGAGCCAGAGGCCGACGTTGGCCACGGTCATGATGATCCGGCCCAGGTAGTTCGGGCCCAGGACGAGAGCCCCGAGGATCCACGATTCGCTGCCCATCTTGGCCTTGCCGAAGGCCGAGGCCGGGATGTTGATCCCCTTGGACGAGGCCATGGCCCGGAAACCCGTCACGGCGATCTCCCGGCCGATGATGATGATGGCCGCCGAGGCCGGGACGAGCCCCAGCTCGACGAGGCAGATGACGGCCGAGGCGATGAGCAGCTTGTCGGCCGTCGGGTCGAGGAGCTGGCCGAGGACGGTGGTCTCGCCCTGGCGGCGGGCGATCCAGCCGTCGACGGCGTCGGTCAGCGCGGCGAAGACGTAAACGGCCAGGGCGACGATCTCGTGGCCCCGGAAATCGGCCAGCATCAGCATGACCAGGGCCGGGATGGCCAGGATGCGGGCCAGGCTCAGATAGTTGGGGACGTTCACGCCCCGAATGTACCTCACCGCCCCCCCGAGTGTCAAACCGGGAGGCCATGTTGCAAATCGGCGGAGCGGTGGGTATAGTGAGGGCTCGCTCATGGCCAACGACACCTCCCTGACCCCGATGATGGAGCAGTATTTCCGCATCAAGGAGCTCCATCCCGACGCCCTGCTGTTCTTCCGCCTGGGCGATTTCTACGAGATGTTCTATGAGGACGCCCACAAGGCGGCGCCCGTCCTCGACATCGCCCTGACCTCGCGGCAGAAAGTGCCCATGTGCGGCGTGCCCTACCACGCCGTCACCTCCTACCTGCCGAAGCTCCTCCGCCAGGGCTTCAAGGTGGCCATCTGCGAGCAGGTCGAGGACCCCAAGGCGGCCAAGGGTGTCGTCAAACGGGAAGTCGTCAAGGTCCTGACGCCCGGCACGGCCGTCGAGATCGAGGCCGAGGAGGCCAAGGAGAGCACCTACATCCTGTCGCTGGCGCTCGAGGACGGCGGCTGGGGCCTGGCCCTGCTCGACCTGGCCGCCGGCGAGGTCCGGACCCTCGAGGGCGGCTGGCCCGAGGCCCGGCTCCTGGCCGACGAGATCTTCCGGGCCGCCCCCAAGGAGGTCGTCTACGCCGAAGGCGCCGAGGAGCCCCTCCGCCGCGTCCTGGCCCAGGCCGGCCCGGTCGCCGTGGCCCCCAGCCCGGTCGAGGGCTGGTTGTTCGACCCACCGGAGGCCGCCCGGATCGTTCTCAGCCACTTCGGGGCCGCCTCCCTGGCCGGCTTCGGCCTCGAGGACCGCCCCCGGGCCGTGGCCGCCGCCGGGGCCCTCATCGCCTACGTCCGCAAGGTCCGGCGGGACTCCCTGGCCCTCGTCGGGCGCATTTCCTACATCAACGCCGGCGACCACCTCGTCCTCGACGCGACGACCGTCCGCAACCTCGAGCTCGTCCGCAATCTCCGCGACGGCAAGGTCAAGGACACCCTGCTCGACGTCATCGACTTCACCGTGACCGCGCCGGGCGGGCGACTCCTCCGGTCCTGGCTGCTCCGGCCCCTAGCCGACGTCGAGGCCATCGCCGCCCGGCAGGACGCCGTGGCCGAGGCCCTGGCCGCGACCATCGCCCGCCGGGAGCTGCGCGAGGTCCTCAAGGGCGTCCTCGACCTCGAGCGACTGGCCGGCAAGATCGCCTTGGCCGCGGCTCCCCCGCGCGACCTCGTTGCTCTGAAGCGGTCGCTCGAGCCCCTGCCGCGCGTCGAGCGGGAGCTCCGGGCCTTCGCCGCGCCCCTCTTCGCGGCCATGGCCGCCCGCTGGGACAACGCGGCCGACGTGGCCGACCTCGTCGGCCGGGCCCTCGTCGACGAGCCGGCCTTCCTCCTGACCGAGGGCGGCATCGTCCGCGACGGCTGGAACGCCGAGCTCGACGACCTGCGCGCGGTCAGCCGCTCGGGCAAGGGCTTCATCGCCCAGCTCGAGCGCCGCGAGCGGGAGCGGACGGGGATCGGCTCGCTCAAGGTCCGGTTCAACAAGGTCTTCGGCTACTACATCGAGGTCACCAAGCCCAACCTGCCGCAGGTGCCGGCCGACTACATGCGCAAGCAGACCCTGGTCAACTCGGAGCGCTTCCTGACGCCCGAGCTCAAGGAGTACGAGGACAAGGTCCTGCACGCCGAGGAGCGCATCGGCGTCCTCGAGCACCGCCTGTTCCTCGAGCTCCGGGACACCGTGGCCCGCGAGACGGCCCGCCTGCAGCGCATCGCCGCCGACGTCGCCGCGCTCGACGTCCTGCTGTCCCTGGCCGAGTGCGCCGCCCGCCGCGACTACGTCCGCCCCGCCGTCGACGAAGGCGACGCCCTGCTCATCGAGGCCGGCCGGCACCCGGTCATCGAGACCAGCCGGGCCGAGCCCTTCATCCCCAACGACCTCCGGGTCGACGGCGGGTCCGACCAGGTCCTCATCATCACCGGCCCGAACATGGGCGGCAAGTCGACCTACCTGCGGCAGGCCGCCCTCATCGTCATCCTCGGCCAGATGGGCGCCTTCGTCCCGGCCAAGTCGGCCGCGATCGGCCTGGTCGACCGCATCTTCACCCGCATCGGGGCCATGGACTTCCTGAGCGTCGGGCAGTCGACGTTCATGGTCGAGATGCTGGAGACGGCGGCCATCCTCCACAACGCCACGTCCCGGAGCCTCATCCTGCTCGACGAGGTCGGCCGCGGCACGAGCACCTTCGACGGCCTGAGCATCGCCTGGGCCGTCGCCGAGCGGCTCCACGAGCGCGAGGGCCTGCGGCCGCGGACCCTCTTCGCCACCCACTACCACGAGCTGACCGAGCTGGCCCTGACCCTGCCGCGGGTCAAGAACTACCACGTCTCGGTCCGGGAGTGGAAGGACGAGGTCGTCTTCCTGCGCAAGATCGTCCCCGGGCCGTCCGACCGCAGCTACGGCATCCACGTCGCCAAGCTGGCCGGCATCCCCAAGGACGTCATCGACCGGGCCCGGGAGATCCTGTTCAACCTGGAGAAGCAGGAGCTCGACGAGGCCGGCCGGCCGCGCCTGGCCGGACGGGGGAAGCCCGCCGGCGACAAGGACCAGCTCCTGCTCTTCGCCGAGGACCGGGAACTGGCCCTCCTGCGCGAGATCCGAGCGGAGCTCGAGGCCCTCGATCCCGCTACCCTGACCCCCCTCGAAGCGCTCAACGCGCTGGCCGGGCTCAAGGGCCGGCTGGGCCCCGCCGGTCAGTAGGACTCGGACTCGTCCTCGACGGAAAAGCCGTCCTCGAGGTCCTCGTCGTCCTCTTCGTCCTCGTTCTCGTCGAAATCCTCGCCGCCGTTGCCGCTTTCGGCGTGGAGCGCCTCGCCGTCGTCCGCCTTGCGTTCCTCGATGGCCTCGTCGAACTCGTCCCGGTCCTCGAAGCGGCGGAGGATGTTGGCGGCCGCGTCGCTGTAGCAGAGCTCGAGATGGTCGTCATCGATGATCAAGAAAACGGACCTCGAGTGCCCGGTCTGGAGATTGCCGACCGTCTCGACGATCTCGGCGCTCTTCGACTTCTTGATCGCGTCGAGCGTCAGCCAGCTCGTGACTTCCATCTCTTCCATGGCGCGCTCCTACATTCATAAATATGCATTTTTTTCCCCTTGTCAAGGGCCGCCGTCGGCCGTTCGCGACGGAGACGCGATGGGCCTTGACATCGGCCGCGGAGTTCGTCCCGTCCCGCGCCCTGAGGCCGCCGCCGGCGCCTTGACACCCCCCCGCGGGGCGGCTTAAATAGAGAGGAGATTACCAGGGAGGTCGTCCGATGCGTTGGGAGCGGTTCACGGTCAAGTCCCAGGAAGCCATCCAGAAAGCCCAGGCCCTGGCCGCCGAGAGGGGCCATCCGGAGATCCGGCCCGAGCACCTGCTGGCGGCCTTCCTCGACCAGGACGAGAACATCGTCAACGCCATCCTGGCCAAGGTCGGGGCGCCGGCCGGGGCGATCCGGGCCGCCGTCGACGCGGCCCTGGCCCGACTGCCCAAGGTCGGCGGGGCAGGGGAGAGCACCCTCTCGCCGGCCCTGCGCCAGGTCCTCGACGCGGCCCACAAGGAAGCCGAGGCCCTCAAGGACGACTACGTCTCGACCGAGCACCTGTTCCTGGCCATGCTCAAGGATGCCTCGAGCGAGGCCTCGCGCCTCCTGCGGGCCAACGGCGTCGACGAGGACGCCGTCCTCAAGGCCCTGGCCGCCGTCCGCGGCTCGAGCCGCGTCACCGATCCCGAGCCCGAAGGCAAGTTCCAGGTCCTCGAGAAGTACACCCGCGACCTGACGGCCCTGGCCCGCCAGGGCAAGATCGACCCGGTCATCGGCCGCGAGGACGAGATCCGGCGGGTCGTCCAGGTCCTGTCGCGGCGGACCAAGAACAACCCCGTCCTCATCGGCGAGGCCGGCGTCGGCAAGACGGCCGTCGTCGAGGGCCTGGCCCAGCGCATCGCCAACGGCGACGTCCCCCAATCGCTCAAGAACAAGCGCCTCCTGGCCCTCGACATGGGCGCGCTCGTGGCCGGGACGAAATTCCGCGGCGAGTTCGAGGACCGGCTCAAGGCCGTGATCAAGGAGATCGGCGAATCGGGCGGCCGGATCGTCCTGTTCATCGACGAGCTCCACACCATCATGGGGGCCGGGGCCGCCGAGGGGGCCATGGACGCCTCGAACATGCTCAAGCCGGCCCTGGCCCGCGGCGAGCTGCGCTGCGTCGGGGCGACGACCCTCAACGAGTACAAGAAGTCCATCGAGAAGGACGCCGCCCTCGAGCGGCGCTTCCAGCAGGTCTACGTCGACGAGCCGACGGTCGAGGAGACCGTCTCCATCCTCCGCGGCATCAAGGAGAAGTACGAGGTCCACCACGGCGTCCGCATCAAGGACTCGGCCCTGGTCGCGGCGGCCACCCTGTCGTCGCGCTACATCACCAGCCGGTTCCTGCCGGACAAGGCCATCGACCTCGTCGACGAAGCCGCCTCGCGCATCCGCATCCAGATCGACAGCCTGCCCGAGGAGCTCGACGAGCTCGACCGGCGCACCCTGCAGCTCGAGATCGAGCGCCAGGCCCTGAAGAAGGAGAAGGACCCGGCCTCCAAGGAGAGGCTCGAGGGCATCGAGAAGGAGCTGGCCGACCTCAAGGAGCGGGCTTCGGCCCTGCGGGCCCGCTGGCAGAAGGAGAAGGAGACCATCGAGGCGTCCGGCCGGCTCAAGGAGCAGATGGACGCCCTCAAGATCGAGGAGCAGGGGGCCGAGCGGCGCGGCGACCTGGAGAAGGCGGCCGAGATCCGCTATGGCAAGCGGACCGAGCTCCAGAAGAAGATGGACGAGGCCGCGGCCGACCTGGCCGCGCTCCAAGCCAAGGGCCGCATGCTCAAGGAGGAGGTCGACGAGGAGGACATCGCCCAGGTCGTCTCCAAGTGGACGGGCATCCCCGTCTCCAAGATGCTCGAGGGCGAGGTCGACCGGCTCATCCGCATGGAGGAGATCCTGGGACGGCGCGTCGTCGGGCAGGAGGCGGCCATCCGGGCCGTCGCGGCCACGGTCCGGCGCTCGCGGGCCGGCATCCAGGAGGCCGGGCGGCCCATCGGCTCGTTCATCTTCCTCGGCCCCACGGGCGTCGGCAAGACCGAGCTGGCCCGGGCCCTGGCCGAGTTCCTGTTCGACGACGAGAAGGCCATGGTCCGCCTGGACATGTCCGAGTACATGGAGAAGCACACCGTCAGCCGGCTCATCGGCGCCCCCCCGGGCTACGTCGGCTACGAGGAGGGCGGCCAGCTGACCGAGGCCGTGAAACGGCGCCCCTACGCGCTCGTCCTGCTCGACGAGATCGAGAAGGCCCATACGGACGTCTTCAACGTCCTGCTCCAGATCCTCGAGGACGGGCGGCTGACCGACGGCAAGGGCCGGACGGTGGACTTCAAGAACACGCTCGTCATCATGACCTCGAACCTGGCCGGCCAGGCCATCAAGGAGCTGGCCCGCGACGCCGAGGCCATGGAGCGGGAGGTCCGCAAGGTCCTCGAGGGCCACTTCAAGCCCGAGTTCCTGAACCGCATCGACGAGGTCGTCGTCTTCCGTCCGCTGGGGAAGGACTCCATCCTGCGCATCGTCGGCCTCCAGCTCGACCTGCTGGCGAAACGCCTGGCCGACCGCGAGATCGGTCTCGAGGTGACGAAGGAGGCCAAGGAGCTGCTGGCCGAGCGGGGCTTTGACCCGGTCTACGGGGCCCGGCCCCTCAAGAGGACCATCCAGCGGGACGTCCAGGACCCCCTGGCCATGAAGATCCTGTCCGGGGAGTACGGCGAGGGCGACACGGTCGCCGTCGGCGTCGACAAGGCCGGGGAGCTCGCGTTCAGGAAGAAATAGTCCATTGGGAGATTGATCCCGGAACGGCTATAATAGATAGAATGAGTCTGGTATCCGGAGAATAACACCATGTCCAAGAGAACACCGGTCTTTGTCCTCTTCGCCGTTCTCGCCCTGGCTTCGTTCGCCGGGGCGAACGGGCTCAATCTCAACGGCCTCGGCACCCGCGCCCAGTCCATGGGCGGCGCCTACGTCGGGCTGGCCGACGACTTCAGCGCCGTATTTTGGAACCCGGCCGGAGCGGCCGGATTCCGGCGGGAGCTGTTCGGATTCTACGGCGTCGACCTCATCCCTCGGGCCACCTATAGCCAGTTCTCCGAGATGCCGGGCGCCGGGATCGACGCCAAGACCCCGACACAGCATTACCTCGGCTTCCTGGGCGCCTATTATCGCCCCATCGGTTCCAGGGTCGTCGTCGGGCTCGGCGTCAGCACGCCCTCGGGCCTGGGCACCAAGTGGGACGGCCAGGACTTCGCGGCGCTCTCCGGCGGGACGCCTTTCGACTGGTCGAGCAAGGTCGGCGTTTTCTCGGTGGCGCCGCTCGTGGCCGTGAAGCTTGGTGAACGGATCTCCGTGGGGGCGACGCTCAACGTCAACCTGGGGACGTTCAACCTCAAGATGCCGGGGGGGAGCGCGGACCTGGGCGAAGGGACGGTCCCCTTGGGCCAATACGAGGAGCAGATGACCGGGTGGGGCTTCGGCGCCACGTTCGGGGTGATGGCCAAGCCCGTCGACAAGCTCTCGATCGGCTTGACCCTGAGAACGCCCTCGACCGTGTCGTTCAAGGGCTCGGCCCAGCTGTCCTATCTCTCGCTCTACGACCTGCCGGATTCCTCCGACCTCACGCGCAAGATCACCTGGCCGCTATGGATCGCCGGCGGCGTGTCGTTCCGGCCCGTCGACCGGCTCCTCCTGAGCGCGGACGTCCAATGGACCCAGTGGTCCAAGCTCGACCGCATCACGACCGAGTACCTGGAAGCGATGTGGGTCCCCCTGATGGAAGGGAGCGGGGCCGACGTCCGGGTCCTCGACTGGAAGAACGCGACCCAGCTCCGGTTCGGCGCGGAGTACACGCTCAACGCCACGACGGCCCTGCGCGCGGGCTATTACAACGATCCGGCCCCCGGACCCGACACGACCCTCAGCGTCCTTCTGCCCAGCCACACGTACAACGCCTTCTCGGTCGGCGTCGGCAAGACCATCGGCGACCTTCGCCTGGACTTCGGCCTCGAGTACCTGTCTGGGAACACCCGGACCGGATATACGGAAGGTTATGGCTGGGACGGACCCCCGACGTACGGGATGTCCATCGTCGTCCCGTCGGTCTCGGTGAGCTACACGTTCTGAGGCGCCGCCCGCCCGTCACTCGCGATGCGGGAAGACGGGGCGGGGTTCGCCCCCTATGTCATCGACCGGGAAGGATCGGAAGGTGGTGGCTAGGGACGGAATTGAACCGCCGACACGAGGATTTTCAGTCCTCTGCTCTACCAACTGAGCTACCTAGCCATATAACAATCGCTCTAAGCGATTTGTTATCAACAGCTTAATTATTCAGAGAAGAAAATCTTGACCAAATCTCGCTATTTCTTCCCTGATTTAGCGCGATTGCCAAGCTTTTCATCCGGCCCAGTATAGCCGGACGATTTTCCCTTGTCAACTTTCGCCTTCCTGCCTGCGCGCTGCCCGAGAACCTCGACCGCCCGGCGCATTCGGGATAGGTCGGCGTGCTGATATTTCATGGTCGTTTTGACTTGGGAGTGCCCTAGAACCTGCATTACGTCGGCAATGCCGACTCCACGCCCCAGAGCCTCGGAGACCATGATCGTAGACGCTGTGTGGCGCAGGCCGTGAAGAACGAAATCGTTGATCCCGGTGAGCTCCCGGATCTTCCTGATGAGATTGTCTGCATACCCGGCATTCATAACGCCGTGGCGCCGGCGCAAGGGGAGGACATATTCGTCCTTCCGTTCCTTGAGCAGTTCGTCAAGGATTTTATGGATGGCAGGAGTTACCGGGATGACCTTTTCTCTCCGCTGCTTCGTCTCTGTTCGGAGAAAGACTATCTGGCTTCCCTGGACGGCCGACCATTTCATATTTAAAAATTCGCCCAGCCGCATCCCTGTAAGAAGGAGCATTGTTACAATACGGCGTCCGTTCCTCATAATGAGATCTGCCGGACGTGCCTCCTTCTCGATCCTGGCGGCTGCCTCGAGAATCTTCTCAATCTCCTCAGGCGAATAGGCACGCCTCTTGTCGTCGACGATGTAGGGCCGGACGGCTTTAATGGGGCTAGGCCCCGGATGATAGTTCTTGTCTATCGCCCAGGAGAAAAAGGTCTTTAAAAGTGCGAAATAGTGGTTAATTGTGTGCAGTGACCTGCCAGCTTCCTTGAGGGCTTTGTCGAGGCGCGTTAGATCATCATGGTTAATAGAAGAGACACGGCGGACCGGGCCCCAAACCGCCGCGGCAAATCCCAGGCGTGCCTGGATCGTCCTCCATTCGCGTGCTCGCCTGACGTCGCGCTCGTACTTCACGAACTCCTCAATAGCGTCGCCGAGCTTGGCGGCAGCCTGGGAGCGCGGCGTCTTAACTCCGTAATACTCCGCCCAAACCCGCTTCCACTCTTGCTCGAAGAGGAACTGGGCCCGGCCGGAATCCTGGGTATGAAGGGAAAACCTGATCCGCTGGCGATCAGGGCCCAGGCCGACATAGGAGTCGAAGAAGTAATAGCCTGTTTGGGTATTCTTTACGGGGCCTTCACGGCGACGGGGCATATCGGTTTCTAGAAATCGCCCCTCACGTCACTTACAATCTTTTCGTACCGGTTCCTCTTGGGCCTTTCCGTCGGAACGCGTTTCGCTGTTCTTGCTGTCCTTTTCGAATCTCTCAAAAAATACTTGGACATCCCTGGATTTTAGGGGAAATGGGCCCGAATCTAAACTGCTTTCTGAAAGAGATTTTGCTCTCGGAGATCCATGTAAAAAGTGGTCTTTTGGCTTCATCTTAATCTCCTTCGATATTATACCCCAAAATGCCCAATATCCATCCCCTCAAGAAAACAGGCAGACGGCCAAGACAGAGCTCGTACAATATCCAGCCAAGAAAGGATGCAAAACAGATCTTCTGAAAACATAGCAGAATCGGTAATATGGATATAAGTCCAGCACGCCCCAGGGCTATGATGAACATACATCCTGCCACCCCTAATACATTTAGGGCCAGGCCGAAGACTATTATACGTCGCCATTTGCGAATCAAGCAAGTCACGATAGGGCCTGGACTATACCTAATCGTAAGGGTACCTACTATCGATATCACCCCGATGCCGATGAAGTTGTTTAGCTGACCAAAATCAATGACCGATATCAAACGATATAGCCCAATTAGCTCAATGAACGTCACGGCACAAAATAGGACTGGCGTTATTAATCTAATCTTCAGCCACAGTATTAGTCTAAAATTGCCTGGATCTATTACCGAGCCTTTCTCATCGAAGAACTCTTTCTTCGCAGAATAAGCGTGAAAATGGCCACTCTTAAAATTAATTACTTCGAAGTGTTTGCTTAGATTGCCTGCACATGCGCTGCCATCTTTGGAATATTGTAGGGCACAAGTTAGCACATCAATTTCGTGGTCTTTGGTTGAAAATTCAAAATGATAACTCTGCCCGTGGCCAAGAAGGTCCATTCGCGCAATAAAGTAATTCAACAAATATATGCGCAACCGCTTTATAAGATTTAGAGCGGGCAATAATGATAACCTGGTTCCGAGTGTCGCATCTTCCTTTTGCTGTAATTGGACAATTGCCGACTTCGTATCTTTCCAGCCTGCTGTATATCTTCTAAGAAACCGATTTTCTATGTTCCTCTTCGAATATTTGATTAAGAAAGGAGTATCCAGCAATGCTGTCGTTCTGACATAGAAAAGGTATCTATCCACAAATCCTTCAAGGAAGTGCGCCGAATCCGGATGCTTAGATGCCAAAGGCGAAAAGGCGGTTAAATAGGCTTCGCAGTCGCTAATAAATTCAAGAAGCCAAGGACCGATTGGCTTCGACTTATCACGGAAAATAACGTCATATTCATGCAATAAGAGAAATGGGTGCGTGTAAAATGTGAAGTCAAGGTCATTCTTAAAAATATTGCGGGCGATTTCACTGGACCTCTGCATAAGGCCATCTAATCTATCTTGAACTTTTTGTTCTTGAAGTAATTTCTTTAAATCGTCCTTATCTACGTCAGAAATGCATCCATCAAGCTCGCTCAGAATGAAGCTTGTATGATCTTTTACATTCTTTATCCTTCGCAGAACTTGCTTAGGATAACTTTTCGTGATACAGCAAACGATATTGCGGTTTTCTGCAATAAAGCGTGTATTAAAATAGAGAGAGAAGACAAGATCTAGCAGATCTACAGATAAGTCCGAACCCTCCTCTCTATTAAGGACTTCGAGAAGGCCGGGGGAACCTTCTCGCGATATATCAAGTTCGATTAACGGATCCTTGTTGCTTTGAAAGAGAGGGATAACCACGTTTTTTGGCCGGCCATCCCTGAAATACTTGGACATCAAGTCCGCAACCTTTTCCTTTAGCTTCGCCACGGACTTTGATGTCGAAATATCTTTTCCTTTGTTGGCCCAATATCGCGCAATAAGATCCATTTGGTCGTAGAGGGAAGAAAGAGAGGCTTCGGAAATCTTAATCTGAAAGGAAGCTTTATGCGAATACTCAACTTCCGAAATAAGTTCAACCTTCTCAACGGTCCTGCTGATCCATTCATCTGATATATAAAGAAACAGAAGCAGGAAATGTTCTTCTGTAAAACGGTCAAAGTCCTTTAATTGCACCGACATTTCAGGATTTCCGGTTTGCCCAGCGCCACGAGCCCTGGATACGAATTAGCCGCGGCCCATATTCCTCTGGTCCTCTTCCCCGTACAGTCATTAGAGCATGATCTGAGAAGATGTGTCTCTCCACTTCGTCTCTTGTTATGAGGCGCGTTCCCTGCTTCCTTTATGGAGCCTCTAATATCGATTGGGCCCGCGGCCTCCGGCCCGGGCGCCTCTCGCGCTTATCGGCTATTTCTTTGGCGCTTCAATAAGCCGATTGAGAATCCAGATCACTCGCCCACGGATCGGCCAGAGATGGCTATCGTCATCATCCTCTTTGCAGTCAATTGCCATTGGAAATTCGCGGAGATCTTCGGACCGGCGGTCCTCTGCGTCCTTATTGTCCCCGTCGATTATGCAATAACGCTTAGTATGCTTAATCAGCCTCTTTACGGTGATAGCTTGGCGATCTTCAAGCCAGAAGGCATAGATCTCCCCTTCCTTCGGGGAGATATCCTTCCTGTCTATCCAGACTACAGAGCCAGGGTTGATGGTCGGGCGCATGCTGATTCCGGTTGTGGGGAAGGCGACGATCCTATCTGGATCTGACTTGTAACCGCGCGGAAGGTATTTCTTAAGGAAGGGGAGGTAGTCGGCCGGAGGGATTTCAGAGACGTCATTGCCCGGGCCTAGGCTTAATGCGTCCTCGAACAGCTTGATCTTTTCGAAGCGATCCGGGACAAGGGCCGCTGCGGCATGTTCGTCACGGACTTGAGGGAAAGGAACGAGCGGCTCATCAGCAAAAAGCTGATAAACCGGGACATCAAGGGCCTTGGCAATCTTATTGAGAAGGTCTTCGTTGTATCGGCGCCGGCTATTCAGAAGCTGATTAAGATAAACAGTCGATAGGCCCTTATCCCTGCAGAACTTGGAAAGGTTTGTACCGTACCCTAGCCTAGCGATTTCCCGTCTGATATTTTCACGAATACCCATTTTCTTGACTATCGTAAATTAACAATCCGTTAAAGACAAGGGGGCCCTGCATAAAATAGCAGAATGTTAATAATTATCTTGACACAAAAGTAGCAAATAGTTAAGATAGTCGCGGAGACAAAGATGCGGATCGCTAATCTTGTTGAATACAAAGCAAAAAAGGGCCTCTCCGGCTCCGAGCTTGCCCGGGAGTTCGGTATTACGAATGCCCATCTTTCAATGCTTCTATCCGGAAAGCGGATTCCCTCCCGGAGGCTCGCGCAACGGATTAGCGAAATAACCGGGATTCCTATCCTCAACCTACTATACCCCGGCGACGAGGCTAGACCATGACCCCCGATCTGCTCACCGCAAAGGTGACCTGACCCCCTCACAGGGATCCAGCCCATGTGATAAGATTTTGCTGGATCGAGGGAGGTCGACATGGCCAGGAAACGGTTTTCTCCGGAGCAGATCATCACCATGCTCCGGGAGGCGGAAGTCC